>Ga0207886_10109_pt1 | contig 104598 bp, 121 predicted proteins | sample LinPmetageLP35_FD_184048 | JGI IMG/M metagenome (GOLD analysis project Ga0207886, IMG submission 184048) | Marine viral communities from the Pacific Ocean - LP-35 (SPAdes) | ecosystem: Environmental > Aquatic > Marine > Oceanic | place: Pacific Ocean | collected 2009-08-31 | reverse complement strand
ACCCCCCCCCCCCCCCAAGATTCCAATACCAAACAAGAAAGTAAACAAACCACAACTGAGACTCTCTCCAGCCGAAGCATCAAGTCCGCAAACCAACACCCGCGCCATCTTCGTCCTCGCCGCCAAACAGCCCCCCTATGCCGTCTACGGAAACCCCTTCTACAACCACGCCGGGTACGGTAACGTCTTCTCCGTCACACCCACCGGCTCCCTCTCCACCAACATCCAAAACTACCCTTACTCCCCCCAAACCGGTATTCACGGCATGGTCTTCGACGCCAGCGAGACGTACCTGTACTCCGCCGATCTCCGCGCCAACAAGATCTGGACGCATCGGAAGGGCGAGGACGGGCAGTTGACTTTGGTAGGATGTGTAGATGCGCCTGATCCGGGGGATCATCCGAGATGGGTTGCGCTGAATGGGGCGTATTTGTATGTGTTGATGGAAGCGGGAAATAGGTTGGCGGTTTATGTTATTGATGAGCAGACGAAGTGTCCGGTATTTACACATATTACGTATCCGTTGATTCCTCCTGGTATGTTTACCCCTACTCCCATATTCTCATATCAACCCCTCAAACTCCATATTTTGAATTCACTCTGTGGAATCAAGTCAAGCTCGATCTCATTCTTCACTCTCACAATAAAACATATCCAGTTTTTAGCGAGACAACACCACAAACCCTCAAACTAACACCCCTCCCAGGAATCCCCAACCCCAAAACCATGTACCGCTCCGACGTCTGCACTCTCTCCCCCTCCAAAAAATACCTCTACGCCACCTCTCGCGCCAACGCACACAACCTCACGGGCTACATCGCCGCCTTCGCCCTCGGCCCAGCCGGCAACATCGAGCGCCAGATCTGCCTCAACCCGACGCCCACATCCGGGGGCCACTCCAACGCCGTCAGCCCGTGCGACTGGAGCGACGAGTGGGTTGCGCTTACGGATGATCAGGACGGCTGGTTGGAGATTTATAGGTGGGAGGGGGAGTTTCTGGCACGCGTGGCGCATTGTGATGTTAAGGAGCCCGGGTTTGGTATGAATGCTATTTGGTATGATTGAGCGGTGGTGAGGGAGAGATGAGATGAGGGTAAAGGAGGATAGACAGAGAGATAGAGGCGGGGAAGAGAACTGCATAGCGCTGTTTGAATTTGTTTTGCATCAATACATAACTTCGTTAAGATATTTGTTTTGTGCTTGGATGTTGATACCCCCTGCGTTATGAAATCGTGCCCGTAAAATGCTCCCCCAATGCTAATGCTCCTCATTGCTCACACATTTCCTCCCTGTCAACAATGACAAGCGAGGTTCGCAGCCATCCACACAACCGAATCTTCTACCAATCAATCAAATGTAAAGCCCCAATCTACAACGTCCTCTTCTCCAACAATAGCTTACCCACAGGCACACCCCCCTTGCCCACAAACCCAGCATTCTCCCCACCCCTCTCAAACACCAAACTCCCCCTCACCCAAGTCTGCCTCACCATCCCCCTCATCGTCTTCCCCTGATACGGACTAACCTTATTCCTAAACAGCATCTGCTCCCTCCCCACCACAAACGTCCCCTCATCATCAAAAACACAAATATCCGCATCCATGCCCGGTCTCAACGCGCCCTTCTTATGGCTCAAGCCAACCTGCTTAGCCGTGTTAAGCGAGCACAACCTCACGACATCGAGGATTGAAATAGGCGATTTGGATCTCGGCGCGCGAGCTGTGGCTTCAGTCCATAAGATAGGAAGACCAAGCCCAACAGACGAAATCCCACCCCACGACGCAAAGAAATCGCCTCGCTCCTTCTCCTCCGCCTCCTCCGCCGTCAACATCTCGCCATTCACACCCTTATGACCACCAGAACCACACCCATGGCCGAGATGCTCAGGCAGGAGTTTCAGCTCTGGTGTGCAGGGGCTGTGATCGCTAACGATGGTTTGCAAGACTGAGTCCGGCTTGGAGAGTTCTTCCCAGAGACCGTCGCGGTTGACGGCGTTGCGGATGGGCGGACAGCATTTGTGGCGTGTGTCGCCGTCTTGCACGTCTTCGGAGGCAAGGGCGAGGTAGTGGAAGCATGTCTCTGCTGTGATTTTGATGCCGCGGTCTCGCGCTGCGCGGAGGATCGGTACGCCTTCCAAGGCAGAAAGGTGCACGATGTGAAGTGGGAGGTTTGGAGCGAGGTGGGCGAGAGAGAGGATCTCTTCGATGGCGTAGGTTTCGAAGGCTGGAGGTCGGGAATCAAGGAATGTATGATAGGATGTCAAGGGTCCTGAGGGCTGTAATGGTGGGAGAGAGGTTTGGACATCGTCTCCTACGGAGTCGGTGATGGGTGGAATCATTTCGGCGTGGAACATGAGAGTTGTTGCTGAACTTGCGAGTGTCTTCATTGCGAGTGCAACATCGGATGAAGAGACAGCGGGGAATTCGTCGACCTGTACTGTTAGCCATGCTTCATCCTCGAAGTTTTGAGTACTTACTCCGCTCTCAATTAGGAAGCCCTTGAAGCCTCTAACACCAGCTTCCACAAGCGGAAGCAACTCTTCAGAATTCCCGGGAATTATTCCACCATAGAAACCAACATCAACCCAACATTTTCCCTGTGCAGCTTTGATCTTCTCCTTCAAGCCATCGACGGTAGTAGTTGGTGGAATTGCATTCAGCGGCATGTCAATGACAGTAGTCACACCACCAGAAGCAGCAGCTCTCGTTCCAGTATTGAATCCCTCCCATTCTGTTCTTCCGGGCTCGTTAAGATGTACATGAGCGTCGACCAGACCAGGGAGGAGCAGATGAGGTGTATGGTCGATATAAGTTGTGTCACCTGGGAAACTCGAGGCCGGAAGTACGGTTGGAAGAATTGATATAATGGTCCCGGTTTGAGGTGAGATGGTGATTGTTGCGGGTGAAACTACCAGGTTGTTTTCCTGATCGAAAATGACAGCTCTGGAAGAAACCAATACCGTAAGTGGGATGTTGGAATCATGAGGTGGAGTGTATGCGGGTGTCGGATAGAAGGTATTCCTAGGACTTGACATGGTGGGCAACTGGGGGTCGATTTTGAAGCAAAAAAGTGGTAGAATGAATTATAACCCGATTGAGACTGATTCAAAATAAAAATAGACAGTTTTGAGAATAAAATGTGCTTATCGGACTGTTGGATGTTCGTTGAGATAAGGATATAGCCTTGGGACGAGGTTGGCCAAGGAATGAAGAATGGAAACTGCGTTCTTTCACTTGGACGTTTGAATGAAGACTGAAAAGAACAAAAGAAGAAAGAAAAGACGGTCAAGTTAAATCCCCATCCATAAAATAAATCAAGCCATCTAGTCCAGGGTCTTGTGGGGTGCAGCACTGTATCCACAGCTCATCGACAGACAGCCCACCAAGATTCGAGACGCTTATCTCCTATCTCAACAACCAGGACCCTCACCTTCCCCGATGCGGGTGATGACGGTACCATGGCTTGAGCCCACCGGTGCCATCCAGGCGCAGGAACGGGCCCTGTCAATGCCGTGAACAGGCCTATCGCCAATTTTGGTCGAGTAAAAACGAGTTTCTATCGAGTAAACAAATAATCTAGTCTTGCGGCTAGAGGGAACGCTCGGCTGGACCGCGCTGAGGCCATTTTCATGCCGACTTGTAACCGTCGGAGGGGTTCGGCTTCAGGTCCTGCCTGCTTTCACCAGGTACAAGTCTGTAAGGTACCTGGCAAGACTGCTATGGATGAGAGACGTAATAGAAAGACAAATAATATCCCTCCTCACATGCTGTACGACCACCAGACCTTGATCTAGGCTGATATAAGCCCTGCACGCGGTTCAAAGTGGGTGGGAAACTTGATGAGAAAGGAAGATGGTTGTCGGTCGTTCTCTACAGGCGAGTTCCGAGGACTTGGTTAGTGGGGGGCTGAGGGTGAATTTAGCGCTTCACGCGAGGTACAGGGGCCGAGGGGGCCGCGAGGGGTCAACTCCGGTAGAAATGAGTCCGAATGACGCATTGAGGAACTTTATGTCTAGAGCTCGTCTCGAATGTCAAGAAATAAACAAAGAACTTCAACACCAGGATACCTCCAGCCGCAGAATACCGCCCACGATGTCTCTCTCACAGCTATCTCGACTTCTTCCCTTGCCAGAGGCTGATTTACAGCAAGTTCTTGACTACGCGGCAACACTATCCAAGCAAGAAGCCGCAGACCATTTCAATAACCTCCTGGGCGAATCACCCCAGTCGATCGAATTCATATCTTCCTTCAACTCACGGCGGCAGAATCCAAACTCTAAACCACAAGCTTCCTCTTCATCTCAACCATCAGAATCTTCTGGCGTACCTAAAAGCACCCGCAAAGCACCCAAGAAGAAAGCGCCCCTCCATGCCCTCCCGGCTCGCAAAATCGAAAACACATATGCCGCTCAAGGCACCGCATATACCAAGAAGAATGAAGATGATTACATACCAAAAAGACCTACACCTACAAACTCCGGCACCTCAACACCAAATAATGCCTTCTCCCTCGACCCCAAACCATCCGCCATCCAAGCCCCTCACAAAGGCCCCCCTTCAGCATCAGGCACTTTGATATCAGACTTCAAAACAAAAAGCACACCCACAACACGTACATCCTCCCCGGCCCCTCCATCCTCCTCCACATCCAAACCCACCAAAGTAAACATCACCGGCGGAACCTCCATGCACGGCGCCTCCACCGTCCTCACAGAACTCGACGCCGCCATCCGCTCCCTCGAAATAAGCACCAACAGCACCCTCCTCCTCGACTCCTCCAAACGCGCCTGCAACTGCATCGGCTCACGACACCCCCTCCTAACAGCCGCGCCCAACTGCCTCAACTGCGGCAAAGTAATCTGCGTCAAAGAAGGTCTCGGACCCTGCACATTCTGCGGGGAGCCACTCTTGACCGCCATCGAAGTCCAAGGCATGATCAAAGAACTACGCGAGGAGCGCGGAAGGGAGAAGATGCTACTTGACAACTCGACTCACCGCCGCGCTGAGATCTCGAAGAAACCCATGCCGTTCTCGGCTCCTAGAGAGGTAGCTATGAGTCCCGCCGAAGCAGCAGCCAAAGAGCATCGCGATCGATTACTAGGGTTCCAGGCGCAGAATGCGAAGAGAACGACTGTTAGGGACGAGGCGGCTGATTTCGAGACTCCGATTACGTCTGGTGTAAATATTTGGGCGAGTCCGGCTGAGAGGGCTCGCACGCTGAAGAAGCAGCAGAAGGTTCTGGCGGAGCAGGAGTGGAATGCACGCCCGGAGTATGAGAAGAGGAGGCAGGTGGTTAGTATTGATCTTGTGAAGGGGAAGGTGGTTAAGAAGATGGCGGCGGTGGAGAAGCCGGTTTATGATCATGTTCCTAGTGAGGATGAAGAGGTTGAGGAGGATTATCCGCTTGCGGAGGTCAGTGGGAATGGTGGGAAGACGGGAGCGTTCAGTAGGAATCCTTTGCTGAAGGGACTTATCAAACCTGTTTGGGAGAGTGGGAATGGAAAGGGGAAGGAGGATAAGACTACGGAAGTCAAGAAAAGGCAGACATGGAGGAGGGTACAGGATTCATTAGAGGACAACGAAGAGATTATTCTAGACGGAGGGGCATATGGTGGGAGGGCTGGTGATAGAGCGGAGGTTGATGAGCCTGCTAGGTCCTAAGATCAAGAGACTCAGAACTCTGAAGCGCAGCGTAATAAACAGAATCAAAATACCCATTATGATAGACTCACACCTGGCTCTAGCCAGCCTTTATGCTCAGTGAGCTAGATATCACAAGTGCTCTGTTTATCATATCCTCTCAGACTCAATTGTCCAGAGATATCTAAAAACAACTCTTGAACCTCCAACACTAACCGAAAACCGACCAGGCTCCTTACCTGCTAGGCATTCACCCAAGCACACATCAGCTGTTATCATGACCTCGTTACTCGATAATTACTCGATATCAACCCCAAAGCTAATATCCTAGACCAAAGTGGACTAATGCACCCAAGAAAGGAAGTAAGAAGCTCGGCTATTACTCGATCATTACTCGATCATAACTCACACCTTGTTCTCCGAAAATAGAGAACAGGACTAGACTGGAGATTCGAAATGTATGGACTTTTCACTTTGATGGTGGTTTGACGACTTCATACGATGCCATCATTGATCGATTTCGTGCAGAGGGGATTGGCAGAGGGAGAGGGGAGATTGTGAGAGGCTGAGAGACAGGATCTCTCGCTTCAAAGGAGGGGAAGTAAACAACCAAGCTCACCTTTTAGTCGGCGTTTAGATGGAGAAATCCTGTAGAGGTTCATTTTCGCGTGAACCAAAACCGTAGTCGCGAATCGTGATGTTAATATCATTAAAGTCTATCCTCTCATATGTCTTTATCCGCAAACTGATTCGCCAACTCATATACACATCCTTCCTCCCACCATTACTTCGTTCCACCTTCACCATCTACCTTCCCTCCCCCTTCTTCACCCTCTCTCCCTCCCTCTCCACAACATCAACCATAAAACCACCTCCCAGTAAAATCGCCGGCTCCTCCAAATTATGATGCTCATAACTCAGCGTTCCCACGCCACCCGCCTCAAGCAGAAACGTCGGCCCATCCTGCAACGTCTTACCCGCCCACCGCATCGCAAACGCTCTCAGTATATGGCCGTGTGCAACGAGCAGGACGTCACCGGGAGGAGCTTGAGATTTTGGGAGCCCGATGACGGGGGAGTGGTACTTTTGGCGGATTTCGGCGATTAGACGGTCGAGACGGTGGGTTACTTGTTCAGGGGATCTGAAAAAGGTGTCAGCTTGTCAGTTGACAGAAACTGTATTTCCTCAACAGAGTTGTCCAGATGCTACGACCAGAAAATTAACATTGAACTCACTCTCCACCTGGACAACCATCCCTCCAAATATCCCACGGTCCCTTCCCCTCCTTCTTCCTAATCTCGCGAATCTCCGCACTCGTAATACCCTCATAATCACCATAATCCCACTCCCTTATATCCTCCGTGATCTGCACGTTCGCCTCGGTACGGATATGTTCATCACCATGCAGGCGCGTCTCTTGCCAGGGGAGCTTCATGCGGCAGCCTAGGTAGAGGAGCTCGAGGGTCTTTTGGGCGCGTTTGCGGGGGGAGACGTAGCTATTCAAACATCAAGTTAGCATTCTTCTATCATGGCGAGCAATCAAGTTTTCATTGCTGCGAGAGGATAGAAGACGTACATATGAGCCAGATTCTTAGGAACAATCAACCGATCATCCCCTACCAACGCTCTCCCCGTCGCGATAATCCGCTTCTCGCCATTGGCAGTCAGTGGAATATCGGATGTGCCTGTGTGTCTTCCATTGAGAGACCATTCCGTCTCGCCGTGGCGGACGATGAAGACTCGTGGGGTTGTCATTTCTTCCAAATTAATCAATTTAAGAAAAGAGCGTGTCCAAGACGGTTGGAAGTCGTATGTCGTTTGTATAATAAAGTGCCTAGGCAGCTTGCTGAGCAGTGGAAAATACCCCGCTACCCCTCTATCGCAATCGCTGCCAGGCAGGGGATGAGATCACAGCTCCAAAAACACTGGGCCAGCCTGGTCGAAGTAGTCGGAAAGAATAGCCGGCGCTGTTTGATCGCCCCTCGAGTTTTTCGTGTGCGAAGAATGATCTTCGCCGTTTCGTCGCACGGTGTGTAAGAGCGAAACGAAAAGAGGAAGAAGTCGCTGTTTGATGATGCTTGAAACGGCGCACCCGCGACAGAGATGTGCTGTGAAGTCGACTTGCCCCACCAAAGTCTGCTGAATCCAGTAAAGCTAAGAGGGATTGGAGGCGCTGAAGGTTTAGGCGACCCTGGGAGGCTGATTCAGACTGTGCTTTGAGGTGCCGATACTGACTGGGTGCTCTGCTGTTCTTTATTTGGTGTAACGAATAACTGGTACTGGCTGAGTCGCTGGTTAGGTGGTTCAATAAGTAAGACGGACTTCAGCCTCTTTGTGCTTCGACACTTTTCGGATACTCTGTTCGTGAGCGAGCGAACTCTCACCAAATCTTCTTTTATACCTTTTCCTTACTCACTCACTGGACATTCTTAAATGAAGACAATTTGAGAAACATCTGCACCATCCTCAATAGGAAACCAAATACCTCAAATCATGACCGTCACCTCATCTGCACTCCGCTTACTCACAGCTCCTCTCGCCTCTCTATCCGGCTCTTCCAGCCCATCCTCCAGCCCACCCGCAAGCTCCAGCCCACACCGCACACCAGAACTCACACGCCGGACATCCTGGGGCTCAGTATCCTCCTCTTCGTCTGCGGATACAGAAGATACAGAATTACGCGAGTGGAATTATAGATCGACGAGAAGTACAGCGGGTGAACAGGATGAGGTGGAGAGGAAACGATTTGAGGGGAGGAAGATGAGAGATAGGTTGGCGGAGAGGACGTGGAGGGAGTTTTGGGGGTGATCTACAGGCACATGCTCCCCACTACCGACGGCAACGGTTGGGCTTGTCATGAAGACGGGACAGCTGCAAACGAAACAAACAACATAACTGAAAGAAAAAGAGAGGCGATATGCGATTTATCGGCGCGGAGATGATACGATCTAATACGCGTGGTGACCCAGGAAGAAGGGAATCTCAGCACAGCAGCGGAAATCAGTCGGATTTTCTGAACGAGCTGAATCGCTGCTGCAACCAGGTCTCGGTCTAGCGCTGGATTGAAGACGAGATCTGAGATCACGAACCTTTGCTCAGTATTTCTCAGTGTGACTTCAGACAGCTCGAAGACCCATCTGAATGCTCCATGCAAAACTCACAGCAAAGCTCAATGCCACTCCAACAGAGAAATGGCGTGGCTGGAAGAACAGCTTGTTGTCATGATAACGTAGAGATTAATCGCGAGAGGAAGGCCTGAAAGTTAGGATTGAAGGAGAATGGTGCGACGACGAAGAAGAAATCGAGAGGGAAGGACGGCTCGAGAACACGTATTGAAGGGGAAGCCAGTATCTCGACAGCTGGAGAGAATGAGACTCGGGAACAAACCCTCAAGAAGAGTCTATGAGAGTTTGTAGGCTGTTATGGGCGTAATACCACTGCCACTGGAAGTTAAATGCCGAAAGTGAGGATGGTTTGGCGAGCTTGAAACGGCAAGATGGAATGGTAGCCATTACAAGAATCATGGAGACAGAGTGGAAGATTTAGATAAGTAGAAAATATCCTGGGTCCACAAGAAACGAATCTTAAATATGGTTCACAGTTCAAGCTACCTGGAATGGCATTTTGCTATGAATGAATCTCGGAGTACAATCCCCTCTTCCTCTCTTCGTCACTCGACAATGTGATGTACATGGTCATCAAACGTAAAAGAGACTTTTCCTACCGTCGAAGTCAATACTCACGATATGAACGGAACAAAAGAGACGAATCAACGAGATTCTCAAATGCTGAACAATAGACCAGTCTAGACAAAGCCGTTGCGCTTTACCTCTCTGGGACAGAATTATGCTTATTCGTGCCCCTGAAATTCTGCACCCCCTATCGTCCCGTAATCTCAACCCGAAAACGCCACAACATCTCACTAAGGATTTTCATTTTCTCGAATGGAAGCATGGCGGGAATCACCCAGATGCCAAATGTCTCTGAAAAGCTTCAGTCCGCCAGCATAGCCAAGCTCGATCTTGACATTGTGATCAGAGTTAGAGCCCAAGGTAACGCAGTCTTGAGAGAAGATCTCTACTTTGGAGTAGAATAGCTTCACCAGATTCGAGATCGTATCCATATCTCCAAGGCTGCCAAGTATCCCTATCTGGATTCAGCGGCCCAGCCAGGCCCCTGGAAGCCACAAGTGCCCCCGTTCATTTGACTCCACCAGGCTCAGATCTCCCGCATCTTTCTTTCTTATCTTCTATTCTTTCCCATCAGCTGCGTTTTCAATTGTTGCGCTGTTCAGTTCAATTCTTTGCTCCTTTTGCTTCAATGTTCTGCTAGCACACGTTCGTTACAACTACACATGGATTTCCTAATCCGCAAGACCACGCTTGCATGGCGAAATCGACATCTCCTCTTCGCTGAACCACAACCCACATATCGGCCCCTCTCTATTCCCGAAGAGCTCGAGCTTGTCCCCCCAGATCACCCCGATTACGACCCAGAAATTGCAAATCACCATAACCATATCAGTCAAAATGCTGCGTTCGATTCTGCTTTGAAAGAGGGATATGGGTCGAGAGGTGGATGGGTAGCTGAAATGCTGCCACGGTGGGAATGGCTGCGTTGTATACTCGTCGCGTTTCTGGTTGCCATTACTCCGAGTTTTATAAGGAAAGGGGACGGCAAAGCGAAGAAACTCCATCCTACAGCATGGCTAGATGGACTTCGAGGTGTCGCATCACTCATGGTCGTATTCCACCACTCGTCCGTTTTATGGTACTGGCCCTTGAACCGTGGATGGGGAAGCAGTCCTGAGGATTACCATTTCATTCAGCTACCCATCATTCGGCTATGTTATTCTGGACCTGCTATGGTGGCCATCTTCTTTGTTGTTTCAGGTTTTTCATTGAGCTACAAAGCACTTTCCCTCACCCGGAAAGGTAGCTATGAAGAGGTTCTGGATTCTCTCTCCTCATCTGTCCTTCGACGTGGATTGCGACTTGTACTTCCACCCGCGACGACGACATTCTTCTCTATGCTCTTCACATACTTTGGATTCTACGGCGCAGGAGGTGGGTTTTCTGGAACTGGATCCAGAGAGCCGCCACAATCACCATTCCTCTGGGAACATCTCAAGTCATGGTACTATAGCGTGATTGGACTTTCCGATCCTTTTCGTCCAAACAACTACCCAGGAGGTTACAATCCCGTGTATGACACGAATCTGTGGACAATTCCTGTGGAACTTCATGGCTCCATGGTGATTTTCACTACGTTATTAGGACTTTCGCGGGTAAGAGGTCCATGGAGGATAGCCATATTGAGCGGGATAGTCTTCTATCTCTCATACTATGCCTATCCCCACCTGTTCCTCTTCCTCAGCGGAGTCCTTCTCGCCGAACTTCACCATTCGCGTGAAAGCAAACACCAGTTCCAAAAATCTTACACTGTTGAGGGTACAGAGCACGAGATACCCACTTCGGAATCCCCTTCACCAGCGTCGCTTGGATGGACGTCGATCAAAACCTTCTGGCTCGCCAATTTCTTCCTCGCACTCTTCATAATCAGCATGCCAGCAATCGACCTCGGAGCCACGAACTCACCAGGCTACATCCTCCTCTCCAGCTACTTACCTCCACACTACGCTGGGGTAGAATACGTCCAAGACACATTCTGGGTCTTCCTCGCTGCATTCTACCTCGTCTTCATACTCGACAATGCACCATTCCTACAATCCATCTTCACCACACGCATAGCGCAATACCTCGGCAAGATCAGCTTCGCTCTGTATATTTGCCATGGGACCTTCCTGTATACGCTAGGCTGGAATCTGAGTGCGAGGACACTGGCATGGACGGGAAGATATCCCGGCATGCAGTATGGGATGGGTGTTGGCTTGACAGCTGTGGTCATGTTTCCCTTGCTGTTTTGGACGGCTGATGTGGTGGCTAGGGAGGTGGATGCTAGGAGTGTGAGTTTTGCTAGATGGTTGTCTGACAAAATCTCTGTAAAGATATAGATATATTTGTACTTAGCTGGGCGTTTGGGGACTGGCGAGGCATTAGGTTGGGATAGATTAACGATATAGGTGTTATTTTTTGGGTCACAATATTCAAGCTCCAAGAAACTGTTGAATATTCCACTTGCGACAAATTCAGTTCTCAAACTTGCATACATCCTTACTTTCTCTTGTCGCTATTTCAATATTGACTTCCCTTTCCTGCCTCAGGCCGCAAGCTTAAAGTGATGTTGAAAGTGGAGCCGTCCAGTCGCGTCAACTTCACATCGCGAAAATCAATTCGTGAGATATCTTCCCTCCAACAACACAACTCTACCTAAACAGCTTTCGCAGACCCCCAGCAAGCAAAATGGCAGATCAAACAGATGACTGTGAGTAATTCAATCTCTCCCTATAAGCAATAAAGCAGCAATCCTCCTGGGCGCAAACCTCAGCTTCGCGCGTCTGCGCGTTCTACCGAATCCCTCTCATATTCGAACCAGCAAGCTAATAAGCCATCGAACAGGGTCCACCGAGGCCAACGAGGCGCTCTCAATCTCCCTCGTCGTTCCCGATGCGAATGCGCCCAGATCGCTTTACAGCTTCCATCCGCAGATGACCTACTCGATCTTCGGCGATGATGAGCGGATTTTTGGATACAAGGGCCTCAAGGTCAATTTACAGTACAATGCCAGCGACATGCGTCCGAATCTGCAGGTTTCCTTCAGCAAGAAGTTCGCGCCGGTTGGCGACACGGAGGCTACGGATGTAAAGGGAGTGTTGGAACCTTTCTTGCCCAAGAGTATGACTTAGTTCTGGCGGATCAGGGAAGTTTGCTGATGAAGTATAGTTGCTTTGGAGAAGCCCCAGATCTTCGACAAAGCTATCTCAGATCCTATGATGAAGGATTGGAAACCACCTGGAGAACTATGGCAGTCGATACAAATGGGCATTGAGACAGTGGAAGTATGGAAGGGCAACCTCGCAGATGTCGCCGTTCAGCAACTCCTGAAGCGCGTTCAAATCATGGTACCACTTTTTATCGAAGGTGGAGTTATCCTCGACCTGGACGAGCCAGAATGGACCTTGGAGAGGTGGACAGTGTTCTTCTATTACCAGAAAATCGAAACTAAAGAGGATAATCCGTATCTCTTCATGGGATACTCGACCGTCTACCGATACTTCCACTTCCAAGCTGCCACAAACGAATCAGGATCGAAGAAAGAGGCCAAAGCCGATTTTACACTCCCACTCGATAACATCTCCTTCTCTTCTCTCCCTTGTCGGTCACGGATATCACAATTCATCATCCTACCACCTTTCCAGCGCTCAGGTTACGGCTCCCGTTTCTACAGATCCATATTCGATTTCTACCTCGCCGAACCAGAAACCGTCGAAATTACCGTCGAGGATCCCAACTACGCATTCGACGACATGCGCGACATCAACGATCTCCGCCGTCTGCGTGCTCTCCCCGAATTCAAAGCCATCAAAATCAACGGCAAAATCACACCCCAACCCGAAGCAGCGATCCCAAACAACATCGTCGACCTACCCGCCCTCGAAACGATTCGCAAACGCATGAAGATCGCACCAAGACAGTTCCTCCGCGTCGTCGAAATGCACCTCTTATCCAGCATTCCCAAATCCGTCCGCAAAGCCGACGAGCTCGACGACTCAAACCCCAAGATGCGCGAATATGGCCTGTGGCGGCTATGGGTGAAGAAGCGCCTTTACAAACACAACAAGGATCTGCTGAGCCAGATGGAGAAGGAGGAGCGTTTGGATAAGCTGGATGAGGTATTGGAGGGTGTGGTTACGGATTATGTGCGCTTGTTGGAGGCGTATAACAGTAGGGTGAAGATCGATAATTTTGAGAAGCTTGCTCAGGGTAAGGGGAAGGGGATTGAGGGTTCGAATGGGAAGAGATCTAGTCCTAGTGATGAGGATAGCGACTCTTCTGATGGGGAGCCGTTGCCGAAGAGAGCTAAGGTCTAAGGGATATGAACGGACTGTGGGCAGATGGGATATTGGTATTTCGATTCTGAGACGGGAAGCTGGGATCTAGGGCAGATTATGGCGTTCTTGCATCTGATCATTTGGGGGAGTTGGGGCTCAGACTTTGATGCTGACTTGTATTATGATGAGATTCACGAATAAGATACTGAGGCGTGCAAGATGGCATGTCACCGAGTGCCCGTCACATTCCTCAGTACGTGCTGCGCTTTCATATTGATGTCTATGCCTGAAGTGCCCGAACGATACTGAGATTGTAACGACATCAAGCGAAGAAATCGACTTCTACCGCAAAGACAGGTATTAAAGCTCAAATCTCACCACTCACATCTCCCAACCATCTCAAACGCAAGACCTCTTGTTGATCCATCGATTCTTTACTCCATAGAACTCCGCTACCCCCTCCTCAACGAACAAGTATTCCTCCCTCCCTGCCCCTCCCCCTCGACCCTCCCACCATACCACCCCTCCTCGACCAGCACCCTTTCAGTCTCCTTCCAATACTCCAATTTCTCCGGACTCTTAACATCCAAATCTCCAATCCTAGCTTCTACCTCCCCATCACTCTCCTCCCCTCCCCTCCCACCCCATTCTATAGTAGACCCTCCCAACCGCACAAAAACACTACAATCCCTAACCGTCATCGCAACCCTCAACTCCTCACTCGCCGTCTCAGCTGCCAAAACACCATGTTTATCCATTGCGAGTTGCACATCCCTTAACCTTCTCAAAAGTGGAGTCCGTGAGATCCAGCTTGCAAACACCTTGATTTCCTCTTCACTAGCTCCAGAACCGAGGATAGCCCCCGCCACTCCTCTCACGACATCTGGGTCTGTGGAAAGTAGATCAAGCGGACAAAACGACTGGGCATTCTCTCCACCAGACTTTTCCTTCCCTTGGTGAACTTCTTGCGAGGATGATAATGAAGCTGAAGATGCAGATGAAGAAGAAGCGAGGGACAGGAATGCTTTCCTAGCCCCCAAAGCACACTGCCTACATCTCCTCGCTCCCCTCGGCGCAGTCGGCGATTGAGCTAGCCATTTCGGCTTGAACTGCACGACGCCCGGGCTACTCATGTCTGTTACGAGGAGGCCGTGGGGGTCGTTGGATAGGTAGACTTTATGTCTTTTCAATGGCCTGGCTCCCTGATTCTTTGAGATGGTAGTAAGTGAATCTTTCTCATTTTCCCAGGCGAGCAAAGAGGAGTTGAGGGTGGTGATGTGGTTGTACGTATCTGGACGTAGGGAGACGAGGGATTGCTGGACGAGTTGAGAGGATGGGAAGAGGGGTGCGACGAGCCGGGACCAGGTCGATTGGGCGTGGAGGCAGGGGAAGGTTGTTGGGAGGTCTTTGCGGAGGCGGAGGAGTTTGTCTTGAGAAGTCATTAGAGTTAGCATGGGATTCTTCTTAAGTAGTTTGAGTAAAGTAACTAGAGATGCTTGGGGTTGAGGGTTTGAAAAGTTGAGGCTCATGTGAGCCAGCTAGGTGAGAATCACCAACGCGGCTATCTTAAAATTCAAAAGTAAAGCGAAGCAAAAGTCGGAGAACAGCAGAAAATACATACTCTCAAACACCCCTACATCACCCCCTTTATAATCATCAAATTCAATCTCACTCGGCGGCGGCGTCCCCTCACCATATTCCTCCAGCTCAGTCGGTTGAGGCGTGCCGGGTTGAGGCTGAGGTATCGAGATGCGATAGACAATATTGGCTGCTCCTTCCCCGAGATAGGTGAGTTCTGCGTTAGCGGGGAGGACTGGAATGGTGGAGTCTATCATTTTTAGGATGAGATGGTTGATGCGGAAAATTGGGTAGTTTGGGTGAGATGGTGAAGAGGGAGAATGAGAGAGGTGCTGGCTGGGCAAGGTGGATCTAGATTACCTCGCTTGTTGTCACTGGTCGAATGCGAGAATCGCCGGTATTGATTGACTGGCAGAGCATTACGAAAAATGACTTTGGAATATATTGGATGTCACGGATGCTAAGAATGTTTTATGTTGGATTGAATTGGGGGTGTTCTCTACTATATTTCGTTTTTAGACTCGAGAAGGCGAGTCGTTTGGGAGGATGACCTTGTTTGTTACGGCATCGAGCTACCACGACCTGTCAAGAGTTGCAGGTAATGCGCTCGTTCACTTCTTACCTCTCCTATCAGGACGTCCTCTTTTTGTTGATGACATCGCAGTAGTCTCAGCTGGAGAGGACTCTGCCTTTGCAGCAACCTTCCGCTTCCTATCCATTCTTGGAGCTGGCTCTTCTGGGGCCGTCTTCACAGCTGCCTTCTTTAGAGCTGCCTTTTTGGGAACGGGGCTTTCTGCAACTGCTGCTCTGGATACCCCCTTCTCCGGGAGGGTCTTCTTTGTAACAGAATTCTCCGGCATCGCCTTGTTCGAAATTGTCTTTGTCGGGATGGGCTTCTGCGGGACAACAGTCTTTGAATCCGTCTCTTCAGGAGGGAACTCAATATTAAAATCGTCCTCCTCACCAGATTCCGCACCAGACACCTCATCGTCTCCTCTTTTGGGCCCATCTCCCGGTCCCCAAACACCCCAATACCTCAGCCACACCTCTAGAATCCTCTCATCAGTAGCCCTGACGGCAGCACTCAACTTCCTCTGTAACTTGGGCAAAGCATTCTCAGTGTCCGTCTTGGTACCTTCCGTGATAGCCTGCTTGAGATTCACGATCTGCTTCTCTATATCATCTTCTTTTGGCAGGTCTGGAGGGCCAATTTCTGCGAGGTCTGCGGCATATTGGGTGTCGATGAGGTCGCAGAGGCGACAGCGGAGGAGGCTGCGGTCGATGGATTTGTCGCTGGGTAGAGACGGAAAGTTTTCTTTCAGAAAGGTGAGGGTTGGTGGAAGAAAGCAGAAGGTTGTGCTGTGGCCGCAGGAGGACATGATGTGGTGGGTAAGTATACTGGATCAGAATCGGAATTCAAGTCGGAAATGCAGATGCTAGACAATCACAAACTGAAGGTATCGAGGCCAGATGAAATTTGATGTATGTACTTGTATGATGCATTCGTTATATAAAGGGAGATTGATAGTGAATAATGAAGCGTGAGTGAAGAACAAAGAAATGGTGTGAAATCCGTTCAAAGGAAGCCGTTTCACTGAGCTCTCAAAGCATCCACGCAACACAGCACCACCTACCAGCTCACATCCGATCACGCTCTTCTCTTTTGATAGTCAAGTCGGTCAGGGCTCTGAGCGAGCCAGCCACTTCAACGGCCAGGTGTTCCAATCGTAAATGTCCCGTCGTAAAATATTTCTCCGTGCCCAACGCATTCTCATGCCACAGGCCGCAGGGTAAGTATCAACGATAGATTCTCCTCTCTCCTCCACTTTCCCCTCCAAGAACTTGCCATTGTTTGGGCGTAAGCCAGAGTGAATATGAAGGATTGTGTTTTATGTAAGGAGAGAAGAAGAGGATGAGATGCGAGCCGAATATATACGAAATCTCTGTAGCATCATGTGATGACTACGCTTGGGTGTAAATAGCTTAGCGCATTTTGCACTGGCGCTTGAACTGACTCAAGGTGGGGTTAACAACCCCTCCATGGCCCACTGGTCTCTTCAAATACATCGTCTTTGACTGGACTCGACTTTGTTTGTTCCTAGTTTATCACACGACTTCCACACAGCAGACCACCCCGACGCAATTCATTGTGCCCACTTACAAAGTTCCCGATAATAAAGACACATTCAACTTCGCAAAAAATGGCCCCAGGAGGACCACCAGGTGGTGCGCGTGGCAGAGGTGGAAAATTCAAGAAGTTCACTCGCGGAGGTACGTGTTTACATCGTCCTGCGATTGCATATGCTGACAGTCCTACCAGGTGGCAAGCACTTCTCCAAGAACCTCCGACCCCTCGACGCAGACGGAAACGAAATCGAAGAGAAGGATCCCAATGCATCATCATCTGAAGAAGAGGAGACCTCGTCCGAAGAAGAGTCATCCGAGGAGGAAGATGCCAACAAGCCAGCTCTGACCCGCGAAGAACGTCGACAAGCCGCAAAGGCGAAGAAAGAAGCTGCTATCGCACGAAAGAAGGGAAAAGTCGTCGAAGCTGGAGATATGCCATCGAGTTCTGAGGAGGAGAGCGAGGATGATGATATGCCAGCCAACCCCAACCACTCCAAGGCTGCTAGAAATCAAGCAAAGGCTGCACCAGCCAGTGTGGAAGAGGTGGCAGAGGGTGTTAAGGATATGAGTGTTGGTAAGGGCAAGAGGCCAGTCGCTGAGCTGAGCCGCAGGGAGAGGGAGGCAGTACAAGCACAACAGGCGAAGGAGAGATATCAGAAGCTGCATGAGGCTGGAAAGACTGATGAGGCCAAGGCGGATATGGCTAGGTTGAAGCTGATTAGGGAGAAGAGAGAGGCGGAGGCAGCCAGGAAACAAGTATGTCTGATTCTTTACATATCTAGCAATGCTGACATGTACAGGCCGAGAAAGAGGAGCGTGAGGAGTCCGAGAAGGCGAAGAAGGCTGAGATCGATGCTCGCGAAGCCAAGCGAAGAGAGGCAGCCATGGGTCCAGCAAAGGGCAAGGGAAAGGCGAAGAAGTAAACCCGAGAGGTTTTTCATACCGTACTTTGTTTCTGGATGTTTGATTCTTGGGATGCACATATGCGAATTAGTGGCATTAGCATGCAGCCAGTTTCTGCGATGGTTTTTCAATACACAACTTCTGCTAGACGAATACCCTGCAACGCATAATTCGTCATGTCGATATGAATTCTTATTGGCGCATTCTTCTGTTCCTATAGATGCAAGTGCTAACAGTAATTACAACGCGGACAAATAGCTTTTGGGCTGAGAACTCGAATGCATTCGCGATGGTAGGCGTGTCAATAAGCACACTTATTAGATCAGAACTGCTCATATTTCCTAAGTAAGAAATATGTTATTCCCACAAGATAACTGACTGTTCTCAGATACTCTACTAGCTGTGCTATGGCTGTGAAAAGATAGTCTCCTCTCTTGGAAAGTCTCGTGACTTTCATCTGATCCTATAGGTAGATTGCAGGTGCCGCCCGGGTGAGGCTGAAGGAAGCCAGCTCATGCAACTTAGCTTAACGACATCTGTCCCGTCTCAGGAAAATTTCTCGAATCTGCTTTCTGCCTTGTCCTGCCTTGTACCCATAAAAGCTCGTCTAATTGTGCCAATTGTCAACATCACAGACGAGAACGCCATCTACTCTGTGACGCCTTCTTTGGACTTTTGAACGACCTCAAACTTCCACCTGCTCAATTTCACCTGTCATAGAACTTCACGATCACGCCTCGTGCACGAGGTCTATGCAATCTGGGTCGGGCTCGAATCCGTGATGGCTCTTGATCTCTCGACTCGAATATATACTCCGCTCTTGCCTTCTTCGATCCGAGTTCTCACTCTTAAGCCAGGCAAAGCAAAAGCCGCTATACATTGCAGCCTTACCCAAATCCCTCTACATTCAGCAGATCATCCGACTTACGAAGCCTTATCGTACATGTGGGGTCCTCCTGAGCCAACGGAGACCATCACATTAAATGGGCATTGACATGTGGTTCGGCGGAATCTCTTTATGGCGCTCAAAGCCTTGAGAGACAAGAAACGACCGAGGATCCTCTGGATTGACGCTTTGTGTATCAATCAATCCGATATCGAAGAACGCAGCTCACAAGTAGCCTTCATGAGCTCCGTCTACAGCAGGGCCGTGAGAGTCATTGTGTGGTTGGGCGAAAGTGGCAAAGATATAGCCAAACTGTTTGACTTTTTAAACGATACGAAGGGAAAGTGGAGGCAAGCATATTGCAGAATCCCGCAATCCGGTCCTTTGAGCAACGCGCGCCGGAATCTAAGGAGTCTCTTGTGGAAGCGAACGTTAAGTGGTGCCAGGTTCGAAAGATCGTTTGGACAGTTCTGCCATGACCCGTACTGGCGTTGTGTATGGATTATACAAGAGATTCTTTCGGCGTCTTCTGTGGTTATACTTTGCGGTTCAAAGCTGCTCGATATGAACTACTTAGCCGCTGCGTCTTCCGCCGCCGATCGTGGCTTGCAAGACTGGGCGGGCATTTTCCTTGCCAAGCAATACACTCGACACTGTTCCACTGGCGAAACTCAGAGAAGTCTTTCGGAACTACTTACCCTGTGTAAGACCTGCAATTCCCAATGTGAAGATTCTAGAGACAAGATATACGGCTTACTGAGCCTGGCAAACGATAATACAAATCTGGTGCCGGACTATTCCAAAAGTAAGTTACTCTGCATCTTTATATCGAACTGATTAATTCAGGTCAAATTCCTATCACAAATACTAGGATCTCAGAACTCCGACATCTTCTTCACCCTTACAGTGATGTCAATACGAGGTACTTCGTTTTCACGCATAACATGCTCGTCAATACTACTGCCGCTATGACAAGCTACTGGGGCAATCTTGAAATTCTTTATACCTCTGTTTATAATCTCAACAAGGTCTACCCAACAGGAAAATACCTGAGTAAGTGCGAACTCTTTAGCATCAATGCATCGCGGTTCGATGCTAACCACATGTAATTTCCAAGTAGTGCATATTTACAAGATCATCGAAAGGAGGCGCTTCTTATATCCAAGGACCATATTATAAATACGGATAAGTTTTCGCCTGTGATTTTTTGTGGGCCATTCGGAAGCCCGTGGATGAGAAGCGCGAGATTTCTAACAGACGATGGCACAATTGGCATTGCCATGGGCCTACCGGAACATTTCTATTCGGCAGCGCCATATTTACTTTGCCATCTCAACTACAGCGATGGAATGTTTTGTCTCATCGAGCAGCGTGGTTTGGTCGGACACTATCATTATGCGTATGTGGGAATGGCCATACTCTTGGATCGTAAACACTGAAGTCGAGTTGAACTCATCAAGTTCGGCTGATTCTGTGCTTAGCTCACATGTCACGCCAACTATCCAAGAACCTTAAAGCTCTGCATTCGACAAGTTGGTAATGATTCGTCGCAGACTCGCAGCTGGAGTAGTTCATCCTCGACATTTCCTTTGGTTCTTCACCACAATGTACCTTGACCCTACTGAGTACAGACTCTACCGACATGGACACACCTCCAGCTTGAACTATGCGTGCTCACAGTCTTCGAAGTCTTGTCTCTCAGGCCCGATTGCAGTCGGCCTCGCACGATCCTCCGATATAAGTCACGATATCATTATGGACAGATCATGGACACAGATACTTCAAGGAGAGCACTAGGCGGAGGGGCAGATCATAAAGCTCGTAATATAACGGTGCAGATGGAGAGCAAACATTTACATTGATGTACTCTCCATCAGCCGACTTGCATCAAATTGATTCCTCTTACCTCATCTTAACTCTTCACGTGTACACCCGACAGAATGTGAAATCACACTCGAAGATTTCCCCCCTTGCTTAGCAATTGATAAAAATCAAAGGCTGTGGAACACCTGTTTTTTGTATCGAAGATGACTTCGTTCCACAACGATAAATTCTCACAATCTGTGATCCTGCCCCCCCTGGGGACTTGGACGCCTTAAACCTAGCTACTATTATATGATATCTGCTAATCCGATGTAAGAAATTCCAAATGAATATTTACAAATCTCACGACACCTTCTCATGAAATCTCGTGCCAAGTTCTTGCACCTCTCTATCGGGACCCAATACACATCAACTTGAAGAAATTTTTTTACCATAACACAGACTTGATTATGTTGATTCGGACTTTTCAATGTCTCGATCTTCACATTACAAGCCTGCGCTGAATGTGATGAGAGTATATGCCTTGTGAAGTGAGCCTGTATCGTGTTCGTACGGTAGGCATTGATATTTTGAACGCCCAGCTGTGATTGACATGCTTCGATTCAGCTGCCGGGATGTTAGGTGTTAAATGCTCATGAGATACGTAGCTGGAGAATATACTGAAAGAAACAAAAGGCCAAGTATGAAAGCTTCAGTGCCTTGAGATCCACTGTGGCGATTTACAACTTTTTTGATCTGAAAACATCGATATGCTCCTGCGTATTACTTATAGATACGTGTAAAGTTGGTCTTGTTATGAAGTTTTTATCATTAGGCAGCCTGTGCAGCATAAAATTACCTTATGAATTACGGTGAGTGTTTGGATCACTTATAATGACTTGTCAACATCAATTGCGGTTGCCTAAAATACGTCGTGGCCTGTTAGGCAGCAACGGAATTTCAAAAAGTAAGTGAGGTTTTCCTTTTCCTTACTTCAAAATAAACAGTCGCAGGCAGAAATCAACAGGTACGGAGCTGTGTGACTACGTCAAATAAGTTACCTTCGCTTCAATGCATGCATTGGGCTCACTATAATAACTTTTTATTATTTTCATGAATCGATCTTCAATCGACTCAAGCACCCGTTATCGCTGCGATGGATTCCACTAAAGAACACATGTCACTTCAAAAGCTACTCGATGAGCCCAAGGGCAAGACGAAGTACTTTGAAGGGCAATCCTTTTTGCTACATGTTTTCTGGGAGGCCCCAAATCGGACTGCTGCTGAAAAGGTACTGAGCGCTCTTCAACGATGTGCTCTCGCTACGCAACGCGACACACCTTGCGTTCCAACATATTTTTTTCGCATTTCTACTCTCGATTCCGACTTGGTGAGCGTAAAGCCCATGACATTGAGTCAAAATCCTCAGCTGAGCGATGCTCAAAAGAAGCTCAAAGTGGGTGTGCCTCGTCTAGCTGTTTTTGCCGACATGATCCGCAGAGGCATCGATCCACAGCTTCTCGATCTCGATCCGTCCTCCATCTTACCCGAATCAATGCAAGAAGCACCCATAATGCTCGAATGTACCGAAATCTACCTCGATGAGCGCTCCTTTTACGAGCATGCAGGATCTAAAGACTATCTGCAGGCCTATGGCGAAGTCATGACACCTGGACTCCAAAACAGTCAGATTACAATCCGCCTCGGCACCCCAACAGAAGACATCGTCGACAAGATCCTCGAACCCATGCTCAAGGAGCGCGTCGAATCACTTCCCGGTATTTGCACTCTTTGGCAAAAGCCAGCAACCTCGCCGCAGACCCCCATGTTGCTGGCTATGGACGTTTCTGGAGATATTGATCAAGTCGCCAAAATGCTACCTCAAACACTGAAAGAAGTCAGCACAACTCTGGTCGCGTTTTCTCATCCGCTGCGTCGGGATACTGTGAGAGTCTTGAGTTTCCAGCCAACTTTGGCCAATGAGGAAATGATGCGGAGATTGGCTACACTTCCCTTGGCGGGCATTGAAGTGCATTGCGAGAAATCTGATTACGATGCTGTTCAAAGGTTGATGACATTGACACGTTTCAAATGCCGCAATGCAATAGTAGAGGTTCAATGTGGTTACCTGATTCACAGAAAGGCGGCGGAGGTGACGAAGGTTTCGGATGAATCAAGCACTGGTAACTAGAACTGGTGTTTGTAAACAGGCTTCGTCCAAATCTCGATACCAAGTCGATTCAAGTTTATTATTTTGACAATTCAATCCATAAATGACTCTGGTCTGTGCAGTACAGTTTGAAGTATCACATATAGTATCGATGTATGTAAAGTCTGATGGACGCTGGAAAATTGGTGTATTTCTTACAGAGTGTGAGGAGACCTGGACTTCGTATGTATGGCTTCATGAGAATCGAGTAGACCCACAGCTTAGCGAGGCGAGAGAGCAGGGGAAAGGGGTTAGCGAAAGTAAGACTACAGAGTAAAGGATAGCAAGCGAACACATCTCAAGCAATCGATCTCGAGTTTACAGATCACTCGTACGATTGGTCTCAAGAGAGTAGTTTTGAAGCCAGAAAGCTAAAAAGTACTACTCGAGCGAGAGAGCAGTCCTCGAATTAAGAGTGCGCCAGAAAAGAGTCACACAATGTCTGCCGATGGGCCTGTGAGAACAAGCTCTCCAAAGACTGCTCTGATTTCAGATCATGATCAGCTTTCTCGTCCATCTTCTGGTGCTACACAACCCTCCGATGGCGGGCATCTCTTCCATCCGGATGATCACCAGCTCACTGTTGTCTGAGCACTATACTCAGACCCCACAAGCCTGGTCGAAGCTGGCCTACGGATTGCTCTCCAAGCACATGTCTTATCATGTGGTGGTAGAGGTAAACCATTTTGATAAATTCAAACAATCTATGGGTTTGCCCTGCGGGACTTAGACGCCGTACTCCCAGCTACTATGCCATGGTATCTACCAATCCAACCCGAGAAATCTTTAAAAGAATATACTTACAAGTCACCACACTCTACAATTTCCTTGGACTTCTTGGAATTAAGCTGTCCTCTTCCCTCCTCATGACCCCGTAACCATCATACCCACACCCCCAAGCAACCCCGAGATCACCAACGCAGTCAAAATCCCCGCCCCAGCTCTATCCCCACTCGTGGCCGGCGTAATAACCTCACTACTCGAACTACTCTGACTCCCTGCATTCACATTCCCCTGACTCGTCCCGCCCGTACTATTCGTCACCAAGGCTGGCGCCTCATCAATCAACATACTCTGCACCACACTCAACGCACTCATCTGCTGCCCAAGCCCATACAGCCCATCATACGACTGATACCAATGCTCTCCGCACGTCACGCCGTCCGTTCCACCCGAGCACTGCGATGCTGCCGCCGACGCTGACGTCTTTAGCAATGCCATAATGGTGTCGTGGTAGGCGGGTACGAGTTTTGCTGTTGCGGCCATCCAGCGCGAGAGGTACGCTTTGAAGGATTGCTGGTCGGTGTCGCAGGTTCCGACTGTGTTGACGGGCTCGCAGGCTTGTTCGTACATGACGCCGTCTTTGAAGAAGATGTCTGTGCTGTTCAAGAGACCTTCGAGACGTGCTTGCCAGGTGCTGGATTGGTTTGTCTTAGGGGTTGAATTAGCTGTGTTTTCTTCTCTTCGGAATGCCAAGAATTATAACGTGGGATGAGAAGAGAACTTACGAATTCATACATGACTGCCGAGCCGAACAGATAGATACCCTGGTTGTATGAGAACTGGATATGGTCGATCGAAGTACAGTTATCGGTGTCGCTCGTGCCGTCGTAAACCTTGTAATCCGTACTGATTAACCCCACGCCTTCCATCCAATCCCACGTCTTCTCAGCCCAATCCGCATACGTCTGATTCCCCGTATATCTCGCTAGTCTCGAAGCGATGTTGAAGAAACATCCGTTTGCGATGGAGTTCTTGTATGTGTATCCGGCGTTGAATGTGAAGATCTGCCAGCGTAGTCCTCCGCCGCATGTGCTGTCATCCCACTTCAAGAAGTTAGCGCTGTGAGTCAAATCCTAGGACCGAAAGTTATTTACCCTCGTCACCATCTCGTTGAAAACAGCTTGAGCTAGAGCCAGCCATTGCGGCTCATCGTCCGGCGGATTCGGATAGTTCATCTCGGCAGCAGACATAGCTGCCATCGCCCAAAAGCCCTGGTCGTCATTCCCCTCCGTCTTCGTCTGGTTGGTAGGCATGTAATCGTCGTTGTCGCCTACTTGTGATAGCATAGCTGCTGTGACCGTTGGGTTGTATGATGTGTCGTTTGTGTAGTACCAGTATTCGATCATGGTTCCGAACATCGATCCCGCTTCCCACCAGTAATACGGTGAGGGTAAGTTCCCTGGGTTGTCGCCTGTATGGTTTCCGGTGTAGTAACTCATCATACCGTATGCTATTGTTGCCGCTGCGCTTTTGACTGAATCTGTGAAATGTTAGAAGCAATGAGGATTTATTGAATTGGAGATACTACGCACCTGTTGATGTGATGTCCAAATCTATTGCGCTCGCGACCTGGCCCCATGAAGCGCATATTGCTGCCCCAGCTATTATTCGTTTCCCTCTCATTCTCACTGCTCACTCCTTGACAAACGAAATAAAAAAAATAGAAAACCTCGAGACTGTGAAATTATTGGTCTTGAATCGTCGAATGTATCTTCTTCGTCAATCCGATAAATAGATAACAAATGAAGCGAGAAGAAAAGATCGGTAACGACGGTCAGCCAAGCAAAAATACAACCAAAAGAAGCATTTCCAAGGGATTCAAGAGTTCAGAAGGCTGAAAGCAAGCAACGAACAGTCGCCATAGCACAGCACCGCCCCCGCCACTAACGGCAATGGAAAGCAGCACCCTTGACACGACCCATCTTTAATCTCCAGCGTCCTGAAACGGGGTCCACGATGCTGGAAATAGCTGTCGATTCGACGTGTGAGTGGTCGAGGGGACGAACGACCCAGAGAATGATGCGCTTGGGTGGGAACTCTGGGTGTGTGTTTAGTTGAAAAGATCGTTTGGGAATGAGTGTGACGAGGATGGATACGTATGCATGGGTGTGAGCTTACGCAGCTCGTAAACGGATGTGATGGCAGCATGGAGCTATCCCTTTAATGTTATGGAAAGCTCTGAGGACATAGCTTCGACAGTAAAACAATCATGGAAACATCGGCTACGTGCATTCCTGATGAAACTTCAGATCTTGAAGATATCGAAGATATATCTTGGCATGATGATGATGGGTTACTGGGAGGAGGCTTGGAAATGCTTGATTGCAGGTGGATCCCAATCTGAATGGTGGGTCTCCATTGCCGACAACTCGCCGCCTGCCGAACCCGAAAAGGGGCAAGGGTCTAGCAGTATCAAAAGTTCCGATTTTGTCTACAAACACTTCTCCCGTATCGACAAATGATCATTGACCTCATCCAAACATACTCCATATAAACAATGCTCGTGTACTCGTCAAATCATGCAAATATGCTCTCATCTAAGTTCCACCAGTTCCCATAACGCCCTTAAGACCATAATGCCTCCGCCTTGCGTCTCGACTGTTCTCCCTCTTCCTCTATCATTCAAGTCTCGAATCCTGATCTTCCTATCATTGGTCTCAAAATCTATATTCTGCTCTGGGACATCTTTCCTGCTCTTCTTGTCTTCCCACTGTTGCGGAATACCTCGGTTTCGATAATCAACAGCATTGTCAGGCAGCTGAACGTGAGCATCAGGCTCGGATTCGGAATGAGGCGGTGCACCCCACCACATTCCAAACTTCCCATCCGAGTCAAGAGTCGTGAGTGCTGCTTTCGCATTGTGCTTGATCCAATGTCCATATCTAGAACAAGTCTTATCATGCCATTTCTTGACCTCAAGCGGATTCGAAGGAGGGCTTCCAAGATCCTTGGTAAGAAAGAGCTCGTTCGGGAGGACTAAGTGATCGGGAAGGATAGAACAGAATAGCGTCAGATGGTGGAAGAATATTCCCTTGAAGGTTTGCCCGTTCTGGGAACAATATGCTTCAGAATCGCAAGACTCTTCCATGACGCCTGAACGGCCCATCCCGTGCCATTTTCCGAGCTTTCGACCAGTCGCATCGTCCTCCGGAAAGACGCTGTGGTGCTTCAAGTTCCAACCTGTAGCGGCTATCACGTTCTCAATGAGTTTGTGGCCTTCCTCGAGGTAGGATCGAGCTCCTGTTGCCTCGTAAAGTCCTCTTTGGCCGGACAAAAGAACACCTTGGTTGTATGTGTAAGTTTGTTCATTACGACTATCGCATTTCGTGTTGGGTTTCGATCCATTCCGAGGTTTCTCATTTGACCAGCCAGAAATATGATACCCATCGACATAAAGCCCCTGCGAATTTGTCATATTGCTATCATTCAGCCATTTATATGCCTCGATCGCTGCTGCAAGGTATTTAGGGTCGTGTGCCTTTGCAACCCCATCCGTTGTTGATGGTAGACCAAAAGGAGAAGTGTTCTTGTCTCCGGGGAAATAAAGATACATGGATATCGATGCTGCGATCCAAAGCTCATTCGTGATAGCGTTCTTGTATGGTGTGAGATAAGGTGACCAGATCATTCCTCCATTGCAAAGAGATGTGTCCCAGCCTTGCGATGCAATATCCCAGAAAAGTCGTGCTCGGTGTGCGAAAGCTGGAGTCCATTGTTCACCGTACCATCCAACCTTCTCGTTCTCTGACTTCTCGCTATAGTGAGCTTCTGAGTGGGTATTGATAAATTTTATGCTTTCCAACCAGCCCAGAACCACCCACAACATATCATCGTACGCCTCCTGCCGTAGAGCAAAGGCATCCTGGCCAAAATATGAGGCGGAAAGTTGGGAGAAGAACTTGTTAAGGATATTCTCTGCTTCTTTCGGGGAGGAGAGAGATGGGAAGGATGTCGATATCGTGCTGAGGGCAGCTGATAGGTACGTGCCTATGACCGCAGATGTCCAATCGATCGAGGTAGGCCATATTCCTTGCCAAATCGCAAAGTACTCGTCCTGCAATACGTCCAGCGCATCGAGGATGGCGGGGAGGGCTTTGGGATGTTTTGGCTCGTTCCGAATTGGTCGCTGATCTTGCAGGCTCCCAAGGGGCTGTTGCTTGGCGAAAGGGACAGTCGATCCAGAAACCAAAGTACTGAGTATTCCCAGGTACATCAACGAGGTTCGAAGCTTGTAGAGAAACATCTTGAAGGATTCGAGCGGCACAGAGTGGGATGGGTCCAGCGAGCAAAAGCGAAGGGACGATCAAGGAGGAAATAATGAAGACATCTAAATATGTACAAATCAATGCTTGAGGGGAGTGAAGAGCTGGATCACCAGGTCATGATGGTGCAGTGCGATTGAAGGTGCACAGAACAAAACGAAACAGTTGCTCGTCCTCGTGGTTGATCCCAGCCAAGGCTGACGGCTAGGCGCGGGGTCCCCGAGTCAGCGGTGATTGGATGCGGAGGGGCAGCTGGTCCACTTTTCCCAGAGAAAGAGCACAAGACCAAAGCCATTTCGACTTCAACATCTTTCTCTCCGTTGATATTCTCTAGGGTTGAATCGAAGCTGTCAGTCTATTCCGATGTAACGAAACACCCTCGAAGTCCAGTCCCGGCTGGACACGGCTACGAAATTCTGCTTCCATGGCAACAGCTCTTGAAAAACCTACCGAGTCGGGAACACGAGCATAACTTGTCCAACACAGATTCTGTATCAGTCTTTACAGTAATGGTACAGACCGCCTGGACTTTTTACGCCGAGGTACTGCACAAGAGAAGTATGTGCAACAAAACACAACTTTCGTTCGTTCAATAGGCCGTTTGGTGAGGTCTCAATCCCCATATTGACGGCCCTTACTATTTAGCTGCTCGATAGTAAGACCGTCTAAAGAAAGACTAGCCTACTCAAGGAGATATAACAAAACTCTCATGGAACATAGATTCCAATGCTGGAGAAAATATCCTATTGGCCCCTTTGAACTCTGAAATCACGGATCTTCTGGAGAGGACTTGGTTTTCTCTCGTTCCCCATGTCTGGTTCCTGGTGGGACAACTCCGGCCAGCATTCTGTTTTTACGAAGTACACTATCGTTGCTACTGGAAGCTTAGAAGTTCAGAAATCTTAACCGGCATTTTACGTGATCTTGACCGGAACTGCTGATCATGGTGCAAGATGCCCGAGTCAAGTAGTCAGCCAGGAAGCCACAGCCATTTAATAGAGAAGTGAATCTCGGAGGCCGACTGGTACTTTCACTGACTATATAGAAAGTCTGTCAGTATTCTTCGAACAGCCACCCATTTTCCCATGTAAGTCACTTCCTGTGCCTTGGATCCAGCTCTGAATGCCTTCTGGTGGCAAGATCCTTTCGGCCGCAATCCATACTAAAAGAACTGCGAGACAATTCAAATGGAAATACTCACTTTCAGGTATGGTCTGCGAGAAATTCAAAAGCTATTGCATCCTAGGTCAGCATGTACTTGCTGGAAACGACAAGGGAGAGCGTAGCTTAGCCCCTTATGTTTAGCGAGCTCTCGACGCAACCACAACAAACACTAAGCAGCACCTTCTCATCATTCAAAGATGTCAGCACTTATTTGGAATCCAACCAAGAGAAAAAGTCCGACGGTCCAAACCGCCTCTCGCCCATCTTCATCTTCGGCAAAACAATTCTTCCTGACCGCATGTCTGCCAAGATACATTTATCCAAATCATCCGGCCTGCCAAGATAAAGTCTCCTCTTCCCTCCCTTCTGCCACAATGGAAGAGGGGGGCCGCAAGAACTTTTCTCCTCATCCCTCGCCATAATTTAAACTCAACACCAACGCCACGCCACGTTGTTTGACTGACTGTCCCTGAAGGCGAAAGAGGACCGGCGCGGGGTAAACAACCCTTGGATGAGTTAGATCTCGGGGAGGGGAAGATCGCGCAGCGGGTATATCACCCATACCTTGCTCCCAGCTCGGCATCTCAGCAGACTGGCTCGACTCACTCAAAAATAAACATATACCCCTCCAACCATACCTGAACTGGACATACGAAGCCACAATATGGGCATCGCGAGTCCGGGGATATGCTCATCTTTGGGTTCTGCCAAGAGCAATATGACAGCTGTGTTTTGTTTACCCGGATGATCTGAACCGGGGTGGTTTGAGAGTGCATTTTGACCCTTGAGGGACAGGGAACGGGTGGTGAAGTTGGGATGAATTGCACACGGTTGTGATTCCGCTCCAAGCTGTTGGTACTAAGCGGGGGAGAAAGATGCAGGTCCAGATTAAACATTTGAAATATCCATGCTGTTGTCGGCCTGGCGGATGAACAAATTTACTTTCTTTCTGTTTATCCGGTCTGCTTGGGACTGTCCCTGGGTGGGTGAGCTATAAGTATAAGAGCTTCGTTATGGGTCTTCTACTTCTGTCGTTGTTGTTCACGTCGTCAATCTTTCTTCTCTCAATCATTTGAAGATGCGTTTCCAACCTACCATTCTGGCTGCTCTGGCCGTCGTGCCTCTCGCCTCAGCGCAATTGCACGCTCTGGCCGTCAAGGCTGGGTTGAAGTATTTCGGGACAGCCACCGATGTGGGAGAATTAAACAACACTGAATATGTTAAGATCCTAAGAGACAAGAAGGAATGGGGTCAATTGGTCGGAAGCAATGGACAGAAGGTGACATCCACAATCTCACTCTGCGAAATTGAATCTGACAATATAAACAGTGGTTCGCAACCGAGCCCGAAGAAAACAAATTCAATTTCACCATGGGCGAAGTAGTCACCAAACTCGCAAAGAAAGACGGCCGCCTCCTCCGCTGCCACACTCTCGTCTGGCACTCCCAGCTCGCACCATGGGGTACATCCCCCATCCCATTCCCTTCCTAACCCCTCATCCAAAGATCCAAAGCTAACCTTCCCCTCCTCAAGTTGAGTCCAAAACCTGGACCAAAGCCACCCTCACCGCCGCCATGGTAAACCACATCACCCGCGTCGCCAAACACTGGAAAGGCCAATGCTACGCCTGGGACGTCCTAAACGAAGCCCTCAACGACGACGGCACCTACCGCAACACCACCTTCCTGCACCACATCGGGCCCGAGTACATCAAGATCGCTTTCCGCGCCGCCGCAAAGGCAGACCCCTACGCAAAGCTCTACTACAACGACTACAACCTCGAGGAGGTCTCCAACAAGACGAACTCGGCTAGAAAGAATATCGTTAAATATCTTCAGGATGATGGGATTAGGATCGATGGCGTGGGATTGCAGGCGCATTTTGTCGCTGGGAGTGCCCCGACGAAAGAGCAGCAGATTGAAAATATGGAACTGTTTGCTGATATGGATGTTGAGGTTGCTGTTACGGAGTTGGATGTTAGGATTGACTTGCCTACCAACAAGACGAATCTTGCTGCACAGGCAGTCGATTACGCTAATACCGTTGGGGCTTGTTTGGAGGTTGATGCCTGTGTTGGTGTGACGGTTTGGGATTTCTATGATCCGGTATGCACTCGCTTTATCCTTTTCTGATAGTGGAAAAGAGCCTCAAGCTAACAGTATATCCACAGTTCTCTTGGGTCCCGGACGTTTTCCCTGGTCAAGGAGCAGCTACTCTGTGGTTCGCGGACTTCACCAAACATCCTGCTTACCAAGCTATCGTGGATGTCCTGAAGAAGTATATCAAAGCTAATGAGGATGATGATCATCACCACGGAGGGAAGGGGAAGTGGCACCACTGGAGATCTTGAGTCTCTGAAACAAGTGTCGGATGGACGCTTGAAAGAGATAGGATGGTAATTCAAAACAAAAAGAGAGGATCAGTGAGGATCTCATTCTACATGTATTGTATTGAATGTAATCACAAATCATCAGAGACAACCATAGCAGGTCCTTTCGTCCATTGTGACCAATTATCAATCAAAGCATCCATCCGTTCCTTTCTCCGCCCGTGCGCAGCCGAAGCAGAACACAATCCCTCCCAAATGCAGGCTCATCCATGCATATAAAGCAAACCTCAGAAATTTCAACCACTCATGCGCGAAAGACCCTTTGATGCAGATTCCCTGTTGTACAAGCTGCCAATCTCCAAACGCCTGGTATCATTTGTATCATATATGCATCATTCCGGTCTGCGACCATGCCATCGAAGGAAACCTGGAAGGCAAAAAACCATCTTGAAATGTCGTAAGTCGTCAACCCCACCCTCGATCGCGTTAGAAGAGCAGTCCACTAAGGATCTAGAAGCTATTCGTGTAGCGCAATTCATTGTTCGTGATGACAAGCGAGAAATGCAAAGGACCTTAGAACTGGCCAATGTACTTCCTGGAGTCCCAGACGTAAACTCGCTCGTCCCAAGCAGTCGTAGCAACCCATCCCTCAGCACCAAACATGCACCAGTCGACACCAGTGACAAACTCAGTATGGTTGTTCATCTGGCCAAGCTGGCGATGTTGACCCTGACTACCCATATCGTTGACGCCGATTGCCGTACCGTCGGTCCAGATACGGGCACTCATATCATACGAACCAGACAGGAGAACGTCGGAGAAGTGGGGAGACCAAGCTAGCTTGCGAACGGCGTATGCATGTCCTTGGAGTGTAGCCATGGCACCAGCAGCGGGGTTACGGAGATCAAAGGTACGAATCATCTGATCAACACCAGCGGTAGCGACGACTGAACCACGGTACTTGTTCCAATCGTGGGTCAAGCACTCAGAAGGTGGGGCTCGAGGAGGTTGGGCAACACCAGAGCGAATCGATGGTGGGGGTCCATGGATTGGGATCAATGAGACCAAGTGGTTGGAGGCCGATGCGGGTGTGCGAATGTCAAAGACGCGGAGATGCGAATCAGAAGAGACAGAGGTGATGACCGAAGGGGAAAATGGCGAGAAAGCGCAACTGTAAGTGCAGCTATGGGTTGGAAGAGTGAGGATAGACTCGGCACGAGATGGGGACCACTGCATCACAGGTTAGATCTTTATCAGATGGCGGGGTAGCGGGGTACTGACCAGCTTGATAGTACCATCCCAGGAGCTCGAAACAAAGTTGTCCTTCGAGACTAAGTTCCAACTGACTGCATAGACCTCGCGCTTATGCTCATTGTAGTTGACGAGTGGGAGGGAGCCAGGAGCGTTGCCATCGTACATGCGAACAACTCCATCGCCACATGCAACAACGAAGTGATTCTCGTGGGCCTCCGACCAGGTGATACCGTAACAAGCGTCGTTTGTATCGAATCTGCAGATGATCAGCTTTGTTCTTCCGAGTGAATAAACCAACTCACTGGCTGAGACAGTTGACGGTTCCATTTGGCGCAATACCTAGGACATAGGCACGACCATTGCCAACCAAGCCATAGTTGCTAGCTGCAGCGACAGCGATCTTGTCACTGTGGAAGGGCGAGTACTTCAGATCGTAGCCATTGTAACCTTGCGTACGAAACTCCATGGTGTTGAGCGATGTGCGAGGTGGAGATCGAGCAAAGGTGGTTGTGTTGATGTTGAGTTGTGGATTCGAGAACGGCCAGAAGTGAATTCGAAATATCTCAGCCTCGGCTGACACCAAGCGGCAGAACGGCTGGCTGATTGCGCTAGTTCGAGGCGGTGACCAATCTATTGGATGTCGCGGGACTGTCTCAGTACTTGGCAACCTTGCGCTGCAGATTGTTGTTGATATCCAGAAATGGCAAAAGTCCAGGTGCCTTGTCAAATGATAGTGTCGAAGGATAGTGATGGTTGGAAAAGATGATCTTGAGGTGCAGCTGTCGCTAAAATTGTCTCGGGCCTTCTTGCCTCAAGATGCACTTAGTCTTCTGCCCGGACACTGGAGTCGAGCGAGAGACTCCATTCCCAAGTGCCTGGCATGATATTAGAAGCGAAAGACATAGTTGAGTTTGTTACATTCGGAAGCCATGGAATGACTTCTATTGTGAGCCAGGGACGCAAATTCATTCTTGAAAGCAATCACCGAACCTTGGATAGCGAGACTGAAATCTCGTGAGTCTCCAGACATTTCCGCAAAGCCCAGGCGCATCGTCCTTAATCCTCAGTGACCTGATATATCAACGGAGGAAGGTCCAGCGGGATTGGATATTGAGCCCACCAGACCGCGGCCCTGCCAAATTCCTCTCCCCGGCCAAGGCACATTGGAAGCAAATAGGGAAGCTTGATATGACTGTAGAGTTTGCTGTACCTACCGTGATTGAATATAGACCTTTGCTGAATACCAAGGAAGCGGTACTTCTGATGCCTTTACCAGAGAAGCCGGACCCAGGGACTCGAATGTCGATACGATAGCCGAGATTTCATGTTATGGAAAAACAAGAGACAGCTCTGAACGCCGCATCAATCAATTGGTCCTCGAAAACTTTCGCATTGAAGGTATCACTATATCAGAATCCACCAAGTCCGCAAACCTCCTCGACCTTCAGTCGACATAAACCCTAGGCCGCCAGAGTAGCACCACCTCAACTCCGACCATGCACGCTAAATATCGCCCCAAGAATCAGAATCAATCAACCAATCCATTTCCAAAAGTCGAAGAAGCCCATCAATTCAATTTCACAAAACTGCTGTACAGCCTTCTGAACGCCGGGTATCTATCCCATTCTTTCCTAATCCTGGTACATTTCAACCCAGTTCTGTCCTCTCTTCCCATCAATCTCCAAGCCACAACCAGTTCAGACAGCTGGACTTGCGGCCGTCTTTGCAGGGTCGGCCTTGATATCGAGTTCCGCAGTCTTCTCAACCAGAGGGGTCTCGTCGTTGACTCCAGCGGAAGATATTGTCTTGACGTCGCAGGCCGTTGTCTGAGCGATCGGCCTTTCGGCTTGGGCTTTACTCTCTGACATCTTCTCTACAAGCTTCTCGTCCTTGACCCCAATCGAAGACACTATCTTGACATCCGGGGTCTCGATTTTGGTCGTGCCACTTGTCGCCGGAACAGGTAATTTCTCGTCCTTGGCCAGAACCCCTGGCCCCTTCTGGATAGGCTTCTCACCCTTGACATCATCCGTTGACACTGTCTCGACTACAGGTGTCTCATCCTCCAAGCCCTTCTCAGCAGGCATCTCCTTCTCCATATCAAGCTCCGGCGCCTTCTCAACAACGGGTGCCTCCTCCTTAACACCAGTCGAAGAGATTGTCATCACACCGGGCTTCTCATCCTTGACATCCACCGACGACGTCTTCTTCACAATCGGCTTCTCATCCTTAATATCTGCAGATGACTTCTTCTTAATCACAGGCTTGTCATCAACTAACAGCGTACTTCTCGTCGGTCTACAAGGCACTAATCTTTTCTCCACTTTCACGAGGAGTAATCCTGGTGTAGCTTGACCTTTCGCATCAAGTAGATAGATGAATCGATAGCCCTGCTGTAGACGATCAAGTCGGATACAAGCCCATGCGGCTAGATCATCTTTCGCGTATCTTGCATCTTCGATCTTGAATCTGTTCATATTAGGTTAGTTGTGCTCAGGATTGCTTAAGTAGGAGAAACTCACCTCACAAAACTCAACTCCTCCACCACCTTCCTAATCGTCGGAAACTGCAACACCGACCCCGCCTCTCCAAAATTCGGATGATCCCCCTTCTGATACCCCGTCTTCCGCTTCCTATGTTCAGAAGCCAACGGCTCTGCCCCATCTTCCTGCTCCTTTTCAACATGTAGCTCACACCGCACATACGGATGGAAGCTCTTCTCAACCTGATCCTCAGGAATAGGGATATGCTGGCCTGCGAGAACGGTAATCTTCAGATCTAAAGTCTGGAAATCGATCGTCTCGGTCGTATCGCTACGGTATCCAGGCGGCTTCAGCACCCACCCATGCTCGCCCGCAAACATCCCCTCGTTCAACATCATTCCCTCGTCCAATTTCTGCCAATTCAGCGCAACCATCTGCACACCCTTCCTCCAGAACTCAGAAGGATCAACGTTCGAAGAATCGATCCGGAATCCGGCTGGGTAGGCTCGCATGAAGAAATTGCGGTTATGCGCAAGCATCTCCGTCTTCTTCGCTTCATACAGTTCCTGGATCTGACTCTCTCCAATCGAGTAGATATGTGATGGTTTCGTCGCTGATTTGACGTCGAAACTAGAGAAGTGTTCGCTGTGCGTGTAGATGCCTAAATTACTGAGGTTCTCGCAGATCTTGACCTTCTTCTTGCCAGCGGCTCGCTCGTCTTCAGATCCGGATATCGAGTCGGAATCTGTTTTCGAAGGTGTGGGAGCTAGTGTGGTGGGTGGCGGAGATGGATCTTGCTTGTCTGCTACGGCTTTCTTGACCTTGATCAGGATCTTCTCCTTGAGTTCCTCGAGTCTGGGAAGTCGTTCTTCGGGGTTGCATTCTGGGTGAGCTACGTCGACAAGAAGTCCTTTCCACTCCTCTTTCATGATGTCCACCATGACTTCCTGCTGATCGAGATCGGCATGGACTTCCAAGCTCACAATAAGTGGAAGCTTGCTGGTAAGAAACGCAGATTCTCTGATCGATTTGCACACGGCTCTAAATCCAATTGGTGCTGTGAGAGTCCATCCATGCAGGACCAAGGGTTCACCACTCATTGTAGACCGTACGGAACTCGCTCTGGGAACCGAACTGCCGACTTCAAGCGAGCTCGAGGTGACGTTCCGTCCCCGTTCATCCTTATTACTAGGAGAGTCCCGTCCCATTTTCTCTGCCAATTTCCTCTTAACAGCATCGAGTTTCTCGTCTGCTTTCTCAAAGGCAGCTGCCGCTCGACTTGATAATGTGCTTCCAGAAATATGTCGTTTGTGCTCTTTCTTTGGGGATTGGGGAGTTTGGGAGGATGTTTGGGAGAGGTTCTCGCTCGATTTGTTGTCTGGTGCTTCGCCATTGTGGACGTCTATCTCGATGCAGCGGCATCCACGGATAAGAACCTATCTGATTAGCAGAAGCTCGAAATATGGGAGGATTAGAACTTACATTTGTGTAGGCGTCCGTAGTACTTTTCGACATGAGCTGGTTACCTGACAAATACGTGTTGTGGCTACTGCTGACATAGTAATTGCTGAGGGGTTTGGTCAGATCCTTCTCCTCAGGCTTGACTTCCCTGATAGCTTCGAATCCGCGATTGTAGTATACGGCCTCTAGAAACTGTTCGAACTTGTATTCTTCTGCATCCAAATTCACGATAGACTGTTCCTGCACCGTAGCTAGCCATGATTCAAACTTGGCTTTCGAAAGGGTAGCATCAGCCCCGCGCAAGCCATCGTAAACACGCAGAAGATGCTCTTGCACTCCATGGGAAAGATAGAGATGATGTGAGGGAATTTCAGATGTGGCATCTCCTCCTCCAGCTTGTATCAGCGGTCGGAAATGGGCGGTATGCGTGGGAGACATGAGGGTAGACATGGCGACCAGTTTGTGTAGAGAGTACTGCTTGCCCGTGGGGGTAAGAAGGGGCATGGTTGTGTCTTTAAATGCTTCGCTCAACCGGTCCACTCCACAATTCGAGGATTATCCACTGCGGCCAAGACGAAAGCAGGAATCATGTTGCGCTGGCGAATCTTGGGAGCGTGCGGGCAACTGTCTGCAGCTTGCTGATCTTGTTTCTGGTGCTCGATATACTGGGTCTGGTTGTTTGGGAATCAAGGAATGAGGTCCCAAGGCTGCGTAGGGTCATTTACGCGCAGATTTGGAGGTTTGGCACATAGAAAAGGTGAAAAGAATGTAGCTGAGGACGACTGCTGAGAAGAGGAGAAATGGAGAGAGGGAGAATGAGATTGGATTAGTAGGAATCTGCCAGCATAACGTATCATAGCACTAAGGTTTTCAGCTGTCTCCCAGATCTGACAAGCTGGGCTGTTGGGGGCTGGAACGTGAATGGTGGGATGGTCAGACAGCTTGTGCACAGCCCAGCAGGAGAATTGACTGGAATTTCGGTCGGTGAGGGAAATCGGACAAAACAAGTTAAGTTAGGTATGTTTAGAAAAGAAAAAATAACTAACACGTTCAGGGCGAGGTTAAGATTCATATCTCCCGCGAATACAAACTAAACACACGTCCCAAAGAACTGGAGTTGCCATCCCAGCGTGTCAATCGCGGGGCTCGGGAACGATTCGTCCCGCCCGAGGCTACTGTAGAAAGTCTCACAAGGCTGAATGGGAAGATGCGCTCAAACTAAAAATCTCAATAAGGTCCAGGGCCAGGGCAATGAACCACAAGAGGGAGAACGAAATGTTGCTTCAGAAGCGACAATTTTCTTCTCCAGAGGAGACAGAGAACGATTATCTTCATAGGATTCGACATGCTGTTTCCAAACATCAAAAGTGGCAAATTGATCAGTGGCATTAAAACAGAACCCAGTTCTGTCTTTCCCTTCCACCCGTCCATCTACACCAAAACGCCTATATCAACACAGAAATATACATGGCCAGGTCTCCTTACGAAGAGCTATCCTCTGGCAATTCATCAATGACCCCTTTCACAATCTCAATCAGCTCATTCACATCCGGTCTTTCCGATGGTTCAACCTTCAAGCACTTCCTGACCACCTCCCTGATACTCTCACTGATCTCGCTATCTTCGCTCTGACCAGGCTGGTTCACAGCCTTCTTCTTGCCTCCCGCGCCTTCATCTGGAAACCTCCAGTCTCCTCCCAGTACGCAGAGACTCAAGCTTCCTCCTGTCTCGTCGCTGCGCATTTCGAATGGTGATTTGCCAACTAAGCAAGCGTACAATGTGCATCCAAGAGACCAGATATCAACTTTCGTATCAACTGTGCTTCCTGTCTTGACATCGAATAGTTCCGGCGCTCGGTATGGCATGGTCGAATGTTCGGCTGCTTGATCTTGTACGGCAAGAGCCAGAGATCTGGATGTGATAGGGGTGGGAGAGGGTGCTAATGATCCGAGGTCCATCAGAATTGGTTGTTCTCCGTCGTCATCAATCATGATATTGCCTGAAATAGGTTAGTTGCGTAGAGACAACCACGTCGAGCTGCTTACCTGGCTTGATATCCCTATGCGCATATGCCCTGACTTCCCCTGGAGCCATACCCTCTTGACTCTGTGTTACCTCATCTTCCATCAACGGTTCCTGCTGTTCGCTCTCATGGTCCACCTCTCTTCCCTTCTGTCTGCCTCTCCTCTGCTCGTTCTCTTCCGCAGCCTCTTGATCAGCCTGTGCCGCCTCTCCTCTAATCTTCTTCGCCTTCCTCTGACTGGTAACTCCACCAGGTCCTTGCCCGACCTTGTAGTTATGCATCGCCGTCAAAGCTTCACAGACGCCCAGAAACAACACCATCAGCCTCCGCTCAGGGAACTTCGTATGATTGACCAGATTCGCATTTATCATGTCCTGCAGATTGCCTCGACGGTAGTATGGCAGTAAAATGTATACGGTCTTCGCGCCCGGGTCTGATCGATCGGAGGAGACGCAGTAATCGACACTGCGGATGATGTTTGGATGTGGAGCGAAGAGCGCATATGCTTCGACCTCTTTCATCGCCAGCGCAACGGATTCCTGGCCGAACGGACATCGGATCTTTTTGAGCGCATATAGTGCTTCATTGCTGGTATCCTGGACAAGGTAGACGTAGGAGAATCCTCCCTGAAATATGTCAGTGAATGCTTACGCAGCTGAATGGTTTGCGTACCTCTCCTAGTAATCGCAGGATCTTGAAGCTTCGGTTGTTGATCTTGAGCTGGGGACTGCCGGGGAAGCAGCTCATGCAGTTGGTGAGGGTGTACACCAGGTCTAGGAAGTATTGTGCCATTGCGAGAAGCTGGGGAGATGTGTCGTGTTAGGCGCAAGCTCTGGCAGCTATCGATTTAGCGTGAAAGGTGTCTTTGGATGATAACTTTGCGCTGGAAAGTTGTAATTGGGATCGTAGCGGTTTCTCTGCCATTAATGCGTAGTATTTGGAGGAGAGCTGGATATGGTTCAGATGTTGGCTGTTGATAGTAAGGGGAGCTTAGGGTTAGTGGGCCTTAGTCAGCATTGAAGCTGGAGCTTAGGTACAAGTATGATCGAGCAAAATTCTTAAGCCAACACGATTTTACCTCTGCCTTGTCAATATCATATCGAAGACATTTTCTCGATACAAGCTCATTTGGCCAGTCAGGTAAGATGCAAAAACAATATTCTGTCGAGACTTTAAAATGCATTTTGCTCTCGCAAATCCCACGTCAAGGATCGAGCTCAACAAGAGAACCACAAGAAAGAGCCGAAATCCTACAGAAATCGAGAACCGAGTTTCGATTGTCGCTTCCAGTCTTCTATTGATCATCATTCCACTTTTCACGATACCTTTATCGTCTACGAATCGGCAGCTCTTATCCCCCGCTTTTGACTCAAGACCTGAGGCTGAATGCCAGACTTCATCCATATCACGTCGCCACCGAAAGAAACGTTATCAAAGCATCGTACAACAGCAAAAGACAACATTTCAAAGCATAGTAACCGGATGTCAATCCAATGTATTGATTCAAGCCTCTCAGTTACCATGTCGGATCACAGTATCCGTCGCGCGTTCTAAGCGCATTCTAGCCAGCGTGATCTGGGGCTGAGAATCAAAATAACACCTCGCTAACCCTCATTTGGTGGTTATCTATTGAATCCGTGCAAGGTTCAGGAACACAGCCAGAACGGGAGAAGGTACACCAATATACAGTAGTACAACTGGCCCTTTTCTCCTCTTTGATCTTCAGATCTTCAAGTCCCCTTGAAGACTCCTTCTTCTCCTTCATTTCACCATGTTCATTACTGCTTGACTTCATTCTTTTTGGTGATGCAGAGACATAAGATTTAAGGTTATCGCTCATTCTACCCCTGAGTTTCTTGGCGAAGATCATCTATTTCCAATACGGATCATCCACTTCGCGCCTTCCTTTCGCGTCAAGGCTTGACTTCTGTTCTGTCAGCCCGGACCATAAGAGGGGAATCCTCCCTTTCGGTGGGAGAGTAGGATTGTAAACATCAAGGAGGATACTCTCGAACATTACGATGCCTCCTCCAGCAGTAAAGGGACCTCCAGTAACATGGATGTCCCTCCCGAACAAACCTCAGCTCTTCATCCTCGCCCTCTGCCGACTCTCCGAACCCCTCTCCAACACCTGTCTCCTACCATACCTCTACTATCTCATACGTTCATTACAAACCGGTGATACGACAAGTCAAGCTTCGATTTCAAGACAGGCTGGTCTGCTCGTCTCGCTGTTCGCTCTTTCACAGTTCGCAACTTCGGTACCATGGGCAAGTTTTGCGAATCACTATGGCAGGAAGCGTACGATCATCATCGGCCTGGTTCTATCGATCGCATCGAACATTGGATTTGGATTCTCGACGACAATACCGGCAGTGATGTGTTGGCGGGTGCTGGCAGGAATCGGAAATGGGAACATTGGTGTTATGCGGACGATGACAGCTGAGATTGTGGTGGAAAGGAAATATCAAAGTCGGGCATTCTTGTTACTGCCTTTGGTGTTCAACTCGGGAGTGGTCATTGGACTGGCATTGGGAGGATGTTTGGCTGATCCTATCGTCAACCTTCCATCTCTTTTCGGACCGTCAGGGATCTTCAACTTCGCAAACGATCCACATGGAGTCGCCTGGATGCAAACTTACCCGTTTGCTCTACCTACGATTTGCAATGCTACGGCACTGTTATGCAGTCTGTTCCTAGCAGTGTTCGGGTTGAAGGAGACGATGCCTGGATTGGAAGATAAGAAGGATTACGGAATTATTGCGGGTGCGGCTATGAGACGGGGACTGAAGCGTGTCTTCAAGAAGAAATCAGCTGGATATGCGATCGTGGTTGAAGAGGAGACTGACGACGACTTGATGGATATGCAGTCACCAAAGACCGAAGCCCCTGTGGAGATCAGAAGTGTGTCACCACCAAGGCCCAAGCTTTCGATCACTTCTCGTGCCATCTGGACCCGAGAAGTTGCTGTCACCATTGTATCTTTCGGGCTTCTACCTCTTCACAACTCGGCATTTATGCAAGTCTTCCCCGTGTTCCTGTCAACACCTCCATCCGAGCTTCCTGTCACCTCGGCAATCAAATTCAATGGCGGACTTGGCCTACCATCTCCAACGATCGGACTCTTCCTCTCCGCATTTGGTATCTTCGGTATTCTGATTCAGCTATGCATCTACCCGTCTCTTCAAGGCTGGCTAGGAACGCTCCGCAGCTATCGTGTTGCTTTGGCCATGTTTCCATTCGCTTACCTGCTCGCCCCCTACTTGTGCCTGATACCTAGCTCGCATTACATCTTGCAAGCTATCAGCATCGCATTCATTCTCTTCCTACAAGTCACTGCTCGTACTTTCGGAATACCCAGCAGTGTCATCTTGCTCACGAATTCAGCACCCTCACCTCTAGCGCTGGGTGCTGTTCATGGAGTGGGAAACATGCTCAGCAGTCTGAGTCGTGCATTGGGGCCAGCACTTGGAGGTGTGATATTTGGCTGGGGTATGGACAAGGGCGTTGTGGGGATTGTATGGTGGAGCTATCTACTCATTGTCTCTGTAGGTGGGCTGGCGTGGAGTTGGATGTTGAAAGAAGGGGAGAGACCCACCGAGACGGGCACAAAGGAGGAATGTATCGAGCTGGCACCGAAGGAAATGAATGAGAAGGATGAAGAGGGCTCACCAGGGAGGAGCACAAGGTAACATGTAATGTTTAATTCATTGTATATACAATTAAATTCGGTTTCGGTGTCCTCTTTACTGTATACAAATAAATCTTTTATTGAGCCACACTGCCAAGACGACCAAAGCAATTCTGCTTAGTTATTTCTTGGTCATCGCTCTGAGGCCTGAGATTATGATTGCCGCCTTTGACACTCGACTGAAGCCTCGCCCAAGGTGTCTCCCAACTCAACAAACAACTTCATACATATGCCGACTCGATCGTATCCGCTGAGTCGAGTTCCGTATGACACTAGTTGATGCGTCGAGGCTCTGAGAATCATATCAAGTGAGCAGACAATGTGGCTTCTGAACGTTGTGACTTTGGTACTGGAGCACTTCCAGGATGACCGGCTAGTAAAAGGACAGTACGCTATCCTATCTCATACATGGGGTGAAGAAGAGCTATCTTTCGATACCATCCACCTTGATTTGGCGAGGTCGAAAAGGGGATACCGCAAAATAGTATATGCTTGTCGTCAGGCTGTAGCAGACGGGTTGAAATACGCTTGGGTGGACACCTGCTGCATCGACAAACGAAGCAGTACAGAGCTATCTGAGGCTATTAATTCGATGTATCGCTGGTACTATAACGCTCGGATCTGTTATGCATACTTGTCAGATGTGTCCTCGGCAGACGATGTGTTGACTGAGAGAGGACTACGCAGTTGCCGTTGGTTCACCAGAGGTTGGACATTGCAGGAACTTATTGCTCCGCCACGTTTACTCTTTTACAACTCGGATTGGGAAATGCTTGCTTCTCGTGCAGACATTGCAGAGGTTCTTGCAAACATTACTCATGTCGATCAAGGTGTTCTTGAAGATCGTGACGAACTCTGGCAGACAAGCGTAGCAAAACGTATGTCTTGGGCATCTATGAGGAATACTACTAGGGAAGAGGATCTCGCTTACTCACTCTTGGGAATTTTTGACATCAATATGCCTCTGCTTTATGGGGAAGGCTCGAAAGCATTTAAACGACTACAAGAAGAAATCATACGAACATGGACTCGAGTGGATCATTCTATTCTCGCTTGGGATGGAAAGTCAGAGGGACTGCTAGCTATATCGCCGGCACAGTTTCCTGTCCATTTTCCTGAGATTCTAGGAAGGGTTGATCAAGATGGCCGCCCAGCAAAGCGTGATATCGTCAGCTGGTCTCCTCTACAGAATGATACCTTCGAGCTATCTAACAAAGGTTTACGGATTACTCTATTTGCACGAGCTATCAATGGTAATTTTGGCGATCAAATAATCCAATCACAAGCCCAGCAAGAAGGTGCGCGAGGCCTTGACCTTGGAGCAGAGCAAAGTAAGCGACTTTTGGTGGCGCTGAATTGTACCTACGGGAGTGCAAAGGACATGCTTTTTGCAATGTACCTTAATAGAAGGCCTTGGATTAACTATGGCCCACATCGACCGATGCACATGAATCAACACGACTATGCCATGTACGACTTTGAAGCAGGTTACACGACTATTAAGGCTTCTCGACTTAGCAGCTTCACCATGACGACGTTGACAATTGCGCGAACAAATTTTGTGTGGCCGCTGAATCCAACAATACAGATAAATTGGAGATCCACCAGTTACGACATTAAAGCAACGCTTCCCACTGAAGCATGGCAAGAAAGGGACGGAAAGCTTCTCCAATGTCGAGAAAGACGACCAGTCAATCCTCAGGAGCTGCCACACCTTTCAATCGGCCGACACAATCTTGAGAGCTCAATGCTTGTGCTGTTCGTACGACCTTGTATGGAAAGCCGAGTTCCAGTTCTCCGTTTGGACTGGTCAGGGACCTTTGCAGAAAGCCAGTCGAGAAAGATTGAGAATGGTGAACCTTATGCTTTGGACTTTGGCAGACAGGATGTATTAGTCCTCATCGCTGAACTTTTCTTTGTCGCTGAAACAACAGTATGGAACCTATCAGTCAGCGATCCTGCTTGTGGCACTGACGAGATGAATTCATTTTATAAGGGAATAGAGGGACCAGCTTATTGAGGCATGATCTCGCCATTGTCGAATTATGATATACGCTATGGTCTTCATCGTACTTTTGGTGCAACAGAAGAAGATCTGTTGCACTTGCTAGTTACTTAGGAATTATCCCTTGTGTTCGGAGAGTCGCGCTGTTGGCGATAGGAGGTATTGACACGTGCATAGAACTTGAGGTACTTCAAGTCTAAGTCGCGCACATTTTTCTCGTCACGAGGGCTTATGTCTACGGAGGTGCCAGGGCCAAACATTAGCCTTTCTCAAAGCAGCTGCTTGTGCTGAGCCACTGTATGGTGATAAAACAGATGACTAACCAGAATTGCTCTAGCTGTCTTGGCAGTGTGGCTTAATAAGTGCTTTATTTGTTTATAAGAAGGACACCGAAATCGGATTTGACTGTATGGTGATAAAAATGTAAATATTCCAATCTCATGATTTCTTTATAAATCACTTCCCTGTCTGTGACGCTGCCCACCTATCAGAAGGTGGATCTGGGCTGGGCATCACGTTCGTTGAGAGGAGTCGATCGTAGCGAACCTATCCTATAGAAGTCTTTAATTCCAAACTTTTTTGAACAATCCCGACCCGTCGGGGCATTTCCCGGCTTTCTCCTGCACCTTCGTCCGGTTTGTGTGGCTGTATTATTGACTTGAGTCAGTCTCCTCCCACCAGCTCGCTTAAAAGGTTGGGGCTACACTACAAAGACCAGCTCCAAATCAAGGAGTCATGCAAAGACGCATCACAGGATTCAAAAGTGATAGAGATTGTTTGCTAACAAAAGCTATCTCAAAATTCTCACTCGTTGGGAGGAAGGCAAAGAGGCGACGAAATGAGGGAGGCGAAGTCTCCTTTCCCGCCGGGCTCAAGACTGAAAGTCAACCCAAACCTTTTCTCAGAAGTTTCCGTCGATCAATAGTTTCCATCGCATGAATAATTCGCCTTGCTCTTTGTTCTCTTCTTTAAGCTTAACTTTTCACATGCATCTCTAGGCTACCTTTCTTTCTTGCGAACGATTCTTTTGAAATGATCCCAGCCTCTCGATCAAGACCTCGGGAATCCACCTCATTCCTAAATCTTGGAATCCCGCCTTCCAGAAAGTCCTTCAGCGGGTCTCCAGGCGGAAAGTACCAGTCCAGAGTCAGTCATGTCATGATTACCTATCTCCGACCTTCTAACGTGCCATCCACAATTCCCTCCAGCAACTCCAGTCAATTACTTGGTAACGGTCATCATCCGAATATTCAGCCGTAAGCGAGGAGCCGAACCAACCTCACCCACCAATGCAACATCACCATGAACATGCACTAAGCATGAAGAGTTTTATGCCGACCTTGGCATGCACAAACTGGGAAGTCAGTCACGTCTTTATGCTGTGCCTTTGGTGGACCTCTCAAAAGGTCTAGACCTCTTGCACAAACTATTGAATAAAATCCCTCGTTTTTTATCCCTGTTGCATAGGGAGCATACCGAGCCAATACAAGCCCCTCGCTGGCTGTACCTCGGACGGACATGCGATGCGATAAGGAACAACCTGCGAATGGGGGCGTGGGATAACGGAGAATAATTGGCACTGACGTGGCTCTACCGGTTGCGCTGTGAACGGGTGAACGCCTCCAGGGGTTCTCGTTTTTTGCTTGTGTTGCTTGGCAGGGCAGGACAATGTTGGCACGCCCCCCTGGATCCTGTATCACCCACACCTCACGGCCTCAACAGAGAGTTCGTCTGAGGCCCGGAGATGGAACGGGTCGCCGGTTTCAAGAAACAAAAGTGTAATATTTGGGGTGACGAGGAAACAGGGTTTGGGGTTTGTTTTGTTTTGGTTTGTCTTTCCTTTTCGGCTGTTCCCTTGTGATTGTTTAGAAGTCCTCTCGAGTCTCTTCTCTTCTCTGTCAGTCATGATGTGATGCAAGAAAACGTCCGAATGCCCTTTTCCCTGCTCATGCACCCAAGACTCTGTCAGCGGATCGTCGATTCAAGTCAGCTTTCCAACGGCAGCATGAGAATCTCCCGCCCTCCCATAATTGGTCCTGAACTCTGCCGATCTCCACTCACACAACCATGAGCCTGGTCCTCGACAAAGTTCAGCCCAGGCACAAGCCAGGCACGGGCGACTTCGGGCAGGCACCCGATGCACCAGTGGACCCTAGTGGGCACATCACCGGCCTCTAGAAAGCATGGGAAGCATGGTACGGATCACTGGTTCAGGTACTAGCCCGCTGGAAGGCCAATCAACGTTTGAGCGCAACAGTGGGACATCCAGTAAATCTCTTCTCTGAGTTCTCTTCTCTTGCGAATTGTTGCTAAAGTATGCCTGGCTCATGTCATCCTGCTTCTTGCAGCATAGTCTTGGCTCCGAACTTCGAAAGTCTGCAGTGCTTGCTCCCCTTCCTCCCTCCCGAGTCCGTCCCCATCCTCCGCGCCAAAAGGAAACCCAACGTAAGAACGTCCTCCACCACCCTTGCGGAAAAGTACGTGGTCCCAACCGTGGGCCCAACCACGTCTTAGAAGACCTCCATTCTATGGATCCAACGTTCTGGATGCCGCAAATCCTGCCGCCGGCGAGAAAAGAAAGTCCCACTATCCTCCACTATCCTCCCCACCAGTGTCCCTGATGGCAAGCCGAGCACTGGCCTGCAGCTTGTCCGCTGGACAGAGGAAACTTTTGGCTGACCATGCCATACCCACACCCTCCCCATATATTAATCCCCTTCATTCCCCCCTCCAGCCGTTTTCTTTCCTTCAACCACAATCCTTTTGGCCTTATTGACTCTTTTCGGACGGACGTTCCTTCATTCATTCTTTGCAATATCGATCTGTGATCATACACCATCACCAGCACTCTTTTGCTAAACACCAACCTTGTCTCGACGACAAACAGAACGCCCGTAACTCAAAACAACAACAGAACAAGTCTCGACGACTCAACATATATATCATCGATCCAGTACTCTTGCTTCATATAGCTCAGTTCGATCGACCAACTTGACAGAAACACTCACTTTCTATCATCAACACAATCCTTCAAGATGCAATTCTTCAGCACCATCTTCGCAGCCACCGCGCTCGCAACCCTCGCCTCTGCTGGCTCAGTCCACTTCGTCAACCAGGACAGCACTCAACGCACCATCATCTTCACTCCAAACGCTGGCCTTGAGAGCATCCCCGAGCTCGTCATCGCCGGCTCCGAGACCGCCAACCAGACCTTCCCAACCGGCTGGATTGGCAACTGGTACTCCGTCTCTGATGGAGCCGCCAACGTTCCAGGCATGCTCGGAGAGGTCCGTTTCGACGGCTTTGCTGGCGCCACCTACTTCGATGTCTCTGCCATCGTCAACCCAGATGACAACAACGGCGTCAAGATGATCTTCCCTCTCCACAGCAGCACCCCAGTCTCTGGCTGCCAGACCTTCCCCTGCAGCAACGCCTACAACAAGTGGGATGACATCGCTACTCTCAGCACCGACGGAGGCGACCTCGTCTGCCTCCTCGGCACCGTCAGCAACGAGCGCCGCCGTGGTCTCGTCGCCAGAATGTCCCGTGAATTCGTCACCGCATAAATTCAAGAACACAACAAACAGCCTTGCTTGTCTCTTCTCCCTCTATTCTTTTCTCGGGAGTTGAGATTCTGGAGTTGGGTGGATAAATAGGAACGGGGATGGATGTACGTCTGCGCCGCTTGCGTGCTGCGACTCTACTGCTACGACTTATGAAGCGCATGGCTTGCAAGCCTGCCCATGACGACAAAGGGGACCTTTTGGGAAAACGGATACGGGACAGATACCATAGACGGGGAAATTTGGGATGGGATATTTTTCCCCTTTTTTCAGGAGTTTAGGCTCCGACAACACTCGTTTGGATACACAGGGAAAAATTCAATGTTTATACACTTCAATTCTGCATACATATAGGGATGTCCAAACTTTTGGATAACTTCTATTCGGGGATACTAGGGATTTTGAGGAGAATGAAAAAAAATCAAAAATCAAACATAAACGTGTATTTACTGGTGAAATCAACGTGACAACTGAACCTACGATCATTGACCCTCACACTTACAACTCGACTGTGATAACAACCACCCCGACAACATGCTCGCCCAAGGGTGGCCGTCGACGACCTCACCGCCAGCAATCAGCCAACTCACCAGCTGCACCATCAAACGACCGAAACCTCAGCCCCGAGTCCGACATACCAATAGTCGCACTCGAAGGAATGCGTGCGCCCCTCCGAGCCGTCGTGTTTCCCTCCCTTCTGCGTTGTCGCGGCCGAGGGTTGTCGTCGTCGTCGTCTGAGACATGCATCGGAGATTTCGTGAGGTTGCGTTGCTTGTCTTCGGATCCAGCCCTGCCTGGGAATTGGCGCTTGACGCCTGGGCGCTCGCCTATTGCGGGTCTTCTTCAGGGGGCAGGGGGGTTTCAGGGCGTGCCGAGGTTCACGATGGGATTGGAATGCTGCGATACGGCCGAGGACATCGAAACATATTTAATATTTTCTTTGCAGTGGCGCTGCGTGAGCTTAAAGCTGTGTGTTTCATTGAAGAAATATTAATCTTTATTTTGTCCGAATGAGAGTCACCTATTATAGATATACGAACAAGGATTTGAAATCGCAATTCTTGTCTTATAGTTTTGATACTGAGAATTTTGAGTATGAAAATGTTCTTACTTTGATTATAAACCGGTACTTCGATATATAGATTTCCTGTGGAGAATTGAAATTCTTGCTTACAGAAGCTTGCTTGGCCAATATATAATTTCTCTAATTCGGGGCAGCACTTCCTACTACCTTTCCCAGTTCATGTCCACCTGTATTTTGATATTGCTATCAGTTCTATTTCCTTCAAGCTCATTCTGGTTCAAGAATACTCTCTCCTCTTCAAATCTTCTTCCGCAATTTCAAGAATCAGCCTATTCTCCTCACAGCTTCGCACCCACTCTCTCGCCCGTCTTAACCAACACCCCAATCTTCCCCTTCCCATTTCCTTCACCTCCCTTCCCAAACTCAACCTCCTGACAATCCTCCACCCCAACCCCATTAGCAAACTGCACAACCACAAAATCCACTGCTTTGTTTCCCAGCACCACCATCGGCGCATGCCACGTCCCCGCCCCATACGTAACAGCCTGACCTCCATGCGCAATAAACGCCTTCACCTTCCCCAAATCAGGGAATCCTCTCCCAGGCAACGCATCTCCCTTCGGAACAGGCAATTCAGCATCAGCTTGCGAGGGAGGAAGTGACGGCGCTACGATGACGAGATAGCGGACGTTCTGAGCTTCGCGCGGGGAGAGGCCGAGAGGGATGAATGTTTGCGTTGTATAGGGATGGCGTTCTAGGATTGAGACGGGGAAGACTCCCTCCATCCCTGACATGGATCTCTCGTGGGGAAACAAAGACCTCGGTGCGCAAACAAACATGTTCATAACCGCTTTCGAGGAAATATTACTCGGTGCTTGCGAGTAGAGATCTCGCATGTGCGTGACGTCTAGGTATTTCAGTGCGGACCCTTGGTTGGCTTGGACTGCGCCTGGTGGGATTGATGATGGGCTGAGGGTGGAGGAGGGGATTAGTTCTGGCGAAGGGTTGGATATTACGGTTCCGAAAGGGGAGAATGTTGACTGTGTGAGGGGTGTTGGTGTGAGGAGGAGATCCTCCGACGGTCCGGGGATTTGGAGGGGCATTGTGATGATAGTTGTTGGTGACTGGATTGAAATAGTTGACTTCGGCTCCCTGCTGATGATGAGGAGGAGGAGGAGTCTTGAAAGTAAAGGTGTCTGGATATACTTGAGATCCAAAGCTCTCACATCAAGCTCCGACGCTGCACGCGCTGCTCAAAAGCTGTGTAGACTGGCAAAAGCTGAGAAACGAAGCATGTGATACCAGCCTGTTCTGTTCCTGTTCAATGTCAGCTGAGACTCGTATCAACAGGGTAATTCGGTGGACACTACAAGATTTTCCCGTCCTATAATAGACCTGTTACCGATGTCAATTGCTCGCTGCAGGTATCCGTTCTTGAAAATGAAAGATGTTGAGATCCCCCACCTTTCCGTGCACGGACAAAATCAGGTTGCTGGCTGGACCAATTCTCGCTTGCGGCCCCCGTTCTGCGGTCTTGTCAACATTGGAGAGGGAAGCGAAAGGAGGCTTACTTGGTCAGATTGTACGAACGAGTATAGTAATGCTACTTACGATGCCCGGTGAAAGCGACAGACCGACATGTATCAAAACCATCTCCAAAGCTAGGACCGCCCTAGAGGCGAGAGTGGACACATGCTCGATATTTCTTTCCAGGTGTATTGGCAAAGAGATGTACCTGGATCTTGCTTCTTCCTTCCCAATGCAATCTGCACTCCTATTTACGCTTCAACCTCATCTGACATCTCCTACCCCCACACTAGAATCTTCCATGCCTCATAAGATATCCGAAACGAGCCTCTCATTAAAGTATTCGAATACGCATTCGATCTAATAATCTATGCTCTATAGACCTCGTTTACAATCCTCGTTAATATACACAGCTTGATCCGTCTTACCAAGATCTTTCGAAGATATACAGCTTGGTCAGACCCTAGCGCCAACTTCTTGTAACGTTTGCATGCGCATCACCGATACAGCATTCCTTTATCAGCTTGAAACCCCACAATGTAATTCCTCCCGTCCCAGGTAATTGGTATCAGCGTCAAAATATTCGTGAACGGACTCCCATCCTTCCTATAATTTGTAAAGTGCACTCTAGCCTCCAGTCCTGCATCAATTTTCGCCCGGACCTCCCTCCTTGCCAACTCATTCGCTTCCTCCACCCTCTTATCTGACGAAGGTCGGATCTGAGGAGGATGTTGTAGGAATCGACAATTGTGTCCTAGGATTTCGTTGCTGCTGTAACCGGTGAGTTTTTCGAATGGTTCGGAGCAGTAGACGATGGGGTGGTCGGGCAAGTCCGAGTCGCAGAGGACGAGGGCGACGCTGCTATCAACGTTACCGATTTGGATTTGGGGATTTGGACGCTGGTAGACTTGGAGCTGTGATGCATTATCAGCCAGTAAATCAACCAATCCTTCGAGAACCTTTACGGAAGTTTAAACGCATTGACTAGTCTGCGGCTATATAAAAAGCAAAAGCCAAGGTAGGAGCAGGAGAAGGCGAGGAAGAGACATACCAGAATATCTATTATCCCAAATCCACTCGGTGCATATATCCCCGGAATCGAAGATATCAACGGATCCTTCACTACCTCTTTCCCAGTCTCAGTACCAGCCGAGCTCAACCTCAAAGCATCCTTCTCGAAATTCTGCTGCTCTGCAGACCTTCGTCGAAGCTATACCAAGCCACAGAACATTAGCCATACACACTATTCTCTAATCCCATCTTGGCTCGGCATGGAATCTTTTTCTGACTTACCTCACTCAGCCTCTTCGCCTGGTCCTGATATTCGGAGGTATTCATGCTCGCTCGCTCGCTTGCTCAGTCACTAGCTGATTCTCTCACAGCTACGATCTGCAGCAAGAACACTTCTTGCATGTACAAGTCATCGACGTCTGCATGTTGTTTCTTTTGCTCAATCAAAAACCTCGAAGTTGAAGAAGGATGGGAAAGTGGTTCGGGCCTGGAGAAGATCGCTCTTTCCCATTTTCTTACTGTTACAAGCCTTTTTAGTTGGTTCGATCTACACGGCTTTTGGTGAACTCGAAGATCGGGGGATGGGAATCTGTCGGTTTCTGGTACCTACCCCACAGCTGCCAGCGCACTACGGTAGTACTGTAACGGGTATTTATGGGAACTTCGATTTACATGCCTGGCAGGGAAAGAGGTGTTGTGCATCTACTTTCCTGACGATCGGATCGAGGTTGGTCACGTGGGCCGGATTGAACTCGAACAGCCTGAGGCTTAGAGGAAAAGAAATCTCGTGCAGCATACAAATCTACGGCATACAGATCTTCTGCGGCATACAAGTCTCGTGCGGCAGGTAAATGTGGTGCGGCAAGCAATTCTGTTCGGCAAGCAGTTCTCTGCAGCAAGCAATTCTTTGCGGCATACAAATCATCTGCGGCATACAGATCTCTGCGGCATACAAATCTGCGGGATCTAGCTATGACTTAAAGACATCTAACTATGAACTGAGCTGAGAAAGCATATATTTGAAACATGAGGATTTCAGTTCCGAAAATCTCGTTAAAACTCTTTCCCTTTCACGAGGCGGATACAAATGCTGACATCCTGGATCGTCATATCATCATTGCTAAAAACCCTATCTAGATAGCTTAAACCACTAAAAGTATTGACTCAAAGCCAAGCCCAGACGCCATAGATTCCGCCTCCCTGGGCCAAGGTACCCACCAATTAAGGGCCCATATATAACGCCAATCCTACATACACAGTCTTCTATCTCCTTCTCCGCCTCAATTCCCAACTGTAGTCTTCCTCCTCGTCTTCAACTTCCATAAGTTGTTCTGTGCTATCCGGATTGGCAAGCGCCGTCTCTGCTGGGTACGACTCTGGAAAGAGTGTCGATTCAATCCCTTTGTTCCCAAGCAAGAAATCCCCAAAGTACTTCACAGCATTGAATGCCTCTTCTCCTGTAGGCACAATGTTTTCCTTCGGCAACAAGAAGCCGTAGCTCCCGGTATCCCGAAGCTTTATCTGGTAGCTATACCGGACTCGCATCTCATGGTAAAACCAATCGATTGCCGATCCACCACCAGTTTCCATGCGGGAAAATCCACCTGTACCCTTGAGTTTCTTGGATGATATGGCCCCTTCACAAGCAGACGCAACGCTATATTGTTCGCCACTTGATATCCGAATGGCCTTCGCAAGCCCCATACCCAGTTCCTCGAGATTCTCCAAGCTTGGTGGATCCGCGTTGCAAGAGTACGAGTAGGGGTACAAGACCTGCTGGGAATATGAATGCAGGTCTAAGAAACCAACAAACTTGACTCCATTATTTTCTGTTTCATTCTTGGCCCATTCCGCGAATCTATGGGATTCCACAGCCTGGAATGGCTCGTCTCCTGGATAGCTTTCTGAGCAGGGATTGCTCTGATACGCGGTTCCATCCCATTCGAATCCAAAAGTACGATCTAGATCCAGGCCTCGGCAGAATCGAAGATTGGTTTGTTGACGATTCTTTCGCCACAACCGATCGTTGTCCCAAGTATAAACATATCCATCTGGATTGATGGTTGGAATAAAGACAAAATCAAACTCTTGGAGAAGCTTGGTAATTCCCGGGGACTTTCCATAGGAATCGATCAAAGACCAAGCGATGTATGTCACGGTGCTCACCGAGATCCATTCTCGAGCATGGGATCCGCCAGAAATGATAATCGTCTTTCTGGTTTCATCCTCGTCCTGGGGGAGGTTTGGGGAAACACCCACTCGAAGTGCCGGAATATCGCGGCCTTCATAGGTTGTCCCGATACTGATCATCCGGACATGGGTTGTGAACATTGAAGCCATAAGTTGCATCCATGGCACAAGAACAGAAAACGGATGGTAGTCCTGGAAAAACATGTTTTCGGCTCCATCTGAGGCCCTTAGGTTGGGCGAAAAGAAACGATCTGGACGTATCAAAGAAGGACGTGGTTCGGTGAATGTGACGGCAGGGTAGGATTCATAGATGGTTCTGGCCAGGTCGGGCATCAAGTTCGAGTGGGCAGTCTGTAGCGACTTGGGAAGAAGCCCTAGAAGAGAAGGTATCTGCAATTGTTAGTACGATCACAAAAAGCCATCTATCAAACATACATCATCCTCTCGCAATCGGATATCCACCCAGTTATTGGTAAATTCCCAAACGTCCAAAAACAATGTATCTGCAGCCTCTGCCAATGCTTTTTCTTCCGCAACAGTACTCAGATTGAATCGAAGAACAACGTCTCCTCCATATTTTGCAAGAAGCGTAGCTGGAAGTGGTGAATTGACTGGTCGCGTGGGCTTCTTATTGCTGGGTTGGCTGGCTGTTGGAGGTATGCCGAAGACTTTCTCGACCGCCGTATCTCGTAGCCAGGTCCATTTCGGAAAGGTACTATGTGACTTGTGCGATTGATGTTCTGCGACATGGTCGCGCTGGGTAGTAGAGAATTGGTTGTAATCGGTGGTCCACGGAACAGCGAAGGCAGCAGTAAAAGGTACTATGCACACCAGGAGGCCGATGATTAAGGAGAGACAGAAGGGTATCGAGCGCTGCATGATGGCAGTCAGAGTGGCATCTGTCGACCTGACGGCGAGGACGACTGGAGAAAGGTTGGCTGTTGAATGAGGGGATTCAGAGATGATCTGGGCAGGGCAGGGCAGGGCAGGATGTTTCGTGGAAACTGGGCTGAGCTATTCTAAAGTGGCTCCCGTGGGGCCGTTGCCAAGGCTGGGGATGTCTAATCGCGCGATAAGGAAAGTAACAGCCTCACATCATTACTTCAACTCTTCACTTGAGAAACAACAATCATGAGTTCAGATCCATCTTATACCGTCTTTATAAGACTTCCATTTGCTCGTGGGGACTTTGTAGACCCGTTATCAGTATGTTTTCCTAGCAGTTGACGAACGATTGCTGATGTCCAGGTCGAATGGGATGCCTCGAAAGACAAAGCCTTGTGGAAGATCCTCTCGAAAGCCTCGAAGAACAGTGATATTGACTGTAAGTATTTTACCCATATCCTCAAAACATCGCTGAAACTATTAGGGAATGAACTGTTAGTTTCTTAATCTTTCTCAGGAACAAACTAATAGTTTAGAGCAACGAAATTCGAAGTCACTCTTGCCTTCCTCCTCCAACAAGCAGCATGGCTCTACGAAAGACAACTCCTCCAAGTGCGGGCACAAATGAGGAAAGTTGGCGTTTCCAAAGGATCTGCTGCCCCGTCTCCAGTCCCATGGAACAACTCCGAGTCAACGGGAGGAGAAGGAATGAGGAGAACAGGTTCAGGAGGTGGAGGTAAGTGGTCAGTCATGGCTGTGAGCAAAGCTGACCATGTTCCAGGCCCGCGAGTTCCATCTGCACTGTCTTCACGAAAAGATTCTCCGTTACCCAAGAATGAATCTTCTACCTCCGGACGACCTCTAGCACCACCATTTTCTCGCACTTCATCAGCAAATACCACAACGACATCTCGAAACCTACCAGCCCAAACCAGTCCTCGACCACAACATGCCACACTTCGAAGATCTCTCTCACCAGCCCCAAAGACTCGACTCCCACCTGTCACAACGTCTCCTCCTCTTTCTTCCTCCTCTTCCTCAAGTTCCGACTCTATACCTACGCATCAATCCCGACTTCTTCGAAATCGTGGTCCGCGCTATGCCAAGAAGACCGGCCAACAACCGATGTCTCCAGACACTATAGACTCAGACGACGAGCCAGCATTCATGCCAGTACTGCATCAAGATCCAAGTGCTACACTTCGAGGAGACCCTCGTAATATTGCAAGGAAGACGGGACATGCGAATGCCAACAAGAGACAGGTAGATTTGTCACAGACGTCTGATTCCTCGGCTAGCTCAACACCTGCTTCGGCTGCCCCTAGGAGGGATGTACATGTCAGAGGGGACAGGCCAGTTGGTCCGCTGAGTCCTCGAAGGACTGCCGAGCTAGCTGGGACTGGAAGGGGGAGTGGGAAAGGAAGTGATGGGACGCCGAGTATGGGAAGTAGTTTCAGTGATCTGGACGGCATGTTCTCCCTTCGTGGATCTGTGAATAAAACTGACGAAAATAGATGCTTCGGTGACACAGTCTGCCTTGGAAGAAGCACTTGCTAGTAACATGCAAGCTGGAGGGGGCATGGCCAGTAGGATGAGCTCTATCAGCCAGGCGTTGAGGAGTAAGTATCTGTGATTATGTCTGTGGATAATGTAAGGTGGACAGAGGACATCTTGGCGTATTGAATTGTATGATCAGGATTGAATCATCGATGCATTAACTAATTTACCGGAGATCTCATTTTCCCCCTCGCTCAACGCCATAGGAAACACATTCCATCCCAGTTAGCCAGTCATATCCCAACCTAGAAACATCCAAACACCGCACCGCCAACCAAAACCAAGGGTATCCAGACCAGCGCTCCCATACTCTCGCCCCTCCAGCCCATCGTAGCATCTCCCGTATTATTATAAAGCAGTGCCGGCGTCCCTGTAACATTAACCTGCTCATCCACGCCACAAACCACCTTACACCCCGGCGTACCCTTCCTCTTCTCCAGCACGCCCCAAGCCCCCTTCTCATCTCTCTTCCTATTTCCCAACCCTCCATACGGCCCACTCCTATTATAAACCAGCTCAATCCACTGAATCTGCAAAAAAGCCTCATCATAAAGACTCATATTCCCCGTCCACACACCCCCATCACTCCACATATTCACAATCAACCCGGCTGGATCCTTCGGCGTCTGAAAACTGATATTGGCCACACTCTCCCCATTCACATACCAGCTACTCATCTCCGGCATCCAATCAACCCTATATACATTCCACAGCGTCCAATCCCTCCCCCCCGGGTTCGTCCCGTTGATCGTCGCTTGCGGTACGTCCTCCCCGGCTTTATTCACAGACGGCTGATTCGTATATTGTACGCGATTCCTCGGATCGCGCGTCAAGATCTCAATATCAGCTTCCTGCACATCAGACGTAGCATCTCCTCCCAGATACGTGAATATGCCTGCGCATGCGCCAGGGGAACCAATCACTCGCGCCATGAATCGCGCGGACATGTAGTGGAAGTCTTGCTCGACGGAGTCGATCTCGGCGACGGATTGGAAGGTTTCGTGGCGTGCGGTGCGGAGAGTTAGGTAGGATGTGTACTCGGGGGAACTGTCGTTGCTTTGCTCTGTTTCTTGTTAGTAGAAATCGCAATCTCAAGGCCGGGTAGTCGTACCGATGTAGACGTTATTCGGCGTGTTGACCATGAGTATTGAAGCTCCAGATGAAGCCAGAGAGTCGCTATTGTTCCAGTTTTGTACCGCCGACTCATTTCTCCACTCGTCTTGGAGGAAGAACGACGATGTCGCAAAGGCGTTCGTCGCATTCGTCGCATTGGTGGTCAAGGCAGGCGGACTGGAAGCTCCAGCAACATTCCTGTAGTCGTGGAACTGATGGTTCAGGAAATAGCCTTGCGACGAGCCGTTTGTTCGGAAGCAAGAACACTCATCCCCGGTATCTGATGCTGCAATCGTGAGGTGAGGAAGCGAGAAGAGGAAAATGCTAGCTAATAATGAGGCTGGTAAGGCCATTGTAGATTTCGCGCACATGTTTAGATATGAAGAATGGGAATTATGATTGAAGTTTACGGTGAGAGAATAAAGATGAGCAGTTGACAATTGACAGGTTGAGTTCGAACGAAAGAGAAATGAAATCAAAAGCAAAGAACGAGTGAATAATCAGAGAGCCAGAAACAAGAAACAAAAACAGAAACAAGGAGAAGCAGGAGCAGACAATAATACGAGCCACATCCAACGGGGCTTCTATTGTATTGGCTTCAGCCCTCGGGCTGCTCATGTAGGCCACTAGAAACCTAGCTGCGACGTGGCACCGCCTCTATCAGACCAGAAGGAGGGTCTGGGCGCAACATATGTATCGAGCTGTGATATTGTATTCTCAGCTGAGGATGGATTTGTGAGAATTTGAGAAAAATACACTGATACTGTTGTTATTGAAGTGATGGGAGCGGGATGTGGAGAGGAGTGTGGTCCAAGAATGAAAGATGGAGAAGAAGGCGGTCAGGTCGTCTGGTCCAGGCTATTCTTAGCTTTCTGCCGTGACCCCTCCTCACAATGGAATGCATGTGCTCGTAGAGGCTCCTTGTGACTGACACATCTCGTCTCAGAGACACAGCAAAGTTTTTGTTCTTGTGTTGTCTTTGACCTATAACAAGATCTAGCACGATGGGTCGGACTTCTAGCTAATTCAGAAAATCAGAAGCAATTGGGAACGAACCTCGCTAAAAAGGAGTCGGGGGTAATACGTGAAAAAATATTTGTTTACTTCCATCTGAATCGTCTACTTCATCAAGATAGGACCATGGTATCGCTCATACCAACGGATATGAAAACTCCCCAACGCCTACGCAATGCTATGCAATCTACGGAATCGATAATACTCCAATCCGTATCCACATCCTGTCAACGCACTGGGATCTCCCAAGCAGCAGGATCTTCCTCATCATCACTCTCCAATTGATCCTCTTCATCGTTCATGGCCATCTGAACAAACATCTGGACCCAAGCTTGCTGTGCTTGCTCTGCTCTTCTCTCCTCAAAAGCCTCTCGTTCCTCGGCCTCTCCAAGACGTCGAGCTCCTGCTACGACGTTTCTCTGTCGAACGACTCGTCGTTGATTGGGCGGATTACCTGGAGCTCGATCTCGTCGAGGTCCTCGGTTGAGAGCAGCACGTACAGGGACTTCAGGAGCGGGAGGTGGTGGAGGAGCAGGGACATGGTTGATCCGTAGAACGAGAGGACCTTCTCGTTGAAGTGGTTCAAGAGCTTCTCGTGGCTCGTCAGGCTCAACGATTTCGGGAACTTGAACCTCAACAATTGGAGGCAGCTCGATTTCTACGTCCTCGTCCTCTTCCTCATCTTCATGAAGTTCCACCGGTCGTCCTCTACCATTACCCGCATCTTCTCCATCACCTTCTTCAAGCTCCCAGAGTCGGTAGTAGCACGATGAGGATCTGTTGTTGTAATGATTGTAAGGATTCGCTGGCGGAAGCCATGCCGAGCATAGGTAGCAGAAATGACTATGGCATTTGAAGCAGATCATATGATTGCAGCCATGTGTCTTCTGAGCCCGAGCAGAACACGTCGGACATGGCGTAGAGTGTTTGTTCATGTACTCCAGAGATGCCTTGTCTTCCTCTGTAAGTTCTCCGTTGTCTTTTCTCGGCATGCAAGTTGTTAGTTCCCCATGCCAACCTTTATAACATCGACTACAGAAGGCAAATGAACAGTCTTCACAAATGCAGAGACGGTCCGCTCCAGCAACATATCCTTTCGAAGTCGCCTCGTCATCTTCGTCGTCGCTCTCTGTATCCTCAAATCCGACTGGTTTGCGGTGCTTCTTCGACCGTGCAGCACCTTGGCACCATCTTCGCGGGCAGTAGACTGTATTCTTGTCCGATTCCAACTCTGCTTTGTGCTTCAATTTGACGTATCGAGTAACCACATCCTGCTCGAGCGGAATCTGGATCAATTCGCTTGGAGTAAGTTGTGTCTTGGCCTTTCTGCCTTTCGCAACTTGCTCGTCACCGCGCTTCTTCGCACATCCGGGTGCCAAACATTGAACAGCAACCAGATGTCCTTCCGTAATGGCATTATTGTAGAAATCCTGGAGACATTGAACGCAGAATACGTGACCGCAGTCGATCATTCGATGGCAGACTGTGCCTTTCTTGGGATCTATGCGAAATTAGTAGGTGCACAAAGCTTCCCACACTGGCTGCCTACCAAGACAAACACCACAATCGAAAGTTTCCTTCTCAAATGCAGCCTGAGTCGCCTTGATGTCGTAATCCAAGAGGGAGATCTTGAAATCTTGGGGGACCTCCAAATTTCCGCCCTCCGCAAATCCAAAAGCATGTTCAGCTTCTTGTTGCAGAAAATCGATATATCCGTAGACCACAGAGCTGCGACCTGCTTCCTCCCACATCTCCTCCCCCTTCCCTTGTAGCTCGTCGAGGTGTTTGCGCGAGAGCCATGCTGGAGTCGCAGAAAGTTCGAAGACCGGCGCCTTTTTCTCGGGATATTCCCCTGGCAGAGTTATGCGAAGTTGAAGAGACGGTAGGTAAGATAGATTCTGCGACTCGACAGCATTCGCGGGGACCATCGCAGTTTTGCCTTCTTGACCAGAGTGTGTGGAGAGTGGCGGGGTAGGAACGAGACCGTCGGAGGACGCTGGGAAGAGAACTTTGACTGGAGAAGTCGGATGGACTGGTATTTCCATAGAAACAGAAAATGGGTTCTTGGGGTCCACGAGGATTTCGGGAAAGATGGCTGCTATGCAGTCCAGTTCTTCCTGTCGTTCATCCTCCATGGTAAGCAGAGAGGTCACCGGTCAATCCTGGAGAGAGGGACGAATTTCGAAGGGGATACGGCGAGGTTCATAAGTAGGAATGTAAGAAATTGTAGCTGCGTGCCAAAATCTCGTGGTTGAAAAAGAATATGGTAGAAGTGGCGACTGGTTGGAAATAATATCGAAGTTGATGCCCCGCGATAGATGTCCGAGTGGAAGACTAGCGTATTTGATTCGAGAGCCGCTTTAACAATGGTCGACGCCTGTTTAAGAATGTCCTTAAACTTCAGGGATGCTTCGACACCCAAACCTTTCCTACTACAACGCCTGAGACTCAGACTGCGCCTTTAAGTAGACCGCAGTATTTGTTTCCTCACTTCCAAATTTCACCGCCTCTCCTCACGGCTTGTCAAGAGGTACTTTACCTGACGGCGAATGAATCATGACCGACACTGCCCCTCTAGCATCTCTTTCTTTGACACACGTTCACTATGTAAGGAGTCACTTGCCTCTGGATCACACCTGCTAACCCGTCTAGGATCCCAACGATCCGATATCCTACTTCTGCGCATGGCTGGCCCTCGTTCCTCAAGGACTTTGCGTTGTGTATGCGACTCTGATCTGGTCGACTCGCGAGATGGAGATCCTCATGATGTTTGGTGGACAGATGGCGTGTGAAGCTTTGAACTTTGCACTGAAGAGAATATTGAAGGAGGAGAGACCGAAGCAGATGCATGGGAAGGGTTATGGAATGCCATCTTCGCATGCTCAATTCGTGGCCTTCTTCTCCTTGAGCTTGACGCTCTTCCTCTTGTTTCGACATGTTCCGAAGAAGCCTACGCCTTCACATACACCATTGACCATGGTATCGAGGGTTTTGTTGTCTGGTTTGGCATTGGCGAGTGCTGGGTTGGTTGCTTGGAGTAGGATATACTTGAATTACCATACGGAGAAGCAGGTTATGGTTGGATGTCTGGCCGGGACTTTGAGCGCATTATCGTGGTTCATAATCACTACTGTCGTGAGGCAGAGTGGACTGTTGAGTTGGATACTTGAGCAGTATCCTACAAGATTATTCAGGATGAGAGATCTTGTTGTTGAGGAAGATCTCTGTCAAGCTGGTTGGGAGAAATGGGAGTCGAAAAGGATATCGAACAAAGATTCGAAAGGCAAGAAGATAAGGTGACAAATGAATCGAAATTTGTACAATCTACTTTGCTTTGATATGTGATTTCTTTGACTTGGTACTGTACCTGAGGTAAGGTAACGGAAGGACTTTGAATCCGGGAAATATGAACAAGCTATGTGCATCACCATTCAATACTCCTAGATCTCTGGCGTATTCTACACATTTCCCGACGTATACTGCAACTGTAGGCAACCCTAATCTATGCTCGTAGAAATCTCCAAACCTGGGAAACAAATATTTTGATATCACGTGTAGTCTCTAGCGCGCCAAGGAAGCCCCGAACTCTCGAGATTGAAGCATCGCAACAACGAAGTTCATCTCACCCACCAAATCCACCTCTACCCAACTTCGCACATTCCCAACTTCAATCCGCAACCATGGTCCAAATGTATACCATCGCCGGTCGCCAATTCGGCTCCCACGTGGTTCGTACTCCCAATTCCCTCCGCCCGGCAAGCCCCAACCCGACGGACAACCCGCAAGCAAGAAGAATTGGAATTGGAGGCTAACCACCATCGAACACAGCTCGCAATGGTCACTCTCGGTGCGCTCTTTGGAGGAACCGCTCTGTCAATGGGAGGATCGACCGCAAAGAAGACCCAAGGACCACCGATCAATGCTTCGAGTCCTGACGAGGAGAGCTTCATCAAGTACGTCTCCCAAACTCCCGGAAGCCAATTGGTATACTACAAGATCTAATTTGATCATAGGGACTTCCTGAAGAACGCAGAGGCAGATGAGAAGAAGGATACCAAGAAGGCGGGTGCTCACTAGATGGGAAATGTATGAATGGGGGTGTGGCATGGAGGACTCGGTCTGGTTGAAGGACGGGCCTCTGGTGTATATTTATGGTTGAATAGAGAATGCATCGGTTGATGGACATCATTGGAATATGCGGATACGTGAGTGACAATATCCGTATGGAGCATTGGAAGCAGGAAAAGACATTTCCGCAGCCTGCAGGATTGACAGTGCCATCAGGACGTTTACAACTTCTGTTGCGCACGCCACTGTGACATGGTTGGTTGAGAAATCTGAATAAGTCAAGCCTCGGTCTCGAATAGCCCTTTGGATGTACATGATGTCTTCGCTTTCTCCGGACGGCGTCGATGCTTACGCTAGCTTTTGATACAATGCAACTTCGCATGCTACGACTTGGCATCTGAACATCACGGGTAACACTCGCAAACATAGATGGCTCCAAGACGCATTCACAAAGGTATCTTTCAAAAAAACACCGGCTAATCATATATTACAATTCGTCCTTGTAAAAGACCTCCTGACTTCCTTCTTCATCCTCAGGCTCATCTTCATCACCATCCACTATTCCAAGAATCTCTCGAATCTGACCAGGAGCATCAACAACCTCGATCTTCCATCCTTTCTCCTTGGCCATCTTCTGAACTTCCTTCTTCACAGTCTCGACCATCTCTGGATCTAAATCCAACTTAGCTAGTTCCTTGTCACTAGCCATTTCCACTTTCCCACCCTCAAGCTTGCTCTTAGCTCGGGCAATTACTTCAACAACTCTTCCAGTGGGCTCTTGCCCGAAATTTGCTGGGATAGGCATTCGCTGCCCTTCCTTGTTGATCCATTTCCCAGCACCAAGAATAACACCACCAACGTTGATCGGCTTCTCCTTCTGTGGCGCCTCGAGTTGGCTTTCTATCTCCTTGAGTTCTTTCCGGTCTTGAATATCCTCTTCCAGTACAACGGCTCGGCAGACAATCGAATGCGCCTTGTTGACCTTCGGCGGCTGGAATGCTACGTCGCTACACAGTCTCGGAGTGTATACGACCATCAAATATGAACATGTCGTGACCTCCTTGATGTATCCTATTCGATCCGTAACATGTGGGTTGCAATGGAATTGCACCTCCACCCGTCTCGGCTTCCCTGTGAGATCGCAAGTTGTGCCACCTTCCATCTTCTGAACCAAGTACCTCGTATCGCCCTTGATCTGAAGCTCCGTCTTTGGAGGGTCCTCTGACGCCTTCTTCTTCTTGGATACCTCAATCTCCTTCTCCCATTCATCTTCCTTGCTGGGTTTCCCCTTGCCTTTCGCCCTTCCTAGCACGAACTGTTTCGTCGTTGGATCTGGCTGCGGTGGGAGTAATGGCTTTCCAGGTTGGGGAGGAAGCTGGTGGAACTGTGTAATCTCATTGTTGTAGCAGAATGCATATGACCACCATCCAGACACGAAGTAGAGGCATCCTCCATCCAGTTCCTGCAGCAATTCCCAACCTCGGTTTGTCGCGCGTGCCAGTTCTTTTTGCTCCGCCGCTCTTGCTTCTGCCTTGGACGTCTCGTTCTTGGTAGGTATGTTGACTATGGGGATTGTGCAGAGGTGTTGTTCGCCATGTAGGTACATTAACTCATAGGTCTCGTGCCTGGGATCGAATGCATTGTCGGCGGAAGCTTGGGGAGTATCGTCTACACGCGATTCTATGCTCTTGGAGTCGGAGCTTCGTGGAGATTCCGGAACAGCTGCCGAAGCTTGCTCAACTATCGACTTTGCTTCGATGTCGGAGATGAAGGAATCGGAGAAGACGACCTCATACTGGGAAGCTGTTAGCTGTGTCTGGAGGGGGAAGGAGGACCATTTACCTGGGGGAAGGCCAGTAAGTCATCATGAACACTGAACACGGTTTGACTTGCAAGAACTATTGGAACTGATACCAACAAAGCTGTAATGATTTGCTGCATTGTGCCATATGGAGCGCCGAGGGGCTTTAGAGTGGTGACATCTGTCCTGGAGATAGAGGAGTGGCATCAACGTTATCGATTACGGCCACGGCGGAGAAACATAAGCGACGCGCTAGGGGAATTTTGGGGACAGGTTGTTTACTTTAGCCTTCTGTGAAGCCTATCGCCAATTTCTGCTTTGCATGTTATCTTCTTCCTTCGTGACTTTCGAGTTCCTGGTATCCTGCGAGTGATCTCAAGCACATGATACAGATCCGGTGTTGCCAATCTGGAAACACCATCGACGATCAACCTGAGATCTCCCTATACTTCAGTCTTGCAAACCCTTTTTCAGACCTGCAGCGGAATGCTTTGCCCTGCACTAGATGCTTACAGACTCACAGCTCTTGGATAGCTTTAGTTTGCAATATGCTTGCCTATCATGACGGTTGAAGAGGCCCAAAATACACTCTTAGGAACGTTTAAAAGACTGTCTGATATTATTTTCGCCCGATCCTTTCGACATAATGACGATGGAGACATGTTATCTCTCTTATTTCCCATCAGTCACTTCGTTAATGCAGTGCCACTTCCCGTACGTCTCTCTTATATTTTATCAGTTGGTCGTCACTCGACAGCAGAATTCAAGAAGCCAGATTCTATTAATCTCTGCTCTCCAGAATCAAAACGACGCGGAAATCCCAAAGAAATCAAGCATCCCGTCTTACCAATCCACTCTGTCTCGAATCGACCCGATTTCTCACCTTCTCAGATAGAGTTTTGTTGCATTTCGCAGTGTTGGTCAATTGTTGGTCATCGCCGCTTTCGGATAGCGAGTCCGGATTAATGCAACCCTCTTCTCTGACAGCGACGACGAGCCGTCCTTATCACGAGCCATTGGTTGATAGAAGCTTAGTTGGCGCAACTATATGCTTCCTTTGACTTAAAAAGAAGCCAAACTCCGAGTGGTTGAGCCAAATGTGAAGGTGGCGATGCTTCAACTGACGAGCCGCTGAGCATTATTACTGGAGTAAGATATTATAAAAGCTGTTCTGATGAAATAATGACCTGAACTGGATATAAAATCAAAGCAAGCGGCTAGACGAAACAAAATGTTCCGTTCGGGATACCTATTTCGGTTACCCATCCTCCCATGCATTTGGGATGCATGTGTGGCGGCCTCGTTACGTGAAATGCGGAGAGCTCCCCGTAATCAGATCAGTACCTGGAACATCGTCAGATGAAGTAGCAAAGACATGAAGTGAGCTCACAATGTATCGTTATTTTCTGTGATAGCCATAGTCCGCTCAAGATAAAATCATACAGACAAGTAAATCAAACCGAGAATCCTCCAACTTGTTAACTCCACTTTACCCCTGGGCTCATACCCCGCCACAAAATGTACCCCGCATCAAGCCACTTCGACATGAACATGCCCTCCTTTCGACCAAGCAAGAGGCGGCACCTAAAACTTTGTTGACTGATACTCGGAACACTTTCCTCAGACTCAAGCGTGGCACAAAAGACTAGAACACGTCAGGCTTTCGGTGCCAAATGCGCCAGGGCCATCACCCCTCGTCACCTCGTGCCATTTGCTTGAAAAGAGGAATCCGAGCTACGGGTGCTACTCTGAGATAGGTAAGTAGCTCAAATAGCTAGATAAAAGTTGCTTGTCCTCCGTTACCTTGTTGTCGTGCCTCTCGTTCCTTCCAAGTCAAGCTCGAAGTCCTGGGATATCCTCAGCACATCTTCCTGTATTCTGCATTCTGCATGTCAAGTTCTCCTACAATTACTACTGCCACCATGAATTCTTTCCGCCTCCTCCCCCGTGCAGCCACCCGAGCTCTGAGATCAACATCCCTCCTCTCCAAGTCCTCATTCTCCACATCCCCCCGTCTCCTCAATGCCTCCTCAACACGCAAGCCTCCCGAAGCCCCAGACGCAGAAGCAGCCGCTCTACGAAAAGGAAACGCACCAACCTACCTAGGAACGACAAAACGCCTCCCAGAATTCAACCTCGTCGATAAAGTCGTGCTTGTATCCGGTGCTGCGAGAGGTTTGGGATTGGTTCAGGCAGAGGCTTTGCTGGAGGCTGGTGCTACTGGTATATTTTTCTCATTGAGAAATATCACATGGGTTTTGAGACTTACGAAGGACAGTGTATGCTCTCGACAGACTGGAAACGCCGTCCAATGATTTCTCACGGATCCAGAAACGCGCAGAAAATGAACTTGGGACATCCCTCTCATACCGCAGAATCGACGTTCGAGATGTAGAGCAATTAAATGCTATTGTGGAAGAAATAGCCAGTAAACACCAACGACTAGATGGGTTGATCGCCGCGGCTGGGATTCAGCAAGAGACACCAGCGCTGGACTATACGGCGAAAGATGCGGATTTGATGATGAGTATTAATGTCACGGGATGTTTCATGACTGCTCAAGCTGCTGCGAGACAAATGATTAAATATGGGAATGGAGGAAGTATCGTTATGATAGCTAGCATGAGCGGGACGGTTGCAAATCGCGTATGTCTTCTGTTCTACTCATTTTCCTTCTTATCAATGACTGACAATACCTCTGAAGGGCCTCATCTGCCCAGCCTACAACGCGTCCAAAGCAGCCGTCATTCAACTCGCACGCAACCTAGCCATGGAATGGGGCGAGCACGGTATCAGAGTCAACACCATATCACCTGGCTACATCGTAACTGCTATGGTGGAAGCGCTCTTCGAGAAGTACCCTGAGAGAAAGGAGTCGTGGCCGACGCAGAATATGCTAGGAAGGTTGAGTTATCCGGAGGAATATAGGGGTGCGGCTGCGTTTTTGATTAGTGATGCGAGTAGTTTTATGACGGGGAGTGATTTGAGGATGGATGGTGGACATTCTGCTTGGTAGACAGGGGAAACGAGTGACTTTCAAATGAGGTGGATTGATCAGCGAATTCTGTTACTTTGGGCTTAAGGGTTTGAAAAGTCGGGTCAGCGAGCAACAAATATGTTATCAAACTTTCAGGACTCTGGTACAAATACTCATTGAAAGAGTCTGAACCAGTGAAGTCCCGCAAGGTGCAGCTTATCCGTTTCGGCATGTTGTTATTCGCTGGCTGCATGACCCCCACGAGCTACCCACACCAACACCCACACCCACCTCAAAGGAAAGGCAAAAGATCAACACCTTGGCCCGAAACGCCTCAAACCATCAAATGGGAAATGAAAATAGTAACAGCAATCATCCATCGAAAAGTAAGAATTCCATATCCTCCAAAAGCCGAACGGCGCAGACATCATTGATTACTTTCAGAGCAAATAGCACGCCGAAGCGGAGATAATCTCACGGATATACGGAGTACGCATCTCGGGCATTACACAAGGTCATTAGAGGTACAAGAACACGTTGCCCATTATTTGGAATATCAATTGATTGATGATGATGATTGCTCATTTCTGTCTTTACTCATCTAATGGTATCCATTTCCACGCCTGCTCCATTGTATTTTCAAGACGACGACGACGACGAGGACGATTGCTCGCTCGCTCGCTGATACGTTTGTTTTCCACAAGCCGCCGGCCTTCTAAACTCCAGTTCCCAAAAAGTACCACCCAAGTCCCAAACTTAATTCCAAAACGCCATGCCTATCAACAGCAAAGGTTCGCCATAAATGCAGCGCTGTTGTTCTGTCCTCTATGCACAAAAATGTACCAAGTGTGCAGTACATCTACCATGTCTCGGCAATGTACTGACCAGCCTCACCCTTCAACTTCCAAAACTTGACAGCCTCCTCCCGACTCAAGTTGCCCTTGCACATGACCGCATCGATCAGAGCTTCTTCAACACCTTCTCCCATTCCCTTACTGCTACCACAGACAAAGACACGACCATCCAAAGCGTTGATAATGAACCAGACCAGATCTGCCTGAGCCCGGACTTCATCTTGCACATATTTGCCCTTGCCGGTATGCTTCCGCGACTGCACGACCTTCTTCACCTCCGACTCGTGAACGCCCCATTCACCAGAATACAGCTCGTCAAGCAGCGAATCACGCACACCCTGCAAAACCCAGACCTTGTTCGCACAATTCGCATTCTTGAGTCTGCGTTGCACGAATCCTCGGAATGGAGCAACACCGACACCAGCGCCGATCAAGAGCATAGGACCGTCGGAGACGAATTCCTTTGCCAGAGGGTTGGCCATGAGACCCTTGAACATGGGGACGCGCAGGTCGATCTTCTCGCCTCTCTTCTCGGCTTCCAGGAACTTCTGGGCTTGACGCTCGAAGAAGCCTGATCCGACGCCGGTGCGTGGTCCGCCTCGCCAGTTGGGAGTCTCGTGGACAGTCACCGCGATCTCGATGAGACGGCGGCAGCCGGCTTTGTACACGCAGTTCTCGTGCGGGTCGTTAGACATGCTGTAGAAGCGAGGCATGAGCTGCTGGAGTTGGGAGAGGAGGTGATCGAGAGGGGGCTTGGAGGAGGGGAAGGCGTGCAGGAGCTGGTTCATGGTGATGTGTGGGCCGGTTCTGAAGTCACAGAATACGCCTTGTCCTTCGGCTGAGGTGAGGTACATGAGGATCTTCTTCTCGTTCGGATCGGAGGCGTATTCGGCGAGGAGACGGAGGAGAGGCTTGGTGGGTGGGTAGGATTGGATGTCACTGCACCAGGTCAAAAGGTCTCGTCGGGTTGTAGTCAACTCTCGAGCTTGATCCTCGCCCCAAACTGTTGGCCATCTTCCACCGTCTGTCTTCAAGAGAATGTTTCGGTCGCGGAGGTAGCGAGGGACCAAGAGGAGGTCCAACAGCTCATCGACAACTCCAGCATCATTTGGAGCGACCATGCCAACGGCACCCCCAACCTTGAAGTCCACACCAGACTCCTCTGGATAGTCGGTTACATCTAGGTCGAAATGGTATGTTCTCTTCTCTGCTCCAGGCTTTGTGAGCTCACGGGTGTTGTAGATGCGAGCCGAGTAAACATCATAAGGAGGATGCGGTTGGACGAATCGAGGTGGGTGGACGGTGGTGTCGAGTTCGGTGGTCTCCGTCGCAAGGTGGGGGGTGAAGTCGATAGCATCTTTAGCCTCCTCTCCAGCCGAGATCTTCAATTGCGCAAGAGGTGGCAAAGGGACGCCCTGCTTGATTGAAGAGATATGAACAGTCTGGGCTGGCACATCAGGTACATTTGATAAAGTCGTAGGGATTGGACCGATCTTCAATTGTAGAGCTCGGAATGCGTCATTGTCGGGCAGGGGAACGCGCTCGAAAGTCAGACCATCACTCTTCGAGATGGCCATGCAACATCCTCCTCCACAGCATTTCTCAACCAGCCTTGTGCCCGGCTCGCCAATAAGTCTCTGTATGTCTGCGGCATTCTGCGAAATAAGTTTGGTCGATGCGCGGCGTGGACGAGGAGGCTCTTCGATTTCGTCGGCTGAAGAAGAGGAAGAGTAGGAGAGGGATGGAACCGAGGTCGAAGATGTTTGTGGTTCCTCGGGAATGCAGTGGGAGGTCGTCATTGTACGGATTGCTGATGGTCGAGACATGATGAATGAAGGGAGGATATTTCTTCGAAGCATGTACAAAAAGTCGAGGTTGTAGGTTGGAGGTGGAAGGAGGAAATCCGCGGGAGAAAGGAAGTCAATCCAAGTTATCGCATTGAATTGAGTGCGGATGACTATGACGGCAGACTTTGTTTGCTTGAGTTTTTGTAATCGCAGGTCAGCTATTGAAAGCTGTCACAAGGCGAAGTAGTAGCAGAAAGAGTCTGGTGGATTGAAGTCGAAGTCGAAGTCGAAGTCGAATTTGTGGTGTGAGGAATCAGAACAGGAACATCGAACTTGAAAAGTCATCGATTACACACGATTTATTATCCCAGCCGATCCCACCCATGCCAGCACCAGTCCATGCCCATGCCTGCCCAACCGAACGCCTGCAGTGCTGGGGAAGTGCCGGCGGATTTGGCCGCACTACGCCATTAGATTGCGGCCATTGGTCAGATTAATGGGCGATACCGGGACCTTCAACATTTCCGAGCTCATGGGTCGATTATCAGATCGAATTGCCGGGTGTGCGCGTAGAATGTGCTTCTTTGGGAATACAGCCGAGGCATGGATAGGGGCATTTTGCTGGGGACAAAGGCCATGGGACAAGGGAAGCTTTGTTTCTCAGATCATGTTTGCGCGTCGAATCTAAACATAGGTCTCAGGAGGTCAAAATTCAACGATGTCTACGCATTTAATTCACGCATCTTCATATGGCTGAGCAATCAAGGGATATCAAACAAAAAAGCCACAAAATGCTTGCGTGACATTGCCGGCTAAGTATTTACTCGATTATCAACTCGCTTGGCAAATATCTCAAGAGCCAGATGCTTTCCTTCTCTCAAGTACCTTCATAACATCCGCTGCACTATTGCTATCACCCTTCCGCTTCTTTGGGCCTCGTTTCCTCTTCTCTTTACCCTTTCCAACCTCTTCACCATCATCATCACCTCCTTTACCCCATTCGCTTAATTTAACCTTCTTTTCTTCGAAGTCCTCTTCATCTGCGAATCGACTAGACCCGAAACCCATGTCCATGTCCTGCGAATCTCGGTCGTCTCGTTCCAGCATCTTCTTGCGTCGAGCTTCTTTGGCGGCTTCTTCTGCATTGGAAGGTTCAGACGAGGGTAAATTGAGTGAAGAAGCTTTGCGCAGAGCAGCGAGGATTGTTGGATCGCTGAGAGCGGCGGGTTTGGATTCTTCTGTAGGTGAAGATTTGTTGGGTTCGTTGAAATAATTCCGTGATGCGACTGGTTTCGGAGGTGGTGCCATACTTCCGGGAGTAGGCTTCTTCTCTTCGACCTCACCATCTTCCTTCTCCGCCTCGTCTGAATCCTCCTCTGAGAGACCAGCCAGAGGGTCGTACTCATCTCCTACTCCATCAAATATGTCTATGTCGTCTTCTTCCTCCTCGACCTTGGGAATGTCTGGTACCTCCATTCCTAAGGGTTTCGCATCTTTGTCTGGCATCAACAGTCCATGACCTTTCTCAACTTCTGGCTCAGCCTGGACCTTCCTGACCTTGCGCTTCTCGTTTCCATGTTCATCAACTGTAATCAGAACCTCCCTGCCTTTGCCATCTCTCTCGATCCTACTCTCTGCCCTTCTCTCTCCAACCTTCTTGAACTTGGATCCTAAGGATGGAGCTGCTGCTTCTTTTGCTGCTTGTCTCGCTGCCTTCATTTCCGCCAGAATTTGATCTCGATTTCGCTTCTTGCCCGTCAGAGCAGGTGGTGCCATCTCTCCCTTTTTCCTTTCCCGCTCCTTGACCACGGCCTCCACTTCTCTTTCCTCCAACTTCTCAAACTCATCGTCCACGTCCTCGGCGTCTTCGTCGTCTGGTGTCGGAACACTTTTCTTCTCGGCTCCCTCTAGGACATCCTCTACGCCGACTTCTCCCCTCCTGACTCTCTCCAATAGTCCCCAGTCCAGACCCTTGACCAGCTTTGCTCTATCCTTGACTTCATCTCCCAGAATCTCTTCCCTTAACTTGATAAATGTCTCCTCGTCGATCTGCTGTAGCTTCATCATCTCCTCTAGCGCTTTGACCCTCGTGACCTTGTCATTCTCCCCATCCTCTTCTTCACCCGCGGTTCGAAGCTGTTTTGCACGATCTGTATAACCATCTGCGAGCTTTGCGCCTTTGGGTGCTGCTGCGGAGCGGAACTTCTTGGTTTGGGAGCCGGAGGCGGCAGCATTGCGCTCTGCGAGTTGTCGCGCAAATGTGTTGGTGGAACTATAGCCTGCTATCGTGCGCCTGTATCAGATTAGCTTCAGCAGCAGAGTATGTGGATGAAGTACTGACGGAGTCATGGGTATCGAACTGCGCATTCGAGAACCCAAGGCAGAAGGTGTTGCGCCATTGCGGTGCGCTGTCTTGTCTGGCGGAGAGGAAGAAGAGGCCTGCCGCGCAGGAGTATCAAGAACAAGTTTGCGGAATTGTGAATTGTTCATTATGGCTTGTTGGTGTAGTTTTGGAACTTCCCCAGATTATTTCAGCCTTGTTACAATCGATCAACATCAAGTTACACGCTGACTCAGCATTCAGACTCCAGAATCACGCTGAAAGAGCGGCCGGTGTTCGAGTAGTTGGAATTTGTCTGGATTTAATGCTACTATTTTCGCTCGCTGTCCTTCACTTCGTGAAATTTACCCAGCAATAATACTTAATACTTTATTTAGAGATCGTATTGTCGTTCCAGCTCCGCCTACAATCCACTTACTATTGTCGATCAGGCTGGACCATCCCGCCCGCAGCCTCGCCTCGCGACGCTCTCACGACGACACTGTATCGCGACAACCCATCCATCAAAACCAGCCTCACAATCGTCAAATTCATCATGGCAGCTGCAGCAGGAAGCAAAGGTAGGTCTCTGTATCTGCGCAAATGCATGCGCTTCTTCCTAAATCTATAGATCGCTGACAAGTACCCCCTCAGTTGCCAGCGACGACGAGTCCACAATCAAAGTCGCACCCAAGAAGGAGACCAAGGACAAACCCACAGGAACCATCAAACTCAAGAAACCTCCACCAAAGCACAACAAACCCGGGAATTGGCGCGATGGGAGCGTAGTCGATGGTGGGCCATCCGAGTCAAGCACGCGCCCCTCCGTCGTTATTAATACACCTTCGACGAGCTCTGTACCGGTCTCCCCAGGTCCTATAGTCAATCCTCTCGATGATGCGGCGCGAGATACCTTTCCTACTGGTCGGCCTCTGGAAGATGGGACTTCGCTATTGCAATGCAAGCATTGCAAGAAGAGTATCATGAAGGACAAGATGCCGGCGCATCTCACGCAATGTCTGGAAACCAAGAGGCAGAAGGCACAGAGGAAGAAGGAGCAGAAGGAGGCCAGAGAGAAAGAGAAGAAGAAAGCCGCCAAAGAGAATGAGAAGGATGAGGAAGGAGACACAAAGATGGCTGATGACGATGAAGATGACGATGATGCCTCGCCCGAGAAGAAAGGTCCTGGCGGATTGAAGTCTACGAAGAAGAGTGCCGGGAAGAAAGTCGAGGTCGATGATACGAAGAAGGGTAAGAAGCGCAAGGCTGAAGGTGATGCTGAGAAGGGACCGAAGCAGAAAAAGAAGAAAGAGGAGCCGAAACCAAAAGCTCCGAAAGCAAGAGGTAACGGATTTTCCAATCATAATTTGTCGCAAAGCGCAGAGAGAAGTCCAAACTCAGTCGACATTGAGTTAGAGCAGTTTAGCTCTCTTTGCCATCACTGATGGATAGCGGCCTGTTCATTTCCATTTATCTATCTCACATCTACTGAGCATTTTCTAACGTACCAAAGGCCCCGTCGATGTAGAGAGACAGTGTGGTGTCATCAAAGATGGGGTTCCTTGCGCTCGTTCTCTTACTTGCAAAAGTCACTCGATGGGAGCGAAAAGAGCTGTTCCTGGGCGGTCGTTGCCATACGACATGTTACTCGCAGCATATCAGAAGAAGAACCAGGCGAAGCAGCAGAGTAAGTCCGCCACTGTGATGTACAGGACATGCTAACCTCTTTACAGAGGCTGCGATTGATGCGAATGCGCCTCTGGAAGATGAAGAAGACGGGAATGGCCCTGTCGACTCGGACGAGGAGTTGGCTGCTGTTCAGTATGGTCTTGCGAATTGGGCACCTCAACCTGTCGTTCCGCCTTTGATCTCGATACCGATCGAGCGCCAATATCAAAAGCAGCGGTTACGGGAACAGATGATGAATGCTACGAATGGCGGCATCATCAACATTTTCAAGGTCAAAGGCTTCGGGGCGCAGAAACTTCGACCTGATCATCCACATCTCTTGGAACGCGAACCTGGCGATGGCGATGGAGAAGCGAAAGCACAGAATCCTCTGAGCGACGGTATGGCGGCAGTTGCGGCAAGGAGAGCAAGTGGCTTCAATATGCAATTACCTCCGCAAAGGAAGTCTTCCGGGAACATTCAACGGGTTTGAGGACCGGAAATGTACATCTTTTTTGGGATTGGTCTTCATTGCATGGTGTTGGGGCTGGGCTGGATATGATTAGGACTGGCATGTCTTTGGGTCCTTTTTTGGGAGGTTTTTTAGGGTTATGGCTGGGCTGGTGTTTGGTTGAAGGTCAGGAGTCTGGCGGATTCTGTACATCGACACTTGATCTGTCATACCCACAATTGAACTGTTTAGCAGGCCGGCTGAGTGGTCTCACGATCAATTTTCCTCGCATCAAGCTTCCAACTGACCCAAAGAGATTGGAAGGGATTGATGTATTCTTTGCTGGGAAAAGGACTCCAGTAATGTAATCTAGCGATGCTTTTGTATGCTTAAATACATGCATCGGGGCGACGAAATTGCCCTCAACACCCGACGCCAGATACTCCTCCTTTCATATTGATTGGCTTCGCACAATGTGTTACCCCGAACGCCCGACCCAACACCCGAAAAGCAAAGAGTAAAACGAGCAAAGGAGCGCAAAAGGTGCAGGGATCGATCAATTCAGACTCACAAATGAACAATCACACCAGCCCCAATCGTCGCCATAGCACTCAACACTCGAGCACCAGCACCAACCCGAATACCACCGGGATTCTTCTTCCCATCCTGCCCCTTCTACAGCCCCGTCACAGCAGGCGTCGGCGTAGACTGAAAAGCCTCCTCTGTCCACCACTCCGGCCCCGTCGTCGCCAACTTCAACCAAGTAGGAATCTCCGGCGCTGGAGGCGGCAGAGACCACGGACTACCCGTTTCGCCCGGCCAGGTCCAGAGTGCTTCTTCCTGGTAGTCGAATGCCGGGTTGTGGGTTGTTGTTGGTATGGCGAGGAGGGCTGTTGGGGAGGTAATGGTGGTTATGGTTAGGATTACTGTTGAGATGGTGGGGAAGGGAGAGGAGGATGAGGTTGTGATGGGGATCGCGGAGGGTTTCGTGGAGGACGGAGTGCTGGATGGGGATGGGGATGGGGAGGTGGAGTCTGGACAATGCGCCCAATAAGCCTCTTCATCGTAGTCAAATGCGCCGAGACCCAAGTCGCACGGAGTTGAAGCCAGACGATCGATGTGGTAGTTCATGGCCTTGATGGAGGATCTGTCCCAGGAGGTAATGTTTACCACGGGTGTGGAATTCTTCACTGACGGTGCTGACTGCGCTTCGACCGACAAAGCAACAGCTCTGAGTTCTGGCTCGGTCTCGTCCAGAGGAACAGCAATGGCATGTAGAATGGGAGCTGGATCGGGGGTTTGAGCTTGATAGCATACTTTCTCGCGGTTTTCCTGACGATAGAATTCGAATTGAACATCAGTAGTTGGGCGAGGGCAAACTGCTGAACCAGCCTCGACAGTTCTGGTCATCGTCTGTCTAGCGGTGCAGTTTCTGATAAGTGGTGGGCATTGCTCGTTGAGGGTGTCCACGTGGAACATGTAGATGGGCACCATGGCGTACCCAGGTGGAATGGGAATGATGGTTGGTCTAGGAACGACGACCTTGGTAATTGGAGCGAAGGTCGTGGTGACTGGAACACGGTTTGCGGTGATGAGCCCGACACGGCAGGCCTTGGCTGTGAGAGGACATTCTGTAAAAGTTTGAACGGAAGTTGCGTAGACGGTGGTGATCATGTATTCCGTTACAGACTCATTCCTGGTTCTTGAGACGCCAAGTCCGCGAATCGTCGTGGGTTTTGGATCGGATGATGACATTCTGGGATATGTAGAAGAAGCATTGGCAGTCGAGGCCGAAGACGAATTGTATGCCGTTGTACTGTTGACATATGGAGCAGCATTTGACGAGGCCGTGAAATTCGAGTTCGCAACTTTGTGGACGGGAGCGTGGCTTCGAGATGCGCTGTCAGATGAAGCGGATGCAAGGGTCGACTGCGCAGTCCCAACAGTCGAATTACCCGTGAAGCTGGAGTTCTCGGGAGTGTATGTGGCTGAGTTTGGAGGCGGGACAGAGCCCGAGGTAGAAGACGAGAATACGGATACTAGTGTAGTTCGTAGGACGGAGGTCGTTGAGGAGTTGGTGACGGAAGCGGATGAAGTTATGGCTTGAGCGATGAACATTAGAGTGGAGGGCTGAGGATCAGACGTGGAAGGGGAGGAGCCGAAACCGGATGTTGAAGAGGAGGATACGTATCTGGAGGCTGAAGAGGAAGGTGTGGAGGATGCTGTTCCTTGAGTGCTGAGTCCGATTGAAGCAGTCACTTGATTTGGAGTCTGACTCTGCGATTCTGATGAAGTGCTAGTGCTCGATGAAGACGATTCGTTGACAGCCAACCTTTGATTTGAGGCATCATCCACACAATCGAAGCAATCAAGATCGAATCCTTGATAGCTGCTAGTCGTACGATTAGCCTCATCCTCAGAAACGAAGCCCGCCTTTTGCTGGGTTCCAGAGTGAAGTTCGCAGAATGCCTCCTTCTCAGTGCGAAGGTTGAATGACTTGCAGTTTGTGCGATTTCCGCACTCGGAAGCACATGACAGGATGGAGGTGTACTGAGGGTCGTAGAGATCTTCGATGAAGTAATCGAAGTTTGTGACATCGCCATAAGTACCGCATGTTGAACCTGCGGGAGCGGAGTCCTTGAGAGTACAGGTTGGGGAGGCAGCGATGACAAGAGAGGGGATGGTCAAGAGGAATATGACACTTGCACTCTTGAGTGACGGCGCCATCTTTCTTCTGCAGATGATAAATAACGAGCGTGGTTTGAAGATTGAAGGTTGAAGCAGGATTTGTGGGAGTCGGGAGGACTTATACTTTGGCTAGCAGCTAAGCTCGTCAACTCCTGGCGTGGAGACGTTGAGCTTTAATGATTCTGTATCAACGACTACTCTATCCTTTTCGAGAAGCTGATTCTAAGCTTAAAATTTTAAACTAATTCTCTGAACATTGAAAGTGGTATAGTTATGAGGCTAAACTGAGCTAATATACTAAAAGCTTGACGAACAGTTCACCGACGAGGTGCGTAGGGTCCGGACGAGAAAATTTGTGGAGAGCTGGATGAGAATTACAACTTCAAAGGCCCGAAGCTAGATCTTTGGATATGCCTTGAAAGACCATACCGGCTCCTTGTAGCTTATCTAGGAGCACCGAGATTTCCGTAAGCATTATCCAAGGAACGGAAGCTCAAGCAAGCCAGGACTAGTGGAACTTGAAGCCTGGAGAGCCGATAGACAGAGATCTACCAAACTACCACTGAACGGTTCGAATTTCGATATTCTGTCAGAATATGATACTAAAGAAAGACACAAAAGGTATGAGCAGAAGAAAGATCACGCAGCTTGTAGAGCAACGTATAGAGCCTAGGTAATTCGCTAGGGTGTGGGTGATGTCAACAAGTTAAGCGAGGAAAGACCGGTCCCTAGATTGAAAGTCATCTGGTCCGATTTAGAACCCCCAGCCGGAGTATACCTTCCCACACACTGGAAAATGAGACACGCCATAGAGATGCAATACTTAGTAGAACACTCACATATGTTTCGGTGGACGGCCAGACAGCGTGCAGGAGCCAGGATCGGGACTATAGATCCACGTGACCTGAATCAGAATCTTAAACATCTCAATGGTTCTGGCGCCAGCGCTCTCTGGTTCCCAGAGAGATAAAGATTATCCTGTGAACATCTTACTTCAAGATATACCCATTCTGCCATTGTCAACATCCTGGGCTCTACCAAGTGCTCTGGAAATGCTAATTATCTCACATCATTCACCGCCTTCGCCTGTCACTACGCCCAGCCCCTATATCTCTAACCACCCACCCTCCAATTTCCACCCGAAGCACAGGGGTTCCACGGAGAAGCATTCCGCGAGTAATCTCATCAGATTAGATGATCTGATAATCTCCGCCCATCTCCCCCCTTGTCTCGCTCAGATCCGATGCCGGCGAACACGTCGTTCTCGGGACGAATGTTGTGATCCCTTTTACGTTTGCTTCTTCTGTGATACGGTTCCAACGGATTGTTGTGCACATGTACGTAGATGGAGACAATGAATGCGTGCAGCAGCTGAAGGTGGGGGAAGTGGGAGGTGGGATGGGCAATTGCGAGGAAGTTGTTGCTAATCATTTGATGCAAGAGTGGGTTGAAAGTACCAAATGTGGTCATCTTTCCCTTTTCCTTCGTTCTAGACTTTCACATGAAACGCAAACAGTTCTGTCTGGAGCTCATGTCGTATACTCATTTATCATAATGGCTGTTATATCCCAAGTAATGCACCCTTAGTCTGTCTCGCCAATTGTAGCCTCCACAGATTCTGCTCAGCACACAGAAACATTTCTCCATCCTTGCCAAAGCAGAAGTTTGCAACGCCTCCAGGGACCAGAATTCTCCCAATCAAACTACCTGCAGTATTCCAGACCTCAACTCCGTCCCCACAGCCTGAATACACATTGCCGTAGACATCACACTTGATACCGTCCGGGAAGCCAACCGCCGCGAATGCGAAGACTCTCTTGTTTGCCAGAAACGAACCTGGGATGACATCGAATGCATAGATAGTTGAAGCTCTGCAGATTGGTGAGTGATTGTCCGAAGCTAGCTGGGGAAGGCATACCTTAAAGGATCTTTGCTTCCGTCCCCATGGATATGATCTGTATCAGTTATGTAGACTATCTTCTCGTCCGGACTGAATGCGATCCCGTTTGGTCTTCCTAATCCATCAGCCACGACCCTCAGATCACCAGTGTCGGGATCAAATCTGTAGACATGACAAGGTAATCTCGGCTTCTGCCTGAAGTCTTGTTCAAAGCCATAGCATGGATCCGTGAACCAGATAGAGCCATCCTTCGCGACGACCACATCGTTGACCGAATTGAAGTCTCTCCCATGGAAGTTCTTTACTAGAGCCTGCGGTGGCTTACCCCGAGGCATGTAGTATAATCCCCCTGTACCAACTTGAGCAGTTCCTTGTGCGCAGAAGAGTATGCCGTCCTTGTAATTCACCCCTCCATTCGGCATATCGATTCCTGGCGGTGGCCGCATTTTCGCCCACTCTACCGTATGCACATTGTTGTCTCCACTGAGGCGATCGGTACGAAGGAGCTTGACTCTGGATATTAGGATTGTTGGGAAGTTTGAGGAGGACGTGGATTGTAGAAGATTGGAGGTCGTGTACAGCTCATCGTGTGCTGGAAGGAAGACGCAGGCTTCGTGGAAGAATGGGTTCTTAGAGCTCGTTGAGGTCGAGAGAAGGAGGGAATGGGTTGGAGAGGGTCCTGTTAGATCTGCGAAAGCATCCGTGTACTGGATGACTGCAATTTGGTCTTTGGAGGCTTGTACGGGTCTGCGCGGCTCAGTAATTGTCCTGGTGAAGGAGAGGAGTACCAGACTTGGATCTTCCACTGCTCTCTTCTATTCGATTGACAACCTGTGATGATTAGATGTCCGCTCCATCTGAGAATTTCCCTATGTCCCTTACATGAATAGTCGTTGGTACAACAGGAATATCTGCGTTAGTCACTGCCGCCATGTTTGTTGTTGAAGAAGAAGAAGAAGAAACAAGGCTGGAAAGATTGAAAAAGAGGCTGACCCCGCGATCAGAAATTTGAGCCCTGACCTACTTATCAAACCTCTTCAGAATCTGGATCAACTATCTGATGGCTTCAGGACTGTCCGATTCTTTGTCTCCGAAGCGCTCTGGCATTTTCACCGTCCAAATCTCACGAAGTTGCTGAAGCTTGCTGTAGTAGTGCTTAGTCAGCCACGAAGACTAATTCGAAAGCTTTCCCCTCCCTCTCTTCACTTCTCTCAACATCACACTTAATGGGAGTCGATTGCTGACAGGCAAGAACCGCATCAGCTCGATAGGAGGCAAGATACCTCAATCCTCTTTCCATACAATCAATGGCGCACCAGTTCAAGGCTTGTCGAAGGACAATGCCTTGAGCGAACAAGACTTTCTCTCCACACACTGACTCTGCCACCAAACAACGACATACGGATATTCGAGCGCCTCTACAATCGTTCTGGCGTGCCGGATCTGATACTCGAAACAAGTGGATCACGAGCACACTACGGTAACCTCACAAACCAATGTCTTGTGCCAGTAACCTAGTCGGCGGAAAGAAGAACACAGGGCGTCCCGAAGATGGCAGCACGCAAATGCTGATAGACACCCATATCTAAGAATTACGAGGTCGACGGTGACTGGGCAGTATTCCTCTGCTACAAATGAATGTCTGGCAAGGCGAGGAGTATGTCTGTCGTCGGCAACGAGCCTTCTGGAATGACCTCTTCTCAGAATTCTTGATCAGCGACACCTCTCTGCCCCGGAAGAGCTCTCAAGCGGAATCAAACACTGGGAAAGCGAGGGTTGGTAAGTGAATAATTGGAGATAGGCCTGAGCAGCTTTGATGATAGCGGGCACGGCAAGCTGGTGGGGTTTTCTTTCTTTAAATTCTCCGTATCGTCTCGATCTTACACCACAAAGCTTCCTCCAGACCCAGTAACTTTCTCAACGTTTGTTTTAATGTAAGTTATATCTCAATTTGGGCATTCCATGGCACAAGGCTGCCTCAAAACAGCCTTCCTCAGCCTCGTTCTTATCGCCTATCAGTTTCACCCCACCTGCATGTTGATCGTCTTGCGGGGTTACCAAGATTCCAACTTTCAATTCAACCGTTCAAGTCAAGGAGATCCAACATGCACGAATATTCTTCTTCTTTTATACCATTACTTCGAAAATAATCGCCATGGCGACTCAGGCGCAACTTGACGAGAAAGCTCGAAAGGATCGAGCTGGCGCATCCGGGCCAAGTTTCGAAGGTTTGGCTACCCCAGCCCAACTTGCTGAGAAAGCCCAACGAGACAGACAAGGTGCTCCGATTTCTGAATATGCTACGCCGGCTCAGCTTGCAGAGAAAGCACGACAAGAAGAGCAATACAGCAATCCATCTGCATCGTTTGCGACTCCTGCCCAGCTAGCAGAAAAACCCCGCGGTCGTGCACCTCCACTTCCTCCACGAATGCCTTCGGTCCAAGCTGTTGCACCACCACCATATACTTCTGATGACGCAAAAAGGAGCGAGTTAATATCAGAACAATGGAGGTCCGAAGATCCAAGATCTTCCTCTACACATTCGTTGGTGCCTTCGGAGTCAGGACGGGATGGTAGACGGACGTTGCTACTCGTGTTTATTCACGGATTTATGGGAAACGAGACAAGCTTTCAGAGCTTCCCAGCACATGTTCACAACCTTCTCACAATTACGCTTTCCGAGACACATGTCGTACATACCAAGATCTACCCCAGATACAAGTCAAGGAAAGCGATCGATTTTGCGCGAGATGATTTCAGTAAATGGTAGGTCCTTCGCAGACTCCTAGGGGTATTGCTCATTATCATCAGGCTCGAACCACATGAGAATCGGCACACAGAAGTCGTGTTACTGGGACATAGTATGGGAGGTTTGTTGTCTGCAGAAGTGGCACTCCAGAAACCCTCGTCACCGGCAACCGGGCAGCCTTTCCGACATCGACTTTTGGGCACAATCAATTTCGATACCCCATTTCTAGGAATGCATCCGGGTGTGGTCGTGAGTGGGATTGGCAGTCTTTTTCGTCCGGCGCCAGAGCCTCCGAAACCACAATCTTCTGTTGGCAGTGGAACGACTACGCCTTCAGGCCAGTCAAGCTATGCTCCATCAACTATGACATCCGAATCCTCATCCAGTCTCGTACAGAGCATCACGTCTCCGTTGGCAAGCCCGTCGCATAATGATCCGTTTTTCAACCCTCCATTTCCAAACGATGTACGATTACCCGAACGTAAAGGCTGGACCAACGTTCTTCACTTCGTGAACAAGCACTCTGATGGCCTCACTGCTGCGACGAAGCAGTATTTTATGTCACACCTAGAGTTTGGTGGATGTATGGCAGACTATCCCGGCTTGAAGAATCGATACGAGCGTATTCGTGCATTAGAAGATGTGGACGATGCTCCAAAGCCAGGTTCAGGATATCGACCACCAACTCGGCGAGTCAGATTCGTCAATTATTATACAGCCAGTACTGGACGGCCAAAGCAGCCTAAGGTTCCACCAGGACAAATGTTGGACAACGATGGGAATTTGAAACCAATTGAAGTTGAGATGGAAGATATGAGTTTGAAGGAAGGCAGGCTCACACCAACGGCCTATACACCGAGGATATCTGTCGACGAGCATCGTGATGGTACCGTCACTCCACAGCGTCTTGAGGATGGCCCGGACGCGTCTCCGATAGAGGCTCAGATGTCGCAATTAGGAGAGAACTCGGGTGTTCAGGACGATGTGCAGGAGCTGGGTCCTATGCAGCATATTGATTCGATGCTGATTGAAGACGATGATTTTCCGGAGCCGCTTGTTCCCACAAAGACGGAAGAAGCTGAAGAGCCATCGCTCGGGATAAAGCCTTCAGTCACCGAGCCATCTCTGCCTCCGATCCCACCAATGCCGACAGAACCAGAGGCTATCAATCTGGACGTGTATACGGATAAGGGCTCTCGGAAGATTGCTGAGAAAGAACAGAAGCGGGTTATGAAAGTGTATCAACAAGCAGTGAAAGATCGTGAAAGTGCTATTCGAGATCGACAGAAATTGGTCGAGAAGCGAGAGAAGAAGGCACGCCAAGACCGCGAGAAGCAGCAGAAAGCCGAAGAGAAGAGGAGATTGAAAGAGGAGAAAGAAGAAGAGAAGCGCAAGGAGAAGAAGCGGCTGGAGGAAGAAAAGGAAGAAGAGAAACGAAAGGCTACAATTAATCCTGAGCCTAGGACAAGGCAGGGCTCGGTAGCTTCAACAGACGACAAACCGAAGCGAGATAAGAAGTTTTGCATGCTTCCTCCTGAATATGGTGGCAAGAGAGACAAGTGTTGGATTAGGGTGTACATGGAAGGTGTTGATGAGGTTGGAGCACATTGCGGCCTTTTCTTTCCAGGTCCACAGTACGAGAGTTTGGTCGGAGACGTCGGTGAAAGGATAAGCAAATGGGTGGAGGAAGATGCAACTAGAAGAGCTATTCTCGAGGCATCTATGGGATACATCGACATGTAGATAGCAATTCAACGATGATTTATGAACGATGTTTACAAATGAGATATCAACCAATCACGGCTCATCCTTTTCAGCTGAGCAACACCGAGCCGAGGTCCGACACTTATCCTTGTTTAATGATCGCATCTCCCTCGCACCTCCACCTCCACACTCCACACCTGCTTCTTTCCCCATCATCCACCTAAATCCAGCAATTACCAATCCTCCTTTCTTTCATTGCAAACCTCACAACATTTCCGCTTTACAATTCTGAAACCACGACCCTCCTCCTTCTACACGGCCATCGGCGCAACGGAATTGGAACCACCCCTCAGCTAGACGATTGAGCGAGACTGATACGCCCTTGGACCTGGAACGAATTCCACAAGCATAATATCAAACCACATACAACATGTCAAAATCCTTCTCTACCGCCGACGTGGCATCGCACAAGACCCCCGAAGAGGGAATGTACATTATAATCGACGAGGGTGTTTACGATGTCACAAGTATGCCTGCCTTCCCTCCTTTTCATTCTCCTCCATTCTCTCGACCATCTGCCCTCTACATTCCAGCGCCTCTACCCTCCGCCAATTTCCATTCCTGTCCGTAGAGCAATCTAGCTAATGCAACTCCAAACAGACTTCGTCGACGAGCATCCAGGCGGCGCAAAGATTCTCAAGCGCGTGGCGGGCAAGGACGCAACGAAGCAGTTCTGGAAATACCATAATGAGAGTGTGCTGAAGAAGTATAGCGAGAAGCTTAAGATTGGGACGGTTGGGGAGAAGGCGAAGTTGTAGATGCGGGGAAGTACGGCTCGAAAGGTGCGATGCGGAGGATGCGGAGGATGCGGGTTAGGAGAGGGATGGGATGCGTGGAGGGGAAGAAGGGAAGGGGTTGTTATTATTAGATGAAATTAGACTGGACTGGACTGTCTGGCTTCATGGTACAGCATGTAGACAAGGGAAACATAGATGTTGGATATCCTGTGGGGTGGGTGGTGGATCTGTGGGTGTTTGTACATATTTCAAGCAGAAGAAGAATCGCTAAACATCTTGCCTTTTGACATGTGATGATAAGGAAGTTTACAATATTCTCCGGTTAATGACTACAAAGATCTGAACTTTTGGTCAGAGATCGTCGTACCTCTATTCAGGAGGACGTTACAATCTGAGCCCTCGAACTTGAAATCTCTCAGTGGACAAGGTCGAGATATGGGAAAAAATTGGTAGGGAGGCAAAAGGCTTAAAAAGAGAACCTTGGGGCAAGCACGAAGTCTCAAGGTGCGACTTTGCCGCGAGGACGGAGGTCTTGAAATGCAAAATTACTTTGTATTGAATGCCAATGGCAGGTACCTGGGCTCTCCCAATTGTATCCTCGCTTCACATTGATCGTAAAACCATCTTCAGGTCCCACCATACTCTAGAATAACAACCCACCCAGCAAAGCACCACCAGCCAAACCACCAACCAAAGGCAACCCGAATCCACCACCATACCCTCCTCCATAAGGTCTACCATACGGATACGCCGGCCTCATGTATCTCACCCCAGGATTTCCATACGGCCCATACGGACCCTGATTATATGGATTGTATCCGTACCCGCCTCCTCCATACCCCGGATATCCTCTCGGCATCTGCGGCGGCTCGATATACACATCCTTCCCATTCCGGTCCTTGCCCAATAGCTGCGGCTCCCCAGTCTCCATCGCCTTCGACATCTGTCGTCGGATATGCAGATGTCGCTGGTACGCCTCCTGTTCCTCTTGCGCTCTTTTACGTCGCTGAGCTTCGCGCTCTTCGTGGCTGGATGACGTGAGCTTGTCTTTCATCTTCCGCCCGAGCTTGTGCGCGCCGCTTAGCTTTTCGGAATTGTCTCTGGCTGGGAGTGGAGGGTGCGAGCTTGAGCCGTGCTCGTCGTCGCCGCTGCTCTCGGCTTGGATGTCGGCGGGGGTGGGGACTCGGTGGAGGGATTGGATGCGAGATCTTTCGTCAGGAGTCAACGATGAGAGGTATTGCTCATCATCGTACGGATGGTGCCAGATTGATCTTGGAGGGTTGGCCCGGGTATCGACGAAGAATTGATGATGGCTTTGTTCGTCATATTGGCGAGTCCAACCTTGAGGAAGGTCGCGGAATTCGTCTTCCATAGACCTTCTGTCGTGTGGCGGGATGCCATTTCTTGCGTTGGGGACTTGGAGGTTGTTGGTGTTGCTGGTGGGATTTGGCCGAGTGGATGCATCGTATGGTGGTGGAGGTTCGCTTGGTGAGGCCATTTTGTTGTGATATTGATATATTTGCTGCTTGAATAGAAGTTGTGGTTGAAGTCGGGAATAAATGTAAATGTCGAAGTATGGTATTTGGAATGTGTGAGGCTGTACAAGGAGCACAGCAATCAAGAAAGTTCGCCATCAACTCAGAAGCATCTGACGGTCGGGTTTTCGTGACGTCAGTCGCGTCATGGATTTAACACCATCTCAATCCGACTGGCCTCATTCAAAGAGAACTCAAGCACTGCCAGTGCCTCGGGATCGTTTGGTTCCTGCAGTAGCTTGTGCTTTTGCCATGCTCATCAATACTGTTGTGTGTAATGGCTTCTGTTCTGGATCATACGCGTAGAGATCCTGGATATCTGGCTGATTTGGCGACAGAACCTGACGGGGATTTGAGACTGGAGGATGGGAAAGAACTGAAGCTGTGAATAGCGACAGGAAGAGGATTGAGAGATGCATCTTGAAGACTGTGTTTGATCGAAATAGGAGCGTGGATCTTGATGAAAAGACAAACTGAGATGCACGACCGAATATAAGAAAACCAGGACGACCAAACTACAAGATAAAAAATTGAAAGAAGTGAGTCCCTTACTTCCCACACCAAGTACTTATCGTAAATCACATTTCCTCGCACAAATCCGCCTTCAAATGGTGATCTCCGGATCATTTTTCACGTCGCGTTCTGTCGAGTCTCAACGAGACGCCACGACCTCTGGCTTCACCCACGTGGAGCAATCCCTTGCTGGACGGCATCCCATCTTCGGAATGAGTTCAATATGCGGAAGGACGAGGGTGTGAGCCTTGGACTGGTAGAGGTACCATGTTTGTGACTACCGGCTTTGAGAGATCCAGCATGTTTTTGACAAAGGTCTTGGGCAGATGGAACAGAGATGGTGTTATCCTCGTCGCATTGGTGTGGAATTTACGACGAAAACAAAGTCTCTCTGAGCTGGCTGGACTCTGGACTTCGCCCCACAAGGCAAGCCTCATTCCTCAGCCACGCTTCTCGCCCATTCTTGTTTCGCTGGCATGTGATATCTCGATTCCCAGCCACAAGTCATCAATCCCAAAATCACTTGGCAACTCAAACACCTTCCCTTGTTTGATCGACTTCCAAGTTCTCGTCAAGTTTTATTCAAGGCAAGTGGACGCGTTGTTTTATGCTTGGCATGCAAGGGCATCGTGGTAAGTTTGGTTATCTTTTGTGGAGGTAATTGAGTTTCGGATACGGAATCGGGGTGGAGTTGCTGTTAGGGATTCCGAGGTGGATGCTGGATATCGACGGGGATTTGGTCTGGACTTCATGCAGTCGGTGAAAAGATTGAGGCGATGGTGGGGGTGAATGAAGATCAATGTGAGATGAAACGATGTCTGGACGGGATATCTAAGGATCTGAGAAACGATGAATTTCCGATGTCTAATTACATCAACATGCGAAGAGCCTGTCTGTATTCAATGAAGCCGTGAATCATCAGATGAACCCGCCAAATCTCTCCTCTATCTACACCGTCGCTAAAAGTTCGAAAATCGCGCCATGCCCATGATTTGCGATATATGCCAGAATGCTCGCCCGTAAAAGAGAAATACATGATGTGAGGGCTGCTCTAGCACTTCTCTCATTCCCATCAAATGCCCCTCGCCATTTTCCAACGCCAGATTCAAATGCCCAGATGTCCCAACAGTGAAAATACTGCTTCACGCCATGACAGTTCCTACTTCGATGACTCCTGCAACTTCGCCTTCTATAATCATTGCTAAAATAGCATCATCCCCGTACTTCGATTCTCCCACCACACGCCTGCTTGCTATCCATTCCTGGGCTGAAAGAATTGAGGTATCCGCAGGGATCTGAATCCATTCCTTGCTCGGTACCATCAGACCTTCGATGCACGTCGCTGGCTCATCTAAATCGTCTGGCTGAAGCCTCGTAATGCGTCGAGGAGGAACAACCACATCATCGCCATGCCGGACCCACCCGGACGTAGATTTATACGCGGACATGAGAACATGTGCGCCTGTAATTGCTCGGTGGTCCATCTCTGGAATGGTCTCAAAAAGGATCGTGAGATCGGATATCTTCTTTGGTCCTTGGACCGCCTGCCCGATTGCTCCTCCTGGGTGATTCTGGGAAAACACGGCTTGGACATTGATGTGTAGCTCATTCGAGATGACTACTGCGAGCGCATCGCCAAGCGCTAGAGCCATAGTGGTTGAGGTTGTTGGAGCGTTAAACCCGAATGAGTCGGTTTCCGATTTGTGAATCGGAGCTGGGAGAAGGATGGCGTCCGGTCTTTGTTTGATGATCTCGCATGTTGAAGGGTGAGTGTGAGATGTCATGATAAGGAGAGGGAGAGATGAATCGAAATGTGGTAGAAGTGAGAGCAGCTCGGGTGTCTTTCCCGAAAAGGTGATAAGGAGGATCGTATCATGTCTCCCAACAACTCCCAGATCTCCGTGAAGTGCCTCAGTTGGGTGTAGGTATGTTGAGCGAATCTTGAGACTGTTCATGGTTGCGACCAGCTTCTTGGCAATGTGCCCACTTTTGCCAATACCGCAAATCACCAACTGCCCCTTATCTCCTCGATGTCTGGTGATAGCTTCGACTGCTGCATTAAAACCTTTACGGGCAACAGGTTCAGTCTCGTATAGGCGAGTGAGACATGAAAGAGCTGTAGCTTCGGTTCCGAGAACATGTACAGCATTTGACAATCGATCACTGAAGCTTGAGCTGCATGGGTCTGAGAGCTCGGGTGGTGTCATAGACATCAGATCGTCCAAGGGAGGTGAGAGTTCTCTTTCACATGGTGTCGCTGGTGAAGGAGGAGACGGTGGTGGTACTGAAGGGGCGTGAGAGGCGTGCATGAGGTAAACCTCACTGTTTTGGACTGGGTGGTGGTCGAGCGTCATGATGGATATGTAGATATATCGTATACTGAATGAGAATGCACAGTGCGAGTGCTTGTTGCTTTGAGCCTCAATGGCTAGCTGTGAGCTTGAGAATCCTGTGTACAGAGTCAGTATCAACCTTATTTCAAGAAGAACGGGACCAACCTAGAATATATATCTTCCTCGGTTGAGCCTCAAGCGATAGCTACCAAAAATGGAAGTGGCCCGTGAATTTCCGCGTAATCTAATCGAGTTTCAATCGGACGACGTATTGATTTCAGATGGAACGGAAGGTGAATCTTCTTTTGCGGATCATCCGAAACTGGTTGCTGCACGCCATGAGGAGGGTGAGGACCTGGTCTTGTAGCAAAGATGTGGATATAGGAGCGAGGGACAATCGGTGATGAGAAGGGGGCCTATCTTCTTTTTCATTAAGGATAAGAGTCTAGCGGGTCTAGCGGTGGAGGGACGCGAAGGGTCGCAGGGAGACTTGAGCAGGGATACGGGACACCACCTCGGTCGTCAGCCCAGGCAAGTGGGCACTCCAGGGCCACTACTGGGCACTACCAGGGGTAGACAACCCTGTAGATCTGGCGTGTCCATCGCTGCAGCTGCTGCTCAGCACGCAATTGTGTGGTGTGCATCGCGAAGCCTCATGGGGATGGATGCGGCGTCTATTGGTTGATGTGGCGCGGCTAGAGCTTTTGCGGGTAATCTCAGAGTCATGGACTCTGGATGCTTAGAAAGCCGTCCTTTCACGTCCAACTTTTTGACTCTTTATCCCTCTGGCGGTGCAATCCAAGACCCGGGGCCCGGCGCTGGACTACAAGTGGTACAGCTTCATGCAGCTTGAGTAGCTGAAAATGCACCATTACTCGACTTCCAGGAAGTGCCGTAATTTACTGTACGGAGCTATTAAACGCCCGGTAAGGTACGTAGTCAGCTAAGAGAGCGAGTGCGAGATATCTTGGTGTGACAAGGCCAAGCAGGGTAGGTGCATGAGTTGACTCTGGTGGGAAAGATATGGATGGAAAGATAGTAAGGGCAGGGGGAATGCGGGAGCAGGAGAAAGAGGTGGATATGTGGGAATAGTACGGCTAGGATATTGCGGTAAGGCTGAGGAAGAGCATGACGCACTGGATGGGAGAAGTAAACCAAGCCTCTCAACTGTGCCATGTATATAAAGTCAGATACCAATTGTAAGGACCAGGCGGATATCGCAAACAGGGAGAGGTAGAGAAACAGATAACAGTACGTGTCACTTTTCAAGGTATTTAATCTATGAAACCCGGCTCAGGGACTTCAGATACGGACGTTAGGAGACAACGAGAAGGGCATACTTGGGAGAAGTCAAACAGAGTACTAAACCTGAGCCTCTACTCGATATGTTATGTAGGGATTTCAATGAACAAAAACACAAAACGACGGAAAGGAAAGGATACCAAGACACTAAACAACTTTACTTGGACCATCTACGAAGTAAAAGATCAGACTTGCGACGATTCTTCGAGGGACCTATCAGAAAGCAGATTGCCAATGTTAGGATTTGCCAATCGGTAGGTAAGATGTAGATAAAAGTTAATAAGGAGAAGACATAAATCTCCGAGTCGATGAACAGACTTTGACAACGGGACAGTCGAGGTATACTTCCACCATGGTTTATACTAGCTGTAGCCTTCCCCGAACAATATGTTCTTCGAGGTCAATATGCTCGTCAGCTTGATTGGGCCATTCAACACACGACCCGGTAGAAAATCAAGCTCCAATTGTTCCGATCAAACGTCGGCAGCTCCCAGATCTGCAAGATGAGGCTGGATGTCGCTGAGTCAGCACCTTCTTGCTGCATTCACGTGATAGCCAGGGTCAGACCTCGATCTGACCCGCATCAAGTCCACCTACCTCAACAACCTCATCGAATCCCCCGTCCAACGACTACTATCGCGTCGCACGCGCGAGAGATTTTTAAGAACGATCGCTGATTGCAGATCCGAGTCGATGCTTGGCTGGGAAAACAATTGGGCTTGCGCTGACGTCTATGCGGTTGCGCTGGGATTTGGGCGGGGAGGAGCAACAATGAATGGCCCTTGATATCGATCACCAGTGAATGCGAGAACCGCTATTATTGAATATACCGTCGGCGCGTACTGGGAAGATATCCTGCGAGGTACGGCTGCTCCTTTTGTTCATGCTTTGCGAAACCCGACAAAGAGATAAGTCTGACCATACCAGTCAACATGGATACCAAGCAACCTACTACAGCTTTGAAAGCACTAGAACTTGCAGACAAGCAAATTTCGGACCTGAAGAAGCTCTTCCTGCCACACGTATGTTCTTTGCGCGAACACAAAGCTTTCCTTCTCCCGCTGACAAGCCCAGGAACCACACCTACTCACAGTCCCAACCGACCACCCGTTTCGAGAAACTTCCTCCTACGAGTACCGCGGCACACCTTTTGCGAACTATGAAGTTCGACATTTACAGCATATGACTATGATCTCGGAGAGTCGGCGTGGAGTGGCACGAGCAGAGGGTGATTGGCAAGCAAGAGTCGAGAGTGGATCACCCTCAAGTTTGGCTGCGCGAAGCAGTACTACAACTCCCAGCCATGCCACTACCAGGGAGATGAAAATACCTTCCAAGAAGATCTCTATCGCAGACTACAAAAGCATGAAAGTAGGCGCCAAGCCTTCGTCGCGACCTGGGGTGGAGGAAGTGAGGCAGAATGGCGCGCTGCATTCGAAGGAGAAATCCAGAGATATGAAGTGAGTATTGATTGTTTGCTTAGTATAATATTCTAATTTTTTCAGACCTGCACCAAATCATTCGAAAACGAGTACCCCTACTACTAATGGGCATCCCATCTCGAGCTCGAATCATACTCCTGTCAAACCAATACCACACATTCGAGAACCTCCTAAACATCAGCTTCCCCCTCGGCCAAAATCACCCCCTCGAAGTACATACGATGTCAAACCCTCCGAGCAGAAGAAGCGTCCAATGGAGTCTGATGGCAGGCAGCCGGAGAAGCGGACGAAGATTGAGTCATCAAGTACACCAGGGAATAGAGCATCGCCTGTGAAGCAGCCAACCCCAAGAGACTCTCCTCACGCAAGAAAGCCAACGCCAAAGTCTGAGAAGCCAACACCGCTCCCTGATCGACTGCCACCTCTACCAGATGACTTATTTGACATGGAGTCAGGGTCCAAAACCTCATCCCCGAAACCCGATCTGGATAATACTATCGTTGTGCGAGCAGAAAAGACCAGGGCGAAGTCTCCTGTATCTTCCGCATCTGACAGGAGTCCATCGCCCCTTCGGCCACTGCCTGCGATGCTTCCGCTTGCGCTTCATCCTCTCCTGGATGCGGAACTGGATCGATTGAGCGAGAAGAAGGCGAAGAAGGACGGATTTCATGCAGAAAATACCCCCGAGCAGAACTCTGAGAAGACCACAAGGGATACAGTAGGGGCTCGGTATGAAGAGGTTCGGCGGCCTGATGTTCCTGGAGTTGCTCGGAAAACACCGAAGGTTGGACACCCACCAAAGAGGCATCCTGGAGAATCGAGCAAGAGGCCACCCACGACCAAAGATACCTTGATTGTCAAGTTGAGATACAAGAAGCGACGAGCGAAGGATATACAGCGAATTCTCGGGATACAAGCCAAGCCCAGCAAGGAATTTTTGACGCTAGAGAAGCAGCGGCGGGCAAGACTCAACCCGACTTTCGAAGAAGATTCAGAGGACGAACCGACGACAATACCTAAGCCCATGCCATCAAAGAAACGCCCAAGCGATTCCGATCTCTCCGAACCTGCTCCTGCATTGAAGCGTGCGAAGCTACCTGACATCAATGTTGCCAAAGCTAAGACATCATTGGAGCCGGCTTTCAAATCCCCAGCTCCCTCTGCGCCTAGTCAGAAGAACCTTCTAGCTACTCCAAATGCGATGAAGACTGTTGCAATGAGAAGAGTGGATTCAAACGATGGAAATGCCCGAACGCCTCAAACGATGGTCACAAGCACACCTGCATCTGCCGAGAAACCTCGTTCGAATGGAGAACGGCATCCAATGGATGAACGACTCCATGGCGAGTTTCAGAAGCTCAACGATCATTCTTTGAAGCTGAAGCGGAAGATGGACGAGATTTTGCAGATCAAAGCCAAAGGCATAGATTCTGTGTCGGAAAGTCAACGGAAGCTTGGCCTTGCAGTAGCTCTCGAGTGTATTGCTATGTATATGACCTCGTTTGCCGCCAAAGATCGGGCCTTCAAGTCCCGGAGTGCCAGTTCCTGGGAAGGTGGTATCAAGCTTTGGGCATGGCTTGAGAGTCTTGTGAAGAACATGCCGATCTACCATGCACTGAGTGTGCAGCTGGGTGCGATTCTGAGGGAGGAGCTCGGTCGCTGTTATCTGGAAACTTTGCAATCCGGCAATCGAGATCCTAATTTTTTGAGAGCTTTTGGAGAGAACGAAGCGAAACGAGACCAATGCTGGAAGGAGGCACATAGAGTCCAGGCAGATTTGAAGGATCTTCATGCACCGGATAGTTTGGGGCCATGGACCACGACAAATGACGCGGCAGCGTACATCAAGTCTGTGTTGGAGTTGTACGCGAAGAAAGAGAAGACTGGATGGAAACCTTTCACTCCATGAGGAGTTGTAAAATGAAGACAGGGAGTTGGGTTTTACTTGGCGTTTACGGCTGGGGACTTATGAATGTATGTCCCATTTTAGCACGGCGGCTTCATGCAGGATGTTAGGAAGGGAGCAGGAGGTGATGAGGTGCACGAACGATAGATACCCAGCTCTGATTTACGAGCATGAAGCGAGCGAGTTCTTTTTGTAGCAAGTAAAGATAGTATCGCAAACGCGAGTGTAGAACACCATTGCAGCTGATTCATTGTTTACTGTGAAGGTCTGATTCGCTAAAGATTGGTGCCTGGCTCCCGGCTTCAAGGCCGCCGCCAAGTCAAGGTGGAGTTCTCGAGTGAAGTTCGAGCTTCGTTGACAACTGCATCCAGCGCAACCTCACACCAAAATGCGCCCAAGACTCCCAATCAGACGAATACTTCTTCTCCGTCCCTTCCGCCCTCCCAATTCCCTTCGACCATTCACGCAAAATACCTTGACAAGCCGTTCACGACCACAGCTCCCGTTCCTCTCCTCTCCAACCCGCAGACCAACAGCTCGATTTCTCACCACGGAACGAAAGGCCTGGATTAAGGACGAAGTATGGAAAGCTGGAAAGTATACTGTGGTCTTGTGGACAGGTGGGATCTTAGTGCTGGTTCTTGCGTTCGGGGTGCAGCAGGAATACCTTAACCATCGTTTCCCATCTCCAAGCGAATGGTCCTGGGTTACGAGGAAGGATTGGAGGAGTGCAAGGTGGCAAGAAGATCACGAGGAAGATGGAGTCAATTTGGTCGATTGGGCACGTACGGGCGAGGCATACAGACAATTACTGCGGAGGCTCGAAGATCCGAATATTGATGGAGCGGGGCTTGCAGATGCAGACGAAGGAGGGATTCTGGTGGCAGGGATTGGGAAGACGGGATGCGATATTTCGAAGAAGTCTGAGCCTTGGAGAAGGGGTTACTACGAGATATTGATGGGTGCCGCAAGGGCTGCTGAGCATCTGGATGGATATGTTCGGGACAAGACGAGGAATGTTGCTTTCCCTGCGAATGTGGTCATCGGGCCTTCGAATCCGAATCCTCGACCTGTACCGCCTGGATCGAAGAGTGCGCCGAGAGAGGAGGATTGCGAGGCAGCTTTTGAGGGGCCAGAGGTGTATTATATGCGAGTTTTGACGACTCAAGGATTCACGGATAAGCAGAGGATCGATGCAGCATTGGCGTATGCGGTCTGGCTGGATTACAAGAGGACACCAGAGGCTGCTTTGGAAATGCATAGATGGGCTTTGGACATCGTGGCCTCGAAGTCAGAGAAGCCAGCTATCGATCTTACGACTGGAGTTATCAGGACTGACTCCGGGCTGCCCAGTGCCAATGTCCTTTCGGTTGCGACTGCACTGGGCGTACACCATGCTGTGAACTCGAATTTGACACTGGCTTTGCCAATATTCCTTTCGATTCTTCGTGCCCGTCGGTCTTTGCCTGAGATACCGACTACGATGAGATCCACACTTACGCCTGACGAAGAAGAGAAGGGTCTGCTCAGTACAGTTCGAGAGATGATCCATTCAATAATAGCGCCTCCACAGTACCCTCCACCTCCAGACGATGGAACATCGCCACCACAGAGGACTCCAAAGGAGAGATGCGAAGAGGCCGGGATTATGACATACATAGGAGAAATTCTGTACGCCTCAAAGCTTACTAGGACGAGCAGGGAAGATGGACTAGCCTGGACTAGAGAAGCTGTTGATCTTGCCGAGGAAGAGTTACGCCGGAAGGGAGTTGATAAAGATGCCAAGAAGAAATGCAAACAGTGTCTTGAGGTTGGGTTAAGCAATTGGATGGCTATGGTCGGGAAGATGGCTAGAGAGGAGAGAGAGGCGAAGGATGGTCAGAGTTCCGGATGGTTGGGATTCGGGGGCGAGAAGAAAGATACTGTTGGCAGGTGGGAGAGCGAGGAACAAGTCATTATCGAGAGGATGCGAAGGGCGAGGGATATATTGGATCCTGGGAAATCAAGAGTTCTAAGTGGGTCGGCGTTAAGTGTATGATATGGAATGAATACCCCTTTCTCGTCTTTGCCTGCTTTGCGAAGTTTTGACTTGTCATGGTTTCTGCGTCGTGAAAGTTCCTTCATGAGTTCAAATCTTGATGCTATTGTTTTGCTTGATACTTCGGTTCTTCAGTCCGATTGGATTGATTTCGCAAACCTCTGCCGCGTGTCCCATTTTGGCCGTATATTTCATTCTCCATCTCACCCTTCTTGTTCCGCCTCCAGAGTCCGGTGCTATCATAATTTTTGCGCTTCATGTCTGCACACTTCGGGAGAGAAGTATGTACCCATGTAGTTCCATTCATGTGCTTGCCATTTGCTTCATGAACCCCTCACTTGGCAACCGAAACCGAGCCCTTCTTTTCAAAGGATACTTCCCGCATTGCCTAATGGGATAGAGCGTTCCCAATTGACGAATTGCCTCTTTGTCAGAAACTCTCGAGATCCAGGCCCTGTCCAACCTGCGCCTTTGTCATGAGGAACCCTTCACGTGCGTGCCCTGTCCTCGAGCCTCTTTATCCATGGGCTTGGAACACTTTCTAGGATCTCTTGGTAATCCCTACCTTTATGTGCTGGGATCCAGTACTTTTCATGACTATCTGTTACTGGTCCTCAATATCGTGATTTGGCTTGCATCTTATCTCATCTCATCAAATGATGGCTACACCACTTGATACTGGCGGAGTGTGGCGTGCTAATTATCATTGGCAAGATCCAATGTCGGGCTCTGTAGAGACAACATCTACGGATCACTTTTGGCCAAGTCCTTTTTTGCCGCAAACTTCGGATTATTTTCGCTGCCCCATATGGAACAAGACAACAACCGACCCCCCGCTTCGCGCCCTGGAAGAGCTTCATCTTGAAATATCATACCTTATCGACTCCCTCCAAGTACAGACTCAGATCGCAAATCAATTGAGGCGGAAGATACCCGTCCTAGAGTCTAAACTTCAACAGCCCGGCCTTCGTCCTCTCCACCGCAAAATCCGAAAGCAACTCGGCTGGCTCAAAAGCAGGCTTGGCCAATCCAGTCAGCAGGAACAGACCATCTCTTCTCGTCTGGACGAGCTTGCTTCTGAGATTCAGACTAGAGAGCAATGGGCGCAGATGGAGCAGGAGCAGCTGTTGCGGGATATGCATCAGCGAGAGCAGATTTCGGGATATCAGCAAGGTCTCTGTGATGGTTTACAGTTGAGGAATTTGAGCTTAGATCCGACGCAGCCTGAGTTCAGTCCTCAAGGATTGTTCCCACAGACTTTCTGTCCGCAGTGGCAGCAGCAGGTTCTTGGTTGTGAGCAGGCGACAGAGGACACTTCTAAGTGTCCACGCAAGGGAAGTGATGAGATCTTGCAGAAAGAGTTACCGAAATGTGAGCTTACTGCTGGCAAATACAACTCACACAATCCCAGCTTTTCGAGAAGGTCTGCGTCCATGGATGGCGTCGATCTCCGTCACTTGGCAGGGAAGGATCCAAGAATTCCTGTATCCATGTTCAAGCGACATAGCTTTCCCAATGTATCTGGGCATTCCAAGGTTCGGCCTTCCACTGCTGAAGAGCTGGCTCAAACCGATGTCGAGGGTGAGCAGGTGCGAGGGTTGGACGGAAGATTCTTAAGGCAAGCATCCATAGGATAGCATGCCTTGATTCCCCTTCTGGCATGCACGGCTCGATGTCTGCATAAGCCGGGGCCAAGGTAGGGCAAATGTACGAGTATTGGAGGTATAGCGGAGGATAGAAGGTACAGGTGCGCTTGATTTTGAAGCACAGCAGAAAGCATGGAAGGAGTTAGATAGTTTGAAGCATCCTGTCTCAATCTTGGAAGAATGGATTGCAGTTTGACGAATTTTGGATTGGTTTTCCTACTGGAACTCTCCAAATTCTCCATCATCAAACCCCAGGTCCTCGATCGTTCCAGGTTTGGGGGCTTCGTAATTCTGACTGAGTCTTTTCTGGGCCTTGACCTCCTGTGCACTTGGTGGAGGAGGAAGAAAAGATCCTAACGAACCTCCGGGCGGAGGAGGTAATGAGAATCCTCCAAGTCCAGCACTTGGTTCCTCCTTCTGATTTCTCCTTCCCATACCCCTTCCTCCAATGCTCACTGTTATTGTCTCGCCCTCCTTCAGACTGAAGTCTCTCTTCTCCTGCGGTTTCTCCTCCTTCACGGGCTTCCTGCCTCCGTACTTCGCACTGTCCTCCAACCCCAATGTCTTCCTGACTTCTTGCAACGCAACACTAAAATCAAAAGCCTCACTCCTCTCCTCAAAGCCCATTCCCAGAACTGCTTTCCTTCCTCCCTCTCCTTCCACCCTCACTGCAAAGAACCGACTCGAATCAAGTACCTGCTCTACAATACCCGGCGCTGTATATGGAGCCGCTGCAAATAGCTGGCCGTTCTTTGGGTCCTCCAGCAGGATATCTGTTTTCAAGGTTTCCCCGGTCGAGGTTGGGATTGCGGTTTCGAGAACTCGTAGACGCGCGGTGAAGATTTGACGTTTGTTGTTATCGGCTGTCCATGTTGCGGCGATGTAGCCTTTTGTGCTGGTTAAAGGAGGGATGTTGTAGATGTGGACGGATTGGGCGATGAAGAGGATTCGTTGGATGGCGTCGGAGGGAAGGGGTCGACCGGTTGCTGGATCGATTGTTTCCATTACGGGAGGCAGTGTATTGCAGGCGTCGGCAGGAAGTTTGGTCTGCAAATCGTGGAGCTTTGCGCACTGCAAAATTGAAGTTGAAGCTCGAGAGGTTGTCAATGTGGGGTGTGATGTTGATATCCAGACAATCTGACACGGGGAAAGCTTCAGCCACACGCTAGTTCTGGTGAGCCACAGAGAGGGGAGCCCTGAACAATTCGACGGGAATCTCCCATTCATTGAGGCTCTGTATATATGTATGTGTGAGAGAAGGATATATCGAATATCTCTGACTGTCGCACCTCGTGATATCTACCAGGCGTTCTATTCTGGATATGCTCTTCCTCTGATGCACTGCCTGCTCCAAACTCGGGAATCAGGTGGATCAAGAACCGAAAGTCTACAGCTCGTAAACAAAGTTCAAATCCACTGCTCATCTCCTGTCTTCCGGATCCCTCGTCCACTCCTTGAACTGCCATTTGCACAAATATTCTTCTATTGCACATCTATGGTATCAAAACAAACTCCTGTACACCCAAGACTGTTTCCGAACGCCCTTCCCTATCAAAACACTCCTCTATCTTATACATTGCTATATCTTGCTTCTGGGAATTGGACCCTCCCTGATGCTGAACTGTTCACCGGGGCTGCACCACTGTATCCTGTGTATCCGGTTGGTTCATCGTGGACGGGTGGCGGTACATATCCTCCTCCATAGCTATTCGCATCATATGGAGTGCTCGAAGATCCTCCATATGCGCTGCTTTCGTGCTCGGGGAGTTCGTGATCGTCGGCGTTGTGAACTGGGGCGTACTCGTCATCGTGAGGAGCTGTCGAGAATGCTTCTTTGTCCGGGTCGATTTGTTGGGCATTGAAGGGGGCTCGGGATGCCCCTGGAAGGTATCCTTCACGTTTGTAGTAGAAAACTCCGTACAGAGACATGAATGTTGTCACACACCAGAAGAGCCTGCTGATCAGCTATGTCTATTGGTATCGTCCGTGAGACCTACCAGATGAAAACTCCCAGTCCAACCACAGCCTTGCTGATCCCGCATGCCCCTTTGCATTTCCCGCTCGAGTTGAAGCTTGCTTGTGAGGCGAAGGCGGAGATCCAGAAGATGCAGAAGAGGGAATCGACGCACGCCATTGCGTATGGATTTGCCAGTTTGCGGGTTCGAGGGAATCGAGGTGTCATTGTGAGGTATATGATTGCAGGTATCGTGAGAAAACACTGTTCAATTAGCTTTGTTTTGGGTGAAGAGGAGTTTGTTTACCAGTCCAAAGTACCATCCCGGCCTTCCGTCGATTTTGTCTGCTCCTTTGAAAACCACAATTTCCATGATCCAAGCGACAACAATGACGACTACTTGGGCGATGTGTACAAACATCTTGATCTTTTGCAGATTGTGGACATCGAATTCGACCATTTTGGGTGGTTGCTATGGTAAACAAGCCTTTGGTGGCAGATGCGGATATTCTTTGGGAACAAGAGATAGATGCGACGAGAGAAAGAAGGAGACGGAGAGGAAAAAATGAAAGTGTTGATGTTGTCAGCCTGGGCAGATGTAGTGAAGGAGGCTCATCAGCTTGGACGCGTTGCTCAGCTTTGTCCGGGACAGCAACAGGCGAAGAAAGTAAAAATAGCAATCCCGACATCCGGCAGATGTGGCTTAGATGGTTCAGCCACTGATCGACAAGCCACCCCGCAGCTGGCTGAGCTTGGCTTCGCGATCGGTTTTGGACAACAGAGCTTAAGAGCTGTGGTTTCTTCTTGAGTAAAGCTGTAAAATGAACGCCTGTTTTGCCTAATATCTGATTTCGACTCATGACACATATCACGGCCAGAATGGGATCAGAATGGGACCCATTTCTACTGATAATCAAAAGGTTGGCCTTCGTAAGCTTGGTACTAGCTGAAGTCAAACCCCACTACTGCCTCACTGCACTTTGCTTGATTTCACGTTCTTCATATGATCAGTTGGACTTTTCTAGCAATATGGCAGGTGCTTCGTGGACCTCCGAGCTTTGTAAAGCTTGTAGATCCATAACATACGAGATGTTTGCCATTGGATTCGAGCACTCCCTGACGTTCGAGGAGACAGTTGATTCTGGAAACACTTGCAAATTTTGCCGTCTCATGGTCTGCACTTTCAGCAAAGTCCAGGTGAAGGATTGGACTCTCCTTGAGATCGATCAACACTACGGTGCCTGGGCCGAGGGACTGAAGCAACTCCCGTACATTGCTCAGAATCCGAGTGCGAAGAGTCCGAGTGGCATAATTCAGGAATTGTTACCGCCTCCGGAACACCTGCGCTGGGCAAGAAACGTTTCTACAAAACCGCCTTACTTGAATGGAAATTTTAACGACGGGTCTACAATTCAACTGAGTGCTCCAAAAGGTGAGAGATACGTGGATAAAAAAATACCGCATAGAATGCTTTGCTGAATCAACGCTATGCAGGCTCAGTCTACGAGGAAGCGGGCTTGCTCTCCGTTCACGACATTGAAGCTGCTGATTCTCATCGAAATACTCATTTGCTTTGTGAGTGGCTGAGGAATTGTATCAAAGAACACCCACAGTGTCGTAGGTCATTCAGCGGCGCCGCACACCCGGTGGATGAGCTTTTGAACGAAGTTCATCAGCTGCCCTCGCGGGTTATTGACGTTGGAGTGAACAACGAAACAGTGAAACTGTCTCTATCGGCTGGTAAGAGTGGCATGTATACAACGTTGAGCCACCGATGGGGATCTCAGCCCAAATTCCAAACAAACCGGGACAATCTTAAGCAACTTTTAGTATCTATCAACGTTGAAGAGCTGCCCCCAACTTTCCGGGACGCGATTGACACTACTCGCAGGCTTGGCATCCAATATCTATGGATAGATTCCCTCTGCATTGTCCAAGGCTGCAAAGACGATTGGGCCCGCGAAGCAGGACAGATGGGTGCGATATTTGAGAACTCAACTTGTACCCTTGCGGCAATTGACGCAATCGATAATGAGAGAGGAATAGATCGCGGTCTTTTTCTTCCTCGCGAGAACCTCCTTGAAGTACACATGAATTGTGCTCACAAGAAACTGGGCGTCGAAGACCCCTCAACTGGAGAGATTCTCGGTTGGTATTATGGGTTCATACAGGATCCTGAGAGTAACCTACAGGAGAAAACAGAAAACGAAGCCCTTCACCAGATCGTTGCGAGGCCAAGACTAATTGGGTATCAGTGGTACTTGATGAAATCGGAATGGCAAAACCGCGGTTGGATCCTGCAAGAACGAATGCTCTCCCGAAGAATTATACACTACACAAAGCACAAAATAGCCTGGGATTGTCATAGCTATTCCGACGAGGAAGAACTGCTTGGCCATCGCATCAAACCTCAACGGTCTGCTTGTATAGATGAGAGCTGGTTCCCATGGAGGAGGCTAGTTGAGGAATACACGAAATGCAAACTCACATTTGCTTCAGATAAATTGATTGCGATCTCGGGTCTGGCCAATCGACTAGAAGCTAGGACAGGGAAGCGATGTTTTGCTGGAATATTTGAGGACATAGACTCCTCCATGGGACAGTGTCTACTGTGGAGAGCTCATAGCAATGGACCTCTGACAAAGTACCCATGTTTCCATGCCCCTTCGTGGAGCTGGGCTGCTTACGAAGGCGCCGTCACATTTTCACCGGAATCTGGGGGTTCTCCAGCATTCCGCTCTTTAATTTCTGACCTCAAGTTCGATATACAAGACAATTGCAATGTACTGTCCTGTCCGAACCAAAAGGCCACATGCAAATCAGGGTCCGTTTCCTTCAAGGGACCAGTTGGCACGGCTTTCCGGTCAAGCTGCTTGGGGAGTCTTGAGAGTAGAGGAAACGAGGATCTCATTCCAGTGCTTGGCTCAGACGTTCATTGGGAATCAATTCCAATACCACGAGTCATTGAAGGAGAAATTAAGTACCCCAAGCGTCAACTCTCACTTCCAGACAGGACGGAAATCCTAAGAGATGAGTCAGGTTCGATAGTTGGCTGGGTTCTTTTGGATACAGATGGGACGAAAATCTCTGACAACAAGATAACTTGCGCTGCTGTCAGTCTAGGTGGTCAAGTCAAAGGCTTTGACTATAGGAGTGAAGAGAATGTGGATATACTGGTCCTTCAAGCAGGGAAAGAGGGCCCTGGAAGTTATTTGCGTATTGGTCGGGGAAGAGTAGTAAGGAAAGGATGGCTGCGGACTTGCTCAGAAGAAAATGTCCTGGTATTTTGAAAGATATTCAAGCAGAAGGGATTTGTTTCAACCGAGCGATGCGGTGTGAGATCACAGTTGACAAATCCTGTTCCTATTCCCATTGGATTTCCCTGGGCTCGCTATACAGAGGGTTAAGGCTATCCATAATATGCGGCTCACACCAGGGCTGGTGTCGGGTTGTGGACCAATCAGAACCCCAGTCAAAAAGTAAACAAGCCCCAGGTGTCGGGTTGCATTCGAGGCTGGTGTCAGGTTTCTAGATTAGGATATTTAAGCGCTATTGAAACGCTCAAAGTTGAGTATATATATAAAAGCGCTATCTATAATATGCGGCTCACATTAGGGCTAGTGTCGGCTTATGAATTAATTAGAATCCCAATCAAAAAGTGAATAGGCCTTAAGTGTTGGATTGCATTTAAGGCTGGTGTTGGGTTTTTAAATTTTGATATTTGAGCGCTATTAAAACGCTCAAAGTTAAGTATATATATAAAAGCGTTATTAAAATCCAGATCTCGTTTTTAGAATCCCAAAATTCTAATGCGTTGATATCATTAAGATTGCAACATCGTAATTGCAATTAGAGTTAAGGTATTAGTTAGCAAAAAACACGATTAGGATTCGCGTCAACTCCAGAAAATGGCAACGCTAGCAATTAAACAAATAATAAAAGAAGCAATTGAGAATGCGTAAGGTTAGAAAAGGGGTAAAAGTATAAAGATAAGTAAAGTAAAGTTTATTATTTCTTATTATTTTAAATCGATAATTGATATTGTGGCAGGGCCACTTGATTTTGGTGGTTGGATGTCACGTTATCGGATGCGGCTTTGCCAAGCTTGCTTCGGTATAAGAGCTAACTTTCTTTCCATTCCTTTTAACACCACTTATCTTACAATTGATGATAATTTCTATTTAATACATTCTTTTTTCTACCTTTAAAATAATAAATCCCGCTATTCAGATTTATCTTATCTTTTGATTTGATTAAATCGTTCTTTTATATCAAGTTTACTTTTATGCCTTGAGTGCTTTTTCTCTTGTTATGTGGTTGCTTGGGATTTGCTCCTCCCATATATTTATGATAATTAACGCAAAGACAAGTTTTTTATAAGAAAAAAACTAGATATAACTAAATGATACGAGTCTTATACTAATAGAATATGTGTAAAGTTCGAGGAATGATAATTATATGAATTGAGGGAGCCATTCACTTGATTATCTCGCAACCTTCAATACAAAAAACAGGTGCGGCGGGGTGTGATCATTCGAAAGGTAGAAGACAAGCCCGTCAATAGATTGAGGTAACCTTTATTCGTATTAGGAAAACTTCCGAAGTATTGGAAAATCTGAGCCTTCGCTTTTAACAATTCCGACTTAGCGTTTTGTATCATTGAAACGCATTTTCTTCCTTCCGGTTTTAAGCTTTTTAGTAATACCTCCAGCTAGCTAACGAACCTTATAAGCACAAGGCAACTAAGCGCTAGCTATCGGAATAAGTAGGCCTTTGGAAATAAAGCTGGAAGGAGGCGAGTGCCTTTAATATAAAGATATCTATCTTGCGCGTTTTATGTATTTTCTTTTTTTAACGAGTTTGTTATGCTTGAATTTCTTCAGTACTTGTTTTGGTGTTTTATTTGTGTTACATTATTTGATTTTTGTTGCTTAGTAGTTTGAACTAGCTTTTTATGTTAATAGTTTTATTTAATGTTTGTTTTTAGCTTATCAGTTTCGTAAGCGGAGTATCTGGGGGAGGGAGTTTGGGCATCAGAAGCCTGGGCGCCTCCAATAGCCATAGCGTTATCGGGAGCTTTTAGCGTTGAAGGTATCTGGGAATTTGGAGAATGTTTTTTTATTATTATTTTTCCTTTGTTTGCATATGCATAATATTTTTAATCAATTTTTTGTATTTTGATTACCAACTTTTACTAAATCTTTACATTTCAAGACCACTAAATCTTCTTACGAAATGGCGACGCGAGACATTAAAAGTGAATCTTTTGAAAAGGGGAATTATTAGGCTCTCACAGCTGGTATGTTCCTTAGTGAAATGCTTAGCTTTTAGGTTGGAGCTTTTAGAATCGCTGAAGCTTTTCTCCCTTTAGAGGGGAATAGCAACTTTTTTAGGCAGTTCGATTTTGGAGTTAAGTCTTGCTTTATTAATAACGCTGAAGAAAGCTTTGAAAAAGGCAAGGGAAAGATTACTCCTTTAGCTTTAGATGGTGGTTTTGAAGGAGCTGGACCTTTTGAGAAATCACATTACATCGATACTTCCGATATTTACAGGCTTTAAGTACACCTAAGTTAACTTATGCCTGCTCCTAGAATTGCTAAAGCTCTTATGTTTGATGAGGCGAAGATTACAGCGTTTTTAAAAATGATCGACAGGATGTTTACAATATATGATATTATTAAAGATCAAGGGTTAGGGTTAGGGTTAGGGTTAGGGTTAGGGTTAGGGTTA
>Ga0207886_10108_pt1 | contig 108136 bp, 139 predicted proteins | sample LinPmetageLP35_FD_184048 | JGI IMG/M metagenome (GOLD analysis project Ga0207886, IMG submission 184048) | Marine viral communities from the Pacific Ocean - LP-35 (SPAdes) | ecosystem: Environmental > Aquatic > Marine > Oceanic | place: Pacific Ocean | collected 2009-08-31 | reverse complement strand
TACGACCATAGACTGAAGAGAACGGGGCATCCCGTCCGCTCTGCCAAACCTAAGCTTCAGATCGGTGGATTAGTAGTTGGGTGGGTGACCACCAGCGAATACCCACTGTTGTATGTTTTTGACTTTTTGTCACTTTTGCTAAACGCTTTGTAAATGGGCAAATATGCTGGCGAAGAATTGCCTGGGCAAAGAACAAAGGATCTGTCCGACCATGCCCGTCAGATCGACAGCTCTCCTGCCATCTGATCTTTTCCGCCAAAACGACAGTCTTTTCCTACCACTCCGTTTCGAATACGACGCAACATCAATCAAACTCAGTAGGGTGACAGTCTCCAGAATCCACGAAATCGACATCATCTGCGGACCTCGAATCGCTTCTAGAGCCCTCGAGATAATATGGAATTTCTCCAGCAGATCAAGTGGAGTACAGCCAACCCCGAACCGAACGGCGATGCATCTGAGCTGAAGGATCCGATGTTCCAAGCTTTCTTTCTCTGTCTTTCTCACATTCTCGTCCCAACCATCCGCGACAGCGAGGAAGAAGGCCTTGGCAATACCATCGGTCCAAGGCAAATTTCGAATGCACTTGGCTCATTTCCCTCCTTCGAGTCAAGGGAGTAAAGCTCCAGGAAGTTTACAGAGAGCCTTTCTGAAATCGTGCGTGTGGTTGTTCTCTCCTCTTTCCTTAGATATTTCGAACCAGTCCGTAAGCTGGATAAGCATACAGTATCCCAAGTGGTGGCCTCTTTCTTTCACCCAGACATCATTCGCGTCAGCTCGAAGTAGAAGAAAGTTATGCGGATGCCTTTCTTGGTCAGGTCTTTGATGCTTTTCTGGTCGTCGCCAAGAATATCCTCCCAGCTGACATGCTTCATACGATTCAAGTAATTGTTAGTCTTGCCCTTACGCTACTTCTTTCGCTTAAGTGTTTGATTTGCTTGCCTTTATGCTCAGGTTCGTGGTGGGGTTTCCACGGCGGGCGATATTGAGGCCTGCTTGAATGTATGCCCTGGTGGCTCTTTCTTTGATGGACAGGAAGGTTGAGAAGATTGACCGGGATATTATTTGGATTAAATCGTACCACCATCCATTTCACTCTCCGGATACCCTTTCTCCAGGAGAAGGAAAAGAATATTGGAACAGTTGATGTCCCGTCTCTGACGTCTCGTCGCGAAAATTCGCGGTTCTTCACAAACGCGTCTGCCGGGTCGGACCCACACAAGCTTTGTCTGCGATGGCTCTTGCGACATGGCTTTTGTGACCTATCAACATATTGATGTTGCTGCATCTAGACTTTGCATTGCCAAAACACAACACCATCTTTACTTCTATAACTTGTAAGTCCCAACGTCAAGAGCCAATCTTGACTAGACTCACAGCTGCTCTCCGTGAAATCCCTGGAGAGCCGACGAATGTGGGCTGCCCATCCATTCTCGATCAGGACAGAAGATACGGCATCGTCTTCTTGTTGGACCGGGGCAGCGTGGAAGTCTGCCGCGAAATGGAGTCTTGGGTTCCAGCAGGTCGGATCCGGACAGTCAATCCGTTTTGATTTTGATACCGCTGTGCCACTCAGGGTAGGCTGCTTGTGAGCAGTCATGCCGAATGGACGAGGTAGGGGCCTTGCAATTTTTTGCTGGACGCGTTTGCAGAGCGTATCTTCTCTATTCATGTTTATTACTACTCCGTCTTTCCCATCGATATTATTCTCTGTGAAAATTACCTCGCTATCAAATGGCAAGAAGAGCCTCTACATCGACATCGAGCTCTCCAGGGAGCCGACGTACGAATAGCACAACTTCAACTGCACAACAGAACTCCCGCCCCATACTTCCTCCCACGCCCAATTGGAAGAAAAAACGCGCAGTGTCGGAATGTCAGAAGTCCTTGAAGAGACCTAGGGATTCAATTGAACATGATGCGAGGTATGCCATTTGCGCAAACTTGTGGGACATTATCTTACTTGCGCAGCGGACGTAGCGGGCCACTTCCATACAGGAGGATTCTACCACCACGTCCCAACTACACAATTCCGAATATACAAACGCAATCACTCGGCTCACTTTCTTGCAATCCAGAAGCCGAAGACCTAGCTTCAACGCACAATAGCCAACCGGACGAGAGTAGAGATGCTGATACTTGGTCACCCAAACGTCTCCGTTCTCGCAGTTCCCACATTGGGCAGTATACGGAAGCAGATGATAGTCTCGACGACTCGAGTGAGAGCTTGAACGATGATGGGGACATCACATCGGAAGAAGAAATGGAGGAGAAGGAATATGATGTTGAGGGAATTGATGGGGAACGCATTGCACCTGGCGTACATGAATACTTGGTTCGCTGGGTTGGCTATGCTGAACGGACTTGGACTGCCTCCACAGACTGCTCTTGTCCTGATATAATTGCGGACATGCGTGCTGTGCAGAGTGCGGATCTCGGAGCGGCCATAGACTCGGGAAGAGAAGAAGAAGCAAGTATACTTCAACAGTTGAGAGATGCACCGCAAGCCAAAACAAAGCGCGCCAGACCTCTGTGGGCTACAAGGTCGAACCAAATGAGAAATAAAGATGACTATCCATCTAATCAGACACAGTCTCAAGCAACCCCCAGCAGTGTGGCTTGCTTGGATACTTCCTGCGGATACAGTGCTATCAAGAGAGAACCTGATCTACCACGAGAAGTACGGGCAAACACTGCATGGCGAAGACTAGGCTCTGCCGAACGAGACCAGGAAAATGGCTCGCACTATATAACTTGGTATCGCTCAAAGCCAATCGACGTAGATGGCCTGATCGACATCGAGCAGCGAGTCGGCCCGAAGAGCAACTTTGAGCTCGTTGATGCGTGGAGAGCAGGCACTGTGGCCACTGAGATGGAGGGTGTCGAAGAGGGATGGAATGAGTCCCAAGCTGCACTACGAAAGAACAGCACTGGTCAGGAGGCGCACGTGCACATGCACCATGCGTCGAAAAACAGTGTTCGTGATCTTGTTCGCCTGTCTTCGCCGCTATCAGTGGATTCGAGCTCCTCTGGTCACAACCGTCGACGCCCATCAACAACAATCGCAAGCAGCCTAGCAGCTAGCCACACCTCAGAAAGACTCTTGAAAGATGCCCGGGAACTTTCGAATACAATTGCAAGCCAGAACTCAGAGCGAAGAGCACTGGAAAGCGAACTTCGTTCGATATCACTCTTCGTGAAGGAAGCAGTCGATATGGGTCATGATGACCTCGCTGCGGAAGCGATCTTGGGCGTCCGATACCAGACACCTATCAAGTCCGAAGCAGAAGAAGAACGCAAATTACGCAAGCGGAGGTCAGAGAGAAAACTTCAAAGTCTCCTTGACGACGCTTCGTTAGCCGCAGCTCCAAATTCTTTAATCAAGCGGCCGAATCATGCACTTCGTAGAGCATCCAGCACTTTCGCAACAGGCACACGTGCCAGTAAGAAAGATCTCAGATCCACGCGTGAGCACGCAGCACGGCTCAGCTTGGCCAAGAAGATCAATCTGAATACTTCGCGGCGTCAGCTAGATGCTACCAGCCCGAAATCTGTGGAGGAGGTCGTAAGCCATGCGAAAGTTCTGGCGGTTAGGATGTCTGACCAGTAGCAAAACTACTCGCAACCGACAATGCATGCTCAGAGTGTCATCCAAGGTTTCTCATTGCGGTATCGCATTCCGTGTAGTTTAGAAACCTTTTGCTACTATTTGAGAGTCTGGTTGGATATCGTGGCGTTTTTCGGGAATTGTCAAAAAAGCTAGGCTGGAGCTTTCCACCCATAAAGACTGTACAATGCCTATAAAGTGACAGACCATGTTGGACTCTCACCAAAAATACTTGGACGTCTGGTATGACACCGTTAGGCAACGTTGAGGAACGCGAGAGAGACCCCAGCCTATTGAGGTTTGGATGGAAAGCATGCTGCTAGGAAGAACTTAGCGAACTTGATATCTGTTGAGCGAAGCTTCAAATGCTTACTCAACCATTCATACATATCAGCCAGAGAATGATACATGTCTCAAAACTCTAATATTAGTTTCGAGTGGCTCAAGCGTGTATTTGATCCTCAAACTAGACAACAGACAAACGAGAAGCCACATCTGCTAATATGCGACGGCTTTGGGACACACGAGACATTGAAATTCTGGAGTTTTGTTTTGAAAATAACATCCTTCTATGTCGCCTACTGTCTCAAACCTCTCACAAGCTCCAGCCTTGCGATGTTGGAGTTTTTGCACCTTTAAAGGCTGCGTATCGTGACGAAGTTGAACGACTGTTCCGAGGAGGTGAAAATACAGTCGGCAAAGAGCATTTCACCCTTCTAGATGGCCCTGCAAGGGACAAGGCATTTTTGAAGAGAAAAATCACTAGCGCCTGGGCTGCAACTGGTTTGATCCCGCTTCATCGAGATAGAGTTCTGAGGCATACTCCGAAACCCCTTGCTCAACTGACTATGCTGGACCGAATGGAATAAGAACAGATTCTGATCAGAAGGACAAAGTACCACAAACGCCTATAACACCAGTTTCAGCAGAGGCTTTTATGTCGTTGCACAGTATGATCCAAGAGGAGACTTCTAATGAGATGTGTATAACTCGGGTGCAGAGTGGAGTACAGAAACTTGCCAATGCCGGCCAGAAAGCTACTGCCTACTGTGCCCTCGTCGAACATGAAAAGCAGCTATTGAAGTTTAATAAACAGCGAAGCCAAGGTTCGAAAATCGACTAGTCACATGCAATTGGTAAGGGCCAGGGGAAGGTAATCAGTTTTGAGGATACCGTAGCAGCGCGAGCTGCGCGTGCTGCGGAAAACGAGGCCGGAAGCGTAAGCCTGTGCCTGAGCCAGAACCAGAACCAGAAATGGTGCGTGCTGCAGAAGAGAAGGGTATAGCGAAACGTGCTCGACAGGGTACGAGTTTGGCTCTAGCATGCCAGCTCGGGCCAATGCCAGTGTGGACTTTCATACCACCTATAACCTGGAGTGTACCAGTTGCGCCGATGTACAGGAGTGTAGGTTGTGGAGGCTTTCCTCTGTATATCGATGTAAAGGGAATGGGGAATCATTGCATTTTTATTCGATTCGAACTAGATTCTGTGAGGTGGGTCGCACGTGAATTTCAACTTTAGAATGGAGTTAGTCTTTGTAGTACTCTCGCACACTTGAAAGGGAAATAGTACGAAATATTCGATCACCCTCTACCAATTTCAATAATATCCTACTTTCCCAACTCCTGTTCCGCCAGGATCTTTCGTTTGTCTTATCTCTAATCTCATCTCGACTCTGCCCTCCCTCACCAGCCTGTTACTCCTACTTGCATGTATCCATGCACATCCGCAGGCGGACGATCGTCTTAAGTACCCATGTGAGTACTGTATTTTGCCAGGTACTTGAAAAAGATACCATTGATCCTGACATGTGGATACAGTAATTAACACCGAGTCCGCAATATGACTTGATGACTTTGTAGTGGGACAGCTGTTTCTGCCAGCAGAAAATGAGCTTAGCAGCTTATGGTGTTTATAGTCTAGTCAGATTTGATTAAGCGCAAAGTGTCAATTCATCTCTAGGACAAATTCTCTGCAATTAAGTTGCGTGATTAAACCTCAACCAACAGTGTGACAAGTGGCCTTCGTACAGCCTGTAATTCACGAGAACTTGCATGATTATCGGCAGTGGTTGACCAATAGTACAATTACACGTGGGAATGTACTATCGTCATGCCAGCATTTTGTGTAACTGCAACTCTAAGCTGCTGTCCAGTGGCCTAGTGAATACACACATTCAGAAAAGTAACTATCTTCAACTCATAACATTACAAAAAGGCGTTGACATCAATCGAAGCATCAAGCAGTCTCATGACCATCGATGAATCCATTACCGAATATGTCAGCTACATCAACAATCATCGATTCAAAGGCAGATCTTTTACCTCTGCTTGATAGCATTGTCAATGTTGCAACTGACCCTCCCTCACTGTACTTCAGCTTAGAGGGTTTTGACCTGGGCCGTCATGGCTCAGTGTCGATTCTCTCCTTGCATATCGCACCCACCAAAGGGACTTACCTCATCGACGTCCATGCCCTCGGGGGCGGCGCCTTCTCGACCACCAACAGTAGTGGAGTATCGTTGAAAACTATCCTGGAATCTACAACCATCCCTAAAGTCGTGTTCGATATCCGCAACGCTTCACATGCCCTGTTCCGTCTTTTCCAGGTCTCTGTGGAAAGCATCAAAGATCTTCAGCTCATGGAGCTCGCAACTCGGACAGGCTCACGGGAACTGGTATCCAGCCTAGCGATGTGCATTGAGCGACATAGCCCAATTTCTGCTGCAGCGAAGACAGAATGGCACCTCACCAAGGAGCGCTATAATAAGCTGGTGGACCCTGAGAGGGGTGGACGCCCTCAAGCTCTCAATGAGCGTCCCCCGAAACCCGAAATTATTCAATACTGCAGACAGAATGTTATGCTCTTACCGGCTTTGTATAACGTTTACAATACCAAGCTGCGCCAACCGGGAGAGGCATTTTGGCGGATCACCGTTCGTGACACAACAAAGGATCGGATTAAGTTGTCGCAAAGCCCGGGATATGATGGGTATTCAAAGCGCTCTGCTCATGGGTGGAATGATCATACTATCGAAACAGAGATGGAGTCTTGGAATGAGTATCTCATGATGGAAGATCGAGCAGGTACGCATGTTTTGAACGAGAATGATGAGTGGGTTCCGGCGCCCAGCTATGACTTCGAAGACTTTCTCAATGAGGAGGATCAATACTACGACGACGACAACGACTGGGGAAATGACACGGCTCGGGACTGTATCGGTTGGGAGGAGGACATGATTAAAAACGGCGAATCATTTTAAATTGTTTACTTGAGGGCACTATGCTGGATGATGCTGCAAAATTGTTAGACTAGTTAGCACGTCGTAAATGTTTTAAAGGAGGCTTAGGATCCCTTATTTCTGCTACCTCCCAAGACGTCGTGAATTCCACTCCCTCAATAGCTTACTACCTCTCCTCATGTGCGTCGATGCATCTGCGTCCTCCCTTCGTCTGCCATCAGTGACGTCTGCTCGTAAACTCTTCCTCCTTCAACACCCCTTTCGGTATCAACATCACCCATCTCTCCTCGACAGTTGATTATCTTCCAAAGCTCCTCTCTCTGCGACCTCATATATTGCCTATATCTCCAGTATATCTCGGGCACAAACATCTTGCAAAGGCAATGTCGAATTGGCAGAAGTAAAATAGCACTCCAAATCAACAACTGCAGAGTAACTTGCAGCCTCCCCAAAACAGTTTGCCAACCGATGGACCAGTCGAGAGATATCAGACATGCGACAATAAAGTACGAGTAGCCGTCAACGAAGTCGATGCCTTCCGTTTGGAGGAAGTTGAACGTGAATATGCTGAACAGAAGGAGACGGGAGAGAGGAGAAATAAGGTTGTGTTAGGACAGAGCACGCTGTAGGGCGTGACTTCCTGTATTTGTGATTATTATTATGTGGTTCTGATCTGTGCTGTAGTACTAAGGGCAACAGAGAAATAAAAGAAGACCTTGCGATTAACAAAGCATCAAGACTTCCAAAGTGTTCACGAACACCATTCTTGCAATGTGGTGTCGTCGAATTGGCATCGTTAAATGAACTTCGTATCGCAACTGCTCTTGGTGTTGACGTGGAGAAAGTGTCATAGTATGAGATTATAATCACGGAGTAGAAAGTTACGACGGCAATGATAATTTGGCAGAGGAGGGTGTAGACAAGAAGATGTCGTTCCCGAAAAGCAGCAATGAGCCCGAATATCTTGCACAGGGGCATTTCAGCATGTCTGGTCAGACCACCGATATTGGCTGTCTGATAGCATGCCAGAGTACTGTACATTAGGTAATCCGTCGAGGGGCCGACACGGCTCTGTGCGCACAGGCCAAAAACACCCAAATCCTCACCAAAATCGCCAACTTCAAGAACTAATTCCGAAGTAACACTCTTATAGATAGGCAGGAAATTCATTTTCTCTGAATTTTTATTTTAGGCATAGTATTGGATATATATTACTCGAGTGTACCATATATGAAAAGTAGAAGTGATGTAAGTACTAAGGTGGAGGTTTGAAGAAGGAACTATTCTATAGACCTCAAGCGAGGGCTGCTATAAATCAAGCTGAGAAAAACTTGTATAATTGTTTTTCTTGTTGAAGGGCCGCAATGTGTTTAGTATTAACTATAGAACATACGTAGCACAAAAATACAGGAGAGCCTATGTTTGTTCGGGGGGGTTTTTTTTTAGAGCTGGAAGGTAAAGTACCCAATGGATTTCTCGGCACGGGTGGTTTCTCGTTACCAATGTGCAGAGGCTTCTGTCCAGCCCACGTGACCTTCATCGTTCTCATCTCTTCCACCACACCCTGCAGTGCATCGCAAGATCATGCTTTGTTTTCATCCACCCTAAATTACAGTCCCAAACATCCAAACCCTGAGAAATCATATGAGCAAATCCTCCTCGTTCCATCCTTCCGATGTTCCTCATCTGTTCCCTTGGTGAAACAAGCGGCGGGGATCTCAAAACAGACCAGGCCACCTTTTCGGCTAAGTCAAACGAGACGGAAACATTGGACGACGTCAGAACCTCGGAGGTGCGAGGGGTGGTCCTGCTTCTTTGTGACACTGGGAGGAATGGAGATTGGAGGATTGGGTGGCAGGACTGAAATGTTGTTTTTTTGAGTTGTCAAGGTGAGATGAGGATGGATGTGGTTATGATACCTGACATCTGTCTGTCTGGTGTTGGTTTTGAGCCGAAGTCAACTTTGAACGACACTGACACTGGCGTTGAAGTCAACTCAATCAAACTGAATTTTGATAGATGTCAATGCCATCTGATGATACTCAAACTCAACCTTCCCAGATGTCAAAGTACTGACTTTGACATTCGCCTCTTCCAAACCTTGACACCCAAGTACCGACACCTGACGGCCACACCATCTATAACTCCAGACTCGCAATCGATTGTAGGATCTTCATTGAACAGAATGCGTACATACAAAACCCCCGTCGTAGGAAATCTACAGTTTCTCCCGTAATAAATATAAAATTGGCAACCATCTACAACAAGAAAACACCCATGGGATCAACCCAACGAACGCCCCCCTCTCTCCCCTCCCTCCCTCCAACTGCCCTGATCGTTGACTGCAATGTTCGTCTGTTCCCAGTCCCCAACATACACATCCATTACATAACATCAACCATCATGCCATCTCCATCTATTTCATTACCGAGATTCACCACCCCATAACAAAGTCTCTACGCAGCATTGCAAGCAGTCTGTTGCGCCACACAATCGGCGGTCGTCTTGCCCTGGAGCTTTCCACCGTTGACCGCGTCGAAGCAAGCGTTGTTCTGGATGTCGCAAGATCGCTGTTTGGCCGCCGCCTCGTTGACGAAGGTGTTGCCGTTGACTGAGAATGGGCGGTCTTTGTTGCCGGAGTCCGTGACGGCTGGGGCGGCTCCTCCGAGGTCGCCACTAGTTGCGGTTGCGGGCGTTCCTGTGGAGGCTTGAGCGGATGTTTGGGCTGCTGCTGGGGCGGAAGATGCGACTGACCCTTTGCCTCCCTGTCCTCTTCCACCTCCTTGGTTGTTAGTAGCTGCCTTGGTGGCTGACGCCTTTGCAGATGCTGCGGCAGAGGCTAGAGATGAAAGTCAGCGAAGGTTCCTTGGTAGTCTGCATGAGATGAAAGGATGGAGTGAAGAGCTGCTCTGTGATGTTGGGGCATCCTCAGGTTAAGTCGTCTTTCACCACCACTGCAAGGAGTGGGGTTGTTAGCCCTGTTGAAACTCACTTGCTGCCGCTGCGTTGCCTCCAGTATTGGCATTTCCTCCGGTGTTGGCGTTTCCACCATTTCCACCATTTCCAGCATTATTGTTACCGCCAGTGGCCGCGTTGTTGTTGTTGTTGTTGTTGCCTCCTGCATTACCTAGGAAGTAATTCGTCAGTACACATCACGTGGAGGGTATTAAGGCATTTCGAAGCCTAAGATTCGGTAACTTACCAGTACCAGCACCAACAGTGAACTTCTGGCAATCATCCTGGGCACCTCTCTGGGCAACAGGCATAAGTACAGGTTGATGGTTGGCGGATGAAGTCATTGAGCACACGCGGTAGTTACCAGCGGGCAGTCCACCAGTGACAGTTGCTGACAAAAGACCGTTTCCGTTTCCATCATCGTTGACACCCTTGAAGAAGACGAAGGAGACTGGGTCGGGGGGCTGGGTTGGTGCAAGAGAGTTTCCGAGATCTTGGATGGTCAAATGGGTGTGGCCGATAATTTGACCTTGTCCATTGAGATCTTGGGGAGCACTGTAGTAAGTCTCCTGGGCGTTGGTGAATGAACCGGCGGCGAGACCCTTGGTTTGAACTGAGACTGTAAAGGTCTGGTTCTCGTCGAGGTCCTCCATTGGCTTGGGCGAGGTGATGATACCCGTGATCATGTTGGCCGTTGAAGGGATTTTACCCATGACTGTTGTCTGTTAGATCTGAGATTGGCAAAGCTTGAGAATAACTCACCAATTCCGTTACATGATCCGGCCTTAACTTGGAGACCGTTGGTAATGGTCTGGCCCTTACAGAAGTTGATGAAGTTGGCGGGGTCACTGGTATGTCGGTCAGTGCATATTCTTTCAGTGAGAGAATAGTAAACTCACGTTGCTGAAGAAGCTTGGCCTGCAGCAGGTGTATCTTGACCATCCTTGAATTTGGTCAGTCGTCAATTTGGTTGCTTTTGTTCAATACCAACTCACCTTGTTTGAGTTGGCCTGGATGACAGAGCTGTCCAAACATGTAGCTCCTCCGGCTGCGGCACCAGCATTGTTGTTGTTGTTGTTGTTGTTGTTGTTGTTATTGTTGTTCCCTCCGTTGTTGTTGTTGGTGGCAGCTGCTGAAGTCGCCGCCGCTGCGGCAGCGGTAGAGGAAGCCTTTGCTTGGTTGTTTCCACCTTGGTTGCCTCCTCTATTACCACCACCAAATCTGTTGTTCTGTCTTCGGATCAAGCCAAGCTGTCCTAGCCCATCGAACTCCGGAATGATAGCGGCTTCAGTCGCAACTGCGAGGCCAAGAATGGCGATTGAGACTTGTTGAAATAACATGGCGGATTATGATGTGATGTGGTGAAGTTTCTGAGGTCTGAGTCTGGCTAGCAGTAAAGAACGTTTCTCGTTGATCTACAATCGAGGAAGTCGAGAAGGGGATTGTTGTAGAATCGAAAGAGAGTGTTGAGAATAGTACGGCGCCAGTCCTAGGAAACAGAAATTAAAAAAGAGTGACGGGGGAGTGCACAGCAAGATACCAAACAATACTGAAGAATGAATTGATGCCAAGGAGGAGGGCCGCCGACTGTTATATAGGATCTCCCTCGTCTGAAATGCGCTCGACCCTGGCTTGCTTGGCACACCAGGGCCAGGGTTTTGCAAGGCCTCTGACCGAGCGTTCGAGGAACACTGGGACTGACTGAGAGACTGCACAGCCCTGCTGAAATTGAGGTCCACTGTGGGAGGGGGAGGATGGAAGGGATGTCCACCACTGCTCAGGCCTGTTCAGGACTAACTCGAGCCCTTGTCAAAGCCGTTTGGGGTCGTTTAGCGGTGTTTGGCCCCTCTGTTGTGCATCGAAACCCCATGGCCAGGGATACACAGGGGCTTCCCGCGCCAAGCTGCGACATCAATGCTTCAAGTGTCGCTTACACTACGGTACGGCGGTTTCGTCTCAAACAGGAGACAGAGACAAGAGACAGCGGCCATCATCTCATCATCGGATCGAGCATTCAGTTCACCACATAATAAACTGGATCCCCCGCTGAAAGGACCGGATCAGTGTATCAGCTGGTCTCTTCGATGGGGTGGGACCTGGCGTCGTTGCACATGCGGTGTGAAGCTGAGAAGCATAATCGGCGGAATTTGAAGCAGTGCACCACGAACACGAACTCAAAAGAGACCGCCAGTTTCCAGGTCGTACAGTACTCGTAGCTATTGAAATGAACCACTGAGTCGGGTGTAATAGCACTTCGGGCGTTTGGATAATAGGAATCCTGCCACGGTGCCACCAAACGAAGCGTGGGAAGTGCACCCAGCCGCCTGGCGTCAAAACAAACTAAACAGATGCCAAAACATGACCTTCACATATGGCGATTGATAGACGCATCGGTGCAAATACGTAGTGACATCGTAGCGACAATCATTGCCCTACTGATTGAACTGTAGCGCTCGGTATCGCTCCGCGGCTATTCAACTCTTCGTGCTAGAAGCCAACAGCAGCGCTTCACCTACCAGATCTGGCTTCGTATCCAAGATTTGTTCTCCGATATTCCGAGTAGCGATAGACGAAGTTGCATCTTCGTGAAGGATGCTCGAAGTCGGCAGCAATCAGGAGGTTGCGACGAAACTCTTCCAGCTACGGTGACCTGCGCTTACAGGCTTCCCACCGACAATACCGGGGCGGCGCCTTCATCCCTCGGACAACTTTGCCGAACCAAAACCAAATATGGGAAATTGGATTCGATATGCATTAAATGCAAGACTACTTCAAGGCTTCAATCATCGATACCACACCTCTACACGGGGCTCAAGGATAATCTCTTCTTGGCACGCACGTTTCTGCACGTTTGTTGAGGTGATCGATTTGCTCGAGATGCGAAATAGTCGTGGATCCTATCGCCCATCAACTCTTGATTCCCTCATCGCCAACGCAGCATCGCGGCTACAGCTTCCCATACATCTGATCGCCTCGTGCCTCACGAGATGTTCCAAGAAAAAAGTCATCGACCGCCCGACCAGTTAAGGTTAAGGGTAGTGAAAACCCACTTGGCACAAAACCTTCTAGCCTCCGAGGAGAGGGTGGATCGTGTGGATGTCGATGGATCGTCTGAAATGCTTGGCCCCTTCGCTAAACTTGTAAACGTCCAGGGCGGCCCCTGACGGCTGTGGCTGCCATCCAAAGAATGCCCCTCGCTTAGGACGCTTTGAAGATGCCTCCACTCCTCTCCACACACAAAGCGTCTCACAACTTCGGACCAGCCACCCGAACAGCCTCACTGAATAGGCCTAAGAGCCGGACTCTAGTTCAAAGCATGAATGACGCCGCGATAATGCATTGCCTGTGCCCAATCTGAGAGCTGTCAGTTGTCCGGATTGATTTTAGCGTCGTCTGAGGCTCACTGCGGAGAGTTTGGGAATACTAGCTGATTCAAGTGGAAGTAAGCTTCTATTGTGGCGGCCAGCAGATCCTTGGAAACGCGGAAATTATGCACAGGAAACTTGAAAAGGCGAATGCGAAGAGGGAAAGAAAAGCTTCGACATGGTGGCGTCCGACTATCTGAGAGGGCCATTGCTGGGCAGCCGGTAGCACGCGGAAGCATATGCCCTGAAAACACTGCTTGCAAATCCACACAACCACGAAATGTGACCCTTTTACCTCCCTCCTCAGTCCCGTACCATGTTACATCTTCATCCGGTCTTCCATGACAGCGCCGCAAGCCCATAAAGAGAATTCCCGTGCTCCACCATATATCCACCACTTCGAGATTCGGATGGCAGGTCTTCCACTACACGAACCCCTTTGATGTCATGAATATGTTGATCATGCTTACTTTCCCTCGGATTCACTTCAACCATGGAAGAAATGGCGATCATGAATGTCTCGTCTCAAGGCATCGAGCCAGATGGCAGTCTCAACCGCGCGCCAAGCAATGTTTGTATCGAGCCAGTAAAGCAAACGGTATTCACAACCGACCTCCAAGATTTTTCTCGTAGATGATTCGCTCTTGACGGAAGTTGATGTTGATTGTCTCGTCCAAGATAGAAACGCCAAGGTGTGTTTTCTCGAGCCGCTCCCAAGACTTCAATGCTTTCTCTTTCCAAACTTTGTATTGTTTGTTTCGGTATTCATAGAATGCTTTGGTCAGGGGCCTGATTCGAAGTCGTCGGAGAATCTTCTGAAGCTTCCATCTGGCTTCTCCGGCTTGGATGTAGGTATTCCACTTCTGGCGTCGGATTCTCTCAAGGGCTGCTCGGTATCTTGTGATTTCGTTCAGTTCCTGCTGTTTGTTAACTATCCACAAGTAAGTATCGTTGGGTCATCATGCTGACCTTGAAAGTTAGAGCACCGCCATGCCGATCTACAAGATAGATCTGCTTGATGTTTCTTGGAAACCATTCTGGCAGATTTTCTGGTGCCGGAAAGCCAGCGTGTCTCCTATGTTTGATATCCTCAGGCTCGAGACCACGAGGATCTGAGTCGCCAAGATTGCTGTCTTCCTCGCCATCTGAGTCATCTTGATCGACTGACAGGTCGAGGGCTTGAAGGTGAGGCTTGGGAGCCAGGGCTGTTGAAGCTTGAGAGAGGGTAGCTTTTGCGCCTTGCGTCGTGATTGTTTCCTCAACACTGCCATCGTCATCCGAATCAACATAATCTGGTACCGAGGGCCGCCGGCAGGTGAGTGCATCGGGACTGTCAAGCTCAGGGCGATCTAGCATGACCATGCTGTTCTCGTATTCATAAATGGACATGCTCAAAGATGAATTCGTAGCCAGGTTTTCATCGACGGAGAGAAGACTGGGCTGGCTTCGAGCAGACTGGAGAGGTCCTTTGGTAAGAGGGTCGTGACTTTGAGTCGTGGTATGCCCTTCCTTTATGATCTGCCCCGAGTTGCCGACAATGGTCTGAGCCAACGACGTAGGTGTACCGATATGCTCAGGGGCAGATTTGGAAGACGCCGGACTGTAGTAAGCTCGAGCAGACTCGAGACTTTCTGTGTTGATGCGAGGAGTAAGTCGGTCAGCTGCAATTGGATCGTCATGTTTAATGGATGGTGGTGTTGGTCTTTCCGCTTCGTGGCTCGTAGACTGCTCGACCAGACCGGCGGCTTCCTCAGCTTTGCGTATCTTCTCTTGCTTTCTTTTCTCCTTCTTCCGTCTTTTTCTCTCTGCCTTGCGCAATGCTTTGTCCTCCTTAGATCGATCGGTGAGACTGGCGCCGGTTGCTTGCATGTGCGTTGCCGCCATCTTGATCTTGAGGGTTATCCTCGACAACGAGCGGCGAATGTTTTTGATTGAAGTCGACGTTATCAAATCACGAAAATGGAAGGAGTAGAGGAGGAAAGTAGTTTACTCGTCGACGCTTCCTCCTCGCTCCTACTTCAGACGAAACAAAAACGAAGGTGAGCAGCAGCAGAAGGCAGGTGCGACTCCCTGCTCACGTGAGAGGGATTTGAAGGCAACCAGATTAGACGGAAAGTGCGATTGTGTGAAAGGAGACCATAGTCCTGAAAGCTGAGGAGTAACAGGCAGCTGTTAAGCTGCGCGCATGTTTGCTGGGAAGAGGTACAGAACGACCAGTCGTAATCTCGACTTGTGGCTCGATGGTATGAGAGTGACCCACTGGGGAGAGATTCCGCACTACGGGACCATGCATGATATGTAGAAGAAACCTGCACAGTTGAGTCACTGTACTTCGTGATCTGTGGTTTGGACTATTTACAAACAACCTCAAAGAAGATAAACACGTTAGGATATGGTGGTTCAAGCAAGGTGGTTGTGGCCTAGCATCCAATTTTCTGAAGCCTGAGGCAGGCATCGTGATTGAACCGGGGAACGCTGCCCCCGAGGGGCGTATCTTCTCGAGACAGGACATCCATCACTTCTCTTTTGACAGCTGTTGACCGTACTCGCGAGCAAGTTCCAGATACGAGCACGGTTCGAAATCACGATTCTCTGTAAAGTTTTGGCGACATCTGGTACCCGTCGGGAGGCCGGTGGAAGTTGAAGGGCCTGAACTCCAAAAACAAACGATACTTCGATCGCCTACATGCGCCATCCTCGCTACCCAGCTACCAGTCTACGTTAACAAATATGTGTGGTGCGAAGTATCTACGAAGGATGATTGTACGAGGGAGTACTGGAGGAATGCCATGGTATGGGGGAAAGCAGATCAAGACTCTCCCAATTTCTCTTAGTCTCGACCCGGAACGCGTTAAGCGCTTCTGCGAGGTTCATGTGATACCAGGAGCAGTCTTCGCTTTGTGCCTTCAAGTACCTCATCCTTTGCAGTCTGTTCAATTGAAGGCCTGGGGATCTGCAGGAGAGCATGGTGCAGCGAAGCCTCATGTCATGGCAGAGTCCAAACGCGGTGATTTGCTTGCTGGCGATATATCAAACCTCCGGTCGAGAGGCGGTTCTGGTATGGCATTAGGCTCTTCATATGAGCAAATGAAGTCGGCGGGCGATCTCCCTCCGCGAGGGCTATTAGTGATCATGTCCCATATCATTCCGAGGACTCTATTCGCGCGTTCCGAACACTTGGGGAAGTCTCCCATAGAGCTGCAAGCTGCAAATGTATCCATACCACCTATGCGTCAAAATCTGGGAATGGCCTCTCATGCTTCGGCGAGTGCTTTCTCTGCACTTGTTCCTGCTCCTGCGTCTACTGCAGCTTGATGGGGATTTGATCAACGAATATAAATGTCGTTTCCGTCGTCAGATGAGGCTCAGGATATGTTCTCTTCAGCAATGATCCTTTCTCTATATCTTTTGCCGCAATTTCAAGCCATTGCGCCGAGATCCGATGGTCAGTGAATCTAATAGCTCTTTGACTCTTCTGGCGTAAATTTTGGTTCCTGCTAGAAGTGACATGCCTCAATGCTTGGAAAGTGAATCCGACAATCAATCATACTGGGCTAGCAAGCCAGCAAGCCTGACAAGAACGTGGTTGTAGATCTCTTTGTATGGACTTCACAGTCCAATAAGAATGGTAAGCTGCCCACTGAGCCCACGCCATCCAGCTTTCATCAGCTCCCTAATTAATCGTGAGGTGCTTTCCGCTGACTATCTACTGGCAAACTCTACCCAGGTTACGCAACATTCGTTCCTCCGAATGGCGTGTACTCTCTTTATTCACAATTCAAGTATGTCGTCAAGGCCCACGTTGGTATGTGGCGACGCTGGGACTTGCCGGCATCGGTCGAATACGCCGGCAAAACATTTGAAGGTCTTGACGAGGATGGCCCGATGGGATATACTTGCTATTATCCCGATGAGAACGACCCCATTATTCGCCGAAGTTACGCAAGGCGACTAGATTTTGTCTTGTTCCTTTCAAATATAAGTGGGTTTTCACTAAAATGAATGAATGGTCATTCATTCTTGGGCCCGCTAAAGTGATAAGCGATTGCCTTTCCAATTCTACAGCTTAGGATCGAGCGAGTGTGGCTATTTGTTACGAAAAGCAAGATTTAAATCACTTAAACCTCTTTATCTATGCACTACTCAGGTGATTTCAACCTGTGAAGCTTCTCTAAATGAGACCCTCTTTCTGTCCTGCGAAATGAGATTCATAAAACGCAAGTCCAAATGAGAATACTTTGTTCTCCAGATGCAGGCTCAACAATGAGAGTATCAATTGGAGCGAAAGAGCAGATCCCGTAGCAAGGTAAGCCGGGGATATGAGCAGAATCATGGAAACCTGCATGCTGGTTGCGACTTGGATACTTCAGCTAGATGTGACCACGAGCGAATTTTATCAGTGGGAATGCATATTTGAACCATTACAAGCAGGAGGATATGACCTACAAAAAGATCGGCCGACTCAAGGAAGTTAAGGGTTAATTCTTGTCCTGGGGGTTATTCTCCCTGGTGTACTTACATAATATGGTTTGATTGGTATCTGACAGTAGTGAATATATAATAAGGTAGGAATAGACAGTAGATTTTTTTGAAACTGGGGGGAAAATCGAGGCAGAAGGAGATGAGCCATGCTAATCAACTCCGCGAATGACTACGAATGCAGCTCTAGAAATTTCTCTTGATTCGGTAACTAAAATCGCAAGTTCGTCCAAGCCTGGGATCACTTCTAAAGTAAGATGGGCAATATTTCTCCACTTATTCGTTTCTGGGAAGCACACGCAGAGTAGCTAGACGATTGGGTGAATTTGATTAGTGCGGAGATGCACTGAGGAGACGATTGACTATCGAGATTGACAGAGGACCTTGAAAGCCATCTAGACTGATCCATTGATTTCCTAACTTTGCTGCTCAATCCGACCTTTCAATACCTGAGAAGCTGCATTTCATTCTTGCTGGCAGCTTTAGGCTCATTAGTATATCGACACTGTCGTCATCCATTTCTAATTGTGGATAAACTCAAGTGTAATCACTCAGCTGACTTGACTGTTATTGTTTCTCTAGCTTCGCGAACAGACTTTCTGAGGCTATTCCCAACTTTGGCGCTAATAAACCTAAAACGGCCACCAAACACGATCATTGGATATCTGGATGCTACAGCGGCATCGGGGATCCGCTCCTTAAAGTTTGCTGTGATGCGCTAATTTGAAGCCAAGCAGTAGCCTCGGCACCGGTTGCTTATCCCTCACGTCAACCATATGGCATGACCCTCCTTGAAAATGTCATGAAAATATCCCTTTACAGATTCAAGCCCACATCCAGTAAACTCCGACTGATTATGAAGCAGGTAGAATGCCAATGCTCGAACGGCCTTGGTCGCTAGATGCAGGAAGGCGGCTGACACGATAAGATACATTGATCCTTACATAAGGAAGTGGGGGAAAGTTGGTGGAACCCTCATTCCAGAAGTTCGCAGCCTTCCGAGCAACATGGACGCTGCGACAACAAACAACAAATCCGCAAACGCTGCGGAAAAACCTACGAATGATCCGAATGCTATCAAATGGTCGTCGTCTCCCAGTGCTCCATCACAAACTCCACTGATCGGAAGCTGTATCCATTGCCGCCGGCGCAAAGTTCGTTGCGACAAACAATCACCATGCGGGAATTGTGTTAGATTTGGGAAGGAGTGCGAACTAGCTCCACGGAAGAGAGCTCCCAGGAGACCGAGGAAACCTGCAGATGGAGGGGACTATACAGGAAGAGAGCTGGAGTTGATGAAGCGGCTGAATAGCTTAGAGGGTAAATGCCTCCTTGTTGATGAGAGCTTGTAGATATTAATGCTATTGCGGGCAGGAATCGTGAAAGAACTTAGCGGACATGTCGAGACGAGCGATTCGAGTCCTACCAAGCCTGCCGACTCGACACAAAATGGAGAGGATATCCACATAAGAACAGTTGGGAGGTCACATACGGCACCATCGGGGTTGAGGGTTCCGGAATCAGGGGATGGCGTTCAGATCGAAAGAAGTCTCGGGACTTTGATGCTGTCAGATGAAGGCAAGACTCGATACGTCCAACGCAACTTTTTTTCTCGTTTAACAGACGAGGCGAGTCAACACCTCCGTCATTCTACGGGAGTTGGGATTTTGACTTGGATTTAGGTCGATGATCTCGTCCAGCTGTTCTTCGATGGTGACCATGAAGACGATGAAGATACACCTTCTCCCGAGACCAGCTCAGCATCCAACGACCGAGACCACCAAAGCTTCGTATTTGGATATGCCTCGACACAAGTCAATATGAGGGATTTACATCCTTTACCCTCACAATTACCCTATTACTTGCAAACATTCGCGGAGAAAGTAGATTTTCTCGTCAAGGTTGTGCACATGCCCACCATCGAAGCTTTGTTCAAAGAAGCGCAGCACGATCTGAACTCTTTGAGCCGAAGCACAGAAGCTTTAATGTTTGCCATTTACTTTGCTGTTATTACGAGGTAAGTATCAAATAGAAGTATCTCGCGTATGATGCTGACTTGCCCAGCATGTCTGTTGAGGAGGTCAAATCAAATTTAGGGTGCGAAAGGAAGGCTGCCTATGTAAGTCTTCTCTGTTCGGAACTTCACTAAGTCTTCAGCCATGCACATTACTTCACGTCCATTCTGACCCAATCTAGGACAGATACCGGTTTGGAGTTGAGCAAGCCCTTGCCCGAGCAAATTTCCTGGATACCTCGGACCTGGTTACTCTTCAAGCGTTTGTTCTGTACCTTGCCACAGTCAGATGTGAAGATCATACTCGAGTTGCATGGGCCCTCATGCGGTCTGCTGTCGGAGTTGCCCAGTCCATGGGCTTGCATAGAGATGGAGCTATGTTTCACCTGAGTCCATACGACGTCGAAATGCGCCGTCGTCTATGGTAAGCTTTCTCCTTGGCAGAATGTGGTTTGACTAGCCATCTTTGACTACCCTAACGAGTATAATCTGATTCTTCGACTAGGTGGCAGTTATGTATCCTAGATTTTCGGCTTTCAGAGAAGGACGGTTCAGAAACATGCACGATGGATATCTCATTTGACACGAAACGGCCACTAAACATAAATGATTCAGACCTGCTGCACGATGCGCTCGTAGCTCCCGAGCCACGAGTTGGTCTTACAGATCTCTCAATCGCACTCATATCCTGCGAGATCAGCTCTGCCGCTTATAGATTGATGTCAGCACCTCGCGACGACGGAGCTACCCAGGTTTCCGGGAAGGAGGAACGGATACGAAAGTTCTGTCAAGTCCTGGAGGAGAAATACGTGAAGCATTGCACAGACTCCAGTCCTCTGTCCTGGATGGTCTCGCGGCTTTGCAGGCTCGTGATCTGCAAACTGGAATCAATGCTTCTTATGCCATTGACAAGAACCGAGTCAACAAATCGTGATCCAGAGTCGAAAGAATTGTACGACAAGATGTTTCTCGCTAGCATTGAAGTCGTTGAGCTTCGGCGAGACCTAGAGGCCGACATCACGAAGCAATGGCATTGGTATCTTCGTACGATCATTCAGTGGCATGCTATCGCATACCTACTCTCAGAGCTGTGTGTGAGGGAGCCTGATGACAATGTCACCCGGGCTTGGAACGTGCTCGACCTCGTTTTCCAGGATTACAGGGACTTTCAAGGCCACGGCGCTCCTGGGATGCTGATGGCACCGATGAAGAAGCTGATCGCCCGAGCCAGGCAGAAGAGAGCGCAGGATCTGGAGAAATTAAGAACGACGGAGGCTGCGGTACCGAGCAGCCAGGCAGATAACAAACCTGCTTTTCAAATACCACCGCTTCCCTCGGATGTTCCTCCAGCTCAAGACTTCTTCCCGGGGACGTTCGACTACCACAATGTTTCAAATCCCCAGGAACAGACATACGGGGACTATCAACAAGATTGGCTTCAGCAACAGCAACAATATCCGAACATGGCGCCCACGCCTTGGCTATTAGAGGATTCTGCATTGCAGGATCTGGGTATTGACGTGAATTATTTGGACCCGAACATGGAATGGGAGGGCTTGAATGATTTGATGAGACAGATGGAGCCTGCATATGGTCCCAATTCGCATGGGCCTTTTGGTGGGTGGTAATTTACGATATTTAGACTATAGATCGCATTTGCAATTGTTGAAAGAAGGCTGAGCTCATTTTCCCACAATATTTGTGGCAGTCTTAGTCACTCACTGGTGGGAGGTAAGTCATCTTACAATCTGCACGCCGGGTTCCAAGGTCAGCCCCCTCATCTCATTGGTAGCTATTTGTTGGTTCTCGCAACCGTCTCAACTCAACACGTGTCGAGATGTGAATTACCCCAGACTCACTTTTCAGCCTCTCCAAATATGATCTACTTCTGTTCACCTCGACGCTTCGCTATGAATTATACATATTTGATAATTCCAGGCGTGTTGTTCCTTTCTGCGCAAGCAGCGATCTCGGATGCCGCACCACAGCAGCTCCTCAATCCAAACAATCAATCCAGCCAACCCATGCCACGAAGTAAAATCGCAATAATCGGTGCCGGTCTCTCTGGAGCCACAGCTGCCTACTACTTACACGACTCAATTCGTGAATCCAAAGAAGTTGACATCACCATCTTCGAAAGCTCGCCTGAAATCGGCGGCCGCATCAAATCCATCAAATACCGCGGCCGAACCATCGAAGTAGGAGCTCCAGCCGCGTCTACGCACGATTGGTGCGTCTTGCGAGCTATGAAGGATGTTGGTCTGGCGCCAAAAGCTCCAGATCCGAGGTGGTATTTTCGTGTGAAGAAACGTGTAGGTGTTTGGAATGGAGGGGAGATTTTAAATGCCGAGCCGCATGAGCCACAATGCTCGACTTGGTGGGAATTAGTTTGGAAGCTATGGAGAGATGGAATGACGGCTTGGTATCTCAGAAAAGTATCGCCTCCAATGTGGTGGGAATTGGGGAAGTTGATGTGGAGGTATGGTGTTTCACCTTGGATATTTCACAGAGCAGTGTCTTCCGACCTTGCTGCATGGGACCGGTTTGGCGCCGACATGTATGCCTGGGAACCACATGCATTCTCCGATCTGGGTTCTGAAATGAACAGGTCTGGACTTTCAGCACAGGTCTTGGACTCTGCCAGGTCGTATATGGGCGACCTTGGCCTCTCTGACGGGTTCTTGAACGATGTCGTCGAATCTTACGCACGAGCACGATTTGCTCAGAATCTTGATGGTGCCAGAGGACTGTCTACCTAGATAGCCTTCCGGGACTTCTTCTCTCGTAGTGTGTCTGTTTCTGACGGAAATCCTCGACTTGTTGATCGGTTGATAACGCTCTCTAGAGCTAACCTGAAACTCAATTCGAGGGTCAAGGAGATTCAAACAGGTCTGTCAAAACGCTACAGTCTGCGGGTTGAGTCTCCTTTGCCAAACAGTAACATGAGTACATACTGCGAGGAGTTCGACGCTGTTGTGATTGCTGTACCTCTCTCCATGAGCGGCATGAGCGGTATATCTCTTGGCGAGGGACTTGATATTCGAATGTACCTCGATGCTTCGTACCATCCGTCCGAAAGACACATAACACACTTTGTGTCTTCCCAAGACCTGTCACCTGAGTTCTTCAACTTACCTACAGGCACTAGACTGCCAGACACGCTGTTCACTTCTGCCAACAGCTCGAACGTTCCCGACATCTACAGCATAAACTTGGTGGATACTGTTACTCGGATCGATCGAAGGGGCTGTTCCCCTCCTTCCATCTCAGCTCGGTGGGATCCAGATGATTGCGATTCTGTATTTCACGAAGGCATACACCGAGTCGTCTCTTCTGAAATGATTGATAATCAGACTTTGGGCAAGATGGTCGGCAGTTCGAGTGACTATGATTTCCCTTTCATTCATCGTCAAGTATGGCCATATATCACAGCAACTGAAATCGACTTCCAACTGCCCACTCGCAAGATCGAGCTCGCGCCAGTTCTCTATTATACTGGAGGGAGAGAGGACATCATATCTTCGCTCGAGATGAGCTGTCGAATGGGCTTCAATGCTGGGATGAAAGTTTTCGATGCTGTGTCCCAAATTCGGAAGCGAGACTGATTGTGTACACGGAAAGAAGAGCCGTTGTCTTAAAGCTGTTCCTCTAAAATGCAGAAAGAGCATCCTTTGCGGGTTTTCCTTCCGAGTTTGTGGCATTTGTTTTTTGTGACATTTGTTGTTTGTCAAGAAGAGTCCAATGACACTCTCACTCAGTAGTGTTCGTGATAGCGCCTGTCCAATATTTACTTCTACCCCTGTAAATTAGCGAGCGAATCCTGTAGCGAGCACCACAACAGCTTCGCCAGGGGACTATTTCACCCCTGTGTCATATCCAAACGACGCGAAAGTCCCGTCTCCTAGAATCATCACCACCTAGAAAAGTGCTCCCAGCGCTTCAATACTCCAAAAAGAGGCGTGCGAACCTCAGAATTTATCTCACCTGATTGTTAAATCATTTCCCATGAATACTCTTCACACTAACATAAAATCTGCAAAACAAATCTAACATGTCTGCATCAACACCATCGTCAGTGAAGCCACCAGCTTCCACCATCCCCCCTCCACCGAGCATCTCGTGAGCCATTTGCGGGCGGTACACCTTTCAATTCGTATATACAATCTTCCCAACCTACCTATACACTCCATCAACTAACTTCCCTCCCAACAAGCTCGGCAATGATATGGTAACCATCCACGTTGGGCCCGCCCCATCACCCACCACCTTCACAATCCACAAATCCAATCTCTGCGCCCGAATCCCCTATTTCTCCGCAATGTTCAACGACTCCTTCTCCGAAGCCACCACGTTGACAGCCCACCTCCCCTCCGACGACCTTTCCGCCTTCGACGTCCTGATGGAATGGGTGTCCAGCTGCAACAGGCGGATCTTGCGAGACATGGTAAGCGTCACAGATAGCGAGGGTCGACAGACGGCGTCGTGAGACGCAGTATCCTTCTATGCGTTGGTGGAGAATTTGTGTTTGCCTGATTTGTAGGATTTGTGTATGGATGTGGTGGTGAGGTATTATAGGGCGAGGAATGAGTTGCCGGGGCCGGTGTTTGCGAGGAGGGCGTATGAGGTTACTTCTGCGGGATCAGGGGTAGCGAAATACGCGCATGACTCTATATACTTCGTCCTTCACCAAGGCGATAATCGGATGGAACACGGCTAGAAGAACGAGACGGATTAGCCGTCTGAAAACTTGAATCGGGTGTTCAAGACTGGTGATTTCGCTTTCGATTGTATTGAACTTCAGCGGCATGAAGATGGGGCGGATCCGAGGGAGTATGATAGGTGCCTGTATCATCGTCATGCGTCTGGGGCTGCGTGCCCACCGAGAAAAGTGTCGAGGAGGAAGCGGGTGGCTGGTGTGTAGGCTGAGGAGGAGCATGCGGCGAAAGAGCTGAGGGTCCAGCATGTTTCTGAAGAGTAGATATGATTGGTACGAGAAGGCTTGTTTGGATCTCTCTAGTTGGAGTACGGTTTAGGTGCTATTACAACTTTTATGTTGGACGATTGGTTATAGGTAGCTTGATACCCTTGCAAAGTACGGAATGTTTAGGACAATGATTTGGAGTCTGGAGCACGGAATAGATATCTAGGGAGAAGGGAAATCATTGATGTACGTTTCGCTTGGAAGCAAGGCGATACATTTCCATTTTCAAGTTTGGATTTTGGCTTTATCCCCATCGCAAACTTCTGCACCTTTGACTGCAGAAGTGCGATGACTGGGATCTATCTTCCTCACAGGATCCCAATCATGTCCCGTTTCGGAACACATCAAGATCCATTAGTCCGCTTTGACATTCTCCTTGTTCTTCTCAGCCTCGTCAACTTCCTCGACCTTTACAGTCACCTGATCCTTCTCAACCTTCTCAATACCTTTCTCGACTTCCTCAATCTCCCGAACACCACTCTCACCATCCCAAGTCTGAGGACCAGGCTCATCATCCTCCTCACCACCAAAGTCCATCCGAGCAAACTGTGGGTTCTCATACTCCGGATCAGCAGCAACCTCTCTGAACCAATCAACAATAACCCGATGAGCCTTGGACATCATAGTCTCGCTGTAATACGGCTCGCCAGAACTGAAGACCGGACAACCATAGGCGTGAACTTTCTTGGAGCCGTTATGATCAGCCATGAAGACACCAACAGGATCCTCGGATTGAACGTAAGCTCTGCCACGTTTGAGCAGGAAATCGGCGAACTTGGGATTGGTGATTTCGTGGGCGTGGAAGTAGGATGCGACGGAGGCGAAAGCATCGACTCTGTGACCCCACTTCTCGAAGTTCTTCTCGTCGTTGAGAAAAAGAGAGACTTGGACAGCACCGTCAGAGACACCGATGAGTGAGAGCTTCGCATCTGGATGAGCCAGGTTCTCGACGACTTGATTGAAGATCGTGTTGACATGCTCGGCAGTGGTTCTGTTGCCTGGTATGGTATTCTTCTCCTCGCTGAAGCAGTATGGTGGCTCAACGGCACTCTTCTGGGGAAGGGCGAACCAGCTTGTCTGAGTGACTGCCTTCTGACCCTTACGCCACCATCTCAACTGTCCCATGTTGGCGAGAATGATGCCAGGGGAGTCGACATTCTCAGTGGTGAATGCCTGGGACTTGATGTACTTGACAAGGTTGACTGCAGATCCTTGATTGATCCCTCCTCTGCCACCGATGATTCTGTGAGCGAAGATTCCTAGGTCTTGGGTGTGTTCGTAGAAGAGCATGACGATGTGCTTCTTGGTCTCGAGGTTGGCGGATGCGAAGATCGGGAGGTTTGGCTCATTAGCTGCGGCACCGAGGGGAATCCGAATCTTTTCGAGGCCAAGATCGGTGAGACGGTCATAGACTTCGGTACGAATTGCTTCTGTCGAAATTTGAGCTGGGAGCTGATACATAGATGAGCGTACGCACCATTCATGGACTCTCGCTGAACGCAATTGAAGCGGTCGTTCTTGGTGAGGAAGAACTTGAAGTAAGCCTTCTCGTTCTCAATACTTCTGATTTCATCTTCGTCGTTGATGAAGTAGCTAGATCGAAGATTAGCAGTGCGAGAACTTCAGTCGAGGTGACACTCACCCTAAGCCTTTGAGATCTGCTGGGTAAACAGGATCTTTGGGTAGACCGGGATCGAGGCGACGGAACATGGTGGTGGGCTGGCTATGGGGGGGTTGCGGATTGTGAGGAATTCTGGGGGAAGTGGTTCTTGGATAGGATGGAAGTCGAACAGGGACGCAGGCGAAGATTAAGTTTGATCTGGCTGTAGACGAGACGCGAGATGGAGTGGGAAAGAGGGAGAATAGTGAATTGGACGCAACGAGAAATTGAAGTATGCTTGCCTGATTGAATGTTTGCTTCGGGAAGCTACGTCCACTCGGCTAAATTTGGCAGAAGAGCGCTTGAAATCTGTATTCACTCAGAGCAGAACACACCGAAATCAAGCACTGTAGATGAGGCGTTGTGACCTACCGATTTCATCTTTCGGTTTTCGCAAAAGGCGTCGATATGTTTTGTCTGACCTCTTCGTGTCATTGATACATGTACATTGTTCCGTTCGTAATATCGTACAATCTCTAATTGTTTGTACCCGCCGTGTACTCTCCAGCATCATTCAACTCAGTCGCAGGGAACCTCGTCTGCTGCAATTGTATATCGTGGCTGTTCGGCGCTCTTCCTCTTCACGTTCTTTCCCAGCATCTCCCAACACTCTCGCAACGCGAATCTCCCCACCAGATTTCCCCCGTCTACCAACTAGCCTTCTTGACACCAGGTAACGATCCAGCAAGAGCATTGACTCTGAAGTTATACTATAAAGCGCATTAGCACAATCCATCAAAATCGTACGTTCCCATCCCTTCGATTCTTCCAGCCAAGCTCCAACAATCCAACCATTCCAGTCTCCACGGCAGGGAAACTCACTCTCGTCATCTTGAAGTCCCTCAATACACCTCTCCCCTTCCCTCCCTCTATACAACGATTACGAATCTGCGTAGCGCGGGTATAACAATGCATCTGCGACAGCTGCAGCTGTGCTTGCGCGCGGGTCCGAGCAGGAAGTGTCAGATTGCGGATGATGTACCGGAGAGCTTGTCTGGTTGACGCAAACACATTAGCAATATTCCGTAGCAGACAATTGATTACGCAGACTAAGCAATTGCTCGCTGGAGAGCTTCGCAGATGTAGAGGAGGATGTTGATGGAGTGTATTGGGATTGGGGAAGCGCACCTTTCTGGCTCGTGCTCGGCGAATACCTTCCTCTTGGTGTGGTCGCGGATGACTTTGATGTTGACGAAGCAGCCCAGGTCGAGCTTCTTCGAGCGGAACATGGACATGATGGCGGTGGTGGAGGGTAGGAAGTCGTCGAGTCGGACGAGATGGACTTCGTGAAGTTCGAGAATTGAAGATCCACCACGTGAGGATCTACGGTAACCGGGACTCTTTCTCTCTCAGCCTTGCCTTTCAGCCTCGTTTACTTTGCCTGCGAAACAACACGACTGCATCAAATGTGCATGAATAAATTCCCATTAGTTATGGAATCCGTGGAATCCGATAATTTGAAATTTAGTTGATATTTCGTGAATTGTATACCCATCTTGAACCCGAATACGTGCTTACAAGCCACTGCAACCCCTACAAAAAATGCTAGGGTAGCCGGTAAAGTCAACAGCCGAACCCGCCAAATCTGACCACAACAAAAATACCCGCTTCCCCTTTCCCTTCTTCCCAAGCTTTTATATCTTCACGTCGCCCAACCATCACAGTCTTTACCTACCAGCCAAGTACCACACTCTTTCCTTTATTCCACCATGGCGCCCAAAAACCGCCCACAAGCCAAAACACCGGCACCCCGAACCTGGACTACGACATTGACCATCACAGCCGTCGTCGTGGCTCTCTTCTCGGCCGTCTACCTTTTCCTGGATTCGCATTTGGAGTGGTTCTACATCTTCTCGCCTGAGCAGCTGAAGGATGTTTCTCAGAGGGCGATTGCTGCTCATGGGAATGATACGACTAGTGTGGTGAAGTATATTGTGGATGAGTTGAGTGAGAAATTGCCGGGGGGTTATGTCAATTTGGATGAGGAGTGGATCTTTAATAATGCTGGCGGGGCGATGGGTGCTATGTATATCATTCATGCTAGTAAGTGTTCTTCTTGATTACAATGGAGGGAGAGGGTATTCAAATCCTGTCTGGGACTGGGTCACATGATGAGCGGCTCCTTGAAAGAATCTTTGCTGACCCTCCTCGCAGGTATCACCGAGTATCTCATCATCTTCGGTAGGTTTCTTTTCCCATGGATCTGATTCGTGAACAGAAGTCTCACATCAGAACAGGAACCGCCATCGGCACAGAAGGCCATACCGGTCGACACACCGCAGACGATTACTTCCACATCCTAGCCGGCACCCAGCTCGCCTACGCCCCGGGACCAGGCTCTTACCTCCCAGAAGTCTACCCTCAAGGCAGCGTGCACCATCTCCGTCGCGGTACCGTCAAGCAGTACAAGATGGACGAAGCCTGCTTCGCTCTCGAGTATGCGCGAGGCTGGATCCCTCCTATGCTGGGTTTTGGTTACGCCGATACTTTCACCAGCACCCTGGATTTCCCGACGTTGTGGAGGACGACTTATGTTACTGGGCGTGAGATGATCAAGAATCTGCTGATGGGCAAGCTGTGATAGTGTGAGAGCTGAGTTATGTGGCTGCTGCTTGTGAGACAGCGGGATTGTGGAGGTTGTGGCTTCGTGGGGAGTGCGGGATGAAGCTGGAGAAGGAGGGGTTGCGAGCGTCTTTGAGAGGGAGGAAACATGTACGAGTAAGCTCGGTCTTGTACGACACGATATGCAGGATCCTGTTTTCAGGATATATTAATTAATAAACTCATGTATTATAGGTGCAGCATTGCAGCATAGAACATTCCATGCATATCCCATGCATACACCCACAGCCTTGTCAAGTTGTCAGGCTGTCAAAACATGTAAGAAAATCCCGCAACCCATTCCATCCCACTGGCTCTCACCCACACAAATGTCACACCTCGACAACATCCACACAAACGATCCGGAACACGCCATACTCGGCCATGCGTACCTAAACAATTTACTCATATCCAAACGCGCCCATTGGCCGGGCCATAATCAGGCTAAACAAAATTGACGTACGCCCATCCCAAATACGGGTCCGAGGTCCTGCCAAGCCGTGCCCGTTCTTCAATAGCGTGGGGTATTTCATTACAGACGGATAGTTCGCCGAAGCCGAAAAACTTGAAAGAGGGAAGAGGGAAGAGGGTGAGATACAAGCATCTTGGCGCCGAGATAAGCGCTCCATACATACCTACCTTATATACGAACCGTGTCTGCCCTGACCCCTCGATCGGTCTGCAGCTGAAAATCTCCCCTCCTTTCTTTCCTTTCCTCGACTCGACGAACAAAGTCACAACAACATCTTCAGCCTTGTCTCGTCACATCTCGTCACGTCAATGATCCAAAAGTTCAACTCCGCATACGCTTTTCACTGGGTCATAGATATCCAACAAGTCATTTCCAATCACCGCATAACAAACGCCTAAACAAATAACTCGAGTCGATTGTTTGTTGTTCATCCCACTCTCCGACTTCGCTCGACCCAACCAAAACATTTATTTCCAGGAACTCAACAAACAAACAAACAACCAAACAAAACATGCCTCTCTTCACAAAGAAAATCACCCCTCCACCCATGACGCCCGAAGAGGCTCGCGACGCAAAGGAATTCGAGGCATATAAACTGCAGCAGAGAACTACTGCTGCGAGGGAGAAATATTGGAATTGCGATAAGTGAGTACCTACCTGTCAAATCTCGCTCGCGATTTGATTTGCGCGTATTCAATGTGGTCGATGGATGTGAGAGCAGTGACTGACGTGCAAGCAGGAACAAATCGAGGGGTGGCCTGTCGAACTGGGGTCCTTGGGAACGCATCTTTGGGGGATTGAAGAATTAAACCTTGGAATTTAATCTTGGGGACGCACGACCTGGCTGCCTGCCTTACTCAACTAAAGTGGCCGAAGGCGACCTCGAAATCATGGTGAAAGATGAGGGATGAGGGAATTTGCGAAGAAGAGGAACTTCGTTTCGATGCGCTGCTATGATCATTTGCGTTTGGTTTTAGGAGTATGGAAGGATTGGACTGGGGACAGGAATCGCCGAGAATGGGGGATGAGTGAGGCCTGTGCAGTGCCGCCGAGGACGGGGAATCGGCCCGTCTTCAAGACAATCGCCTCTGGATTTCTCTTGGCTTCGGGATCTCCTGATTTTTGAAAGTCGGAATTCTTGCACGAATGTTTTCCGTGTTCTCGGAATCGGGCAGGGGGCAGGGGGATTGTCTGGCTCTTGCTCTGTCGGCTTTGGTTGTATTGCATGGTATGGAGGTGGTTTTCAGGTGACATTTCCGGGGCTTTTCTTAGGCGTCAAACTTGGAGATGATACCCAATAGATTAATGTACGTTATGTTTCAAATGGAGTTGTTCATCCACTTTTGAACCTAAGCTGCCTTTCGAGATGTGCTCTGAACGGGTTTAGAACGATGTAGCGTCTAGAAGTGGTTGTGTTGCCAAGTATATGAGCAGGTCATAGAGCAGGTGAGATGTTGACCTTTGCGGACAAACATGCGAGTAACATCCACAGCCTGCCTGGATATTTACAGATTTAGTCTTCACTGTCCCACAAGCAACTGACTCGAGGACAGACAAATACACAAAGGCGTCATGGTGTTCCCTCGCCAAGCTGTGCGTACATCCTTATATTCAAGCAACGGAGAGCTGTACTACATGACTTACAGATCAATATGGCTGTCATGCAGTGCTCTCAAACCCTCCAACCGGACATCATCCACTGCAATGTACCTGCGTCGTTCCTTGACCCAAGATGTCACGACCGTCTTTGCGTACATACTCAAGTACACAAACTAGCAGTCATCTTTCTTCGTACACAGCGGGATGCCAGCAATCAAGTCAACATGGGGACCACTTCTAATATAAACCGGCATCAGCTTCAACATTGATTGACCGTCTTCCACCTCACTTGATAGATTTCAACCACCACCCCTCCCCTTCCCCCAGAATGTCAAACCAACCCTTCAAAGACAAAGTCGTCTTCATCACCGGCGGTACATCCGGCCTCGGCCTCGCAACCACCAAACTCTTCCTCTCCTCCAGCGCCCTCGTCTTCTGCGTCGACATCCACCCCCGTTCCATCCTCACCACCCTCTCTTCCCCCAACCTAACTTTCCACAACTGCGACGTTAGCTCCCCCACCTCCTGCGAAACCGCCGTCTCAGCATGCATCGACCGCTTCTCCCGCATCGACATCCTTTTCAGCTGCGCCGGGATCCTCGCCCCCGTAGCAACAGTCATCGACCTCTCCATCTCCGACTTTCAAAACACCATTAACACGAATCTCTGCGCGGCGTTCTATCTCTGCAAAGCTGCAATTCCGCATATGAAGGCGCAAGGTGGTGGGTCGATCGTCACGGTAGCGAGTACGAGTGGGTTGTTTGGCGATTACGGCTTTTGCGCGTATAATGCTTCGAAGGCGGGACTGATCAATTTGACGAGGAGCATTGCGCTGGATCATGCGAGGGATGGGATTAGAGCGAACTTTATCTGTCCCGGAAGTATGAGGACGCCGATGGCGGGGAAGATTGGGGAGGGGGAGCCGGGGAAGGAGTTTTTGGAGAGGTTTCCGGCTGGGAGGGTTTGTGAGCCGGAGGAGGTTGCCGGAGGAGGTTGCGAAGGCGGCGTTGTTTCTGGCGGGGGAGGATTCGTCGTGTATGACCGGGACTAGTGAGTTGGTCTTATGTTGAAGAAGTTCGGATGCTGATATGAGTAGCTCTTGTGATAGACGGTGGTCTGACGTGCCAGTCTGGGATTGGAGACTTCACAAAATTGTGAAATTCGGCCAGCACATTGCTTAGAATGGTCGGATACTGCAAGTTGATGAGATGCAACAATGCGAAGTAGGGAGCAGAGGCGTACTCGTAGAGCACAAGAGCACCAAGACGAGCATTTGACTGGATATAATAGACCATATCCTCTCGAAGTTGCAGAACCTATTCTGAACATTCGGTATGAACAGGTCCCAGTCTGCATTTCCCACCATTGGAAGGGCATGGATCACAATCCAACCTCATCTCCAACTCGTCAGCCTGAAGGATATCCCCCTCACTCCCCACGAGCAGCACAGCTGGTACCTTCCACTGCCCCTCTCCCCTCTCCGCAATCTTCTCCAACCCCATCCTCATTCCCTCAACAAGCTTACAAGTATCATGCTCCACCACCCCCACACCCCTCCCCTTAATCGCATCCCCCATAACAACCACAATTCTCCTCAACCCCTCATACCCCCTCCAACACTCCCCTAGTTCCACCTTCTCCCTATGCTTCTCCTTCCAACTCGCAATCGGCACCGCAATCGCCCTCACACGCTGCACCTCCACAGGAAACTGCCTCCTAAACAACTCCCCATAAAACCTCGGTATAGACGCCCGATGCGGGGTCCCTAACGATACAACATCCAGCCCAGCATGCCACATCACATCTCTCGTGTTCCAGAACTCGTCACGGAGTTTCCAGATTCTGTAACCATGCTGTATAGCGAAGTGTCTGGACTCGCGACAGACTTGGAGGATGGTGGCTGGCGAGATGTTATGGGCGGCTGCAAAGTGTACGCGGATGTCGACGATTGAGGGGGGAAGGTCGCGGGAGCGTGAGGAGTGAGGGCGGTCGGAGGGGGGTTGCAGGAAGGAGTGGTAGAGGAAGGTACCGGGTTTGCTGAGGGTGCATTGGATCTGGCATTGGAGGGGTATGATTCTGGGTTCGAGGGAGTGCTCCCAGATAAGCAATCGGAGCTCTGTTGGGAGCGCGTTGAAGATGGTGAAGGATTCGCACATTGGAAGGGCTTTCTATCAACTGTTTAATGGCGAGTAAACTGCCAGGCGCGACACACCGGCATGGTTTACATGAATTGAGACGTCAATGCTACTGGTGATGTTGGAGCTGCGACCTTGATGGAGGTTGGGGTTGTCAACTTGTGGCGGGGTGCCCCACGTGGATGTGGCTTAAGGTTGACGATCATCTCCTAACTTTAGCGAGTCAATGTTCGTTTCCGCATTGATGGCGGACATGCGTATACTCTGGAGCTCGGCTCATCAATATGTAGCGTGAGTTGAGAGAAGAGGATGATGATTTGAGAGCCTCACTCTTCGGGGCGAAGGTGCTTAACTTTGTGCCCTGCCCGCTTTCAGGCCAGCAATACGGTCGATTGCCTGTGCCCGTTCAACCTCCTTGTCTATCTTTGAACTCTCATCTTCTTCCTTACTTGAACTCAATATAGATAGTCTAAAAGCCAGATGTTATATTGATAACATAGACCTGATGCCTACTCACGATTTCAGCAATGTTTCTGACATACACTACGATTAACTTCCAGGTTTCTTACGAGAGGAGAGGAAGGAAAGAAGCAAGGAGGCAGATATCTGCGCGTATATTCAAGTCTCTGTACTAAAATCTCCGATGATCATCTTCTATTGCTTACTGGTTTTGGAGAATCCCAGTGAATCGCGTTCCCAAGATCAATTGGTGCAATGGTCTTGGGCAGTATAGCATCTGGTTCAATTCTATCGATCCTCTCAAGATGTGAGAAAAGGTAAGAAGCAAAATCCCCATCACCCAAACCAACGGGTACATCTAGAATTCATATGATGCCTCTGATAGAACCAATTTCAACATGGTAATGGTATGGTTCATGAGCTATGTAAGGGTGAAGCTTCACATTGTTGGTCCATTGCTTCAGTCTGAAATTGGAATCTCCCCACACATTTGCTGCAACGGTTTCCAACGCTTCCAGAGATAAAAATTTAGTCTCGGAATCTATATATAACTCATATGCACGTGTGTGGGTAATTACTCCGTTCGGCACCCTATGGTAGGCAAAACAATCTCTAAGAGGTGGGGCTTTAGAGTAAACAAACAGCTTCTGCTAAGCGAGGCGAGTGCCATGATGCGTCCTGGCGTCATGATTGCTGTGTTGATCATTCTCCTCTGCAGTGATCCATCAGTGAAGCCAGCACTGTGGGTTTGAGACTGCTATGTCTTCTAAATCTTCGTCAAAAGGATGTTGTACGCAATCTGGCTGCCTACATATGATCTCGGAGAATCAAAGACAGCAAATCTCATGCAAGATTGAGGACCAATAGTGGACTTCTCTAGTAGAGATTCCTCAAGATGGTCTACTTCTTTACTCTTGATCTTGCTATGGAAAGTAAGAATTCTAAGGAGTGAATTTTGTTAAATATTAAATTAGCCATGTGCTTGTGTAGTGATGTTCTTGTAATTCTCACGCTTGCCCGTTTGTCAACAGCTGCGTTTGTAATTCTCCCCTCGGCCACACGCAGTAATTTCTCCTCCTTCACCAATGGAATGATGAAGAACGATACATGTCCTTGGAGGTCCTCTTGTTCACCGACATCTGGATGTGATATCATTGACCTCATCTCTCACAGACTTTTCTTCCTCGTCTCCTCGTCTTCATAACTTTACTTCAGCCTCCACTTCCTTCAAGATCTCTGCCCAAACGCAAGATATGCTTTTCATCATATACTGTGGCATACTCATACGCCGGAGCAAGTATACTGAGCCTCTTATTTTCATCACGCCTATTCTTTTCAAACGTCCACCTCGTAACTCTTCGCTGAACCTTCTTAAACCTTAGTCAGCTCCTCAGCGGAATCGGAAATAGTATCACAGGAGCTGAAAGAACAATATTATCCTAGCCATACCCAGATATCTTTCAAATTAAGTTCACCCTATTACCTTTCCCATTCCCTACAGCTCGATATCTCCATGAAGAATCCAAACCTCAAACCTCCAACCTGAAGTGCTCTCGCACCCATGAGACTTCCTACTCTCTTTTCTGACCCGAAGCGTGCTCTTTCACAGTCCGAGAGTCCTTCTCCACCTTCGTCTGATTTGGATCCTTTGCTGATCTTTCGCCTGCCTTGCAGGATGCGAATCGACTTTGAGCATGCCGGCCTTTGAGTTCGGCTCCGTAGTCCACCTCATGTCGATATCGATTTCCGACTTCCACGGGCGCTCGAAGCTGAATTCCAGATCTCTACTTTGCTTCCGGTCTTCCATGACGGGGCAACCCTCCTCCGATGAATATGTGTTTAGAGACAACGAAATTGAATCATTGCGAGTCTCCACCTCTATTCCTTCGTCAATATCGCTTTCTTTCATTCGATCTCTTCACATGATGATACAACTAGAGGTTCTGGACTGCCTCGCAGCATGAAGTCCAAATATCAACATTTCCTATTCTGAGAAGATCTCCCGTTCTATTCATCTTCCACTTTTGCGTCAATCTCACCAGACCCTCTGCTAACGCGTCTACGGGAGCTTGCTCGTGGAGCCTCCAATCATCAAACTTCGCGCTATCATACGCCGACCGTAAGTTCTTTGCTTTCGTGAGCACTCTCCTACATTCTGTCAATATGATAACCACAAATACAAAGCTGTTGTTCGAAGCTCAACGCATATATGAAGACTATAGCTTGACCCGTCTGATCGACTTCCTACCCACCGACTCGCTTTTCCACTCTTCGGCCCCAACATCTTGCTGATATCTGAAAAGGCAGGTTCCCTTCCTCTGCAACCTCCATTCGAGGAAGATGCCTGCAGAAAGCGAGTGTTTCCTGTCTCCTCTCCCTCTGTTCTGCTCCCTCCGTTCTGTCATAACGATTCCACAATATTAAAATGCTGTCCTTCGACACCCTACTCTAGGGTCATGAGAAGAACACCATCCAACGGACTCGGACTCTCTCTCATCTCTTCCACATACCTCGCCCCATCTATGATTACAGAGACTTCGCTGATCTCGAACATTCGCAGGTCAGGTCATCCATTTCTCCCCCCTCACTCAGGACGAGCCCAACAACCAATACTTCCTTCCCCATCCCGTGATTTCTTCTCCAATTACCTCGTCCTCGCATCTTTTTCGCTTCCCGAGCGTTGTGATGAAGAGAATGCACAATCTTCCAACTTACAGTCATACCTGTAACATGCGGACGACAAGATTGACGACAAGATTGACGATCGATTCTGAGCCCTTCATTTCCTTCACACCATACCTTATTACGTCCTTGTCTCCAATCCAAACAATAAGCTAACGATAAATTCAACGGGTCTTCATCCCAGCCCATGCTGACCTCTCTCGCTCTCCTATGAGCTTGTGGCTCTAGTTATAGTGGCACGCCAGGGCGCAGTATCTTATTGGAAGACCTGAGCCGTATCCTACCACAAAGTGAGCTGGGGGAGATCGTGTCTTAAGCAGGAGAGGGGCTGAGATGTAATGTCTTGTTAGATCTGAACAGGGAAAGGACGAAGGACAGCGGCAATGGGGCATAGCGACGTAGTCGAGCATGCAGGTTAGATTTAGAAAAGATGGACAGCAATTTGAGGGCGTATTTTGTGGAAGCAGACGCAATCAACTGGAGGTAGACTGAGAGTCAGGAAGGAATGAGACGTATCCACGGTGGAAAGGCTTGCACTTGCATGGCCACGCCGAGTGTAGTACTGGCTATGTTTGCTGGCCTAAGTCCCTACAAGTACCCGTCGGAGTAGAGAGTTGATGTAGTATGGCGTTCGGGCAGCATCAGGATAAAGCTCGATCGCTCCCAACTTCAAGTTGACCCCACTTCTTCACATCACCAGTATCGAGACAGAGGTCATCAGTTCAACGTGTACGACGGCATTCACATATGATACAATTCCCGTCCCTCCCCATCTATTCCTCCTCGACGTCTATGCTTCCTCCTGCCGCACTCCCATCACCTTCGTCCATCCATCTAGTGCTTCTCAGCTGCAGCAGGCTTTCCAGCATTTGGGTTGCGAGGATCGTTCTTGAACTCGGCGCCTGCGATTCCAGTATCAGTATGGTGTCTCCAGGCAGTCGATTGGTGCTACTTACTGTTCATCATGGCCGTCTGGGCGGAGTTGATTCCGTAGAGGATGATCAGACCTGCACAACAATCTCATCAGCACTGCATCCCATGCATCCGCACATCATCTCAAAGCCCCATTATTATCCCCCCCTTCATCGTCCAGTATCCCAATCATTCATTGAACTCTATCCGGGTGCTTAGGGAGCAGGAAGGGCATACCAGCAGCGTAGAAAGGAGCCATTGGGCGCGCTGTTGAATTCTTCATTAGCACTCTTCTCCATCTGCGGAGAGCCAGGAAAGCCATTGAACGTACCGACAGGCGCGGGGAACTTCTTTCCGAGGAGACCAGGCATTTTGTGTGATTGTGAGGCTTGTGGTGAGAGGTTGAAGTGGTGGGTTGAGGTGTGGTGATGGGTATTGCGGGTGTTGATGGTTGAAGCCGAGCTTGATTGCGCAGAGCCGCATTGGAAGAGGCTAGGCTAAATCGGATATAGTGTCAGAGTCATGTGCTTTCGAGCTCTCATCTCAAAACGGCTTAGATCATGATTCGGGAGCCAATCTATTTACCGCCTAGCTCATTCTCAAGTCAACAAGCTGCCCCTTGTCCTGGCCTCCAACTTGCAGGGCCAATCCACCATCCACATCGTCGCCCGCCCACACCCACACCCACACCCACATCCACATCCGCACCAAATCGCTACATCAGTGCGACAGCTTCAAAGTGCGGGGTGAACAACAGAACTGCACTCGTTGTCCAATAATCTCACTGCATTTGATTGAACTGCTCTTCTTGGCTTCCCTCGTGCTCTACTCAGCTCAGGTCCCTTTCCCCGCGAACTGCTCTCTTCTCCCTCTCTGCTCAATATACTCGATAACTTACGATCACTGGACCTTCATTGTTTTGATTTGAGACCTCGAAACCGCACGGAATATTCCCAGACCCCGGCTCGCTACGTCAGGACGGCAAGGTTGCGTTGCATCGCAATCACAGACCAGACACAAAGCGAAGCGCAATCAGCCGATTGAGCTTCTTCTCTTTCCCTCGCCAAAAGCAAGGTCAAGGACATACAGCAGAGCTCTTTATCTCGACTCGAGCTGGACATAGCAACACTTTTGATCCTCAACGCTCGAAAGCAATCAGCAATACAATCAATCAACCACCACAATGTTCGCCCGCCGTCTCGTCAAGAGCTCCAAGCTCACCTCCACCAGCACCCTCCTCCGCCCCTTCAGCAGCACGACATCCCTCTCTCGATCGCCCGCCCTCTCAGACATCAATTCCGAAGGCGCCGCCTCCTTCGACGCAAAGCAGAAGCAGTTCCGCGAGAGAGTAGCCGAGTTGAGCAAGAAGAAGGAGCCAAGTCAGTTCTCTGAAGATTACCCTGTCCCTCCATCTCATTACCGCATTGAGGTTCCCGCAGCATTTCCTACTACTGGCCCGCGTGTGAGCGATGCCGAGCCTATGTATTCTCCTTCTAAAGACTCATCTGATACTTCTTCTTCTTCTACTTCGTCAAGTGTTAATGAGGGTCAAGGCTCACAAGATCGTGGTGCTTCTGCAGGTAGTGCGCAAGATGAACAAGAGAGTACTCGAAAGGGGAAGCTGAGCAGCTTGATTTATGGCACGAAGGAGGGAAGGGAGATGGATCGCGAGATCGAGCATTCGTTCAGTCAGGTTCTAGCGAGAGGAAAGTATGTCCATTCGATTGTCTTCCACCAAGTCAAGCCGGACAAGGTGGACGAGTATGTTGAGCTGGTTGGGAAATGGTATCCGAAGATGGCAGGCATGGAGCAGAATAAGGTGCATTTGGTAGGAAGTTGGAGAACTGAGGTTGGAGACTGTGATACTTTTGGTAAGTCTACTCTCTCCATTCCCACCCCAGATTCAATCCCTCGTTACTGACCTGGACAGTCCACATCTGGGAATACCAACGATACCACGGATACCACGACTCCCTCCACTCCATTGCCAACCACCCCGACTTCCCCGCTTTCGACAAGAAACTCAAATCCCTCATAACATCCAAGAACACCTCTCTCATGCAAGAATTCTCCTTCTGGCCGACCACCGCTCCTCGAGCACTAGGCGGCGTCTTCGAACTCCGCTCCTACACATTACACCCTGGTAATTTGCTTGAATGGGAGACACACTGGCGACGAGGATTGAAGGCCCGGCGCGAGGTCATGGAGGGTGTGGGAGCTTGGTTCGTGCAGATCGGAGAGCTGAATACGGTGCATCATCTCTGGCAGTTTGCGGATCTGGAGGAGAGGAAGGTGAGGAGGGAGCAGAGCTGGAATGTGGAGGGGTGGGGAGATACTGTGCATAAGACTGTGCCGTTGATTCAGAGCATGAAGAGCAGGATTTTGATTCCTATGCCTTGGAGTCCTGTTGCTTGATTGGTTTTATCCTTCAATGAAGAGATCTCGAGACTGCATTGGGCAAAGACAGATGGAAGAAGTAGTAGAGAGATGCAAGGGACAAGGGCGGAGATGTGAGATGTGAGATGTATACTGTACATTTTCTGACATGGAAGATGGAGGCGAGAATCACCAAGTGCTGAGCAAAATGGCCAGCTATTTTCATTTGTTATTCGATCGATGGAAAGCAAACAGGCGTTTATCAGGATGTGCAATACCTAGGTCCCTATGACATGTTTTGTAATTCAGCTCAGTTCGACTCAGCTTAGCTTGAGGAGGAGAACAATGCAAAGAAACAAGATGAGAGAGAATAAAAGAACGAAAATACCAGATTTCGCTTCCATCTCCATCTCCATCACCTTTTTCTTCTCTTTTTATTTTTTGATGTTGATTGATCAGTCTCCATCTTCTGCTTTCCTAATCATTGTTAGGTTACCACTGTGTTGCATTGAATCGTCCAAAAAGAATATCTGTACCTCCTTTCATACATTTGTAAGATTACCTTTGCGGAACTCAACTCAAGTCGTGTGGTGAAGTGTGCAGAAAGCACCCACCATATTCGACTCACCGAGGGATCTTAGGAATTAATGACATGGTTTGTATTCTGTATTCCTGCTCCACCCTTTCTTAATCCTCTTCCTGCAATGAGGTGAGGAGGCAGAGGAAGCGACTTTACCTACCTTATATAAGTAGATCTCACGTTCGATTCGAGGCTTTGATCTGTTTGTGTATTTGCACATGTACGTACGAAGGAGTGTTGTGATCATGTAGAGAGAGGCCAGCTTGTTTACCTATCGATTTCCAGTTGGAAGTGTTCTCCTTTCATCTGGTTATGAGGATTGAACGGAGGAAAGACTATTCACTCGTGGTTCATAGAGAAATATACTTGGATCGAACAGCTCGCTTAGAAAGGTAAACATTTTGACATTGAGGTAATAATTGGGTATCTACAAAATAAGACGCCTGAGAAGTATCGGCCGACTCCCACTCCCAATCCTGATCCCCTTACTCTCAGCAAGCAACAGAGACAACCATCCCAACCTCCATGGCTCCGCTCCCTCCTCATCCCCTCTACTCCACAGTTCCAACATATCTATCCCTATTCCTCCCCATCTACACCCCCCATAACCGCCCTCAACCCCTCCCTCATCCCCCCCACCCCCCGTTCCAGCGCCCCCAACTTCGCCCCCAAACTAAGCAAACTCGGATCCGCACTACTCTCTACAACAACCTTCTCCTTAACCCTGACCTCCTCGCCTTTAAACATGTACACTGCATCCATCTCGTCATGTTCGAGCCGTCTCTGCGCGCCGATAGCGTGTGCGAAGCGTGAGCCGAGATGCGAGGCATTGATGGCTGGTTCGAGGACGCGGAGAGTGAGGAGGAGGGAGGTTGAGGAGGGCGTGAGAGTTAGGCTTAGAGAGGGGGGAAGAGGGGGAGTGAAGTGTAAGGGGGAGGTGGGGTTGTGTGCCCAGTCTAGTCCGTTCGGTCCACTACCAGCTGCAGGTGCGGTCCCAACCGGTGTATTTACGCCAGTATTGCCTTGGCTATGAGGAGGTGTGTGCGTGGGGATTACGGTTCCAAATTCGGGGTCTGGGGCTTCGAGGACGGCGGGTCGGGATATGGCGAGGGCTTCGCGGATTATGGAGTGTAGAAGGAGGAGCTGCGAGGAGATGAAGGGGGCGGAGTGACGGTCGCCGGTCCAGCGCGTTATGTCTATGCAGTCCAGGGATTGGTTGAGGAGGGTGCGGAGGTGGGAGAGGGTTGGGAGGGGGAGGGGGTTGGTGGGTTGGAGGGTGAGGTCGATGTGTGGGAGGGTTTTGAGGCGGAGGTGGAGGGTCTGGAAAGTATTTGGTTAGCTAAATGTACACAAATATGGCACCATTGAGATCTATCAGGGGATTCCAGATATAAAGAAGAAATGGTAACATACACCTCTAACAACAGCATCCCCAACTCTCGTAACATGTCCCTTCACATTCTCACTCCTAGGACTACTCATGACTAGCGTGGAGCCTGGTTCAATGGGTGCAAGTAGTGCATAGCAATCTTCCAGACCAGACTTGAGAGAGGCGAGGGTCTCCTGGAGCGAGTCAAGAAGCCAGGAGAGTTCGCGAGCCTGGTTGAACGCGTGAATTAGTTTTGTTTGATCTGATAGAGGCTGTCGAAGCATGAGAGGTAATTTTGGAGAAGACGTACGGTGGAGGCATCTTCTTCTCTCTTCAGGTCTGCGGGAGGCAGGGAGGGCCACACTGCTGTCGACATTGTGTTACAGAGTTGAGTTGGTGTGATATGTAGGGTTTGACCGGCGGTGGGATGAAGCTCATGATAGCTTGGATTCTGCCTCTTTTCACCGCCCGTGAATGTCCCAAAAAGTCTCGAAGCTCCAAAACCACAACTCACTTCATGTCACTGAGCGCATAACTCTTTTCGGGTTACCGACGGACTTCTGATACCTCAGAACAGAGAACACATCTACTCCAGAATGGTCAAAGAAGCTCCACCAACCACGGTACCCGCAGAATCAAGCACCTCAACCAAGAAACCACATACAAAACTACCCCTCCTCACCAAAAGTATATCCTCTTCCCCCACCTCAAACCCCTTACAATACCTGCATGCTAACAGCATAACCGCAGACCAAAAAATATCCAAACGCCCACTCCTCCACGCCCCCATCTCCTCGCCCCGAACATCCTCCTCCACCCCCAAAATAATCTACGTCTCCTCCTCCTCGCCCTTCATCAGCGTAGTGAAGCGCGTACGTACATATCTCGACGCGATCGAGTCGCGGTCGGCTGGGAAACTATCTCTGGAGGGAGGAGATGGGAAACTGTTGAAGGGAATTGAGAGGGGTGTGACTGGTGGTGGAGGGGAGAAAGGAGAGGGGAAGAGGGATGAGGAGGTGGTCATTAAGGGGACGGGGAAGGCGATTGAGAAGGTTGTTAGGTTGGCGGCTTGGTGGCAGGGACAGAGTGATGTGAAGGTTACGGTCAGGACGGCGAGTGTGGGGGCTGTGGATGATGTTGTTGAGAGGGGGGAAGGGGAGGGAGAGGGAGAGGGAATGGTGGAGGAGAGTCGAATTAGGAGGGTCAGTTGTTTGGAGGTTGGGATCAGGTTACGGTGAGGAGGAGCAGAAAGTGTATCATGGATCACTGTGGGGATATACTTGTTGACGTAGGGAGAGCCGCCGACTTCTTGCTGGATGTTGAAGGAAAAGAGGGGTCGCGGAGGCAACACCTGGAAAAGCGGAGAGCATGCCTGCATTGGAGGAAGAGATACCCCAGGACACAGCACAAGAGAGGTCATGATGGAAGACTAAACATTTCTCACGGAATAAGACCATCGGGGTCAGCACTCGGCAGGAGGAGGGCTGCGTGCACCAATGGCGGTGAAAGAGAATCAATAGGTTGGCAAAGAAAAAGGGATTGCCACACGTCAAGCATTGATAGAAGTACCTCTCAACCGTGCTTTGATTTATGATGGCCCTTCTAATGTTCATTGAGAACAGCAATAGAAGTAGACTGGAAGAAAAATCACGTAGCTATGCTACCAGTAGAGGAAGCAAGCGCCTTGGGGAGGCTGGTCGTAGCATTGCTCTATTCGAAGAAGATTACCGTATTAAGTAGTCTGCTTCGCTTTCCTCAGGTGATCATTGAAAGATCGTGAGTGCCGAGAAGCACCACCGAGAAGTTGGTTCTCAAGTTGCACTCCTCCGTGATGAATGGAGGATCCGACATTGATGGTCCTCTCTCATGGTCTCTGGTTCGCATAACTTCTCGGTCATTCCTTGCTACTCCAACAGTGCGAGGCTAATGTGCCAGTGCCAACATGATGTGCACTTGCGAAGAAAATTTGCAAATCACACGCGTGATGTGATACTTCTGACTATCGTTACAGTTTTCTTCAATGCGCAGAAGAAGGCCATGCTATGCGATCACAGCGGTGGAACAAGTGACGGTACATCAATCACTGAACATCATTTATTGTATTTACAGCAATCATCTTGTTTGATGAATAAACTCTCGCTCAAGCAATCCTCCCTACAATTAGATCATACAGCGCATGAAATATGGAAAAGGCAAAGTACAAAGGTCAGTGTAGCGCGCGTGCCCCCATGCTGTGATACTCTTCATCAACCAAGTCCTAGTGTTAACAGGTCCATCAAACTTGTCTGGCAAGTCGCAGGCCGTATTTAGTAGGCAAAATCTCAGGGCAATACTTCACCAAATGGCCCTGCTTGTAGCGGTTGCGGCATACCTGAGGTTTGCGAGTTCGGCGAAACTCTCGGAGAAGGTCTGGGTGAAGGGCGAAGCAGCCATCGACACGGTGTCCATCTTTTCCACAATGGTCACAAGTGTTCTCTTCTTCCTCCTCCGGATAGATAAGACGACAATACTCATCGGAGTGGCCTGGCTTGTTGCAGGTGGTACAGTACTTAGCCTTCTTCTCCCATGGCTTGGCGTTGGCCTCTGCTCGAAGATCGAGGTGTGCATACTTGGAAGGCTCGTTAAGACCTGTCTCCTCCTCGATATCAGCCTTATTACAGTCCCTGTCAACGTGGCCGAGCTCCTTGCAGGTGAAGCATCGTGGGATGAAAGGATTGCCGACTTCCTGAGAGGCAACAGCAGCTGATTCCTTCTCCTGGATCTCGAGTACGGCCCTCAGAAGCTGCAACTCCTCCTCCATCTCCTCCTCCAACGCCTTTTGTAGCTTCTCTGCAAACCATTCCAGGACTCTCTCATAGGCTTGTACCAGCGGTAGACAAGTGTGTCGGCAGGTTTCAGAACCATGACTCCATTCATGCAGCTCGACACTGACGAACTTGGCATCAACAGCGAATTTGGACATTGCCTGACGCAGCAATCCGTCCATGGTTGCCTCGAAATTGATCTTGTTCATCAAGTCGTCGATCTTAGCATTCTCCGATTTGATAACTACAAGATGAGTGAGCCTTGATCAGGAATGAAGGAGGAGATGAGCTTACCAGCATCGAGTTGCACAATGTTGGAAAAGCTTTGCCCTTCGCCATCGTCAGAGCCGTACTCCCACGTTCCGTATTCTTCATCGGGAGGTAGCATGCCACCTTGTTGAACAACGAGGATCTTTTCAACCACCTTGGCTTGCTCGGAGTCGCTGATGATTTGCATGGCTTCCTTTCGCTGAGTCTCCAATCTCTCAACACGATCGCAGAGGTAAGTTCTGAAATTGACAATCTCGGCCCACAGATCGCTAGTCACCATCATAGCGTGTGCCATCTCGTCTGGTGTTGAGTCAGAGCGGCGCTGACAACTTTAGTACACGTTAGAGAGCATTGAAGAGGGTACCCACATCCACTTCGAGAAGCTGGACTCTATGGTCTCTTAAGGCCTCAACTTTGGTAAGAAGGTCCTGAGCCTCCCACCATGTTGGGAAGAGCTGCTTCGATAGCAACTCAACCCGGATCATGAATTCGAGAGGTGCAGTACCGTTGCTGCTGGCTGTGGGAGGCATATTGCTCGTTGTTGCTGCCATGATGTTGACAACAACGAATCGGTGTCCGGAGGCTGTGGGAAGCAGTCAGCAGGAGATCAGACGCAAGAGGTCGAATTGTTGGGACGTGTCATGGTATCGGCCATGGGTGACTGGACCATGATGCTAGGTTGCAGCCACACATCGCCCAGTCTCAGCGTCAACAGCGACGCGCAACCAATATTGACAACAACAACAGCGACGGAGGCACAGTGAATGCGATGGAGGATGGGATGGCAACTAACCTCTCAATAATAAATTAAGGGCCCCAGATGGGTCGATCGTAGCATCTTGATGGTTGAATTCCTCAATAGTGTGTTGAAGAAAGAAGAAGAAGATCGCAGGGCGGTGGGGGAATGAGAAGTCATGGTGGTGGGAGGCGGGCGCTCTTTCCTCGCTTAACGCTGGCGTGGTTCCGAGGTCGCTGCGCGTTGACTTGCTGCCGATGGTCTTCGATCTGGCAGTAACGGAAGCTGTCTTAATTACGCAGGACTGGTTGAGGAAGCAGAGTCCATTCCATGAAGTCTGAAAGGAGGGTGTGCTTGAAACACTCGGGTGCTTCACCCCATGCTGGTTAAGAAATTTGTTTGTTTACATTGCGACTCCCGCCTCGTACTAATATGGTGGACCTCTCAATCTTGTTGGTCAATGTCACGGAAGATACTGATGACATTGAATGCTGGTACTCAGCTTGGTAACTATCACAACATCATGACCTCGCTATCCGAATCACTCTTCTTGGTACAACCCGCCCATTTGCGTGCTGTTGCAGATATCGGCTGGAAGTTGCGCTTTTTCGTATGCCAGAAGTTGTGGTCGGGAGCTCGTGGAATATCCGAATTCATTCAATATATCATATGATCTTGGTAGAGAAGTATCTTCCGATACAAGAACATAAGGTCCTGTAGGAACCCCAGGGGAACCCACATCTATAGATGGCTGAGAAGAAGGCTATGATGGGAAGAAGGAGGCGTGATCTGCTCCGTCAACGGTTGTAGAAGGGTGTAAGCTGGCTTGAAGGTAACCCTTGTGAATTCTACAATGTCACAAGCCCGCCTGCCGAGGCATTAATCCACTTTGAGACTTGTGCCTCACAAACAGAGACCAGCAGGATCAAGCTTTCTCCGTCTAACTGTCTGAAGAACTTTTTTCCTCTTTAACCACTCCTCCGTTTCCAGATTCGTCTAGCAAGTGCCCTTCCAAGCCCATGGGTTCCCTTTCCATAGCTTCGCCATCCTTCGATTTCTTAGCCGTCTCGACATCAATCATCACAACGCCTCTTTCTGAAATCAAGAAGTTGTGTTTATTAAGATCCCCATGAAGTATACCCAAACCATGCAACTCTCAGACGATAGCTTTGCACGCATCAAGATCAGAAACTGTAGTGTGGCGGCCTTCGACACTCTCGATGAGAAACCCAATGACCCGGCCATCTTCAGTCAAATACCCCAGAAACTTTGGGCCGATATTGTGGCCATCTATCCATGAATACGCCTGGGTCTCAGCCACATAGTACCCGATCTCCCAGTGAAACCTTGCAAATTTAGCAACTATTGGCTTCTCGAATTTTGGTGACGATGCCATATAGACATTCGATCTAAGTCGCTCTCCAATCTGGAATGACAAGTATTCGTAAGATTTCGGATACTAGAGAGGGCTGATTGAAGGAAGTTCTTTCTTGAGGGTTTCTGAGAAGAAAGGCGCGGGAGTTCCATTCGTTTGCGAGATCCGACCGCAGTTCCAGTCGCCTTCGGGAAATTTTGGCAGCTTCTCAACCAAGATTGGCGGAAAGCATAGATCATCGACCTCGTATATTCCGGGATCAATCGTGACGTATTTAATGTGCTTTCTGTTTACTAATATTCTGTAGTAGCTAGGTGTCTTGTCCTCAGGGTCAACCTCTTGGTTTAGGACCTCGATCTGAAGAAGGTGCATGACGTTTCGTGTGAATGATGCGCAATGAGGTTGGTGACAAGACTTGACTTGGCTTCTGGCCTGAAGGATGAGAGCGAGCGGGTACGAGAGGCTACCTATTAACCCCCACAGAGTTGATCCAGTGCCCGGCCGTACCTATCAGAATGCTTCCTTCCGTCCCCGGGGATTGACGGACGACCACTTCCCCTGGTGTCTTCTTACCTACCCTTCTTATGATTTATTCGGTATATCAAACGTGATGCTGGGTTCGCTTACAATGTATTACTTCCAATCACGGTCAAAAGTGGGGGACCCAAGAACAAATTGTCCGCCCCCGGATTACCCCGCATGACCAAGCAGATTCCAACAGTTGGATTGCGCCGCATGTTTCCTCCGCTAACCACACCTTCTAGTCTACCAGTCCATCGGGTTTCCAGAAATTGACTTCAATGCAACTCGAAACTTCAAGACCGTGATAGTCGAGAGCTGAGAAGGTCCAGGAAGGAATGGAGTTCGATCTCGACGCTTTCACGGCCGACGTCGACGCTGCACTCGGGTATGAATCGCCACAGTTACTGAGCGGGGCGGGAAGGGAGAAGAGAAGGGAGAGTGGTGATAGTCACGGGGATGTGATTGACTTCGCACTCGTGGAGAGCATTGATATCACGCATGACGACGGCTTTGGTTCACGAGTACGAGATGTGCTTGGAGAGGGAATTGAAGACCGGAACAGGTTCAAAAGGCGCAGGATAGAGAGAAGTGAAGACCTTCCCGAAGAAGCGGAGAATGAGAGAGACGCTGGGACTGAGAGTGAGACAGATGAAGAAGACGATATAGCACTTCTGCTGCATCCTGGTATGGCAACTTCCCTCATCATCTGCACCCCCTATACTTAATTCGTCCCATCAGCCACTAAATAAAAACGCAGACATCAACATGAGCACCGCCATTTCCAAGTCCTTCTCAAGATCTCATCCTCCTCGTCCATACTTCCAACACTCAACCCTGATGTCCACCGAGCCTCTCTCTACAGTCCCCAATTTCTACGCCTACATCGTGCAAGCCACACTCTTGCCCCTCCGCAAAGTGCAGACCGAACTTGTGACTTTGTATTTTCAGCACGTGCATCCAATGTTTCCAATTGTTGACGAGTACAAAATCACCGAGGCGCATCGAAAGTACAGGGGTCGAGAGGAATGTATGGATGCTGGAGAATTTGCTGTATATCAGGGTGTGCTGTGTGCGGGCTTTGCTGTAAGTATTACTACTTGGATCTCGTATCGCCAGTCTTCCCAAATCGATCGTGGAGTATCTCAAACTTTCCTTTTTACTGGAGAGGAATTTTGCTGACGTGGAACTGCTATAGCATCTTAGCGAAGCTCAAGTACGTCTCACTCCCTATCGATCGGTACTCGAAGGTCAAGAGGCACAGGTTGATCAGTTGAAGGTAAGTCAACTAGCAATTCTTAAATCTGCGTTCCCCTTTCGTCTCCGCACATCCGGCTCATACCACTACAAAGGCAAGATACTGGTCTCAACTCACAACCGACCAAGTCGTCCTCACCCAAATCTGCCTCATTCTCAGTCTCTGGAGTCCAGGCTGGATCGGTACACAGAACAACAGCTACTGGCTCGACATGGCATTCAAACACGCAACATGTGAGCGCCTCTGGGAACCCAGATCAGACGGTTCGAACGATAGCGATCATAAAAACAATCGCAACAGACTCCTCTGGTGGTGCTGCCTTATCCGCGACCGCGTCCTCGCCCTCGGAATGCGTCGTCCTCACCGTCTCCACAAAGCACCCTCATCAACCCACGATCACTTGATCAGCTCTTCAGATTTCGGCCTCGAAGCGCAGTACCCTTCTCATCTTGATCTCGAGTCTAAACAGCTCGCTATGCTCTCCTTCATCTGGTTCTGCAAGCTAAGTAAGATCATGGCGCGGATAGCGGTTGTGAAGGGACGGATGCGTTTTGAGCGGGATTGGGATGGGGATAGTGGGGTTGATGAGGATGAGGGGCGGGTTGAGGCAGGATTGAGGGAGATGGATGGGTTTGAGAGGGAACTAAGGGGGTGGTTGGAGGGGTTCGAAGGGGTTGTGGAGGAGAGGTTGGGGTTGAGTAGGTGTAGGGCTGGGGTTGGGGAGGTTGTGGGTGGAGCTGAGGGGGGTGTTCCTGTTGCGGTTTCAACTTTGAGGATTATGGTGCAGTAAGTCATCTCTTGTATTTTTTCTGGCACATCGGAAGCGTTTGAAGTCGCATTTCATACATGATCTTGCTGACAACCACAGCTCTCTCCGCGCAGGCCTCTACCAGCCCTACCTCCACCTCCAACCAACGCACCCCGCTCTCCTGAAAGCGTCCATCGACCCCCTACAACGCATGAAAGACGGCGCAAGAGAAGTAGCCGTCACATGTCGCGATGTAATGGGAAGCAAGAAATGCGATGCGATACCAACTTGGCTGTTCGTTTCCCTTGTCCCTCGCCCCTTTCCCTTTTCCTCCTTGCCCAAACACTATCCTGAATTAGAGTCCTGACATCATACCTAGCGTATCATGGGTCACCCTCCCCGTAGCAGTCTACCACGTCAACCAGCTCATCCGACAAAACTCCACGCCCGACCAAGTCCTGATGCCATTCCTCGCGCAACTCGTGCGTCGAACATCTGGTGCGCTGATGCTTTTACGGACAGTGAGGGCTGCGACGAGAGATTTCCTAGAGAAGATCGCTGAGGATGGGGATGGACATGAGTATGCTGACGAGAGGAGAGGGAAGAGGAAGCAGGCGGGGGAGGTGAGATTGAGGTTTGTGTATGAGAATCTTGAGAGGAATGAGGAGACTAGGTGTACGGAGGCGAAGCTGTTGGCTTGTGTTACGAGGGTGGTGGATGAAGCGCTGGAGTTGAATGGGAGTAGTCAGGAGAAGTAGTATATGAGAATCAAGGGATTGTGTCTGTGGAATAGTGGTATTTCAGTTCAGTGCTGTAAATTCCTGAAGACTGAAGCTGAGACCTAGAGGGGAATGTAACCAGAAACGAAACTCAAGCATACAAAGCCTGCTGCCACCACGAGCATCTATCCAGCGGCAAATCATCTGGTCTCAACCTAACACTGTTGAGATCCAAGTCCATTACCACACCCTTGCCTGCTGCTGTACTCTCACCGTATCTGCTGAACGCCGGCAATCCATCACCATTTGGATTACCACCTCTGACAAAATTCATGAAGTAGCCCTGCATGATCAATGCCAACGTATCGTTCTTTACAGCTGGTGCCGGACCTTCGTAGAACGTGTAGTAGATATCATCACCATGCAAAGCAGGTGGGACGCTGAAGCGATATCCCCAAGCATTTTCCTTGCCTTTTCCGTTCCTGTATCCATTCCCACCCGCATTGTTGTCCAAACCGAAAGCTCTTTCAAGATACTGCGCATTACAAGAGAATATGGCTTCCGAGACGATATATGCTCCCCTAGCAATTGAGTTGTTGTAGCCGTAGGTCCCGTCTAGAACGTTGGGGTAGAGGGTATCGAGGATGTAAGATGTGACGTTATTTTTGTCGGCATCTGGGAAGGAGACGGAGATGACGTTTTGTTTGAAGGATTCGTTGGTGAGGATGAACGGAGATGTGAAATAGAGTCCCTCGTCGGCGTTATGCCCGACGAGGACTCGCAGGGATTTGTCGTAGTTTCCAGAAAGGAGAAGTTTGCCAGGGAGATCGGGTGAGAACGTGCCGTCTACGGCGGGGTCTGGGGGCTGTAAGTATTGAAAACTTTGCAAGACTTTGACTGCTGAGGATACTCACTGAAGGTGAAATCGCCATAAGCTGATTCTCCCACTAACTTGGCATTCGTAAACTGCAACTTCTCGGTAGACAGATCCCTCGCCTGGTTCAACGTCTGCACTCCTGCAACTTTCAAGAACTTCTCATAGATACTCTCCTGTCTTTCCAATCCGGGTACTGGGAGAAATGCGCCGCTCTGGATGATAGCCTGCTGGAATGGAGCCCTTGCTTTCTTGCCTCGCCCACCGTATGCCGTGATCTGATGCATGATACTTCCGCCACCTGCAGACTCGCCCATCACTGTCACGCGATCTGGGTCTCCACCGAACTTGGAGATGTGCTTTTGGACCCATTCAAGTGCGAATCTTTGATCTAGGAGACCCGCATTGGGTGTCCCGTGTTGGTGCGTGAAGGTCTTCCCGGATAGGAAGCCCTGAGAAGGTGGTTATAAGGTGGAACAATGGACAAGGGAAAGGGAACGTACGAAAAGACCAAGGCGGTAGTTGATGGCTACGTAAATGATGCCTTCTTTGTTGTTGCGTCGACTTGCGTTGATCAATCCGACACCACTGCCGTATTGTGTCTTCCATCCGAGGGTATAGCCACCGCCATGGATCCACACGACCCTGTGTTTTAGGTAAGTAAAAGTCATTCTTTCCGCGTAAATGATTCGTGGTTCATACACAGGAGCACCCGTCTCTTTCATATCATCATCAAACACCTCTTTTGGCACCAAGACATCCAGAAAGAGACAATCTTCATTCGTTCCAGGCCTAGCAGGTGGGGCTGCAGTGATGTTAGGGATCGTATAACCGGCCGTGATATTGATGGAATCAATGCCCTCGGTCAGCCATTTGTTGGCCACAGAACTCCATGCAGGCCCGGCATTGGGACAAATTGCGAAATTTGAACCATTGTTGAAGACTTTGTGACGCGTTGACGGAGAGACTGGTGGTGCGAATCGCAACTTGCCTACTGGAGCTGCCGCGTATCGGATGTTTGAGAAATTGTAGAACTGGCCGGTTGCCTGTTTGAGATGAGCTTCTGCTCGCGTATGTCTGATAGGGAGCTCACATTGAAATGTCCTTGATGGATCTCATACCCCAGATCGATTTGAGCCTTGTCTGGTGAAGTAGACGGATGATTTCCAAGTACGGCGACGATGAGAGCTGCTACGATACTCAAGAAAAGCAATCGGGAGCACATCGTCATCCCGATCACACTGTCTCCAATCTGGGGGACCTTGATCAGACTTCGGATGAAAAGAAGCGAGATATTATCGAGCAGAAAGAAACGCGAGGTTGAACGAGGCGAGGAGCTCACCTTATCAAGTGCAAGACGAGCTCCCGATTAAGCTTATATCTTCGCCCGGTTCCGGTAACGCGATCCTTGAACGGATCGGTTCGTTCAGCTCGTCCATCGTCGCCATAAGCTCACAGGCGATCATTTTCTTGCATGTTGCATTTTACGCATAACATCTTGCGGGGATACCCCACGATGCAATTGTCGCAACAATCGTCATTCAAACGAGTCATGGCCTGATCGCCCTAGTGATTCCCGCAATTGGAAGGTCGGACATATGCTGTGCCGCCATGATTGCTGCTCAAGATTCCGAGTACCGAACGTTGTCGGACGAAATTTTGTACTTTATTAGCCGTGGTATAGATATTCAGCTGGAAGGGAAGAGATGTCGTTGGCACGGCACATGACATCCCAATTGGGACGATGCCGAGCTGGGTCGGGGTGCTCGGTTCTCGCTCCTGAATTGCTTAGCGAGCATCGACATGCAGCCAAGACGACGGTGCTGACGCTGGGGACAAATCCTCACGTCAGCCAATCAGTCAGTCGTAAACAGAGTTTGATAGAAGATGTTTGGTTGGGAGTATAGTATTTTGATGGACACCCCAGATGTGAGAGATGGGTAGCTTTGGGAGGCTCGGTTGATCATCCCCAGATGGTGGGGTTTCTGGGGCCGAGAAGCTATGGGGCTCTTTCCCCGGGAGGGGATATAACGTATGCTGTTTCCCCAGAAAGAGATCAGATTTTCATCTCATCCCACCTTCAAAGTCTGGCTACATCTCTTTGACTGCCTGACCATTGTTCATACCAATAGAAGCTCGAAATCAATATGGCGGACAAATACTCAGACGTTGAGAAACCAGAGCTCGACGAGCGAGAGCTGGATGCCTCTGAACAGGCTGGCTGGGCACTTGCTCAAGATCCTCGCATCACTGCTTTTACTTTGAAAGAGCAACGTGCCATTGTGTGGAAGATTGATCGTCGACTTGTGCTCACGCTTGGTTTCCTCTATATGATCAGTTTGGTAGACAGAACGAATCTTGGTGCTGCCTCCGTTGCTGGGTAAGTAGTTTCCCCAGTATTTCGGCCTGAAATACGACTGACAGACATTCAGTATGCAGAAGGAGTTGAACATGAATGCAACGAACAATGCCTACACCATCGTTTCGGTCGTCTTCTTCTTGCCATACGCTATTTTTCAACCTCCGGCAACGGTTCTGATCAGAAACATTGGGCCACGGATCTTCCTTGCCTCAATCGTCTTCTTCTGGGGTGCCGTTATGATCGTAAGTCCTGTTCTCTGTTGAATTCACATCACTGACTCGATCATCAGGGCTTTGGCTTTGTCAAGACATGGGAAGTCATGGCGGTTCTTCGCGTCCTCCTTGGTGTCCTTGAAGCAGGCTTCTACCCTGGCTGCGTCTACCTTCTCAGTACCTGGTATCCTCGATACGATCTACAAAAACGAAATGCGGTCTTTTATTTGATCGGTAGCATGGCATCTGCTTTCGGAGGTATCTTGGCATATGGTCTCATGCAACTCAATGGCCGCTCTGGCTTGTCTGGTTGGAGATGGATCTTCGTTGTAAGTACTGACCTGTTGCCTCACTGGCTATAATGACAATGTTCGGAAACATTCTGACAACACCAGATCGAAGGAATCATTACTTGCTTCTTCGGTGTTCTCTCATACATCGTCATCGTTGACTTTCCAGAACTCTCTCCGAAGTCTTGGCACTTCCTTAACCAGAAGGAAGCCGATTTCATCGTCGCCCGAATTGAACATGATCGAAATGATATCGAAGCAGAACCTTTCAAACTCAGTGCGTATCTCCGAAGTGCAATGGACAGCAAAGTCTGGTGTTTCTCGCTACTTTACATGTTCACCACCACGAACTCATATGCAATTGCGTACTTCTTACCCATCATTCTGAGAGATGGGATGGGATTTGATGTAGCCAAGGCGCAGTGCTTGGTAGCACCACCATATGTTCTAGCTGCTATGGTGATGTTTGTTCAAGCCTACTACGGTGATAAGTGGCACCTACGTGGTCCGATCATTGCTGGAAATGCTTTGCTAGGTAGGATATACCTCCAAGCATCATCTGGCTTGAATCGGCTGACATTCTCTCCAGGTATTCTCGGTCTGGGACTTCTAGGCTATTCTCATAATAATGGAGTCCGATACTTTGGAGTATTCCTTGCGACCACGTCCGCCAATGCCAACTGCCCCGCCCTCCTGACCTACCAAGCCAACAACATTCGAGGACAATGGAAGCGTGCACTCACTTCTGCGACACTTATCGGAGGCGGTGCTATTGGAGGTATCATTGGAACAACTGTTTTCCGAGCAAAGGACGCACCAAACCATACTCCTGGAATATTGGCTTGCTTGATCGCGAATGCGCTAACGGTTGTCCTCGTTGGCTTGCTTACTCTTAAGTTCTGGAGGGCCAATAAGAGGGTTGATGCCGGAGGAAAGAAGATCGAAGGTCTTGCTGGATTCAAGTATACTTATTAGGGATGCTGAGATCGAGAGATTCGTGGGCGATCATTTTCACCCCGCAGTTGTCATGCCAGCGATGATGCAAAGTCAACACTGGCTCGGTTAAGCAGGGTTGTTGAGAACGACACTCTAGACAATGCAATGTTGTTTCCAGATTATAGGACAATGAATCTGTTTAATCCTAGACAGAGCTGATAAAGATCTATACCATCAGGCTAATCAAACTATGTCGATTTTGCGCCGATTGTGATGTCGCATTCACCCCAAAGTGTTCCTTGTTCACCACGAGGTGAAGCCAGTCGGTTCCGTGAATTTCAACTTTCGAATTTTCGCGTCGCATCGCGAATGCACTTCTGATGTGAGTCTTCAAGAACCTTTCCAAACCCCACCATCTTCGACATCACCGCTCCTGAAAATCCTCCTCAAAACGCACCTTCGAGCATCACCCCCACTGCCAATTTCAAACGTCAATTCCGTCCACCAGCCTCGAACTTCAACATTGAACATCAACGAAAGGTTCTGCACAGCAAACCTACCTAAATATCATCATGCCAGACTCGTAAGCGTTCATTCAATCTAGAATTACCTACGCAGTATACTGATATAAGCATAGGAACCAAGCGATTCAAAGTCACTGTCTCCCACGTTCAGCCTCCGGGTCGCCTTTGGGAGACTCGTCTTCGGCGCAAATTGCCTTCAACGCTCACTACTCCGCCAGCGCTTCACATCTACCAGACAACAACAGCAACGCGCGATCGGCTCCGCAGAGCAACATTTCTGCCAACAACGGAAACCCAATGGTGTCAAATAATCGTCAACTTCCTGTTGGCTCTCCGAGAAAATCGCGCTCTACCACTCCTGTTACTCTACCTAGCTCTGTTTCTGCTCCTGTTCCTCCCAATGCACCAAGTCAAGCACCATCTCCTACATACCAAAGTCCCTACGCTCGAAGCGCGCCGTTCCCGCCAGTAAGCTCGCAGATTCAGACTCCCACGCCCATACGCCCTCCATATAATCCTCAGGTTTTTACTGAGCCTCGATCTGCAACGGCGACACCGACGCCAGCGGCTTCTGTCTCAGCTTCTCAAAGTGGAGTCTCAAGTACACCTGGCTACACTGCCTACGCTCAAGAATTACGGCAAGCTGCTGGGAAGATCCGCAGTGGTCGTCTTTCGCCAGTTTCTCACGTCCGCAACGCTCTGGTTATCACCTCAAGCACAGTTTGCACGCCAACATCACTACAACGCCTCGCAGGGGTCATGGCCGGGAATCCTATGATCAACAGTGTCAAGGTGATCCAACGTCTCGCAGATGGGTATGAAGAAGTCTGCGACCAGCTTGATGAGCGTAACGCCACGATCAGACAACTTGAAGCCAGTCAAACTCAAATGCAAGCCAATCAAGCACAGACTCAAGCAGAGCAAGCTCGGCCAACTCAAAAAGCTATCGATGCCGCTGTGGTAGATGCTTTGCGAATCCAAAGACCGGCTCCGAAGCCAACGGCGCAACAGGAAGCTGACCTGAAGGTCAGGGACGACAAGATCAAGGTACTGGAAGAATTTGCGCAGATTGTGACGAATAGAGTCAAGGATGCGGAGGCTACAAGGGATCACGCACAGAACATGCAGCTTGATATGAAGACAAAGCATGAGAAGGAATTAGCTGCTGCGAAGGCTGAAATTGAAAGACTTGAGCAAGAATTGAGTGATGCTCAAAGTCAAGCTCAGCTACGTCAAGACCTCATCCAGAGTCAAGGAAGCGATCAGGGAAATGACTATGATCACAGTCATGGGCATCCTCAAGGCCAAATCCAAGCCTTCGATCCCAACGCGGAATTTTTCCAGTCACAAGCATTTGTTCAAGGTCCCCCAATCGACTTTGAAAGTCTTTTCGCCAGCCAGGTCCCTGATACTGAGCATAATCGGGAGCATCGTCAAGGTTCGGACTTCGCCCAGCATAGCCAGCAGAGTTTTGTTGGCCAGCAAAGCTTCCTTCAGCAGCCAACTATGCCTGGATTCTCACAGGACATGTTTCCATCGTTGCTACAGCAAGGCTTCGGACCAGGTATGGGTTTAGGATTTGGTTTGGCACCGCAGACAAGCGCTCAAGTAACCGATGTTTCATTCGGCATGAATAGTCAACCGACTCAACGGGATATTCTGTTCGAACGGGAGATGGCTAACCGCCGTGCGAGAACCGTCCAGGAGAGCTTTAGTTCTCAGTATTCGGATACTCAGCAAGCAGCTCAAGACTATCAGAACACGCAGGGTCAGATTCAAGGACAGTACAATCCTACAACCCCTAGCAGATATCAGAGAATACCCAGTCATATCCAGCAGAGTCCACAATCATTCCAAAATATGCCAGACCAGGGCCGCAGTCAAAACAGTACTCCAACTCCGAAGAGACAACGAACATTGGCGAGCCAGCAGAGCACACCGCGGAGCAAGAACAATCAAGGTCAAGGTTATCAGAATACTCCTTCGCCCGCGAACCTGCACACTCCGCAGCCAAGAGGGAAGAGAGGTCGTCCGACGAAGAAGGATCAACAAGTGTCTGCTCAGCAGAACATGAACAGCCAGGCTGCTCAGCAGTTAGGTCCAGCATATCAAGACCAGAATGACGAGCCAGCCAACCAAGTTCCTGCTCAACCTCGTCGGACAACCCAGACAAGAGGTCCCAAGAAGGCTCAGGCGCCGAATCAGCAAACCACCTTCGGTCTACAGATGGACGGCCAAGGTTACCAGGATAACACCCAAGACCGAGGATACTTCCAAGGCCCGACTGGCAGTCAAGAAAACTTGCCTCCGCCACCAAAATCCCGAAAACGAGATGCCTCTTCCCAGGATGATCAGCAAGACGGATCCTCTTCCACGCCTCAAGGTGAGACGGGGAAGATCAGTCTCGATACTCTCCGCCGAAACGTTAGGCGCACATTTCCTCAAGGGTATGTGAATCTGGATGGAGGCTATAAGAGAAGTTTCTAGGCGGTGTATGTTGAGGTCGATGATGTGAGAGCTGGGTGGGTAGAAGGAGCTCTGAAGCGATGAGATTTTAATAATTATTGTGGCATTGCGTTGAGTTTACGCATGAAATGTCGGTCGAGAGTCTGAAAGCGTTGATTATAGCATATTATAGAGAGTGGAGGGTTGGAGTGTATGGAAGTATGGTCACGAGCGGATGCATGGAAGGGGTTTGGGGTAGACAGAAGTAATCGATCTTGTAAAACGATTCTCCTCTAATGACTTTCCACGTAATGTTATCGCATGAGATACTCCCATGAACTCAGCCGTCTCTTATTAGAACGTTTCCGCGTTTTCACATGTAATTTGAGCGTTTCTCTTATGCCAGTTATTTATATCAAGCAAGCCACCCTGGATGCTGAAATTTGACACCCACACCTGGTCATTTCAATTGTACCGCAGACATAGCACTATCCAAAGGGTGGAATACCATGGGAAAGCGGTGATACACACCTCGTATTTCATCTTCGCATCAATTTGGCTCTTGTTTACTGTGTTCCTGAAGCAGCTAGCTCCCGCGGTCTGGTAAGATAATGCGACCCGGCTGCACTAGCAGCTTGGACATTCACTTGTGCTGAGACTGCCGCAATCAATCATCTCGACAATGTCACCAGCCATTCACATGACATTCATGCTTGTCAAGAATATCAATGCCGTACCCAGGCACTTCAGAACTATGTATGCATCGCTCGCCGACTTCCCAATTCGTCCTAGACTTAGTCGCAGCGCCGTGCTTCCTCTCGACAAGAAACCCGGATAGAAGTCTCTCTCAGTGGTCAGGCAATTATCGTTCTGATGCCATCTTAAAAGATCTTCGACACAGTCCGGACCGACTCAGACTTCGATGGAAACTTCAAATGAAACGATCAGCTGCTTTTCTACAACTACCGTCGTCAACGTTCCTCCCTCTATCCTGTATCTCTTCGTTCCCTCAGCGCGTCGCATAATCCTCAGAGCCCACCTGAGCCTCAACACACTTTCCATCATTCGATCAACCCCAAACATGTCGATGCAGTAAGTCTCTACCCCACATTTGATGCAAGCGGTAACGTTGCTAACACTCCACAGAAACAAGAAGTACAGCATCTCAATGGCAAAATCAGACTCCGGTACCATTGTTAGCTATACAACAGCCAGAGCCTACGAGGACTGTTCCTTCGATGATGCCGTGCTAGTCGAATGTCCTCGAGCGCCAGTGATGAACAAATCTCGAGATGCTTCCCTTGGCATTGGTGTCCGCAGTATCGACATCCTTAATAAAAAAAAAGCTACCAGCAAGGATAACGAGATTGAGGAACTGAAAGCTATTGTTCGGAAGCAAGCCGAGGACTTAAGACTCCGGGATGCTAAGGACAACGAAGGTGATGCGACCAGCAAAGACAGTGTCAAGAACTGTACGATTCCGCATCGTCGTAAGATCGCGGGGCTGACTCCCTTCAAGGAGTACCTAGCTGAGGCACTGCGAGACCATTCCGTGCCTGGTATTGAGAGACTCAAAGGATTGGATGGGATGGAAACTTTTGCATTGTCGCGCAAAGAGGCGGACGATCTAATCAATTTGGTCGTTGATCTCGACGCTTTTATCAATTCTGTCTCCGGATCGGAGTCATCACCTCGGGAACTTCTTTCTTCTTTCTGAAGGAACGTGTAATAATTCTGGGGCCTCTGGATCAAGGGGCGTTGGGCATGATGACGATGTTGTTCATGGTCTGCTGAGCATTCCTGAATGGCTCAGCACTTCACGTGTTTTGTTACTTGGAAGGGGGAAGGATTTGGTAGCTTGGGAAGGAAGACAGGGGGGGAAAATCCGTAAAACTTTTTGACGGCTGAGTAATTTGAACCTGTCTATCCTCTATGTACTCAATAGGCGGCATAAGTTCCATATCACGTAACTTGGTGAGTTTCAACGAAGCAAATGATAACTTACGAACACGCCAGTTGTCAAGTTTCGGTTTGAAGTCGAGTAGGTTTTACTGTAAGTCGTATGATATCTCAAGATTAGTCATGTAAGCTCAAAACCTTCATTTCCATCGAGTTCGATATGCTTTGTCTCTCATGGATCGCGTGGTATGTATGCAATCCGCACGACAAATCCTCGCTTACCGCCACGGCATGCCCAATTGCGCTAGAACAAAACATACCATCTGCGGCTCGCCAGAATTCTATAAAGTTTCGTCTTGCTCCAGCTCGTAAGTTCTTCCTTCCTGCATGTGCGTAAGATTCCTCGACCATCAAACTGTTCTCTGGCATCCCAGTCCCGAGGCAAGGAGACCTTCGAGCCTAATATCCCACAGGAAACTTTCAGATAGAACCACATCAAACCATTTCCGACACAGCAACAATCATGACCGATTGGCTAGACTTTCAACACCTGTTTTAGCTTGTTCATTTTGCCAGTTCACATTTCCAGTTTCTGGCCTTTGTAAGGTCTCCTGAATAGAAAACTGCTTGTCAAATGTATGACTCTTCCCTAAAGTTCTCCCCCCGCGACACATGAATCACATGCAGTCGGTACCTTCTCTGAAGTTTCCATCCTCCTTCCTATTTATACTAAACTTCTCCACCTCCAAAGTTCCCTTTTCCTCCCCATCAACGCACATCTCGACTTTATAATGAAAGAAAACTTTCACGAGAAGACAGAAAAAACATGTCCAATACCACCACCGATGATCAACCTACCAGTTCCAAACAGCTCTCCTCGCAAGCCAGCGGAATATCTTTTCCTCCTCCTTACAGTTTCCTCTGCCTGACCAGCGACACGACCACCCCCGCAAAGATGGAACCCGCGCCTGCGCCTCCTAACCAAAACGACACCACATCAACTTCAATCTCAGAGAAAACCAAGATCTCCAACCTCGAAGCCAAAGTCTCGTCCCAAGCCGAACAACTAAATTCCGCACATTAAGAAATAAAACGACTGAAAGAGCAGCTCGATGAGCGAAAGCGCGATTTAAAGAGGCTCGAGGAGCGATTGGCGGAGAAGACACAGCAGTGTTTTGATGCTTGGAGGAGAACCGATGCACGTTATCGGGGGTTGTGACTGGGCGAGGATACTAGAGAGCTGGGGGCTTTGAGGAGAGGAAAGGTTGTTAGGAGAAAGGCTTCTGAGAATCTCAGAATGGGGGATCGAGAGATATTGGTAGGAGGTGCTGGTGACTGGCATACCCAGGAAACAAGGGTATTGAAAGGTTGACCCGTACCTCGTGATACTCGAGAATGCTTACAGAACATCATCGGTCTCCTTGTATATTCGTCTCTGTGTACATAAGAGTGAAGCACACCGTAGTGAGATGTCACCCTTTTTGACTCCAAATACAAGTTTACTCGTGGGAATGAAGCACCTCACTTACCCGGCATCAGCTTCACGCAAGCATCATCAAGAATTCGGGTGACTGGGACACAATAACAGCACAGAGATCCAGACACGACATGTAGTTCATAAATCCATAGATTCCATTAAGATTTACCTGCGAGCATGCAATCAACAACACAACTTCTTTCCATGCAATCCTCCCTCTTCCTATCTTCCTCTCTTCCTCTCTTCCTCTCTTCTTCCCTCCTGCTTCCTCCATCTCAGCCCCTTTATCCCACCCACTGCCTCTCCCCAGATTCTCAGGCTCCTCTCTCTTGTCTTTCCCTCCCTTTCAGCCTCTATGATACATCTCCATTCCCTCCCTCTCCTCTCCAATCTCACCCCGCCTTCTGTTGCCACGACAAATTACACCCAGCCACCCCCTCCACAAAGAATATATGAAACAGCTCTCTCGCTCACAGAGCAAATCTCTCTCCATCTGTTCCCCTCCCCCGCATCCTTCTCCCACCAAATCGAACAGAGACATAAAAGGAAACAAAAACGGAAAAGGTATATCTGAACAAACATCCGACACAAAAAAACAAGCAAAGAAAAATGCCATAGAGCTGGCGAGGGCAGTATATACAAGTCAGAGCCCCATCTACTCTGACACTCATTCTTCTTCATACTTTCCTTTTCAAGCTCCCTTCCATCTACAAAAATATAAAAAGCCGTCGTTATCATAATATACTTGCCCATATTCCCATCACCGCACATCAAGAAGCGGCATGCTCCTCCTCGCATATTTCCTACTTTCTATCTCCCGCCTCGCTTTGCTATACGACAGACTCGCATTCTTGGCACCCACAGTGCCATTTCCAGTATCGACCTGGAACGCCAAGAGGTTCACTACATTGCCATGACCCAGACTGATGTTCATAGCTGCCTGGTTAGTGTAGCTCTGGCCCTTGAACCAAGTCTGCAAGCTGCTCTGAGCAGTGATGGCGTTCTCGAGGGCGTCTTGCTGGAGGACGTAGAGGACAGCTACACGTGCGAAGTCGAGGACTTCTTCAGTGATGCTGAAGACAGCTTGGGGATCGGAGGAAGAAGACGATGCCGATGTGCCCACGGAGGGAGTATTGGTGGCGGAGGCATCGTAAACGATGCCATTATTCGTCGCGGCTGCTACTGGGGCACTTGTGGTAGTAGCGGCTGTATCTTGTCGTCGAGCATTCTGAGCTGTGGCGGACGGAGCGGAGGAGGAGCTAGTTATGGAGAAAACCAGGTCGCTGGCTGCTCCGAGTCGCTCTGAGCGACCTTGGAAAGTCACCAAAGCATTTTCCGTGGCGCAGGAGAGGTTGGCGGAGTTGAAGCGTGCAAGGATGGTGCTCTCCGAGAGTGGAATTGAGTAATTTGTTTGACCTCCGGATATTAGGCGAGAGATTGATTGGCCGAGAGTGACGTTTGTGAATGACGACCCAGACATGGTGACTGTTGCGCATCCAGTCGCATTGGCAGAGGTACATGTAGAGCCTGTGAAGCCATTCGTACATATGCAGGCGCAGGAACCATTATCGACCACAGATGAACCTCCATTCTGACATGCTGTTGCTGTGTTGGCTTGACATGATGCTGCCGTTACAGCTCCGGAACTCGAGGCCTTGGGCTTGTTGAGAACGAGGAGTTCGAGTGGAACAACAACAGCTGCTGCGATGATGATGAGGAGAATTAGAACAACAAGAAAGAATCCCCAGCAAGGCAGTCCACAGCAACGACGAGGCTTCTTCTGTTTCTGTCCGTCTTGTCCGTCTTGTCCGTCACCACCTTGTCCGTCAAATCCAGAAGGCCAGGCCGACATGGGACGAGTGGGTGTATCACCTCGAGGAGTTTGGACACCAGGAGGAGGAAATGAAGCAAGCATTCCCGAAAGACCGGATCGATGTTTCTCATCAGAGCGCACTAAAAAAGTTAGACCAATACCGAACAGAAGGATGGGAGGACTCACTACCCATCTCCTTCTCCCTAGCAAAGTCATCCTGGCTAGGGAAATCATTCAAAGCCAAACGACTACCGGGTCTCTTTCCTCTATCCATCATCGCTGCCAGTCTTGTTGCTCGTCTGATCAAATCGGGCAGACTTGTCAAACTGCCTCTAGCCTCCGCATCTCTGACAGCATCCATATCGAGCCTGGGTGGACGCCGAACAGCAGACAATCTACTGAATCCATTGCCAGGACTAGGTGTTCGCGTTGGTTGGGTCCCAGGAGGTTGAAGTGAGCTTGCAGCATTGTATGCACCAAGCATCGCATTGGCATTAGAGTCCGAGACATTCGCGGCATAAGCTGGAGTCGCATCGTTTGTTGTCAATGCCCTCGCGAGCGTGGGAATTGTTTCCTCGGAAGATGAAGTTGACTTATCGATCAGACCTGTGCCGGATGCGAGGGGCGAATTGACATCTCCCATTACAGGCCACACTGTGTCCCTTTGTGACTCCTTCCTCTCCAGGCCATTGGCATTACCGTTATTCGTCGTAACACCAGAATCCTCGTTACCTGGCATTGGAACGATCCCCATTCTCTCTAATTTTGTCATCTGTATTGCACGTTGTTGTGGCATTGGCGAAGGTCGAGGTTCTATTCTTTCTGAGCTCTTCGTTGTGATCATCGAAGGCTTAGCTCTTCGCCCGAAACTTGCGCTTCGAATCAGTCCTCTATCATCATTATCGTCCGCCGACCCTCTCGATTCTCGACCTTCCTCGATTGTAGGCGATTTGTTGAAGTCCCCGTCGTATACGCTCTCATCCTCGTAATCATCCTCGTCGTACGGGTATCGTGGGGAGTTCGAACCCCAGCTCGTTGGGATGGCAGCACTCGAGGCGTACGATAAATGCGTAGTTCGCGATCGCGGACTCTCTTCGGGGATAGGAGAGACGAAAGATGCTTGTGAGTAGTATGACGATGCGCCACGTCTTGCACTGGGTGGTGGCCCAAGATTGGCGCTCCTTCGTGGAGGACCAGGAGCCACAGGAACCGGAAAGTCCGGTATCGATCCAACAGATGACAGTGTTGACGGTCGAGAAGACATGGTCATTGGGGATGCCACGATAGGCGAGATCAGATCCTCCTCTTCTCGTCTTTCCCTCTCATATTGTTGGTCCAGTTGTTCTTGGGTTCGTTGTGCATACTGCTGAGCTTGTGCGCCTTCCTGTAGTTGTGAGATCTCCAGTATAGATGGGACTTGACTGGGTCGTGGCGGTCGCTGTGGTGGTGGGCCTCGACCTGCAGGTGGTTGGTACTGTTGGCCTGGCTCAGCAGCTCCGGCCAAAGGCCACTGAGGTATCTGGGTTGGTCTGGATATTGCGACGCCAATTGGAGCCTGTCCATTTTTCGGTCCAGAAGTAGCAATCGGCATTGGAGGTCGAATTCGACTTGCCGGCTGGACTGGTGCAGCCATCCGAGGTTGCTCATAGAGTCCCCCTTGAGGTGCTGGTTCCGGCATGGCTGGTGGTAATCCTGCTGCCATTCTCTCTCTTGCTCTCCTCACAGAACCTCCTGCTCCTGGGGCACCAGGAATCCTGGACGGCGGTTGCCATTGCTGATTCATTTCAACAACGGCGATTGAAGTTTGGAATGCGGGATCGCGAGTCTCCCGGCTATATAAGGTGGTTTAGAGAAACTCGGCCTCGTGACCAACCCGCTATTCGGATCCTTTCCTTTTATCGCGTTTGCATATGCATGAAGCCGTAGAAACTGGGATTAATATGCGCGGAGCCGTATGCTGTTCAAACGGAATTGCTTTTTGAGTGTTCCTGTAACGAAAATAGGATTTACTGCGGCCAGTCAGATGTCGCAGGTATGAGCGCTGATTCGTACAAATGTTCAGCTGGATAAATTTATGAATTGGAAGTTTTGCGTAGAGATACCGAAGTGGTCGAACTTCAGTGTAAGAATAATAGTTGCAAAAGAGCGTGGTCGGTCGCTAGGAGCCGAAATGAATAGACAAAGATCGTGGTCTATATCGAAGTAGAAGCGGCAGTTGAATCAATCAAAAATCGTGGTGTTGCATTTCAACCGGCGTGTGTATTGAATCGAAACGGCTGACCAGGTATGACGAAACCGAGATGGACTGCTTAAATTCCCCCAACTTCAACGATCCTGCGCGAGTAGTATTAGCGATGGTGACGACCTCATCCAGCGCCGGCGAGGAATAGAGAATGAAGCAGTGAGAGAAGCAGGATGACGACGACGACGAGGAGAAAAGAGTTCATCCACGGTCGACCAAAGATCCACAGCGTAGAAGATTAGAAACCCAACTTTGGGGACGGCACTGAATGGTCAATCGGATGACGGTTTGATGTGCAGGCCTGCCGCCGTCGACCGTCGGCAGCTTGGCCCGATCGTGTGCCACCTCCTGGGAGACCCCAAGCCAAAGTGATTGATGGACGATAACAAAAGGATGGTGTTGTTACATTTGACGTTTCGGAGGCTGGTGTCAATCACTCATGCGAAATCCACCTGTTTGCTGCCCCCCACTGCTTTTCTGTGCTCGAGCGAGGTACCTGAGCACCAAATCGGTACAAAAGAGTACCACTGTCCAACGTCTTCAAACGTGGGATGAATTCTCCGTCTCTGTTGTCCTGGGATTGTCGTCTCGACGACTCCTCGGTTCCAGGAAAGAGGGAAGATTGACCGCGAGAGCTGTCGAAGCTGCCGGGAGTGAAGACAGAAGGAGGAGAGGGGAGCCCGGAAGGGATGGGATGGGAAGTTGTTTTCGTTCGTCGTTTCCGTTTCAGATGCCGAGTCACGTCTCTCCTTCTCTGTACCTCCGTACCCGTGAGGTAGCACTACACCAAAGAATACTGGAGCTTCGAGCTCTAGGGCGATCAAGCAATGCTGAAGCGCAAGGTCGAAGAATAGAAGTCGTCCGTCCCAGAGTGCAGCCGATGGCAAGGCAAGGGAGGGAAAACGAGCGAAGTGGTGAGTAGTCGTTCACGAGCCTTGAGGGGCAAAAGTTTACGGATATCGCAAGACAAGACAAGACAAGATCAACGTACGCAGACAGTCAGTCGGTCTAGCAGGGGAAATGAGCTCTTAGGTCAGCGATTGGATGTACTGCGGTGAGGCGATGATGCACTGCGAGAATCCCGTTCATCGAGTGGTGAGAGGCTGAGATGTTGTTCCTATTGCTTTGCTGGGAAAGCCTGTGAAGGGCGAAGTGATGCGATGCCCCTTCCTTCAATCCTGGCTGGTTGCACAGAACTCACCCGCAAGCTGGGCTGTATCGGGCCCCTGTCACCGGCGCAGAAGGCTCAAGCAGAAACACACCAACGCTATCACTTGCTGGACATGGTCTGTGAGCTGTGGCTTCAGTGGCTCCGAAGGCCTGTCAGAGAGTGAAGCGACACCAACCACAGCTGCTCAGTGGAGCTTTCAATCCCGGGAGGTGTCCACGGTGAGGGGTCGGGCATTTTCAAGGTTTGATAGTGGTCCTGAGAAGCCAGTAAAGCAGCGTGGTCGACATAGCTTTACCTGCTCAGCATTCCCACCCTTGCAAGTGTCCCGTCTGTCCACTGTAAAGTGTTCCAGTGATATCACGTTACGCTCTGGAACTCGTGTTCAACTGGCTGCTTTAAGAGAGACCCTCGAGTTCAACCAAATCCTTCCGAATCCCTACTTTTGCGTCAAGTGGGATTTGGCCAGTGCGCCAGTGAAGCATGGAAAATCTGCAGCTGTCAGACTCAGCCGAGGCGAAACACACAGACGAGACCAGCTGAACAAAACAAGACATTTTTGGGTCCGAGTGGCGATGTATTGAGAGGCGATAAATAATTGAGCCCAGAGGGCATCCTTCCAATTGCTCTCTTGCTCTCCAAACCCCAAGACTTCATCCAAAGCTGTCCTCTAAAGCAGCTCATCGTGAGATGCACCATCCAGATCTCAAAGGGTACACTTGTCAAGACTTGTCACCCAAATTCTCTGGTCCAGCGTTTCAGGTTGATTCGCTTCATACCGAGCCCGCTGCAAAGTCAGGATCCGAGTCTGCGGTCAGAGCCAATAATAGTCTGACGGCCCAGGGACCCCAGCGTGTGCACATCTGAGCACGCAGTACTTGGCGATGTGAAAAGAGATGAAGTTGTAAAAACATCCTGACACTTGCATCACTTGCATCATTCGAACCTCGAGAAATTTGGACAATTGACCTCGGGTAAAAACTTTACCCAGCCTGCTCTCCTTATAGTCTGTTCAAAGTCGTCTGAAGTTCATCCCGGGTCTGCATCTCGAATGGTGATCGAGATCTTCGGACAGCCAGGCACGCAGTCCACCTCGATGCCTCGAACTCAATCATCAGAATATCTCGAGACCGCGTTATTCCCTTCTTCTTCTTCTTCTTCTTCTTCAACGATAACGGTTAACCTCATCCGTTCATCTCCGAACCGCACTGGGTCCTCTGAAGTCTCGTCATCTCACTCAAATTTCCCCAGCATTTCTAGCCCCCAAGCCCCTCCAATCCGGCCACATCCCTAGCTCCACACCATCAAAACCCAATTCCAATTTGCACCCTCAATCCTCGCTTCGAGGTGGAAACACCCGCAAAAATATATTGCTGACTCCCCTTTCATACATCTTTTTCATATAATTTTCTTCGATAGCGTCATCTCTTGTCCTGGTCGACAGGCAGAAAATATATTGCGCTGTGGAAACTCTCCATTTCATAAATGAATTGACAGGCTGGGATGCTCGGAAACGGCGGGATTGTGAATCGGGGAGGACGGATTCGATTCATTCGAGATGAATGGGATCGATGATCAGCACGCGGCTTGACGGGTGGCGCGATGGATCTCCTGAGTTCCGGGCTGAGAAGTTGAGATAGAGAGTCGAGATGGACTCTGGGATCGTATAGTTTATGCCGTGGTCGATGCTTCATGTCATTTCATTTCCAATCGCGGCGGCACATTCTGAAGGAGCCATTTGCTCGGGAAGGGACGAGGCAACGGCTTGTAGGACCCGTTTCTAGGCCGTCTTGTCTGGCAATCCGACCGCACGAGGTTCGAGACCAGATTCGTGTCTCGGGAAAAGCCTCTGTCTGTCACTTTCAAATTTTCGTTGGCTTTCGTCCCGTCTTAGAATCAACAAAGATGAGCCGCTTGTACGAAACTGTCCTGTCCGAGCTACATCTGGAGTGCGAGCCAAACGCGACTAATCATTCGGCACAGCTTCAAGCCATGGCCACTGGAAGCAAGCCATATTCCTGTCATTCTCGAGATAGGGTCCTTTGCTAGGTGCTGTGTAATGAAACCTTAACGGGGACTCTGCCTGCTTTTCGAGCCTTTCTTTCGTTGTTGTGTTGTGTTGTCAAGATGAAGGAGAGGGATTTCGACTTCATCTCCGACGCGTCAAAATTGGGTTCGCCAACATGCTCCATGTTCCCTGCACATATTGAAGGAAGCAAGGCGAGCGCCGGCCGTTCGGATTCGGCTTTGCATTGATCGACTTTCGTTCTTAATATTGTGTGTGGAGAGGTGGACGTGTGTGTTGAGAATGCAGTTCCACTGGCTTGCTTGCCTTGAGGAGGTTGACTTCGAACTCGATACGGAAATCTAGAAAGCTATGTGTTACGTGAGTCTACAATGTCTTTCCACTGTCTGGAGCATCCTCTCCATCCTTCAAGTCTTTTCGTGATATTTCCATGAGTAGTTGCGGCAGTCAAGTCGCATAGGTGTGAGTTGGGACCCAAGTGCTGTTCTGTTGTCTCTCATAATCCAATTCCTTCCACATTCCGTGTTGGTTCGTTGGTTCATCTACTGCATCGAAAGCTTTGGGTAATTTTCTATAGATGCTCTTATTCCAAGCGATCGATCGCGTTACCTCCTCAGACAACCTTTATCATCCAACGCGGTATTCCATCTCAATCATGCTTTTTCTACAATGCGGATTCTGCTTCCCAGGTTATCTGTGCCAGTGTGGAGTATCTATATCATCATTCAATCTCCTGTGCTGTGCAAAGTCTGGTTCTTTCATGTTCTTCTTGGTCAGTATCTATGACTTATAAGCGTTGATTTCTCCTAGCAATCGTTGTCGTCCACATTCAGACCCCTCACCCACGACGCCCAGCCAAGCTGAGGACTTATCCAAATGCGGAAGTTGGACATTAGCCTGAATTACCATGTACGGCGCAGCAGCCTTCAACTTCGATTCTCGTTCACAAGGCTGCGTCAACGAGACACCCTCTAATCAACAAATGCTTATTCGATTATAGACGAGCTCGAGACCTTACAGGCTTAAGGCATTATTGCATCTTGGTGGGGTATTGGCTTGACTGAATGCTCACGTGGATGAAACATCTTCACGCGCATACCTACCAAACGATTGGCGCCAACTGAACAGTCAATCTGCGATGAACAAAATGTTTCAAACAGCCATATGCTGGTGTTACTTCATCATCGTTGCCTCGTCCCAATCCGGTGAGCAGATATTCAACGTGATGAGACTTCACCAGCTTACCTCACCTACATAGCACAACCACTTCGCCAGCTAGCTCAGCTACCTGAGCCAACTCCATTTCACGCTGAATATAAGCGCATCATCCCAATCCCAGAATCATCCCTATCATCAGAGGCCACAGAAGTCTCTTCACTCAATGAATCTCTCCCTTCCACCACATCTTCACCGTCCGTTCTACTGCCCAACATTATCCTCAACTTACAAACCTACGCTTTCGCACCTCCAGAAACGGTCTTCCTATTCTCCGGCTCGATCCTCGCCGAGTCCCACCCGCTCACCCTTGAGCTCACCAGTAAGACCTGCACTGACAATCCCATCGTCTCCATCACCGCATCTATCACCTGGCTCCCCGAGCTCGGCATCATCAGCCCGGGGGTAACGAAAACATTTAGCGACGTCCGCTGCATGGTTTTCGGCAGTGGTGGCCGCTCCTCAACGTACTCTGCTCAAGGCACAGGAGGCTGGGGAGATGTACGGGGTCGGCCGGGACTGGTTTGGACGTTTACAGACAAATTGATTCCTGGTGGACAGACGACGCAGAATCCGTGGGAGAGTGGGACGGCGTTGTGGATCAATCCAATTCCGACGACAGTACCTAGGTTTGTGGTAGAGGGTGACAGGACAGTGCAGTATGGAGGAACGATGAGCTTGGGGAGTGAAGTGGTCAGTGTGACGACTGATGAGAAGGGTGTGGGATGGCTGGTTGCGGGTGAGACTTCAGCTACCGTACCGGGGTGGCCGTTGATCACGAAGGGGCCTGTGGTGGGGAGTGAGCTTGGAGGTGCGTATCCGCTTGATGGAATGGCTGCTGGAGGGGTGCAATTGATCGAGACGGGGTGTTGTTCGATCTGTCAAAATGCTTCGCAAGCTGTGACGATCTCGACCAAAGCAGGTGTTGGTAATCTTGCTGTTAAAATGGGCCCCGCGCGATACTTGTGTCTACTCCTGTGGATAGCAGTAATGGTACTCTTCTGATTTTGATAACTTCGAGTCGCTATCTCGGACTTCGGTGTTTGAAAAGCAGATCACCCAAGGTCTGAAACAACTCGCATTGTCTTTGGTGGGGTAATTTGAGGATGCTCCTCTGGTATATCGGTATCTAGCAGGCCTATTGTCTTGGGCTTGCAGCTCGCAGGTGCCATTGTGCGTGTTGCCAAATGGACTCAGCGATCACTGATAACCATCGTGGTAGATCCGTTCTCCAGGATTGATCCCCCAAACTTCCGCTTTCCGCTACGACCATCCATTACCCAGAAGTACTACAAATCACGAACATATATGTACGGCAATTCAACGTGAAAATCCTCAAGGTCGGCAGTTGATTTCAGACCAATGAATAAGCTCGGCTGCCACCTACAAATCTAAATTGTTTCTGGAAGCCTAAGCTCGGCTAATTCATGTTTTGCCAAAACAATCGCTTACTGGTTCAACCCCACATGAAGCGTTGAGGCTAATGGTTGTAAAGGACGGAAAACTAGGATAGCATCGGGGAGTATTAGACATCGATTACCGACAAATGTGAGGGTAGATATATCGAGTTCATATAAGTCAAATGCTTTCGCACCACAAGCCTCCTCCAGTAAGCACATCATTGTTTCCGCGTCTAAAAAACTCATCACTTGGAGCTTGTTCACTGAGTACTGCTCACGATGAAGTGGAAAACTCCGATCCTGCAAGCTGGTATTTCACAGGCCGCTCTTCGGTTCGCCTGCTCAACAGTCTCAATTCAACGACTCGATCCCCTCGTTGAACCCGGCCAGATCCCGTCCGCACACGTCCACCAGATCGTCGGCGGCAATGCCTTCAACGCAACGATGACAGGAGACATCGGCGAGCAAGCCACATGCACGACTTGCGTATACACAGAAGATTTGTCCAACTACTGGACGGCCGCCATGTACTTTAGACATGAAAATGGCTCGTACAAGCGTGTGCCGCAGTATCCTAATGCTCAGCTTGGATATGAAGGTCAGGATGCGCCGGATATCAAGGGTGGCATGACTGTGTATTATACGCAGAAGGATTTCAATTCCAATGGTGATCAGTATATCACTGCGTTCCCACCTGTAAGTTGGCATTCTTCTGGCACTCGCAGCAGCCTGGGTACCGAAGGAACTGTAAATTGACCAGCAAAAAGGGCTTCCGCATGACAGTCGGCAACCCAACCGTCACATCCTTAGCCAGCAACAAGTCCAATCGAGGTCTCGCATACACCTGCCTCGAAACAATCCTCACTCGCGGCTTCGAGACCCCCGACTTCCCAAGCAAGCCCTGCCCCGCCGGTATCATGGCTATCCATCACTTCCCCTCCTGTTGGGACGGCAAGAACGTTGACAGCCCCGACCACCAATCGCACATGTTCTCAACCCAACGAGGCGGTTTCCGCGAAGCCGATCCATGTCCAGCATCACACCCAATTCGCACCGCACAAGTTGCGTACGAAACGATGTGGAATACCACAGCATTTGCAGATATGTGGCCGAAAGACGGCTCGCAGCCATTCGTCTGGTCGTACAGTGATAGCAAGGGCTATGGAACACATGCGGATTATCTGTTCGGGTGGAAGGGAGACAGCTTGCAGAGGGCGATGAATGATTCGTGTATGTTCCATAAGTGTGGAAGTCCGGGAATGCAGGGGATCTTGAAGACTCAGACGGTGGAGGAAATGAATAAATGTGTGGTAGAGAGTAGTGTTGAGGAGGATTACGATGGGTGGGTTGATGAGCTGCCGGGTCAGAAGATGGCACCAGTGAAGTTCAAGGCTTGAATTCGCGGAGAATGATTTGGGGTGTGCGAGAGACAACTGTATTCGAACTCATAAGATGGGGACTGTTCCATAGATTTACATTGTTGATTTTGACTTCAGCGTTATTTTCTTTCTCTCTAGAGTATCGCTTAGATCTTTCGGCAATGATATCCCCCTGCCCCACTCTCGTTTCCAAACGGAATTAAGAGTAGCTTCAAGTCAGGAAACATGATTTTAATCCCGGATGTCTCCCATTTCGGGCTGATACCTTCTCTATTCCATTTACAGGCTTATGGCCGATTTGTCATGTGATGCGTCAGCTTATGCCAAGCGGACTATCTCTGGCACGGCACTTTTCTGGCGCTTACCACCAAGTCTTCTGTTAGGGAAAAGTGCGTCAACTACCTTTGGGAAATAAACCAATCTCTGGATTTAGATGAGAGTGAACACGGTACAACATCATCCATTCCTCGGAACTCCATGACGTTCATGAAACAAAGTCCAAAATTCACGTCGCGACATCCTAACCTCGGTAAATGTCACCCGCCGACTCAACCTCATCGTCCTTATCGACGTCGCCATCCGTCGAAGTTGTCTTGACAGAAAGACCAAGGACAATCGCGAACACATCCAAAACAAGAAAGTCCAAGCCTAAAGTCAGGACGGGATGCCTCACCTGCAAGTTCGTTGTCCCGTCCTGCAGCCGAGAATGGTAGAGATCTCGCTCCCACATACGCTAACGCTGCACCAGAGCTCGACGAGTGAAATGCGATGAAGCCAAACCTGAATGCAACAGGTGTATCAAGGCTGGACTGACTTGCGACGGGTATAAACAGCCCACCAAATCGGTCTTGAGGTCCCGACAGAGACAATTTATTCTTCCCAAGAAAGTCGCAATACCGAGAGCCGCCACTACAATTGCTCCTTTACGTAGAATATATAGTGGAGTTGGTTTTGAGGATCCATTGGATGGACAGTGCTTTCGCATTTTCCTGGAGGAGACCTCCAGAGAAGTGTCTGGGACGTTTCCCAATTCATTATGGGGTAGGTTGATCCCTCAGATCAGTGAAGTGGAGCCTTTTGTTCGACACGCAGTCATTGCTATCGGAGCACTGGGGAAGGAAAGTCGAATCAATCGCCAGAGCAAGCAGCTTGGTTCTTTGACCCAAGGATCTGACTACCAATATGCTCTGCAGCAATACGACAAATCTTTGCGAGGCATGAGAGAAGCCATTGCTGCTGGTCAGCATGATCTACGGAAAGCTTTAATCGCTTGTCTTTTAGTCTTCTGCTTCGAAGGAATGCTGGGGAACCAAGCAGCAGCAGCAATACACGCACAGAGGGGACTCATGCTGCTCCATCAGTGGACTACTGGAAACAATCCCTTTGGCAAGCCCTTCCAGACGCAAAAGGCGTGGCAAGATCAACTGTTTGAGGAAGATCTGCTTGAGGCATTCAATGCGCTCGACTCGCAAGTGCTGCTATTCATTGATACCAGAGAGAAGTCGGTCCACAGCCAAATCAAGACCAGTCAGAACAGCGTCGTGCAGAGCATGCCAAGGGAATTCACAAGCCTGTCACAGGCGAGACAATTCTGGCAGCTCATCATGAACAGAAACTATCATTTCTGCAAGTCGATTCAGCAGACCGACATGGTGAAACTGAAGGAAGAGAGGAAAGATTCAGAATGGGAAGGATCAGTCGACATGAAGCATACCGAGCTTTTGCTGAGCGACGCTCAAGACGGGCCATGGCCACTGCGTGAAGAGCATCTACGCTACCGAGGAGACATTTTCCGGTGGATGACAGCGTTTGCAAACCTCTACGAGAAGATAGCCGCAAGTGACAATGAACGAGAGAGGGCCTGTGCAGGGATTTTGCAAGTCCAGGCCCGAGTCAGCAATATTATGCTTGCAGGGACATTCTTCACAACAGAATGCGAATACGACATCTTCCTACCAGAGTTCAATGACGTGGTCAACTTTTCCGAATCCATCTTGCCTTACATTCAATCTACATACAACGGTACTGCGCCACGGTTCAACGTCGATATTGGAATAGTGGCAGCACTCTTTCTTGTTGGCTCTCGCTGCAGAGACGACGCGATCAGACAACGTGCGATCGATATGCTTTTTGCCGCCAACTATCGAGAGGGAATCTGGGATGCACTTGCAGTGGCACATGTTGCTCGTTGGCTCAGGAGTCTCGAGGTGAAGGATGTGGAGCCTGGACGTTGGATACCAGAGGAGAAACGGGCCGTTTTGAGCGCGATTAATATCGATCTATATCGGAAGAAGGAGGTTTTGGGCGCCGTGCAGAAGACGAAAGATGGTGTGGTTGAGAGTAAGACTTTGATAACTTGGTAAAGCTTGCGAGATCAGACGTGGAGGATCCCGCAACAATCCGAGTCCGGACGTGTCTCCAGCGCGATGTCGGAAGATGGGTCTGATTAGTTGGTATCCGGACTTCGATGGCAATTTCTGTCGATAAGCTGTACTGCAGTTGGTAACAAATCTGGACAGCTGAACAAAGAGTACTCAAAAATCTGGTACCGGCTAGATGCAAGTGAGTTGGGGGCCCCAGGGCTCGCGAATAGGGCTGTGGCCCAACTATGCGGCCGGTACGAGCAGACTTGGTTTTGAAGGGATTTATCAGAATTGCTGGAAGCGGCATCACAATGATAAATGGAGCTAGACCTTGAGAATGGAAGCAATGAGTCTCTCATGGCTCGCAGCAGCGAGTAGGTTGCACTCCGTCTTTCAAGCTTGCGGTAGCTCTGGAGACAGTCCAAAGCCTAATGTACCAAGCATATGGTTGATTCAGCCTCTTGACGAGCAGGCGTCCAACAACCCCCAAGTCGGGTGGCAAATTCGCCCCCATGCTGCCCCCTTCGTCTGCTACAACCAACATATGCGGGTCATCCCGCTGCATCATATGCAAGCACTTCGCCCCTATCATAGCACGAACCAATGCTCGTCAAGGTTTCGAGAAACTGCACACTCTAGATACCCCGCCATCTCGGTAAGAGGCACAGCATGTTTTGAAAGCAGTTCAGTAAGCTCTCGCTTCACCCCTCAGGCCGTCTCGAAGTCAGAGCCACGAAAGAATAATTCTCTACGTATGCACCAGCATGGTCTGCGTCAATGGACTGGTTGGACTCGCTCCTTGAACATAAGATATGCAAGATGGCGAATCAGCGAGCTTGTCAACGCCAAGGCCGGGGTCCAAAAAGGGGGGCCAGAAGCGAGGAGGATCATCGCCAAATCAGGGGCCATATGTGACCCTGACATCGCGGGGTCACACCGCATCTCGAAACAACCTATCATGACCCCGCCATGATGTGATGTGCTGTGCTAGAATATGAGCGAGATCGCTTCCGGGATATCCTTCACTGACTGAGAGCAATCACGTCGTGGGATCACAGTCACAATCCAACATGTAGCCGCCGAGACTGAGCACTTTACCTTCGCGAGTACCAATATGGGATGAAGTATCGTGAATAGTATTGAAGAGGTTCCAAGATAGGCATTGGAAACTTATGTATAAATAGTGGCTGGCCTCGTCTGCCAGATCCATTTTGGAACATCCACCAGCTATTCTCTCTTCTATACATTCTACTAAACTAAGCCACACACGAAAAGCCATCCACATCATGCATTTCAACTTCCAAACACTATCACTAAGCCTCATCAGCGCCTTCCTATTGTGTAACGACTTCGTTACTGCAACACCTCAACGCAGACCTACCAAGAAAACAACAACCATAACGGCCGAAGCAACCTCTACAACCGCAATCGCCACACCAACGCCAAAGCCACTTCATGGCTGTCGAGTCTTTGTCCAAAGATGGGGACTCGATTCCTGGGAAACGTTCGACACTATGTAGTACGTTTCACCCCTTACTCCAATCCCCTACTTCGTGACCAATTTCCCTGTGCCTCCAACTAACCAAATCCCCAACAGCGAAAGTGACGGCAAAGAGATCTTCAACCAAGCAACCATCGGTAGCACCACTCCGGGCGACGAGCTAGTTCCATACCAGTTTGGCTCGAATATCTTACATATTTACAATACTGCGAACCCAGTTTACGTTGGCCTTCCTGCTGGTACGATGGATCCGGGGAAGTTGAGCTTTGTGTGGGGGAGCCAGAAGTGGGATAATTTCTCGCCGGGGAATCCGTGTTTGAATAAAGCTTCCAATGCGGGATTGAACTCTAGTTGTACATTTCAGTGCGATAGGTAGTGGGGCGATAGAGCCTTGTGGGCCGTGAGGTTGTTTCATTCGAGGAAATTGGAGTGACATGGTCAGGAGGATGAAGTTTAGTGGCTAACATTCGACGTAGCTACTTGATTATGAGGTATAACGAGTATGAAGAATCAGGTTACAGGATTTATTACCTATATCATTTAGCAGAATTTGCTAAAATTATGATTTTGCTGGGGGGTACTAAATACTTGCGATTGTCACGACGTTATTCTTGGTCGGGGGGCAAGCATGTCATTTCAGAGTCACTTGGCCATCTCCGACTTTACAGGAGTACATTCACCTTTGTTCTCTGTTGACTGGAAGCCAATATTCAACACTTACATTGATCCAAACTTGAAGCATCGTAAGTGCTTCGAGTCGTGTTGGATGGAGGTGAAGTCACAGTATCGCAAGTCAGGATTCCATCAAGTGACATTCCAGTCGTCATATACTTCATGTTGACTTCAAACTCATATAGTTCTTTATATTTTCGAATTTGATTTCCATTTGAGCTAGGTTTTCATACCCAGGGTTGTGCGCCTGGGAGCAGGTCAATGGTATTTTGATTTGTTTGTACGAGACTCGCTTGAATCGGGTTCCCTTGTAACCCTCACTGTTCCTACGTTCAGTGTGAACAAAGACTTGACTATAAGTCTTCTGTTCTAGCAATTAATGGCACTAAGCAAGAATATCCTCCTGATTCAAGTTAGGCTGGAAGTTTCAAATTTCCTGGTTCATTTTATCTATTGAGTTGACCCACTTTTACCACCAACCTGCCCCCTGCTAAAGTATCACTTGCAGAAACGGACCAACATCATGAGATATTTTGCCCATCAAATACAGTTTTTCGAACGGTCAATCAACGGTTGTAAAACCACGAGTGATAGAATTGGCTGGATTGTCGCAGCAGACTGACCTGTCGCGGTCACGGTCAAATCCTCGGCAAAACGTCCTTGGCAGTGGGTACATTCCATGAATTACCAGGATGATGCTATCCACATCTCAGGTCCGCCGGCACAGCCGAGTAAAAATAACATTATCAGCCCCTGTTTGAAAAATCGATACGAGGTGATAGGAGTTGATAGCAGATAAGCTTCTTTGCCTACATCTTTTGCGCTGCCTGCTGCTTCGAGAAGTCTTCTCCCCTGTTTCTCATTTCTCGTCGTCGGTATTTCCCCAGTCGTTCTTTACTGGCATTTTGTTCCTGCATATCGAAAGCCGGTGTTGGATTTAGTCATGCAGCTACTTTACCCCACCCTCTTTTCTCTTCCCTTTGCATTGGCTTCTCAAGTCAACACACTCGCTGCACGAGCTGACTCCGACTGCACCTCAACGCACATCTTCCTCGCCAAAGGCAACAACGAGCCATACCCCGGCCGACAAGGAAAACTAGTCAACTCGATTTGCTCCGGGCTGTCGAGCTGTGACTATGAAGACATCCTCTTCTATAACCCTGTCGAGTCCGTGTATTGCGACTCGGTTTTCGAGGGCGCTGCGAATGGTTTAAACCAAATAGTTGCGTACAACAAACGATGTCCGAATTCAAACCTAGTAATTAGTGGATATTCTCAAGGGGCTCATATCGTGGGAGATATTCTTGGTGGAGGTGGTGGGACGTTCTTTCAAGGTTGTGTTCAAGGTGCGAATGAGGGGCTGGATCTCAATTCCGCTGCAGCCAAGAAGAGTGAGTTTACTGCGGTTTATCTTAAGTCTGCGCTAATCATGTTCAAGTCTCGGCAGTGTTGATCTGGGCATCTACGAGACATACTGCTTCGCAGCCCTACAATGTCTTCAGTGGCGCAGACGGCCAGGGACTCTTTCCCCGGCCTGAAGCTCAACTCGCAGCCATGAGTCAATGGACATCTGTGCTACATGATTACTGCGTCTCGACTGATCCCATCTGTGCTGGTGGCGACGTTGGAGCTACACATTTGAATTACTTTGATCTGTACTCAGATGAAGCAGCTAAATGGGTTAAGAGCCAGCTTGGATCTGCAGCGGAAGCAACATCTGTGGTTTCCAGCACCTCTTCGGCTACGAGTACCGGAGCCAGTTCTTCGACTTCGAGTACTGAAGCCACCAGCTTGAGCGTCTCTGCGATTCCGACGCCGACGAGAAGTGTGGATGTTACTGTCAGCTCTGCCACAGTTTCGTTGACATCAACGGCGACAGGATCTGCATCGACAGCAACAGCAACAGCATCAACATCTCTACCTACTTCAGCAAGCGTGGATAGCGCAACATCCACTTCGTCATCGGGTGGAGCAGCTCCGACAACATACGGGGTCAAATTATTAGGACTAGCTGCTGCAGGCTCACTTTTTGCATATATTTAAGTACATTGGCTAGGGGCCAATCATCATACAAGTCATGACCAGAGAACAGACGTGGTCAACCAGTATAGTCGTATAATAGCTATTAACTCTACCAATTCTCCTTCAGAGTGGCTTACACATCCGTCCTGCTTCAATCCTTGCGCTCGACCTCAACATGCTCAATGTCGCCCTTCCCAGTAGCAGCCTCAGCCGCAAGCGGATCAGAGAGAGCATGAGGCACGAGCTGATCACCAAACAACTCATCCATCTGCTCAAGGGTTTTTCCTTTTGTCTCCGGATAGAAAAAGATATAGCAGACCGTCGCAATGACACCAAAGATGAAGAACACATAGAAGTACTTGAATCCGATATTCGTGAGTGCCTTTGGAGAGATCTGAGCAAAAACCAAGTTGAGTGTCCAGTTCGTAAAAGTCGACAGCGAGTTACCCTTCGCACGAATGTCGACAGGGAAAATCTCGGCGGGGTACACCCAGGAAATGATACCAGTCGGGGTGTAGAAGAAACTGAAGACGAAATTCATGGCGACCATGGCACGAAGCTGATTCTGAGATGCACTTTCCAAGTGTTGAGACAGAGCAGCATTGACGACGAGAGCCAGAGCACAGCCAGCTGCACTGAAAATGAGGGGCTTGACACGTCCCACGCGATCAAGAAGCCAGAGACCAATGGTACAGTAGACGATTGACAGCGCTCCGCTGATACCGATGATCATCAATGATTCCTGATTGTCGATGCCGAGAGTCTCGTAGATTCGGGGCCCGTAGTAATTGATCACATTGATTCCAGACAGTGGACCAAATGCCTGAACACCACATCCAAGGAAGAGACGACGGCGCCAAGATGCTTTCTTGAAGATTGAGGACCATGTAATTTTGTTTGCGCTTCGGTCTGCCTGGATGACGTCGCGAATTTCACGGAACTCGAGCTCGACATATTCGCTGTTACTTCCAGTTGCATCGTCGTGGAGAGCGTGGAGAGTAGCGAGGGCTTCTTCGTGGCGGTCTTGCTCCATCAACCATCTGGGTGATTCTTGAAGGAACCAAATTCCGCCGAGAAGGATCAATGCTGGAACGCATTGGAATGCAAGCGGGAATCTCCCTTGGATTTTTTAGCCTGGCCTCAAATCCTGCATGAAGAAAGTCTTACATTGAAGATCGGTATCCGAGAAAGAACATCCATATCCAAGCCATTGGGCAACGAAGAACCCCCAACTCAACATCCATTGCAGCAGGCCAGACAGCACACCACGATGTTGTGCTTCTGCGATTTCTCCTGCGTACATCGGAACAGTCGACGACAGAATTCCAACCGCAATACCAGCAATGAATCGTCCAATTATGAGCATGGCCATATTGACGGCACCGGCTTGGAGAGCACAACCGAAAGCAGCGACCAAAGCACCAAGAGCGATGGATTTCTTCCTGCCCAATCTGTCTGCGATGAAGAAATTGATGATCGTGCCGAGAATCGCACCTCCTTGAAAGGAAGATACGACTCCTCCTTGTACATCATCATTTGGCTTGTTGAAGTAATCGATGAAGCGAGGTTGCGCGAGGGTCGATGTGATGATACCGGAGTCGTAACCGAACAGGAAACCTGTTGAGAACTCTATCAGCCTTCCAACTTCACGAAATAAGAAAAAAACCTATACACACCTCCAATAGCCAGGAAAACGGCCGAACCGATAGTTGCAGCTTTGCCCATGATGAATTCGTGTCCCGTAACGAATGCAAGGAAAGTATTGTGATGAAAACTGGTATCCCAATGATTACCCCGCAATGAGCTCGCTGAGTCTGGAGACGTCAAAAAGCTGGGGAAGATCAACACCTTTATGTTCACATATGCAACGTATAGATCGTCCCTGTCAGAAAAATCTAGATTTACCCCATGTTCCGGACTTAGAATTCGGGGTGAAGTCCGCTGCTTCTCGGTATAATGTACAACGAGCAAAACCTGGTTGTAAAAGTCGAGAATTGACTCGAATGGCATCTAGTGGCAAACCAGAGCGGCGAAATGTTGATGCTATTGGCTCTATCGCCGCCTTTAGTGCGGCCCCTCTTTTCATCCCTCCCTCCACATTTCAGGTCGGCCCTAATTTAATTTCTTGGTACGCAACGTCCACTCCCGCTTCCTGCTGCCGTCCACTACTTTCCGGATACCCTCCTGTATGTAAGCTGTAATCATGACAGCCGAATCGTTGTCTGGGTTCCTCTTCGCAGTCTCCTGTACCGATGTGGCTGCTTGCCCTCTCGTGGTCTCTTCTCCCTTTGACCCTTCCACAGAACCTGTGACTTGGAGGAAATCGCGAAGGCCCGATTCCTGCACGCTCCGAGTACCTGCCGGCGGGGAGCATCGATGTCGAGCATAGAGTGGATGCCCAAGAATCATCATTTGCCAGGATGCCGGGGTTTGGTACCTTGGAAGTGAAGGAATAGAATAACAATCTACAGTGCACCCCGGTTTGATTGTCTAGCTTGATTTTGTGACATTTGCTGCTCTTATTGAGAAGAATAATTAGACCCAATCGTAATGTATATCTTCAAGAAGGGATGACTTGATTGGCTGTGCAAGTTCAATAAACAGGGAGTAAAAATAAAGCAGCAAATGTTGCAAAAGCGCGCTGGACAATTATACTGGGGGGTACACTGTAGATCGTTCCAAGCTAAATACTAGAGTCATTACTGCCAAAATCCTCCTTAATGGTCATTGTAATGCCTCCACAAGAAGCAAAAATTGCTTCAGACGAAGCTTCTTACTGTATCAATCCAGGAGCCAGCTTGATGCAGCGTGTCTGTCCCCTGATTCTACCTTCGCGGCCTTGAAGACTTCTTTCTCACTTGAGCAGATCTTCAGGAACAGCTGCATGATGCAACCCGCCACAGATATCTCCCCGCATAAACAAGCTTGCCGAGCGACTCCCTTGCAGACATCCTTCGGACTTCTTCTTGTCCGGGTGGGAAAAGAATTACCCCAATGTTATTCACCCACTACTCTGTCCCGAGAACCTCGCCGAGTATTGCACCGAACCTAAATTCAAGTATTGGAACACGAGTCGGATTTCCTTCTAAGCAATAGGCGTTGTCAACGGTCAAATCGCTTCCTAAAGCGTCTTGCACGAGGGAACTTTGCTTCTTGCTCTCACGTTGACACCAAAATCGCTCTATTCACAATGCATATTGCAGGCTGCGGTATACATGGCTTCCATGAAACACTTGGAATCGACTCAGATGAGCTACGGTTCTATTGGACTCTGGAAAGCGACGATGAGCTAGCAACTCAGACAGCATACCGTATCACTGTGAGCCAAATACCTCCAAAAGGGTCCATCGCCGAAGATCGTGGGCAAGTAATTTGGAATTCGGGAAAGTGTATGAGCTCTGTACAAAGAGACATAATTTGCAAACCAACGGATGGATTTCGGGCAACAACAGAGTTCCACTGGAATGTGACTGTCTGGGATCAAGATGACAGGGAGTTCGTCAGCGAGACTAACTCGTTCTTCACTGCTTATCCAAGATCTCAACTTCTCCCTCCCTTGAGCATGAATCAAACATACATGCCACATACAGCACTGATATTCCGTACTTGGTTTGAAAATATTGAGGACAAGTGGAAGGCTTGGTGGATTGGTGATGGAGGAGACAAGCCTATCTATCTCCGAAGATCGTTCAAGTTGGAGCAGAGACCATCTCGAGCGATCGCATTTGTTGCAGGACTTGGACATCATAACTTCTCTGTCAATGGAGCGCCTGCATCGGATCATGTTCTCGATCCAGGATGGACAAACTACCATCGAACTGTGCAATATGTTGCCCATGACTTGACGGCCGCTCTTCACTCAGGAGAGAACGTCGTCGGCGCACACATCGGGAACGGGTTCTATGCCGGGGACCAAGGCGATCGATTCTTCTGGCCTAAGTACGAAGATAACACTTACGTTCGATATGGAAACGAATTGTGCTTCCTTGCAGAGGTCCACCTCTTCTATCCAGATGGTACACACGACATTATCAAGTCCGACTCTGATTGGCAGGTTCGGAAAAGTGCAACATCATTGGCAAATATCTACGCTTCAGAGACCCATGATCGAAGGGAATATCCAGTGGGATGGGATGCAGCTGGTTTTGATGCAAGTTCATGGAAGCCTGCCAAGGGCCTGACTGGACCCCGGGGGTTCCTGAAGTACCAAAGCCAACCCCCTGTGACGCGCCATGAAACATTCAAGCCCATCTCGACATCATCACCTAGACCTGGTGTTGTGTGCTACGATCTCGGTCAGAACGCTTCAACGATGGTGAAAATTGTAGTAGAAGGGGCAGCTGGCTCGGAAATAACAATCCGCTACTCGGAAACTAGATACGGGGATGGGACTGTGAAGATGCCAGACCCGCTGTTCAAGGAATTCGAGACAGGCGTCTACTCAACCTTTATTCTGGCTGGCACAGGGTCTCCGGAGACTTGGGAGCCCGAGTTTAGCTTCACGAGTGCCCGCTACATTCAAGTCGAGGGAGTGTCAGTAGAGCCGGGCAAAGGGCTTCCTGTCATTCATTTAGCTGTCGGGCAACATGTCTCATCAGCTTCAAGACGACTCGGAACAATGAAAACGGACAAAGACGACGTGAATCAGCTATTAAACGCGTTGAAGTGGACTTTCGCTAGCAACCTCTTCAGCTATCACACCGATTGTCCTCAGATCGAGAAGTTCGGTTGGTTAGAAGTCACCCATTTGTTGGCACCGGCAACACAGTACATAGTTGATATGGAAGATCTATACACCAAGATTCTGGATGACATTCTAGATGCACAGGAGCCAAATGGACTTGTTCCAACTATGGCTCCAGAGATCCGGTACATGTGTGGGCCGCTTCATGACACGATCACTTGGGGATGTGCTTTGATTTTCATCCCTGATATCCTGAGGAAATACTATGGATCGACTCATACCATCCCAAAGATGTACCGAGCTGGCGAGCGTTACATGCAATATATGAAGAAGAAAGAAAGGAAAGGTGGCCTGATTGAACATGGTCTTGGTGATTGGGGACGCGGGATTGCCCACGGCAATGCGCAAGCGAACATCGAGACTGCAGTCTACCACGAATGTCTCTGTTGCATGGAACGATTTGCCAACAACTTGGGGCTTACCGAGGAAGCTTTTAAGTGGAAATCAGAAGCATCTCGGATTTACGACGTGTACAATAAACACCTTCTGGTCACAGATGATCCCGAGCGACCCTACGCGTACTACACTTCGCTTGACGAATACCCTAGGCGGGATAGAGATGCAGTGTGTCAAGCCCTGGCTCTTCAGTTCAATATGGTTCCACCTCGGCACAAAGACGATGTGATGAAAGCGTTCCTCGATGATGTTGCAGATGGAAAGTTACGATCAGGGGAGATTGGTCTTCGATACCTCTTCAATACGCTTCACGACACAGATCGGCCGGACCTGGTGCTGCAAATGGCTCGTCAGGAAGAGCACCCTTCCTATATGCGCTTCCTACGCCGTGGAGAGACGACACTATTGGAGTTCTGGCAAGATGAGTGTAGAAGCAAGTGTCATGATATGCTTGGGAGTATTCTGGAGTGGTTCTATGTTGCTGTCTTGGGAATCAAAGTCGGTGAGGATGGGTACCGGACTTTCACTATTGCTCCGCCTTACAATTCAGAATTTGATGCTGTGGAAGGGACATTTGAATGTCCATATGGAGAGATTGCTGTTGATTTTAAGCGAGGGAAAGACAGAATTGTTGTGCTGGAGTTGACGGTACCCATGAGTACCACCGCCACATTGTTGTTACCGGACTCGTCAAGCAGAGCCCAAGTTACGAGACTTGGTGGCAATGTTGGCTCAAGGGCAGAGACCGGATCTTCACTGACTTTGCGGCATGGAAAGTATTCAGTTCGCATTACCTAGAGCATTAAAGACTCAAAAGTGATTGGAAGAAAGAAGCCCGCGAGTCTGATCCTGATATTCTGATCCTACCTTACTGTCATCTTCTCATCCAGTACCACAAAATACCAACAACTGGTACCAACACAGTTGCCAGATTGCCCAAAGCTCTCATCCCACTCTTCTTGATCAACAAGTCAACCTTTCTCTGCATGACCTTGCCCTCATTCAATCTCGGAAAATCCGTCTTGGGGACTTCCTTCCCCAGGAACCCACACAACGGCTCCCACCCACTCCCCAATTGATACTCCAGGAGCCTCTCCTTCGGAACCAGGCTCCTCACAAGCGCATAGTGTCTCCGATACGTGCTTCTCAAATTGGCGTCGAATTGCGCCTTCGTCCACGCATGAAATTCTCCATGCAGCCACTGAAAACTGGTGCCTGTAAGCCTGCCCATAAAACTAGGATCCAGAAGCGCAAAGATCTTAACGAAGGGATTGTACGAGCCATTCCCGACGATCTCCATGCTCTTGCACCAAGCTTCGACATCGCGCTCCACAAGAATCACTTTCGCGTCGGGGTACGCTGCGATGAGTTCTGGTGCGAAGAAGATGGCGGGGGTGTCGCTGACGGCTTGGCAGTGGCCGAGCAGCTTGTCGAATTCAGCACGCCAGTCCATAGTTTCTGATTTGCCGGAGTATTTGGCTTTCAGGAGGGGAATCCACATGTCGTGGTCCTGGAGATTGTTCAAGCTGTTGAAGAAGTGGTAGACTTCGTGGTAACCGAGCTGTTCCAAGGCCATTTTCATTGCTAGGTGTTCGTCAGAATGTGTTCAAGGCGCGCAAATGTAGCAAGTGTAGCTTGAGACTTATCAATGCATCAATTCTGGAGTACATACACATTGTTCCTGTCCGTGGCATCGAGAGGTTTAGCACCTCGAGAGGAACGATTCGCTTGCATTTCTGGCGGTCAATATTTTTATCACCGCTGAACATCTCCGCACGGATTTGATCATCCAACAAGTCCCCCATTTTGAATGCACAGATGGAAGAGAAAATGTTTTGGAATTGAACGTAAAGTAATGCATGCTTGAGAAGCAGGTTTGCTTCAAGTACCGGTAGACAATTACCTGTGCCGCAGAATATCCACGTGAGGTAAGCCATACTTCGTCTATCGTTGTTCCAGCCAATAGTTGACTATATCAAATAGGGCTGAAATTGGGGCCGGACGATCTCCTTGAATTCTGGGGATTCATACTTCTTTGGGCACGACGCTGCGCCCCCTCACAACATTGGCGATGCAGCCAAGATGTCAACTTACGTAGTGAAGCCAAGACCAGTCTAGGCTCGTCTCTAAGGGAATGCAGAACGTTTCAAAGAAAGTTGCGAGTATATTTGAGAAATGAAAAGGAGATATTAGGAGCGGACTCAAGATGTTGTCATTTCAACGCGGCGTGACCAACGCAATTGACCCGATCTGAAGCGAGATTGGAATTGAGGGTAAACAAAAGGATTAACTTATTGCACAGATTGCTGAACTTGCAGAAGCACCCACCAGCCAGGGTACCTAGATCCTTCATATGAGACTATGCATTGGTATTTGGGAAAGGGGACCTCTCTTTCCATGCGCGACGAGTATCATACCTTGAGGATATTGTCGAGACAAGGTTGGCAGTGTGACCCCGCAGTATAAACATCATGAATACCGTATGGATGAATATAAATTTGCTTAATGAATCCTATGTATATAGTTACACTTCTTCGAGTGTCCGGTATTTTATAGATAGCAAAGCAGCTTAAATATTGTCAATGATCGTATCAAGTAACAACCAAACGGGCATCAACAGTCTCTTGTCCTTTCGAAACATGAAGTAATTCTGGTTGCGAGAGCTAAGCGTGTTAGAGAAGCAGTCAATATCATCGTCACGGCTAGAAAAGGTGAGAGAACATCAGAGCCATCATCTACGTGACTCTTTAAGGACAGCGTTTGAGAAAATTGACACAGGGTTTGAATATATCGACGATAAGTGAAGAAATGACAACAGGCTGGCAAGTTAATGGAATCTTGTTTTCAACGTCTGAGCATCAGGACTTCCTACGTCTTCTAGTACTTATCACAGAAACTGATGACTACCAGGACCATACGATGCGACGGCAACCACACGAAAGATCTGTACCGTTCAACAAGCTGCTCAGCTCCCAAGACGGTCTGTGTTTGAGAGATTCCCAGGGTGCTGATGAGATAGAGATGACGATACGTATAGATTTGTTTCATAAATTAGTTTCAAGATCAGGATCCCGGAAATTTCAGCATGTCAATCGAATTCGAATGATGTTTCACTCAGAGTAAGTCATCTCCGACAGTCTCACTCCACTTTCAACTTTACAATTCGCTGCTACCCTGGTGTGACTAGAATATAAAATGTCAGTGAGTAGCATCGATTCTTACTCAGGCACACAAGAAATATTGGATTCGCGATTCCCCCAACGTGATTCTAAAAATATTATTTCTTTGCGTCACTGCTGCCACCGTAAGTCTTACCATGGATTTGAACAAGTAGTTGTGTAATCACGAAAGCACGGGTGGTACGAGTGAAGACGAGTTATAATGATGAAGAAGCGCGAGAGGATGGAATTCGATTGTAGGGAGTTGAAATGACGGCAATGTACATTGTCACAAAATATAAAACCCTGATAGCAGACAAACAGGGGTGTGATTTCTGTGCTTCGGTCAAAGACATTCTGGTCATTTCTTTTACAAGGAGATCCCCAAATTCTCAAGCAAAGAGAGCACTCGCTTGAATAGGCTATAATTAATCATATGGAGCCGATATATGACTTAGTAAATCCTGCTGTATAAGTTCCTTTCCAGTGAACAGTCTACTGGCCGAGAAGTGTTCAATGTTATGAATATAGTTGGAAAGTTTTACTTCTGAGGGTTCAGAAACGCTACAAGTTGAGCTTAATATATTGTTTTCCTTCACGGAAAGGCACCTGCCAGTGAATCAATAATGTGTCTTTCTTCTCTGAATGTGAGTTTGGTGCTGGTTCATTCACATTCATATCCCTTCCATTCACTCAAGACCAAGACACCCCGAGCTTTGCAGCCTATACATCTCCACGGAGGTTCAACAAAAATCTAACAAGCATTCCGAGATACTTTTTAAGCTTCAGGGTGTGAAGAGTGTCGTGAGTGGCTTCGTCTAACTAGTCTTACACTCTTTCCAATGGGAACATGGAAGTGGGTCACAAGACACGGCATAAGCTTGAAGTAGATACTTTCTGCCCCTCCAAATGATTCTATCATCTCCATAATCCATATCCCTAGGAATGGCAAGACTCTAGTAACCGGCAGCAACAAATTGTCTTGTAATAGTGAGTATATAAGACCAACGCTATCGAAAGTTTCTCCGCCGCACAAGAGTCTAGAGATCAAAGCTGAAGCATCAACATTCCCCGAGCATGCAGCACAACATCTTGATTCAAATAGGGACGTGCCGGTATCCAGGATGATGAACGAAATAGGAGATACAAGCCAAACCCTCCCCTCCATCACCATTGAGATGCCCTTGGTTTTTGCTCGTTGGGCTGCTGAAGAAAGATTCCGACTAGAAGAACCTCTATATACCGCTTCTCAACGCCACCTTTACTCCATGAATACTTGCGAAACGTACGATGCGACAAGGAGACGTGAGAAAGGAGTTAGGTAGGGATGAAGGTTAAGAATAGTCTACTGGTCTCACCCCAATCTTCCCAGCCCCGTCACATGAAATTCACGCCAAAAGAGGCATAGTAAAATCACCTCCTTACGACGCTGAATAGGTCCCTCATATCAACCACTATCCACGTTACGCATACAAGCCAGAGAGGACTGTGATCTCGCGAAAGTCTATCGCGAAGGTGCTTACGATGTGATGCGCTTTCGTGGCGTTTATAGTAGTTGGATGGGCTTTTTGACCTGAGAAAGATAGATAGATAGATAGCCTGGCTTAATTGCTTGCTTGCTTGTTTGCTTGCCCGCTTCCTTAACGCGACCGGATAAACCGGTCCCAGGGGAATAAGCTGGGTGTTTATGATGGGTGAATGAGAGAGCCACCCCAATTAAAATTCAGAGAGACGACAACGGAGTTCAGGTATATGAGGATGCATACAGCGCTGGGCAGGGACGGAAAGTCCACTTCTAAACGGCAAACATTGAGGATGAAGAATGAGGGGAGGGATGGGATGGGATAGAGTCGAGATACGATACGGAAAAGAGTGGGAAGTTTGTATGAACAAACGTGTCTGAGGAAGAATCGAAATGGATATCATATACGAAAAATCATCATGGGAGATCCTCGATCATCCAACCATAAAACCGCGCAACCAACACCTTTCTTCCTTCCCAATATCCCAAGCTCTTTCCCGCTATGCAAGCTTACGTGTTTGCCAACTCGGCATCATACAATCTCCCATTTTCAAATCCAGGTATACGCTTTCTCCCTCTCCCACCCTTCACTCGACATTACCACAACCCTACAACCCTACAAATTCCTCGGCACCGCCGCGTCCGCCCCAGGATCCACCACCCTCAGCGCAAGTCGACTCTGCCTCGCACTCCTCTGCTCCTCCGTCTCCCCCGCCATATCCAGCGCACTCTCACACTTCTCCCCATCCTTCACCAACCCCGCCTTCTTCAACTCATGCCTACGCTTCTTCTCCACCTTCTTGATGCCCTCCGCCGTCATCTCCTGCCTGATCATCTTCTCCCGGACGTCCTTCTTCCGAGTCTTGTGGTCGCCGACCGTGATCAAGATGCCGGCGGTGATGTTGACCGTTATACTGCAGCAGAGGATGACGGTTGTGAGCGCGAAGGGTCGGACGTGGTACGATATCGCCCAGGTGCAGGTCCCGAGGGCGATTTGGAGGAGAGAGTGACAGTCCAGCAATACCACAATCGCAACAAGAAGTCTCAGAGGAAAAGCATAATGCGTGGCCGTCTCATGCGGCTTATAAAAACTATGACTCCTAGCGAACTTCTTCTGATGATGTTGCAATTTCTTGACTTGTTCTGGGGAGAGTACGGAAAATTCCTGTTTTTCGATGTCGGTTACTTCGGAGGGTTGGACTGCCGGGAGGTCGCTATTGTTGGCGAGTTCGGGGAGGGATTTCTCGCGTCGTAAGCGCCAGGTTAGGTGGTGATAGTGTGCGATGAAACACATGTGGTAGGTGTCGATGCAGCGGAAGGGGGCGAGGCCATCGCCCATGACGGCGAAGAGGGCGACGAGGACGTTGTCGATGATGTTGACTAGGTAGTCTTGGCGGGAGCCGCCGACGTTGATCCATCCTGAGACCTTATCAGCACAGCTTAATATGTAAAAGATATGAGAAGAGAAGACCTACCAATCAAGAACAAAACCCAAGCCAGACCAAAAGCAGTGATTGATACAGCGTAAAATGTAACGAAGAATCCGAGAGCTGTTTCTGTTAGCAAGTGAGAAGGCAAGAGTTGTGGTGAGACATACGCTTCGAAACATATTGCTTGAACCCTTTCATACCCCTCTTGAATTTCGACCGTCGAGAATGTAGCATGTGCCGGACATGGTCATTAAGTTCCAACTTCTCCTCCTCACTCCAATTAGGTATCCTTACTCCATGCGGTAAAACAGCATAGTATTTATCATTAACATTGGATGAGATGGTGTTCAGCGTGGCTCCTGTATTCACACGCTGTGCAAGTGGTCTGCCGTCGTCTTTTGGGGGTACGTCTGGTGCTATATCATCGTCGCTTCCTGAAGTACTGCTCTCGGGCTCTTTTGTAGGTCGTTTCGTCAGATTGTATGTTGGTCGTCGATTAAGGTATTTGCCAAGATCGGGAATGAAGAGGGAGTTTTGAACATTCGTGAGTGTTTGGAGGGTAGAGACTTCGGGGTCTGAAAATATTAGTTTCTGCTTGTCCACATATCCCACTTAACATACCAACAAGATCCAATAAATCCACCAGATCCTCCTCATACTCGCTCTCTTTCTGTGCTTGAGCATCCGTCTCCTTTCCCTTCTCCTTTTCCGACCCGATATTCGTCCTCGCCCTTCTCAAGGTCCTCCACCTTGAAGTCGATTCTGGCTGTGGTGTTGGTGTTGGGGCTCGTTCAGACTCTGGCTTTGCAGGAGCGTGATCAGTCCGATCAACCTGTTCCATAATCGGCGGAAACTGCTCCGTCGCCCTGCCCGTCGTCGGCGATACATTCTCCTCCTGCACTTCTGGCATATAAGTATCCCTCGTTCCAAATAGCCTAGGTACACCTCCGATTCCCCTCTGCGGATCGCTCGTACTGCGATTCCTCCTCACTCCCGAGCCAGAAGCAGAACCAGATGGAGACCCTTCCGCGCCATTCGGTTCACTGGCGAATATCCCTGGTGTTGATGGCTGTACGCTCGAGAGCCGTCTGATGCGAATGCTGGGTCTGCGCGTGTAATCCCTTTCCCTCTCCGGCGTATTTGGTGCTTCGAGTTCTGCTAAAGGCGTGAGAATTCCTGATCGCTGTGACCTCTGCGAGCGTGTGGAATTTGATCGTTGCCTCCCTGTAACGGCATCTTGGAAGTAGGGCGATGGGTCTGGGACGAGAAGGTTATTAGGATTAACGGGATTGGGGGTGTTGTTGTTTTCGGCCATGCCTGCGGACCCTGATTGTTGATATGGGTACGGATGTCACTGGTAACTGCTGTGTGGACGCAGCAATGATGGCGGATAGCTGTGATCAGTGTTGCGCAGATATCTGCAGCCCACGTAAGGCAGAAGACGGACTGGGGAACTAGGAATGAGTGCCGGGTCCTGTGTTGTTTTGTATATTATTCTCGCCTTCGAGATCTTCTCCCGCTATGGTTTCTTCTCTTCTTTTGCTGCTGTGTCTTCCCTGCGGAACTACGAGTATGGGCGGGTCGCGCTCGTTATTTTGCAAGGCCGGGCCAGGGCCAAATTAGTACGTCATCCGGCTGCTTTAAGGCTGGAAGCCAATACCCGTAGCCTGTGGGGAGTGGACGCTGGGCGCTGCTGACTCTGCTGCTGGCTGCACTGGCCAGGCTGATGAGCAATCGCTGAAGCGGCGTGGCGAGCAACTTCGTAAGATAAGCTGGCCAGGGCAGAAGAAGCAGGATACAGGTATGCAGGTAGATCATCAATCAATTCGCTGTTAAGATCTGACGCTGGAAGCAAATACCCGGTATGAAACTCAACAGGTCTCTTCAGCTCATGAAATAGGAAAATGAATGGAAAAAGCCTGTATCTCTATCTTTTATCAGGAATTAAGTTCCCCATCTGTTTCCGTTTTATCTGATCAAACATCCTCCGTCCTCCATCCCCAATTCAAGCCCTGCCATGCAACTGGACAGCATGCGCGGATTTGCATGGGCAAAGCTTATTAATGCCCGCCCCTTTAAAAGGTGTGGACGCTACTTGACCTTAGATCCGGATAACCCGGCAGCTCGGCTGGCTGGTGTGGTGGATGCAGCAGATGGTCTGAATTTGTTGATCAATTCGATGTCTTGAAAAGGAAAATCATTATTGCCACTCAGGTGAGATAAGAGACGAGGGATAAGAAGAAAGATCGCCGATGCCTTGATGAATGACAACACTCTCAGCTTGCTTGCTTCTTCTTGTTACCAGTCTGGGTTTGCTGTCCAATTGTCTACTCTTCTGACTGCCGGCCTCTGAACGGCAGTCATCTTCTGTTGGCTTTCTTTCCTGCACTGCCAAGCATTCCCAGTATCTCGTCTCTCATAACATCCAGATGCCCTCCCCCATCTTTCCTGCTTTCACGCCAAAAGCTCACGAGCGCCATATGATACCTGGTTCAACTCACTAAGACTCTTGTCTGAAGCTGCTTTAAAGATGGATTGAGTTCGTCTGATGCGGGGTGAGATGCTCGCTTTCCGTGGACATCCGAACCCCGCCCGCTCAAGTGAGCTGGTGAGCAAGAGGGATAGTATCCTCTGCACCAATGGCCGTTCGGATATCATGTGCTGAATGGTTTCACATCAAGGAGATGGGGGGGGGAGTTTATAAGAGAAATGAGCTGGTATGTTCCCGGCAATTTTGCGTTCATTCGAACTGTTTGTGACTAACGTTGGGACCTTAAGGACAGGCCAGAGAATACCTGGACGACCATCACGAACGAGGGGAGAAATTCCGATATAAGTACGAGCCCAACCCCTCGGACCTGCATCTTCCCAGACTCCGGCTTCACTGTTCCCAGTGTTCTGGACGCTCCTGCATTGGCCAAGTTCGTCGAGACACCGCCAATGTTACAGAGTTGTCCTGGCACTGGCAAAAGCACCAACTCTCGCTTACCAAAGCCTCTGCACCCGCGCTTGAGTGCGTACGTTTGCGCAAGGTCTTGTAACCGCCAAATAGCTTGGGCCGTGGTACTCAGCCTCAGCCATAGAACATTAAGCCCGTGAACAGGACTACCAAGCACATGGCAAAGCTTGGAAGGGGTCGAGATAAGGTGCGTTCGTCTTATTTTTCGTCTCTATTTTGCTCTGCCAGGGCTCGTGACTGGCTGGCTGCATCGTGGGCGTTGAAAAGAATGTCGGGAACGAGAACTCCCACCACGTACCAAGCCTTGGGCTAGTTGTACCAAGCGTTGTGGCATCTGCCATCCGGTATTGAATTGAGATGATATAAAGGTAGGCGTGAGGAACGAACGAACGATCTTTCCTTGATCCAGCTGAGCTATACTGTTGAGCAGTCGTTTCCACCGTCCTTCATTTTTGTTTCTCGACGTTCTTTCACTTCAACATCACTGTCGTTTCGATCTCGTCATCCTCTTCTTCTACCTCCATCACATAATTCATATCTACATCCATATCCATATTCATAATGAAGACCACCACCACACTCCCCCTCGTCGCTAGCCTGGCGCTCAGCACCCTCATCACCGCCGCCCCCCTCAACATCGACACCGGCTCCAGCGGCCTCGCCCTAACCCTCAACATCAACCTGGGCCAAGACCGCCTCGGCGCAAACGCCATCGACAATCAACTGTTCGCCTTCTCCTCCACACAATTCATCAATGCCGTCCCCGAAAACGTCGTCAACGGCACCGAACCAACCGGCGGCCTCGCCGGCGCAACAGGCCTCTTCAACTTCGGCATCCACAGCGCCCTCAACATGATCTGCTACAACATTACGCTCCACAATTTCCAAGGCGACTTCTCATCTCCAGCAACAACAGCTACGCATATCCACGAAGCGGCACTTGGTGCGTCCGGACCGCCTAGGATCGCTTTCCCGAATCCTGAGGTGTTGGAGGGTGGTGATGGGACGGTGAGGAATAGTGCGGGGTGTTTGAAGGGGCCGTTTACAACGGGTGTTATGGTTGAGGGGAAGGATAGCGGGGAGGGATTTCATGTTAGTATGATAGAGGCGAATCCGGCGGCGTTTATGGCGGATACGCACTCGAGTTTGGCGTTGGCAGGAGCGGTGAGAGGGCAGCTGTCTTAAGGTGGGCGAATGGGCAATGAAGGAAGGAGAGGGTTGGGATGGAAGGAAATAGAACTAGATGGTATGGATTGATAGACTTTACTTTCTGGAAATGTATAATGTGGATGGCTTGATGCTATACTTCTCTTCAACGCTTGAGACCTCTTGGACATCTGGATTGTGATGTCCTTGAAGTTAGAATTCTCGTCTAAGCGAGACTATCTGAATAATATCAACAAAGGGCTTCGAGGAAACCGCAAAGTCATCTCGCAACAAATCGATTTTGAAAGACTACCGCGGGCATACTCTAAGACATCCATGAAAGAAGAATTACCCAGGTCCAACGAAGCCAAGGGGCCAACTAGTAGTCCATACAAACCGTACTCCGCTAGAACAGAACCTCCGTCCTCCCATCCTTCCACGCTCAACTCCATAAGGCTCATCAAATGCAACTAATTCATCACTCAATAACCACATCGGTACTTTGCATCTCCTAAGTCTATTTCTCTCGCTAACCAGAACGAGGCTTTGTACGCACCAATCCGCATACGCCTATCCTCGCTTGTCCCGCTCGGCAACCAATCATGAACTGGCAGAGTCTTATTCAGCACTCCGCATCCTCTTTGTCATCCACTCTCCTGCTTTCCAACGCTTCGTCAACAACCTAGCGAGGAGACAAGGCTGGAGCCTTATGTCGCGTCATTGTAAGTATTTCTGTCCATTCATAATCTTCAGATTCAAATTCAAATTCCGTACTCAGATTGTTATATTTCATTGAACCGTCTCTCAACTCTGGGAGACCATCTTCATACCAACGGATTTCCTTCCAACGCAAGCAGCAATCTTTCAGCTAGTTCCACGAGTACTGAGATTTCAGAATTGGAACTCAAGATGTCAACAATGAAAGCGCTCGTCCTCACCCGTCCCGACCCCTCCAAGCCTCCCGCCCTTACTCTGGACGAAGTCCCGAAACCCGAACCACAAGATGGACATCTGTTGATCCAAGTCCATGCCTCCGCCATCCAGTAAGTCCTTACCTCGCTAGACCTCTTTCAATACTTTCCCTCGGATTCCTTGCCCAGCGAATCTCCCTTCCCATAAGATCTACCCATCTTCTCAAATCGCCATATTATCAGATATACATTCCAACATGCACTGACCTGTTCCTCCCCACAGCCCCTCCGACCTCCTCAACCGTACCGGCTCCTTCCCCATCACCACATTCCCCTCCACCGGCCGCATCCCCGGCCGTGATTTCTCCGGCATAGTAACCTCCCCCTCCACTCACCCCCTCTACAACAAACCCGTCTTCGGCACATCCGGCAACACCCTCGGCTTCACTACCTCCGGTTCTGACGCCGAATACCTCCTCGTTCCCGAGGGCGCGGTGGTTGAGAAACCGGATGCTTTGAACTGGGTACAAGCTGCTACTGTCGGGGTGCCGTTTAGTACTGCTGCGTTAGTTCTTCAGCGGGCTGGATTGAAAGAAGGGAGTGGTGAGAGTGTCCTGGTTCTGGGAGCAAATGGAGCTGTTGGTGCAGCTGTCGTGCAATTAGCAAGAGCTCGAGGCGCAAGGGTCTTGGAGGGTGTGAGGAATGATTCGGGGGATGTGAATACAGCCAGCGACCCCTCCCTCTCTGCTCTCGATACCTTGACGGCAGGTAAAGGCGTCGATATCGTGATTGACACTGTTGGCTCACCGGCTCTTACTTCTGCTGCGGTGGCCAAGCTGGCGAGGGGTGGGAGGCTGGTGTTCATTGCTGCGCCGAGGGGAGGGGAGAGTACGCTGGGGGTGGAGATGACGGGGTTTTATAGGAAGGAGGGAAGTTTGTTTGGGGTTAATAGTTTGCTTTATGAGGTTGAGGAGATGGGGAAACTACTTGGGGAGATGAGGGGCTTATTTGAGAAGGGTGTTTTGAAGGGTGCTGAGGAGGGAAGTTGGAATGAGGTTCCGTTGGAGAATGGCGTTGAGGCGTATAAGTTGGCTGGGGAGAGGGGAAAGGGGAAGTTTGTTCTGGTCATGCAGTAGTTTGGGAAGTTGACTTTGGTGGGAAGACACTGTGGCGAGGGTGGACTTTGGTACTGGATCTGACTCTAATTGCCAGATGTTACTTAGACTGCAAGGCAAAATCGAGGTCTTAGATTGTTTCAATTGGGATTCTCTTCCGTGCTGTCGTGAAGTCACTCGATCCCCAAGCGAGATTGAGTAAATACACGAGCTTCTGATCTGCTTTCGCCAAAACAAAACTGCGCCGCGGAACAGCTTTACAGGGGGTGTATATCCCCACTCTCCTGCCTCTCACTCACTCACTTGCTTGAGGCCTCAAAGCACCTGCTTCGCTCACCGCCCACCTTCCATTAATTCTCTGTCTGACCCTTTTCCCAATAAAAACAAACGGTATACCAACACACCCTACCACAAAAACCGCAAGGGCAAGTTCCAACTGCATTGCTTGAATCCCCTGCAATCGAATCCACGGCATAACAACATAACTCATACAACTGGAAGTCATATACGAGATACCATAGACAACAACAATACCCGGTGCAGCCCATCGCGGGAACGCTTCAGTGACCCAAACCGTACCCACAATCGCGATTGAGTAAAAGGCAAACACATTCAGGAGTAGAGCGCCGACGATGATCACATAATTCCAGACACGGTCCACAGCAATACCGTATAGAACATTCGACAATACGGCTGCGAGTACCGGGATGATGAAAGCCGGGAGATAGTACTCCGCCTCTCTCACGCCCTTATTCCTCAATGCCAACTTCTTCGATGCCTTACTAAGAACGTAATTGCAAACCGGCCAAGTCAACAGACTAGCCGGCACCACAGCAAAACATCCTCTCGCACCAGTGATCGGCGACAGATTGTACGGCTCCGATGTGAGAGTACCGACGATCGTCTCGCCGATAGAGATATAACTGCATAGCATAACCGCCTGCAGGACTGCGACCCAGAAGATGAGAGGATTGACAACGCAGAGTGCGATCTGGGGATAGCATGCCCACATTCCCCGCCATCCCGCGCGCGTAGTAACGAAGAGTCTATACTGCGAGCGCATCAACCACCACTTGTGCACTTCCGGCTCATCAGGCAGTTCCTTCCCACCTGGACACGCCTCCCACGACTCATAGAATTCCGTCTTCTCCGTCGCCGACTGCGCGAGGATGCGTCCATCATAGCTCTGTGCCGGCCGTATGAAATACGTTTCGGGAACGAAGAGTATGGCTAGGACGATGGAGATTAGGCAGGGAATGAGCCAGATCTGGTAAAAGAGCTTGTAGTTGGTGCCGGCGTCGCACATTTCCGGGGCGAGAGAGAAGATGGCGTAGGCGAAGGAGGGGGTGAGGGACCAGTTTAGGGCGACGGCGAGGGGGCGTTCGTGGATGAATGTTAGGTCGATTATTAGGAGGAGGCTCTGATAAATTAGAAAATGGCGTCGAGTTGATATCGAGGTGAACTTACGCCGCTGAGAGCAAACCCTTGTGCAATAGCACCAAAACATAATGCGAGCAGATATTGATGGAAGTTACTGGTTATGGCAGCCCAGAGCGTACTTGCCGTCAACACGACCGTGGCAAGGACGAAAGTGGGTCTTCGCCCAATTGCCAGAGAGAGAGGAGCCCATAAGAAGGTTCCGATACCTTGGAATAATGAAGTTGCAGACACCAGAGCTGCAGGTCCGAAAGGTCTCATATCCTAGATTCCCATCAGAATACATCTTTCGCCTGCGAACTTTTGATTGAGGAATATGCCACATACCGCAGAACTGAATTCCTGTAGGAATCCCAGATATAACGAGCTTGTTCCCTGTACCAGCACTAGGCAAACGATCTGGTACCAGAGCACGGGAAGAAACGCCAATACCCTCCGCTTCCTGCTCCAGTTGAGTGGATCTCGAGGTGATCGCGACGGCATGGGTAGACTGATGATCTTGCCATCGCCGCTCACGAGATACACACTTCCAGATAAGTCCATAGACTGGTACTTAGAGCGATTGGAACAGATGCTATTCGTATTCGACGACACGTTTGGCGGCCGCGGTTGCTCCACGTCCATATTCGTCAAGTGGTCCTCAGTGTTCATCACACGTGTGTTTTCGCTTTTCATACCATGTCCAAATAAACATATGTATCTGTGATATGACATGCATCGCGATTAAGTAGAGATGCCCAGGAGATCGAAACAATCAAAAACTCTATGTGAAAGGAAACAAACGTGGTCACACTACGAGCTTGCGGCTCTGTGCGTACTGCTTAATCCAACGCCAAAGGCAGATGGAGGGTGACCGTGCACAAGGAATCTTGCGATCGAAACATCCGGGAAACTTAGATTCACCTCTCTGGAAATGTTCTTGGCACACTCCATCGAGGTTTGAATTGACCAGTGCTCGCAAGTATGACGAATAATGGGTTCGACGACTTTCTCTTGATGCCTCTCTTGGCCACCATGCAGCTGAGTAGCACGGAATGGAGTTTGATCTGATATAGTGCACCAGATGGAAATCTCCGATCTACGATCTAATTTCTGGTCACCACTCCCGAGAGAACACTTGCCTTCGCTGGGCTGGTGAAGACGCAGAAGGTATTACGATAGGCGAACCCGTAAGCGAAGCTGATGATGAATTTGGTAGAATCTGAGGATGGAACTGATACCTCACCACCAGGTTATAGTGTAGAGGCCACTGAAGAAAATTCATAATTGAATTCAGTGGTATATAATCGTGCCTTTTCATCTCCTGGCATTTCAACGATTGAGCACAATCTCAATGCACGTCACCAACACATGCACCCCTCAAGTCTTGCAGATTTCTTGGCGCATGTGCATCCTTATCAGTGAGCCTACAGTAACTCACCAGACCTTGCATCAAACGCAAACTCTCCTTCCCCATACAGAGCCCAGTCAATCGTGTCCCTTTCAAAGAGCTCAATTCATTCGTTAAATCTACCATCTCATCATCCGTCAAAGTTCAAATGCAGATGCAAATCCAACATCTCGGAATTCTGCATCAATCAGAGACATGCAAGGTCCGAGCCGTCCCAACCAGCCCAACCAAACTACAACCCCTCCAATTGGCTCGTCCGGCTCGCATCTCCAATCGCCTCGGTTGGCGTCCGCCCACTAGCCGTTATGAGCCGTAAAAATATATTGGCAAGGGGAGGGGAAAGGGGGACGAAAAGAGCTACCCCACACTTGTATTGCTGTATCTGGAGAACGAAAGCGAGAAGCGAACTGTGCTGTGCCGTGACTTTGGAGGGGAAGATCATCGCGTCGAGGTCGTCAAACTTTTTTACTTTGCTTTCCTTTTTCCTCTTCCTCGTCCTCTTTCATCTGCACATTTTGGTTTCTTCTGTGAACATAATTGGGCGACGAACTGTACAGATTGGCTATTTGCGTACGTCTGTTTCAGATAACAACGGCAGTGAGCTTTAATTCGGACGACGCATCGAGAAGACGCTTTTGAATTCAGCACATACACATACACATACAGAATTGCGAGTCCTCGCATCATACATATATATCAGTGTACCATACTGATAAATAAGAAGAGAGAAACACAGCCTTAGATCTCTATCATCGACCTCAACACCGAAATATCAACACATCACGATATCACGACTCTACGAGATCACGAGTCGCGATCCCCAGCCCCACAACAACACCAAACCCAAAGAGCCAACCACCAAACAACCACCCTCAAAATGCCCATCCACTCCCGCTGGACCCTCCCCATCCCCACCGCCTCCCTTCCCAAATTTCTCTTCACGTCCCCTACACACCCCCTCCCCCACGGCCCCAAACCAGCCTTCATATCCGCCGACAACCCCTCCGTCCACCTCACACACAATGAATTTCGCCTCCTCTCGCAACGCTTCGCAGCCGGCCTCATCAAAGCCGGTCTCCAACCCGGCGACCGCGTCCTCCTCTTCTCCGGCAACAACATCTTCTTCCCGGTCGTATTCATGGGGATCCTAATGGCAGGCGGTGTCTTCACGGGTGCGAATCCGGGGTATGTCGCTAGAGAGTTGGCGTATCAGTTGAAGGATAGCGGGGCGAGGTTTTTGATCTGTGCGGATGCGGCGTTGGAGTTGGGTGTTGAGGCTGCGGAGAGTATTGGGTTGGGGAGAGACAGGGTGTTTGTGTTTGATGATGAGGTGATGCATGGGGAGGGTGGGAAGGGGAGGTTGGGAGTGAGGAATTGGAAGGTGCTGGTGGAGAGTGAGAGGGTGGGGAGGGGGTTTGAGTGGGTGGATCCGAGGGATCCGAGGGAGGATGTTTGTTGTTTGAATTATAGCTCGGGGACGACGGGGGTGCCGAAGGTGAGTTGAGGGTTTGCTTCTTGTTTTTCTGGTCTGGGCTGGAGACCATGTTTGAATGGTGCTGGGCAGCATGAAAGGAAGATGAGAAGACGACGCGATATATTGACTTACTTACTGACAATGTACAGGGCGTGATGATAACGCATTACAATTACATCTCAAATGCGATCCAGTACAACCATCTCCCGAGTCTGCATCCTGAATATGAAGAGAGGACGAAAAAAGCGTAAGTCTCTCACATTGCCCTCTCAGGACCTGTGACTAACGGCCACAGAAACTGGCTCTGCTTCCTTCCCATGTATCATGCCATGGCACAAACAATCTTCATTACATGTGGCCCGAAACGTGGTATTCCAGTGTATATGATGAAGAAGTTTGATTTCTTACAGATGCTTGAGTCTGTTCAGAAATTCAAGATCTCGAATCTGATTATGGTTCCTCCGATTGTTGTCGTGAGTAGTCTCTTTTCCTGGCTTCATGACTCTAGCATGATTTTGCATATCCGTTCTTCTCTCTTTGGTTTGTCTTCTTGATCGAAAATTCACAAGCGGAGGGAATGGAGGGACTGAATGAGACGCGGCGAATTCCCTGATGCGAAAATGGAGAAAATGGGAAGTAGAAAGACGAGCTGACACCCTCACACAGGCACTCGCCAAGTCACCCCTGACGAAGAAATACGATCTCAGCAGTGTAACAGACATTGGATCAGGTGCTGCACCACTAGGGGGCGACGTTATTCGAGAAGCCGAGGGACTTTGGCCATCTGGTGACAGAAAACTGAGAGTAAGTTTCCCGTTTCTCCTAATCTTCCATCCAGATCTCTTTTTATATCTTCTTCCACTCCATTCCCACACCCCATCATGTCCCGAGTGCGAAATAGACAAAAAGTTCAACCGGAAGATACACTGAGAACCCACAGCAAGGATGGGGCATGACAGAAGCAACCTGTTCCCTCCTCGGCTGGGACCCAAACCTCGAAGCACATCCATCCTCAGTCGGCGAACTAAACGCGAACTGCTCCGCAAAAATAATGTCTGTAGACTCGGAGCCTTACAAAGAAGTGCCTGTTGGCGAGAGAGGCGAGATCTGGGTCCAGGGTCCGAAGTATGTCTCCCTTTTCTTTCCCTTTCACGCTTTGAAGGAATTCAGGAAGAAGCATCACTTCTTCTTCCGCATTTAGGCCTATCACTAACGTGACTCTCCAGCATCATGAAAGGCTACTGGCGCAACCCCCGCGCCACGTCCGAAATCTTCGTCGACGACCCCTCCACCGGCCGCTGGATGCGCACCGGCGACATCGCGTACGTCGATTCATCCGGACGTTTCTTCATCGTCGACCGCATGAAGGAGCTCATCAAAGTCAAAGGCAACCAAGTCGCTCCGGCAGAACTCGAAGGTATATTACTGGAGCATCCAAGCCTGGCAGATGCGTGTGTGGTGGGTGTAACGATTAGAGGTGAAGAGTTGCCGAGGGCGTATGTGGTGAGGAAGGAGGGTGAGAAGGTGAAGGAGGATGAGGTCAAGGAGTGGTTGAGCAAGAGAGTTAGTAGGACGAAGAGGTTGGATGGGGGTGTGGTGTTTGTGGATGCGGTGCCGAAGAATCCTGTGAGTTTTCCTATCCTCTGGCAGACGTGGTGGCGAGAAGCAGAGGAGATACATATGCTGACAGATCACCCAGTCCGGCAAGATCTTACGGAAGGTTCTGCGTGAGCGGGCGAAGGAGGAGGTTGGCGATAAGGAGGTAAAGGCGAAGCTGTAGACGCATTGCATTGTCTTGTGTCACTCCGTGGTATGGTACGACACAGCATTTGAACATATCAAAGTACAAGCATAGTACACTGCGACTTACTTTTCACAGCATTTGAAAATATCAAAGTACAAGCATAATACATTGCGACTTACTAATTTGATCGTGTGCCACCCAAGAAACTTCTCGTCGTCTATCCAGGTAAATATTTCAAACACGCACAATATCAAGGAGTTCCATCAGAGAGATATGAATTGGCACGCGCCTTCCCCGGAAGAAGTGAAGATAGATGACAGGATCAGTCTTCTGGATTCTTATCATCGTCAGCCCCCTGAGCTAACTGTGGCAATTTCCTCATTTCCCAAAATACAGGAGGAGGGGGAGCGGAATTCCGAGCTCTTTCCAAAGGACCTTGCGAGTTGCATGCTTGCAGGGTAACATTTTGCTCCATCAGACTTGCGTATCGGCGTCTTTGATGAAAAAAAAGACTGTCGTATCAGTACAGAGGTACTGAAAGGCTATACGGATAAACTTCTGGTCCAATCTGATCAGATTTGCTCCACATTCATCCGATCTCTAGTAGTAAAAGAGGAGCATCGCGGTAGCTGCCGAAAAATGTCCACTTAAGTGCTGACACATAGCCGAAATGAGAAGTTGTCTGACAACACCGGCATGGCCAAGTCAAGCCCATTGCTGACCTGTAAGCAATGTTTATGTGCAAGATATCGTATCTTCCCACTTTGGTTTTCTAGAACGTATGATACTGACAGGAATGTAATTTTGTGTATGGTGACCAGGTTGTTTACCTGTCAAAATGTGTAGGCTGCATACAACTCTGCGTTTCTTCCCTGCAATAGCCTATACTTTTGCTTCACGTAGCCGGTGTAACTCAATTCAGCAAGAATAGCTGTAAATTTTGGACCAATTTTGAAATATCTATGACAATTTGAGTACTTGCTGTCCTACTTAATTCAACTCGGATTCTCACTTCAGCAAGTTTTGCGTCAAACACCACAAAGCATCTGTTGTACCGTGAACGGAATCTGAGCTGTCTAATCGACCTTCCTCTTATCTACCTCTATCATCATCGACCTCACGGCGCAATCATGAAGCTTGGGAACTTTACCGCTGTTACGATTCTGGCACTTGTACCAAGCAATGTTCTGGCTTTCTATGATACAGCCGGCAGTTGGTCTAATATCACGGCTATGAGAGTCGAACAATGCGAAGCAGCACCGAACTGCGAAGTGCTCTACAACGGCACCAGGGTACAATTTGAGCTGTCTCAGCCTGCCCAGTATGTCAATTCCCTCCCCATCCAGATTTTTCCAGACTTTGAAAAGCTAACGAGACAAGTCTATATAGCGACAACAAGACTGGGCCAGACAACGCGATGGGAAAGCGCTTTAACCCTGTTCTGAACAAGCGTTACAAAGCTGTTGATATCGTCAAAGTCGCACTAGGTCAAAACAGCGTCGAGACCGGCACTTCAAACCCAGTCGATCTTTTCCACCAAGCTTATTTCATCTGTTATAACAGCGGCAGCTGCGACACTGGTGCCACCAAAAGTATGGAGATAGTGCGTCCACTGACTGGCCGCTTCGTTAGGCAGACAGTGGTCATGCGCGCCTCTGGTCACTACTGGGATGGCGACATGGGGGGCTTGTTAATCCGCTATGCTGAGAAGGCTGCGGAAAAGGGTCAGACTTGGAGAGCCGTACCGGTGATTGTGAGGGAATACCCACTGATAGAGTTCCACGACTTCTGGACTGGCACGGGAGTTGACTACGTTGGTAGCACGATCTTTTCCTCTGACCGTGCGATAACTGGCTTTATGGACATCACATTGAAGAACGAAGGAGGCCCAGAGTTCCAGTGTGGGAAATTTATAGCTGCTGTGAAAGGTGCGTTGGGTACCGTACCTCTTATCGGTCCTTATATCGCAACTGGATTTGATGTTGCGTGTGCTTAGACGTCAATACAACATGTTTGGATCCGCAGTTTCAAGAAAAGGGACTTGAGTCTTAGAATTCATCTAGAAACTTTAAATCTAATCATTCAAGAGAACTTCTCTTTTTGGAAGATCTTAGTAGTAATCAGTATCAGGATTGCTTATTGGTACGTGCCGTTAGGTGGATGGAACGATCTTAAAAGTCTTTATCGACATATGCGAAAGTCAAGGCAAAAACTCTAAACCCGCGCGGAATATAAATGATATCGTGCATATATCCCAGTACAAGATGATACAATACACAGCATGTGCGAGAACTCGAATGGTCTGCCTTATGGCAGACTGACTTTTGAAGGCCTCTCTGGTGTAGGGATATATCAACAAGGCAGAGGGATCTTCTTCTTAGGCAACTATTCGACCGATCGCGGACACAGTAATACAAAGCTTTCCTGGAAAGCAAAATGCTTGTACTCATCAAGGGCGTCAAAAGGCAGGTAGATTGCATTCAAAGCGGCAGACAGTTGAGAGAACTGCTGTTCGGCAATGCGGGGCAGTTTTATTTATGACCAGATTTTCACGAAAGGCCCGAAACCCTATGGAGAACTTGACCGTTGAAACCGACTCCTTGCAACCAACCAATTACGTGGATGCCATTATCTCAGAGCCTTTCCTTTGATAGTGTGGTGTGAGAAGCAGCGAAAGTGAGAGCAGCTGAGATTCGCGGAGAATTTGACGAAGCAATGCGATGTCCTGCTGGAGCAAAGATTAACAAACGCCAAGCAGATATGGTTCGATCCGAGCATATCGGAGTACAAAGACAACATTACACAACATATTCCTCCCCATCTCTATGCCGATGTCTGCCATGTGACGCGGAAGAGAAGACGACGAGAACAATAAGCCAGGAACCAAGCCATATTTCGAACTGTTGCTCCTGCAAGGTACCGCCTTGAGTACCTGTCTACCTGTCATCCGGTCTTTCGTCCCGCCCGAACTTTCCGGCTGATAGACGTGCGAAGAAACTCAATTTTGATTCCCAAATCTTCATCAACACCTTCAAAACAGGCAATGGTGGTTGTTAGAACAACCCAGAAGAAAGAGAGAAAGAATAATACCAAGAAGCTGTACAGAAACCGATGAGCCCAGAAAGGAATAATGTAAATCTTCATTTCAAGGCTTGCATGCAACGAACCGCACTTCTCTTTCAGAAACATGTGAACACACAAAAGCGCTGGAAGACGCAAAGAAGTACAATATCCAGAAAACATCTAAATCCAGGGCACGAATAGGAATGCCAGGAACAAAACCATACCTTCCTTCAAAGTTCCTCGTCCTCGTCAACGTCAGCCCCCTGAACTAATTCTCGCCAACTCAACTCCCGCGATCCATCCGCTTCCCGGCAGGAGGCGCACCACCACCAAAGCCTAAAAAAAGCCAAGCACCAAGTCTCCGTCCAAGCGACCCCTGAAAATCGCTTCCTTGCAGGGCATCATTCGTGCTCCACAGAGGTTGCGTATCGCCGTATCGACAGGAGGACAAGGATTTGAGGTGCGTCATTTTTCTTGTCGTGTTTGTTGGATCTTGGAGGGGTGAAGGACCGGATGCGAGGGGATGGGATGATTTGTTGCTGAGTGCGAGGATGTCGAATTTCATCAGTAATCTGAACATCCAACAGTACAGACTCCTAGAAATCTGTCCCTTGCCCTTGACAAATCAACCTGGGATAACAGGTACAGTACAGTACAGTACCTAGGTAGATCTACCTAATGAACGGAAATCGGCTCTCTAAACCTCCCGAAGCCTAGGCAAAATACCGCATTCCTGCCAGTTCCCCGCCGAGCCGTTTGACTTTCCTCCCCCCTCGCAGTCACGGCACGCACCAAGGCCTCTCAAGTCTCAACATCCATCCTCAGCCAGCCAAGCCACGTCCAAAGCTCACTTTTGCAGTAGGCATGCAGTCAGCACCGCGCAGCTCTTTACCCAAAGGAATGCCACCCTAACGCGGATCCAAGTCGCGGCGCAGGATGACGCGTGCGCCGGCTTTACTCTTTCGAGGCTCTAGGGCGGGTGTAGGGTGAAGGGTTTGCCTAGTCGATGAAGCTACACGAGCTATTCCGGGTCTTGCATACGAAGTGGTGTGGTGCGTTTGGATACGAGGGGAAAGTCTATCTTACCAGCGCATCCGTAGCGTGAATATATGTATATGTATGCGACCCTCCTCAGCAGTTTTCATTTCTTCCACTCTCCGAAAATTCCTGGTTGAAATCTGAATTGTACAAGTAATTGATTGATTGGCATAATCTTCAATTGTTTGTATCACTCGTTATTGTTACATTTCGGGTTCCGCGTTCGAGACATTCACATTAGCCTACTACTGGTCTCTCGTTACATCATTCTTGATCCTTGCCTCCAGATATTCGATTGGAATCCAACCCAGCCCAGCCCTACCTTGAAAATCTCACCCTCACTTCTTCCTCCTGCCTCCTCTGCTTCCCTTCCTCCTACTTACAACAAAAAACCCAACACCCCATTCCAACACAAAAGCAACTTTTCCACCCAGACTCAGGGAACAGACTCAGGGAAAGTAACCAACCAAGAAACATAACCGGCAACAATGCTCGACACCCTCCCCATCGTCCTCATCGCCCTCTGCGGCGTCATCCTCGCAGTCGGCTTCGCGGCTCTGATGAACATCGCGCTGAAGAAGAAGAATACGAGGACGATTGCTGTTTGAGCGGTTCTTCGCACTGCGATGAATTATTACGACGATTTTTCCTGATTGCCATGCTGGGAGTATGGCTGTGAAGGAGTCGTCAATTGATGCAAGGACGCAAGGGATACATGGAGGGAGGAATGGAAAGAGCGACTGGACACCGATCGAGATCGACCTACCACCACAACTTCACCCACGTCTACGCCTACGGCGCCTAGACTTTGGATTCTTTACATGCACAGCGATCGACATTCTGGCCTTCGATCAATACTGCGATCGTGATAATGATGCTGCAAGCCCGTGCAGGCATCAATCCATGCATCCCATGGCAACCCCACGATACGAAAAGTACCCCGCCATCGCAATTTCCGACTTGTTTGCCCCGCTATGAAGATCTTCGAATGGACGAAAGTACAGACTCTCCTGCTCGATATTTACGCCCTCGAATACTCGACTTTCATGATTTTGCGGAATCTTTGAATACGGGATATTGATGGACCTGCCATTGGAATTGGGCTGGTGGAGTGATTTGTTTGATGGATGCAGTTTTGTTCCGCTGTCTAGCAGCCAGACCACCCTACTGCTTCAAAATCGGACTTCTACGATCACTGCACATGCCGGCGACATGACTGCATTTTGAGCTCCCGGGGCCAAAGGCTTTTCAAGCAAGAGCAGCTTCAGGATACGAACCACACGCCGCAGGCACAACTTGGTTCCCCTTGGCTCGGGGGTTGGAGATGGTTTTCGAGGGGCTGGATGTCCGGAATGTGCATTTATGGTTGGATGCAAGACGCGTGATACCTAAAGGCTGCATATCTGCAAGGGGAATACGACGGCCTGGCGGCTATGATGAGATGGCATGGATGCACATACAATAATATACACGATCCGATCGTTTGCACCTACACATTCATTTACACTGGATTTATTTCTGCTTGCCTGCTCCTCTGATATGCTGACCTTCCACCAAAGATTAATGGACAATTTATTTCAGGATACTAGGAGAATCACCCAGCGACTGGTGATATTACTTCTTGGCAAAATCAATTCCACAAGCTGCTCATCCACATCTAGACTCTTCAGTTCCTGTTTTTTTCTATGACGTTGACCAACGCAATTTCGGTCCGTCCTATTCCCCTACTCACGATACACATCTACTCCACCTCATCCTTCCCATGTCCTCCTCGCCCAATCCTCCCGCCCCATCCCTCCTCAACCCTCCTCAACCCTCCTCAACCCTCCTCACCCCTTCCAATCAATCAATGAATCCACCTACCCCATCAAAC
>Ga0207886_10107_pt1 | contig 108990 bp, 107 predicted proteins | sample LinPmetageLP35_FD_184048 | JGI IMG/M metagenome (GOLD analysis project Ga0207886, IMG submission 184048) | Marine viral communities from the Pacific Ocean - LP-35 (SPAdes) | ecosystem: Environmental > Aquatic > Marine > Oceanic | place: Pacific Ocean | collected 2009-08-31 | reverse complement strand
AGAAACGACGCTGCTATCGCAAAACTCTTTTTACATTGTCAAGTGGCTGGGAAGGCCACATGGCACGACTGCCGAACCAAAACAACACTGTCTTGAATCCAGATACTGGGGGGGGGGGGGGGGGGGTTGTTTCACTTGGGGATATGACCTCACAAGAACAACTTGGATCTCAAACAAGAGAAGATGAGAATACGCTGCCCCTCACAAGAAGCAGCGATTGAACAGCCCGGGCGTTGTCAATAAGAGGACACCGGTAGAGTATCAGTACTCAAAGTATTGCGCACGTAGTGAATAAAGTCGTGGACACAATTTCAAAATAGTCACTCGCTCGTCATTTTTAGGTATACCATCTATCTAATTTCTATTCGCTACCGGTAGTCGAAGCCACGTGAAGGACGCCAGATCTGTTGCATTTGAGGAAGTTAACGGTGCCACAGTCTTGCATCAAGTTATGTCTGGCTGATAAGTCCTTCTTCCCAAATTAGGAAGCACTTTCAACAGGAAGTGTCAACCGGAAGTCTGAACCCGTCCGGCTCTTCAATGATAGCTGGCAATCTCATCATGATTCATGAAGCAACTCACTTCCCAGGAGATTACGGCAGACAGATCGTATCAGCGCGAGGGAGAAAGCATCAGAAGTCCAAGCCTTCGACTTTCATCCTTGAATAAGTTCCCTACCAAATAACAGCGATGGCTGTCGGGAGGCAAACGGGAAAGTACAGACGAAACTTCTCAGTACAGTCAGCTCCTTTGCCATGGACCGATCGTTCTCACACCAGTGCCACTATCGCAGATCGATGCAGCAACGACCATCACTTCCATATCTAGCCCGGAATTAAGACAGCTTTCCACCGACCCAAAAGAAAACTTGTCTTGGATTCATTGATGGGTTCATGTGTCGTTTAAGGTTATTCGCGCCAAGCAGTCTATTGCCAATCATGGCAGGTTGGCGATAGCTTGGCGGTGATATTGGATATGCACCCTAATCTTTGCTTTTCGAGTGGCTTTTGCAATAAAGAACATGGCTGGCTGGGCAGACGGGTAAGGAACAGCCTGAAAGTAGAACGTGTCCAGTCTTCGAGTTACGAAAATGCCCACGGCCAATACCTCTCGTACGGGCTCGATTAACATTCCAACAGTCGAAAATTTGCCCTTCTTGGAAAGCCTCTCGTGATGATTGCATGTCCCGAAACCCGTAACCCTTCATTCTCACCCCGAAACTTCCGAGAGCCTTTTGTTCGTCTCTCGAACACTCAAATCAGACAATACAGTAGTGCCAAGCCCACGCAGCCAGATGACGCGGCCTGTCAGGGAGCGACAAACCGGGCTCGGTGCAGTGGATTGGTTTGGATTCCCCATTATTAAAGTTAGGGGCAAACAATGCGAGAATTAAGCTTGTTACGACGTTAATGACGCGCGATGGAACCGAGAGCCCATGCCGTCCCACCGAACGCTGATTAGTATTAAACTCCAATCCTTGGCTTTTTGGCTGGACTGGGATCCTGATATGAGCTGGGATGTTTCTGGTGTATTTTATTTTGATTAATTAATTGATTGATTTTGGGTTTTAGGGTTTGCTTGGGTGCGTGGCTATGCGTCTGTGCTGCCGCGTGTTGGGTGGATGCTGGACAGAGACTACTTTATTTTTCCTCCAAGGGTGGGACGAGGATATCAGAAAAGGGTTTTGGCGTTGGAGCAACCAAAGTTTTACGAGGAATCTTGCGATCATTGGGGTCTTTGGATCAGGAAATTAAAAATAAACGTTCGTGGTTCGTTTGATGTTTTGGATCTCGATGAGCTTGTTTGGAGATCAGATCTTGAAGCAAGCAACAGTCACATCAAGCTCTCGATCGAGAAACGATTCGCGGTGGGTGGATTGGCTGACCTTCTTCCGACGTAACCCCGTCTGTGGAGAAATATATCTGCAACGTCGGAGCCGAAACAAGAGTGAACGTCCGAAGATTCCGAGTTTAAAGCTTTGAGCTTGAGGTTAAAACGGTCCCCACAGCATCGCATCCTCTCTCCACAGAGGGGCCACATGGATCTTGGACCTGGGACTTTTGCAAATCGAAGGCATCTTGGAAGGTATGGAAGGGAGGGCAAGTTCCATCCTACTAGGATCGTGATATCGACTTTACTTCGGCATATACTTTTGCAGTATCTGTTCTTTCTCTTTGGAAAGAACTGCCATGCAGGTTTCTGCTGCAGCAAGGAAAAGTCTGTCTCTTGTTGCTCCATCTCTGGCACTTTCCAAGTTCTTCTTGGATCACGACATCTGTCCCTCTTCCTGACCTAATTCTCACTCAGCTGCAAAGCCCGCTTCGTGACCCAACTGATTGGATTAACATTTCAAGGCTTGCTTGGCATGAAGCCTTGTGCCGCTCCTTTCGTCTCTTTTCCCTCAGCTCACGAGACGCCACAAACGGACATCAACTCGTCTTCAGTCTCGCTTCCTTTCCCTCGGATAACGAGCGGGATTAGGGTTCTGAGGCACAGGTAGGTTAAGTGAGGGGGAGGCACAGGATGCAGCGCAGTACTGAGGCGTAAATCTTTAAGTGGGAGGTGGAAATTCTGGCCGAATTACTTCCTGAATTCGGGGCCGTCGGCTTCCTTGCCCGTCGACCGAGTTTCTCCTTGGTGCTCGAAAGAAAAGGACTATCTCTGTTGGAGGGGAGGGAGATTACAACTTTGCAGTTCTCCAATGGCTCATTGACTGTTTGAATATGCGAATCAACGAATGATGGAAACCCTATTCAGGGTTTCAATCTGACATGAGGTCAGATTTTGACGTTGCCAGGCTACGATTTTACTTCTCCATACGTACCGTATTCCTCTTCCGTGCCGCATCTGACTCTGCTCTCGCACTCGCTCGCTATCAAGGACCATTAATGACATGATATGATACCACAATCTAGCCAATGCAAAGCTGCAAAGTAGACTTAATTCTTGCCATGTCTTGTCAACACAAATACGGAAACGAACCCGACAAAAGAGCCAGCCACCGCCAAGCCCCCATTCTCGGATTCTTTATCGTCCAAAGAGAAAATAGTGGCGCTGACCAGCCAAGCTTTCTGTGAACCGCCCCCGCCAGTCAATCGGCGGGATTTTTTGAGTTGACAGTAGCGCAAGGCCGGTGGTCTTGGTTTCTAGCTTAGGCTGGCGCTGATGGAAGTGCGCCGAGGTACTGGAGCTGTCAGGTGCGAAGGTATGGGTTTTTATTTTTCCATGAGGCTTTTATCTCGTGTCCAGGTGAGCGGAGGAAAGCCGAGTTGTGGACGGCATCACGGAGTTGCGAAAGCGTGAAGAGATTGGAAGGGGATGCGAGGATGGTTTTTGCCGTTTCTTGTATGTGTGTGTGTGTGACTGCCCGCTGCAGAAGAATAATGCCAGTTTTATAGACGGGAGGATAAGGTTATTTGATGCGACACACACTCCGATGTGCTGATCCGATCAAGGTTGATCTGATGCGTAGATCCGTGTCTGTCATGTCATCTCATGAACAGAGGAAGACGGCACGGAAGCGACGGGACTCCGCCTTCTCTGCTATTATGCTCCCAACTCCAAGTCTCCAAGCCTCGATACCCAGCCCAGTCGAGTTTGAAAGAGAGAAATATTAAAAAAAATCAAAAGCGAATATACCAACTCTCAACCGACCCGAAGAATCCCTCAGCCCAGCCATCCAAGCCCCGCGGTTCTAGGCATGACAAGTAATATTGATAGAGGCTGCACTTGACGAGCTGCACATGAGTCAAAATGAATTAAGCATGTTTCTGGACTTATCCACACATTCTCCATAAACACGACCTTCCAAGATAAGCCAAAGGCTTTTTCCATGTCTTGCTATCACCTCATTTGGTTGGAAAGAGGAGAATCGATGATAGGAGCCAAGCATCCGCCAAGCCCGCGAGCAATTAACTCTATTCGTCGTCTCGTCTCCCCCATGCAACCATCTCTCCCACCTTTGCCTTTGTGTGGCGCGGCGCGGCCTTGGTCTTTTCCTTGTTTGCATGGCAGGCTGGCAGGCATGATGGCTGAGACTCTGAGAGACGATTCCATTCCATGGAAAAGTCAAAAAGACGCAGGGAGATGCACCAGAAAAGACTGACCAAGGAAGCGAATCTACAACTTTTGGATCTATTCCTCGTGCAGCAGCAACTGTACTCGATTAGGTAGGTCGTGTTGGTTGGTTTCCGAAGAAGACAGATAGAGAATGTCCACCTGGTCAGACGGTATGATAGGCGTCTCTCCCAAGCCGAGCCAAGCAAACGCCACGCTCTCGGCGTCCATGGTTCAAAAGTAAGGTTTTATGGTTAATTTGCGTAGCATGAGACCTGACCAAGGCTGGACCAAGGCCGAGTGAGTGGACGAGCCAGAGCCGGCAAAAGCAGAAAAATAATCAGAATAATCGAAGTAGTTAATTAAATGTTCGATCCCAGTTTGGCAGTGATTATTTAAGATTGATTTCGCACGGGACAAGCCATGCCCGTTCGTCCTCTCTTTTGGAATTGAAATTTGCTCGGTCTGAATACCCGGCAGATCAGTCAATGATGTGGGAATTAGAGTTGACGAGGGCGACAGTCAAGCTTTCTTTACGAAGGAGGGAGAGATCATTCGTATTCGGACCTTCGAGTTCAGCACCAGCCAGCGCATCGCATCCATCATCTAAAAAGATGCTTTTGACATGGTGAGGCTGGGTGGCCGGTACTGCTGAGGGTAAGGGTGTACAGTAATGGTGTGGTAACCTAGAACTTTAACCTTAAGTTTACGACCTCCAGGATGTCGCATTATTTCGCCAGAAACTTTGTTACTACAGCATACGGACTTTTTGCCTGTGAACCTGTCCGTGATGAGTGAACTTTCTGCAGAATGATGCAATTTGCGGGCTTCTCGGATAGATGCCACAGGGAATCATTACTTGATGATACTGTATTTAATTACTTGGCAATCTCACTGGTTAGACTTTCCTCGAGGGGTTCATACGGTAGATGACAGCTTGACATAAGATACACGAACCTCGCCGTCTGAATGAGCGAGGTTGCGAAAGGACACTCTGTCCGCATTTTTAATTGGCACTGCTCCGTCCCGCCTTTACGAACAAACGACTCAAAGAGTAGAAAATAAAGACGAGACAAATAACAGTCAGCCAGCCAGCCAGCCAGCCCAGATCAGCCCAGCCTAGCCTAGTAAAAGCAGCGAACCATATTCCTCTTTCGTGTAGTTTATTGCAAGTGTTCGTCAGAATACGGAGGTCCGCTCTTGGCTGGTCTGCCACTACTTACAGTAGTATTAGTAGTACAGCGTAGGCTCGGCGAATTGATTGCCCATCCTATCCTATCCTATCTAAAGTTCGGGAAGAAGCAGACGACGGCACATACCATGGTTGGCTTCCTGAGTCTGAGTTCATATGATCATCTCTCCTCGCCCCGTTCGCGCACCACTACACACTCATACTCACTGCCGAATCGCATCGCTCTCGCATCATCGCAACATTCTTCCCCCCTTCTATCCAAACTCACACCATCATTAGCAGAGAGAACCGCAAGTTCCCGTGTGCGGAAACCTCGGAATGCTCTCATCTCGGCCATCGCTGATTGGCTCCCTCGGCAACTTACATCCATTTAGAATGTGGTGACACGGGAAACCCATGCAAGCGAAGCGAGCCACCGGCCCAAGCCCAGAAGAAAAGGAAAGGGCTGGCGGGATCGACACACACCTAAAAATCATGCTTAAAACCTTGAATTTTTGACACCGTGTCGCTAAGGTGCCAAGAGACGCCACTGAGCGCGATGGCTTGAGGCTTGACTGCTTTGGGAGGGATGGGTGGAGATGGGTGTGGGGCGTATTGCGTGGCCTCTGATGGGGCGGGAATCTGGTGTGGAGACTGGATTGGACTAGATTTTATTTTTGAAGGTGGTGAGGTGAGGTGAGGATTTTGTAATGTGATGAGAAGATGAAGAGGGAGATAGGGCATGGCTTTGATGAATGGGAATGCAGGTTCTGTGGAGTTGTGATGTTGGTGATTCTGGAGTTGGTTTTGCTTCGGAGTAAATCTGAAAGCGTGATTTCAATCTGGGTATTGATGCTTCCAGGCGGCGCTGCTCTGCAACGAACCCGATCTAGACGGAACGAAGGCTCAGGAATGTCCATCAATCAAGGGGGGGAATAACTAGGTTTCAAGTTGCAATCATCCAGTTCTCCCATGTCCGAATCGGGATGATTTGCGTTGGTCGAGATGAGTTGAGGGCTTTTGAGAAAATTGGATTGCGTGGATGTGAATGGAGGCTCTCGGCACCAAAAAGAAATCACCTGTGATAGCAATCCCCTTGATTACTTACGATTGACGAGTTTCTTACCAGTTTTCGGTGGTTCTTCTGTAAGCAGATACAAGGGGAGTACACGAGGGCGATCTACACTCACCCTTTTCTATGTCAAACTCACTACAGCAGCGACCGCGGCAACATGATACCAACGAACCTCCCTGCTCCGAAGTCCTCGGGGTCCGGTGACGTGAGGTCATGAAGTGAAAATAAGGTATGCGTGCATATAAATTAATCAAATCTGATTTGGAGCCTGTGGCACGAAGAGGCTTAATATCGATCGCGAGGATGGTACATTGATTTCGAGTTAAGCCTTTGGAAGAGGTTGGGCTTGGTGGATAAAAGCCGGTCGGGTTGGGTTGGCGATTGTCTCAAGAGAGATTAAGCGATTAATTGATCAACACCCCCCTGTGTATCTGCACGAACGTATGAGCTGCGGCCTTCTCGAATTTCTGATTTAGCTAGAAGATTTCAAGACATCTAAATGGAGTATAATAAACCTTGGAATTCTTCTTTCCTGAGGGGCTTAAATGTGCACATCAAAAGATCTCAACGTTTCCACCACCCGGTCACAGTTAGCAGTCCACGCAACACCAACTCAACTCCACACCCTCGTCCTCACCTCACATTTCGGGTTTGTACTTCTTCCTTTCCATACATCTTCTTTTCACGAAGGCCAGTCCCACATCCCGATCTCCTCTTACACGCACCCCACATCGGCAGGAATTGCAACACTGGCTCTACTGGTTGCGCATCTAGCTTTTCTGCTTTTGAACAACGTAAACTTAACTCTAACTCTAACATCGGGGTTGGCGAAAGTCAAATTCGGGACCGAAGTTCCGCCTCTGCCGAATACAGATCACAGATCTGAGGATTCGGTCCCTATGTACAAGTATGATTCGAAATCACAACAGAGTTGTATATTCCATGAATTATTGGATGTTGGAAATGATTGAAGATCGCAAGTTTGGGATTTATTGTGAGGATACGTACTTACCGGTACACGAAGACTGTTTTGTGAATGGATCTGGATTTGGAGTGAGGGGGCAGGGTCGATCATTCACCTGGTTTGCAATCAATCCATCTCTAAACTAAGGCTTGAAACTGCTCGGCGGGCAGCGATCTCCACACTTGCTTCGGCCTCAAGTCTTTTTTCTACCGTTTTCTCCTTCTCTGTATTCACAACTTGTTCGGAGTCAGCGTGGACTCTTCAACCCAAGAACATGACACGCCACACGGTACAGCACCTCAATTCGGAAATGGGAGGACGACTGCTTGGGATGGATGCGTAATGTTGGTTTAAGCTTCAATTTGAGAGGTGGACGGGTGGGGAGGGGTGGTGGCTTATTTGGGATTTGAGGATGTGGATTTGGAGGGAGGTGTGGAGAAGGCCTCGTCAGTCTTGTAGCGTGGTGGTGAGGAAGAACATGCGACGACGAGATAAAGGGAGAGATGGGATCGTAAGCCAACGATGTACTGTAGAGGAGATAGGAATGGAGTCTCTCTGGGATGGGCATGGAGCTGGCGAGGTTGCTGACAAGCTCTAGTGTAAGCAGATGTTGGGACATTACGGACTTTGAGTACGGCAGTTGGATTGCTTTTCTTCTGGGAAGATTTCCCAGGATCGCGATATGTAGAGGGAATTGTTCTGTTGCTATGCAGCATGGCTGGAAGAGCGCGAGAAGTTTGTTGCGGCCTTGAGTTAAGCAGGCATAAACATGATGGGGATATCCTGTCTGGCATGCTCTGCTCAGGGCGATGTTCCTCGAAGTCTTCAGAAGCTACTTTCTAAGGTTCTGATTTACTTTTGAAGGATCTCACAAGATTACGGGGTGATGGAGATGCCGTTCGTGAGTAATCTGTAGCTACTGCTAAGCCATCCAACCTTTTCGGTTGTTAAGTTTTCGGGCCATTGAAATTTCGAGCTCGGAGATGATTAGAATCACGAGAACAGACAAGTAAAATCAAGAAAATGAAAGCTTGTGTACAAGTCCTTGGTGTGACTTTTGCAGTCAAAGATAAATTGCTCCTGGAAGAGCTCGTATCTCGAACTCATTGATAATGCGAAGGTACTGGTAGGTGACGATGCGATAAAATAAGCTCCTGGACCGATCGTCTCAATTTCGCCTATCTTGACACTTCTCTCCTGACTTACGTGCTCGGCTGGGATGATTTAAGGGAAGTAAAGACGAAGAGGCTTACGAATGATTGCAGACTGGACCCGGTGGACGGGTTTTCATTACCATTCCGACATGGCTGAGCTTGTCTCCCAAAATGAAGCAGAAAATATGTATGCGTCCCGGTCGAGAACAATTGACCGGCGGACTGACGAGTCGACTCCGTTTCGTCTCATCTCCTCCGCTGTATTCGTGTCACCCCATCCTCGTGACGAAACGAGCTTAATTGGGAGAAGCATCACCATCGGGACTCTGGCATAGCGATGTGGTTCGGGATCGGAATTTGAACGCGAGTGCGAAAGCCTATCTTACCACGGCCGGAGGAGATGATACGCTGGCCTAGGGAGCAATGCCACAGCCAAGACTCCCTCATTTGCTTATCTTGAGTCTTGTCAGTGTTTTCCAAGACTCTTGGGCAACGTGCATGGAGTTTACCCAGAAGGAAATGATCAGAGAGGAGGACTCGGGAAGAGAAACGGTGCGGACAGCAAATTCAAGACCGATGACTGAGCAGCAAGATACTTTGCCCTTCTGTCAACAATTACTTTCCCTGAGCTGTTGGATATTTTAGACCAAGGCACACTGGATGCAGTGTGATGCCATGAACTTTAACATGTAACATGTATCTTTGTATTGTTAGTACGGCCTACATAGACGCAACCCTCTTGTCAGATTTGAATGCTCTGCCTCACTGGAATTGGCCTCGGAAGCGACCCAAGGAAACAAACGCGACAAGGCGTTCTTCATCAGTCACACACAACGAAATCTAAATCCAAATCAAAATCCAACTAAACCAAGGAATTCCCAACACCCTCAACTTGCAAACACTTGCAGCAGCTCGGTACCGTATTTAGGATTTACCGTCTCTGGCATGCAGAAAGTGATCCCTCTCCGTTCCAGGTTCCCATGCCGCGCCCTGGCTGATGCCGCCATGCTTTCTTACCAACACTTGACAACTTGCTCGCTCCCCACCAAGAATGTAGTACCCTTTCGAGACTAAGGTGTTTTGATCTAGAATTAGCGCCTTTAGCGGCCCCAAGGCTTTCTCACCACCGGTGCACCACACCCTTGCACCCTGCCCAGAACCCTGGCACCCTTGCCAAGCAAAACCTAATCTAAGATAATTTGGGCCAATCCAGTCCGCCAACTTGTGCGTGAGTGAGAGGAGAGACAAGAGAGAGGAGCGAACGATCCCTAAACGGCTTTGTCTTTGGTTGCTAGCGCAAGTGCAGACTTGGGAGTAGCGCAGTTGCACAGGACTTGATATACCGCAGACATCCGCCGCTGGTTTATGCTTCCTGGAAAGAGAGAAGGGAAAGGCACTGGAGCTTCACTTCACGACACCATCACGCACAGCCATACAGCAGCACTCATCAGCATCAGCATCAGCATCAGCATCCAACACTGCCGCACAGTACGACGCAGCTGATTAAGACACATATACGATAACGACATCATCGCAGGCAACACTCAATACACCAAACTGTCAGTTGTTCATACAACTGAAGGGACATCTGCATAGATACAGGGAAACGAAAGTTGAGGATATTCGAGGCCGACTTCAGGAATTCCAGGTTCCAAGTCAAAATCGATTTAGAGGGTCCCGTGATCGACCAAGATAACCGGCCGACAATTTTCCGGACTTCCGCCGATCTCAATTCATTCTTGCCAGACCAGCGAGCAAGCTCTCCCCACCACACTCAAGCATTCCTAAGTCGACTTCTGGGAATAGCTTCAATTTTGTTCCCGGACTTGTTTATTCTTCGAACAAGGTACGTTTATTTTACTTTTACTTGCTTTTTTGTTCTGCCTATTTTCGAGCATTCTGCTTTATTGGACACGGCAGCGTGCACATGCTCTGGTACTACACTGCGTCATTGTCATTGCGGTATCCAGCACCACAGCACAATTACGCTTCCTGCCCAGACTTTCCCCTTCACTCTTCCAGCCGCCCCCAAGCTGCCGCAAACACTCTTCCGTCCTCTTTCTCCCCTCCCTTCTACTCTCGGATGCATGGCAGCAGTAGCATGCGGCTTGTCGCTGTATCAGATCCGCCTGGGCAGAGCCTCCTCCAAACGGCAGGACTACGCGCAGAACTGCCCAAGAAGCTTAGTTTAAGCTTCTGTCACCTTGTGCTTCACCGTGTCTCACGTCCGCGTCGACCTCCCCATTTTGCGAGAGTGGGACGACCCCGTTGCTAACTTTTCATCTGAAGCGACGAGGATCAAGCGCGAAACGTTTCAGCTTCACCATCTTCCACCACAAACAGTACTAAACGGTACTCAGTGACCTGCCACTCAAGCTTCTCTCTAACTCCAAGGCCGCGTAGAGCTGCTGGATCTACAGGAGACGTCTAAAGATAGACTCCGAGTTCGACCAAGCAATTGAGCAAGCAATCCCAATTCGAGGCATGCGCTAAAGTATAAGGACACCATTCCTTGACTTCGAAGACATTACCAAGCTATCAGCACGCGAGAACGGAGTACACTGATACTCAATTGAGCGGCACAGACATCTACAGACAAAATGGATACATATTACGGCCACGTACGGTCCCCTGCGGATGCGATCAAGCTATTCGAAGCATGTCGATTGGGTTTATTACCTCGAGTCCAGAGAAGGTTATCGGAGAAGGAGAGACAATCCATAAAGTCTGGATCAGTATTCGTGTGGGACGAGAGGGAAGCAGGTATGAGGAGGTGGACAGATGGAAAGTCATGGAGTGCAAGCAGAGTGTCCGGCAGCTTCTTGACATACAGAGAGATGGAGGGCAAGAGAGGAGGAGGGCAATTCGTTCCACCACCGGTCCGTCGATCGAATGGAAAGACACCAGACAGTGCAAGAGGAAGTGACGAGGATCTCGACATGGATGGCGATGGACCAGACGGATACAGATACAAGCCAGATGGCCTGATGAAGCAGTCATTCAGCATCACCACATCAACCGGCCAGCACCTCCATCTGATTAGCTATTACTCTCGCCCACATCCCGGTGCCCCAGAGCTCCCTATGCCCACGACGGATCCACAACTCAGACACATTGTCCCAGTCAAGGGAATGTACCCAGAGTCAACAGTACACGAGGCTCAAGGGCCAGCAGTCACACGAGCACCAATGCAGCACAGCCCATATATGCAGCATCAGCCAATGCAATCACCACATCGAGGTCACCCTCCTCCACCCTATGGCTACCAGCCGGGTTATTCGTGGCCACCTTCTCCTGCTGCTACTCCACCATACCCACACTATCCAGGCCCAATGTACTCTCCTCTTCCACCACCTCCTGGTTCGGCTCATTCTTCGCCATACCAACATCACAGCCCACACATGGCCAGTGGCCACATTCCAAATGGCATGATGCCTCATCCGCAATCCATCTATGACCGACCTCCTCCACCTCTTTCTGACTCGTCACTTCCACCACCTCCTCCACCAGTTTCGTCGAGAGGAATGAGCACTGCAACTGCCGCGAACCTGATGCCTAGCTACGCACCAAATCCAAGTCCACGTGTCGCCCAAGCTAGACTCGTCGCCGAGCAACAGGCACAGCTCGCACAGAGGGCTCTACAGAATCCATCATTACTTGATCCTCGCCTCTCAGCTCCTCAGATCTCTCTCCCACCAGTGCAGGTTCCCGAAACCCCAAGAACATCCACACCACCTCAGGCAACCGCTCAGCCACAGTCTACATCGCAACCAAACACACCTCCTGGAGATCGCCCTGCTTCTCCAAAGGACACTCCCAAGACCAACGGAACTTCTCAAGCTCAAAGCATCCCAAGTATCTCACACTTAGTGCACGCTACAGACTCCGTCTCAGTCATGTCCGACAACAAGAGCAACAGCAGCCGCACAGGCAGCAAGAGCCCAAAACCCGTCAATAGTGACAACCAAAGACCAACCGATATCCCTCACGACAAGCTGAACATCGGTGGGGAGGATCAAAGGGCTATCCGGGTCTTGGACAAGAAATTTATGATCTAATACATCAACCATTTTGCGAACTTGCGCGAATAGACGACGATGACCATCGCGTCCTTGTTTTCACTTGTACAAATACGATTCTTCATACAGCGGCAGAGGCGGCAATTTTCTTTATTTTGCATTACATCTTCGCAGCGCTGCATTGCATTGCAGCATTCATACATACATTCGTTTTTCACAGCACCGTTTGACCGATGATACACCAGCAGCGCATCACAGCATGGATGGATTTTGGGCTAGGATCGGGGATCTGATTATATTTGCATTGCGATTGGCGTTGGGGATAGGGATAAGGGGATCTTGCTTCTACATGCCTATATGGCGGTTTGATTTCTAGTCTTGCTGATACTTCTGCTTGGTGGGAGATGGAGGATGAGAAAAGTCTACTTGCGTGGAGTTTGGGGGAGATGGCCTCTTTGCAGGGTGCTTAAGTTGAACGGACACCTAGATAGGTAGTTGAGAATCGAAGATTTACAAACGAAACTACCTGTCTTCTGACTGTGACATGCTCCTATGGTGACGCAGCTTTCAAATGTGAATTCTGTTTACCAATTCGCAACTAGTCTGGTGTTTGGCTGGCTAGGTCTGCTACAGCAGGACCTGGATCTTACCTTTGTTTGCGCTATGCTGTGCTGTTATCGGACATTCCTGAGAGCTGCCAATCCTCAACCGTCTTACAGTATTCACTGGCATCTCTCGAGCTCGCGTGGCGGTGTCGTGTCAGAACTACCCATACCGTCCGCACCAACAGCGTGAAGTCGTCACCACGTCTACGATACGTTGCATACTTGCAGTGCCGCACAGTGCAGTGCGGACCGAACCTAGCCCATTACATAACCAAAAAGCTAACTAGGGATCCAACTTACAGTACGCTTACAGTCAGTCACAAGCACATTCACACTCTTACAGGCAGGGAAAAGAAATTCAGCCTCACTGCGCCTGGCATCTGCGGCAGCAAGTCCAGCATGGTCTGGTCTGGTCTGCTTTGGTCTGGTGGTTCTTGTACAACTTATGATTCAAGGGGCCCCGCTGATGGCTGCAGCAAGAGGACTCGAAGAGGTAAGTATTTCGCCTATCTTGGTCGTCTGATGAGCGGCGTGTATGTGATGTGAGTGGTGAGATATCTGAAACAGAGATACTTTGCACAAGGCAGATTTCCGTTGGTTTGGGTACCTATTTTATAGTCTATTATACTGTATATTCTGCTGGTGTGGTAAGGTCTGGCCAGGTACAGTCCCTAGTATATTGACTACCCTGGAGTTCGTGGGTGAGTAGGCGTAATAGGAGGTGAAGAACTCTCCAACACTGCCACTTTGACTTTGACTTTGTGGTGGTTCTATAAATACGTGTATTTGGTTGGAAGTGTAGGGTATTCTCTGTGTCACAATCTTACACACTTTCTCTATCACTATCACAAACATATTCTATTGTTGGCGAGCTGAAAACGAAAGGATCAGACTTGTGAGTTGTGATACCCGCGCCCCCGTCTCGCACTTACAGCAAAGTTTCTTCCCCTCCTCTCCTCTCCACTCACCCCTGGTTCCTGCAGTATACGACTCTTGGTGTGGTGTGGTGTGGTCATGGCGATTATCACTGAATAGCTCATGGTGTGTTTGTCACTGAGGTACTTGTTTCATGTTTCGCGTTTCGCGTTTCATGCGGGGGCGGAAGTATCAACTATCAATTAAGCAACAATGTAAGCGAGTTTGAGACCGGATGGGATTGGATATGTTACGACGACATCCGCAACCGAGGGGTAGGAATTGGAACATGGGACGACATCTTGTCACTTGGGTTTTTTGTGGGGATGGTAAGGAAGACACAGAGGGAGGATGGAGATGTGGAAGCAATGACTGCTGTTTTCCTTTCGATGGTCCAAGCGATCGTGCCATATGTAGACATTGTGCTAGATACATTGGATATCTTGAGTTTGGTTGAATGTGTACCGAGAAGCTTGTAAACTTTATGATTATTCGAGAGTGTATAGAAAGAAAGACCGATTGGATATTTCTTTCTCTTTTGGACAGGCCGTACACTGGTCGATATCCAGGAGCAGGAAGTGCTGCCTGGACGGAGTCAAACCGGAAAATGAAACAAGTTCTGATATCTCGATGCCATAGTCTCAGTGATGATAAGTATGGATTTGAGACTCAGCAGGCTTGAAATCAAAGCACAGAAGATCGTTTTGCTTGGATAATTCTATCAAGATCAAAGATCTGATACTCACAGCGCTAGTGCTCCATCTCCCCACCAACGAAAGTCGGCATCGTACTCAAAGAAAGTGACCAGACCTCGCTACCTCTCGATCTCGAGCTCATACTCAGCTGGTGCCAAGTTCGATATCTGCATATCCAACTCCATCCATACACTTCAATTCCGTTCCATTCTGCAACAAGAAAAATCTCGCACTCCTCATCCCGAAACTCCGACTGAAGGCAAGGCAAGCACAGCACAGCAAAGCTGAACACTCAGATCATACAAAGATAGAAATGATCTGATAGCCGCGCCCCCTCTGCGCTTCTGCTACTCTGGTCTGAACTCTATAATGATCCAGTACGGGACGTCATCTCCTTGCGGTAGATATAGGCGAGCGGATACTGTCCTCCCTTCCAACCCTCATCCGACGACGACAAGGAAGCAAGCGCAGGTGCGGCGCGGCTACTTGATGTGGGTGGTACAAGAGCAAGGGAGAGAAATATTCAGGATATTCGAAATAATGAATAAAACAATATTTCGAATATTTCGAATATTATTTTGCTGGAGAAAGAGGGCTGAGTGGAGCATTGGCTGCAGGACAGGACAGGGCAGGGGATGCGATAAGACGGGAGTGGCGCCTCGCCTGGCTGGCGGCATGTCAGACACATAGATACATACTCACATGCTTGTATGCAGATTCTGCACGGAATAGAAATGACTTGGTGTGGAAGTGGACGAGGGGCAGGGAGGGGTACGATCGGTGGGCGTTTAGGCGCGGATGTAACGCTGGCTGCCCCGCTGAAAAAAGTATATTTGTCAAGACAGACAAACAGATAGATAGGATTGGACAGTAGAAGTACCCATGTACCTGACCTGGCACACTTTCCAGTGTGTCTGTCGAGTAGAAATGTGAGATACGACTGGGGAAAAGAACTAGACATACGAGGTGTACACCCTCTTCTTGAGACGCCCGGCATGGCCCCCAATCCATTACCTGCCATCTCCTGCTATGTGCGAATCAGAGAGAATAGAGTGCGAACAAAGCGTCAACTTCTTCACGTAAATCTCGCATTGCTGGGACGGGAAGAACCCCAGGATTCGGAATCGGAGCCTCATCCCATCTCACCATTCTCGCTATCTGCTTCTAATCGGCAGCTGGGAGAGAAGCGACACTTGGGATCGGAGATGTGATAGAGTAGGGACGGAGCAGAAGCTTGGGGGCTGAAAAGCTGGCAGGATGGAGGGTAAGGATGTTGGTGATTAGCCCCCAACTCTATCTCGACTTCACTTCACTTCATCTCAACTAGAGTTGCCACTTGGCCAACATTCCAGGTATGGTATTGGACAATTGATCTTGTGATGCGGTGATGCAGAGATTGAGCTATTTATTCGATTGCTGTGAGGTAATGGTAGGCAGAGTTCGTGCAATACAACTTGCTGGTCTGCTCAGCTGTCCTCTTGCGCCTTGCGCGATCGAGGTTTCTGAAGCTTCCGGGCCTCCGGAGACAGGACATGGTGATGAGGGCCGCATACTGTATCCAGTTGGCAATATACGCAAGGCTCTCTCACCATGTCTCTCGCAAATCACTGACTCGCTATCCAAGTCATCGCAATCTATTACCGTTGATCTCAGCCCTCCTTTCGCCCACGATCAGCACAAAACAATTCAAACATCAAAGAAGCAAGAAAGCAACAAACAAGAACGCACAGGCGCAACATCATCCCCATCAAGCAAGATCAATCTATTCATGCCCCTCTACCCCTCCTCCACGACCCAATGAAACCACTCACCAGAAACACCCCGGTGTTAAACTAGGCTCGTACATGCATACATACCCGTTCCGTCCGTCCCGCACCGCGCCGCACCTGCAGCCTATCCTTGTCACTTTCTCCCTCCACCGCCTGATACTTACCTGCACCACTGAGTAGAACATAGAACGAAACAGAACGATAGAAGAATGCGAGCCAGTGCAAAACCAGGGGCTCCAGGGGAAACGGTGCTATATGCGCTGATCCTGGGATGAACTCGCATCGTTCATGCACGAAGTGTCGATTTAGGCGCCGCAGACGCAGGCTGCGTATCACTTACAGGCATACGCTCCACTTGTGCCCTGTACCTGCTTGCTTCTGACTTTGTAGCATTCTTGATATTAATTTTGAAATCCTGGGGAGAAGACGCAAGATGCTGCAGAATGATTCACAATAATCATAAAGTATGTGAGCGCGAGTAGGTGAAACAGACAGAGCCTTGGAGTGGATCGATGTATGTATGTATCTATGCGACCCTGCCGTCTCTTCCTCCCTCCCACGCGCGCGTCCGCGGCACAGCCGTCCCATAGCCGCTGCAAAGAAGACTTGACTGGCTATGAAGACATGGAGAAGACTGAAAAGCGGATGCACATCATCTACCGCTGCAGAAAGCGCAGGTCGGATGATGGCCATGAACTGATGCAAGCCGTCTATTCTGCGGGAGGCGTAGCCGCCGAGCAGGTCACTCGCATGCACGACCCAAACATCGACCCACGAACTGCCGATGCAGGCAGGGCAAAAGTGGTAGATGTCCGAGACACATCGCATCACATCGCATCACATCGCATCGCATCAACCTTGCCTGCTTACCTTCCTGATCAGGAATTTGGGACTGCAGATGCGGATTTGAGTTTGTTCTGCTGCAGAGTCAACCTGGAGAAGCGAGCGGCTATGCGCGCATTCCTGGAGCAAGCATATTGAGAAATTCATCCAAACGCCGGTCCGATTAGAATACGATGCGCGCAATCGACCAAACCTACATTTTGACACTGCAGCTGGCGGCTGTGCCGCTGACATGGGATGGGGAAGGGAGCAGCCGTTCCGGTGCAGGTGAGAGCTGTGCTTGCATTTGGGGGCTTGGAATCTGGACAACTTTGGGGTCCGGCGATGTTGGTGGCGCTTGCTGAAGAAGTCTGCCCTGGAAGTTCATCCAAATGTTGGGGTTCGTGAGATTCGGTCGCTTGTGAGGCTGGCGGTGTTTCATGTGTGTGGAAGTATGGCGCAGCTGTTGGCAAAGTAGAGAATTGGAGGGCTAAATGAGATATACATAGGAAGATGGTAGGAAGAATGGTAGAAGTTGTGAGGAATGATGTCGAACGACTCCAAAAACTTGTCTGTGACCGCGCACTTTTGTGTGTGACGAGGCTGAAGGAAGGGCCGAGTTGGAGGCCGACTTGGTTCTTCCTAGAATCAGTAACGGGAACCAGAGCCTAAGAGCGGTGTCACCGAGGGGCAACTCGGAGAATGGGACATGTGTACGCATGTGACTGTAAAACTCAAAGTATTGGGATTCGGTCTTCGGGAGCAGGACTTCCGTGCTGATTATAGTATTACAACAGATGTACTGTACAGATGACGACGGAGCTCTAACAGTCGCAACGTCCCACCCAACGAGGGAATGTCACAACTTCCCTGATATTCGGCACAAGTCCAAGATATCCCAACAATCGGTCAAAGCCCAGACCGAATCCTCCATGAGGTGCACTACCCCATCTTCGAAGATCAACGTACCATTTCAGGTCGCCGAGTTCCTCATCTGAAGGCATGGGACCAGGTGGAATCATCTTGTTGGCCTGCATGGACCGGATGAGTGGCTCCAAGCGATACTCACGCATGGAACCACCTGCAATCTCACATGCCTCCGGGACGAGTAAGTCGAAACAGTCCACAGTCTCGCGACCATCTTCGTTGGTAAAAGATGACAACATGTAGAATGGTTTGATGGCTTTGGGGTAGTGGGTGACAAAGACCGGTACTACTGAATCATCTGTTGACCCCAAAGTGGTGGCAATATAGCGTTCATGTTCAGCTTGTAGGCCGGTGCCCCATTTTGGCTCGTGTTCAAATTGATGCGAACTTGAACGAAGAAGCTTGATGGCGTCGGTATAAGTGATTCGATGGAATTCCTGGGAGCCACCACGCCAGCGCCGCGACAGCTCTTTTTCTCGACTGGCCGATCCGCCTGGGCGGGTTCCACTTCCAAGCAACTCTGTTGCGACCCTAGATCCGCTTTCTAGACTGTCGGTAACAGATCTGAAAGTATCTTGTACTACTTTCATGACATCGTCCATGTCTTCAGTGAAATTCAGCTCTGCTTCCAGCATGTAGAACTCGCTCAGATGCCGTGCAGTATCGCTTTTCTCGGCTCTGAATGTGGGTGACAGTGTCCAGACATTGCCGACAGCTTGTGCCAAAGCCTCTAAATGTAATTGACTTGAGACAGTCAGGTATTTTGGAGCTCTAAAAAATGTTCCATCATCATCTTTGGTAATCGCCCCCTTATGTGCACTACCGACATGAAAGACCTCTCCCGCTCCCTCGCAGTCAGACGACGTGATTATGGGTGTATGGGTCTGGGTGAATCCATTCTCATGAAACATTCCAGTCACAGCAGCTATGGCATCCGATCGTAGTCGAAGCAAGGTCGAGTTTGCTTGGGTTCGTCCTCGCAGATGAGGCATCGTCCGAAGGTACTCAGGTGTATGCCATTTCTTCTGTAAAGGGAATGTCTAGACATTGCGTCAGCAAGTGGGCTGGGCACATACAAGGAATGCTGTCCTACATACGACCGGATCGGCAGCGCCAAATATGTCCACATTGTCTACAACAAGTTCATGGCTTTGGGCCTTGGTGTTCGGTGATGGTGTCCAGGCTCCAGTAAATCGTGCTGCTGTCCCAGTCGTGAGACTGTTCAAAAGTGATCAGCGTAAGCCCACGCAATTTGATCTTGGGTCAGGTCCAGACCTCTGGGCTTGCTCTGGCCTCAGCACAGCTTGTAACGATTTCGCTGTCGTTCCATCCCCCACAGAAACGAAAGACACCTGTTTCTGATTTCTTATTGACCGTATGAAGCCATTGACCACCACCTTGCTGGCATCCTCCGGACCTTTGTCTAGAAGGTGCGCAATTGAAGCGCTATGCGGACCGGAACCATTGTGAGCATGCCGGCATTGGCTCGGAGTCGACTTCAAGCTTCGTATCAGCCTCGCTTTTGGCTGAACCATCGCCTCCGTTCGCTTGCTGATGCTCCTCCGACTCGATCGGCAGATTCTTCCAATTATGCAGGCGTTGGCAATCGTCAGACTAAGAGTGCTTGAGACTTCGAAGGGATCGTCCGAGAGGAGGAGGAGTTCGCGAAGGATACGTTGAAATGCGTCAAAATGCGCCGGCTGCAGAAGTGGCTGCGGCGATCGCGGTCTGGGCTTTAATTGAGATGGGAGGTCTGAGTGTTGCTGCTGGTGGCTTGTCCTGGTCAATATCGTAGGAGCGGCGTTGAGGAGAGATTTGGGGCCCTGGGGGAGCAATTGATAATACGAGAGAAATGAGGATGTTTGTGATCGGACGATTCAAAGTTTCAAGGTTTCAAGGTTCTAAGGTGGCCGCGGGCAGGAAGGGCCCAAGCTCCCCAAGCGAGACGCACCTTTCCGATCCTGCTGAATCCTTGCACGACGCTTGCTGGGGTTGGGCCAGCTCTTCGAGACATTGCAGAAACAGAAACGGGGAAAAGAGCTGAAGACATATATCTGCCTGCTTCAGAAGTACCCCAGTATTCAGACTTCTCGCAAACCCGGAGGTTCCTCCGTTCTCGTCTGAAAGTATCTTTTAAAGTTCGCCCGCAAACAAAACAAGCCCGCTTCCCTCGTCCAAGCAGCGCGCTTGAGAGCCGATCCGACCCGCCTCTGCGGCACTTCATTCAAGGCTACCTTGCTTGACTCTCCACCATGTTCCAAACTCTCCATGGTCCATGCTCATCTCTATCACACCTGGTGTGATATAATATGACTGTCCATCCACTGCCGCTTTGGTAGCAAAGGTTTCGCTCGCTCCCTCCACGTATAAACACGAATCGGCAGCGAGGAAACGAGCCCTCCTTGCGTTCTCTTGCATCTTCTGCCTCGTCACGTTGCGGACACAATTGTTGACATCTCTCCGAATGGAATGCGTTACGAACAGCTCAATTGTTGAGCTCGTTGGTACTTGATGGACACGAGCAGAGATGGTGAGATGCAGGCCAGGCCCTCCCTCGCAGTCCTGATCCTTCACCGGGTGTGCACACTCGGACTCGAACTTAGTGCTATGGCCATCCCGTTACACCACTTGCTTCCTTTTGGCTTGATCGTCTTCGGCAATCTGGCGTCACCCATTACAGAACACAATAAGATCTTGGGACCGGGATGATACATATCGGTATTCATAGTTCATATAGGTACCGTTACGCCGCCAATTTATTCCCCACCCTGGCAACGCGTTTGTCCTGAAAAGGACCATCTCTGTACTGCATTCAGAGTATAGTCCGACGGATATCGCTCCTGATAAGTCAGAAACGGGGCAATGGGTCATAGGGCTCCTAATAGCTGGGTCTCAGCTGCCGAATTTGTCTGTGCTTCGTGTTATTGGCTTTGCAAGGAATGTTGGCATCAGCGAGTGGCTTTCTCATTCTAGTTCACATCACACTCCATCTATATAACGAAGACCCATGTCCACCACCTCAAACGATGGGTTACAGTACATCTCGAATTTATCTCATCCCATCTCATCCATTTTCTTCCGGTGTAGTTTACCAAGATTCAACATCCTTGTCTTGACCAGCTGCACGTTCGCCTCACTGATTCATAGCCATGCCACCGTCGAAGCCAAAACCATCTGAAATCGCTGCTGAGGCTAAGAAGACATATATCCCCTATATTCGTTCGACATTTCAGTCAGAATGGCCGGCGACTTCTTTTCTGTGCTATTCGGAATCAATGATAGCTCCACCTCCACCAAAAGAAACTGCACAGCACTGTCGATTCGGTGAAAACCCCACCTTAAGAAGTCACAGTCACAAATCTTCGACTTACACTTTCTAGCATTTTATCAGCGCGATCCGGTCGATTTAGCTCTGGATTGGATGGTACCAGGAGGCGAACAGATTCCGGTCATCATGCCAGCGAACGACAAGAGGCCAGGGGGAGATTGGGAAGCTGGTACGTGACTTAACAGCCAAAAACTAGTTCAGACGACTCACAAGTTACAGGTGTAATGTCACCTGAAGAGTGCCTCTGCCGGCGGAGCAATCTCTTCGCCACTTTGACGACGCCAGGACCGGGAAATTCTCAGGCTTCGAATTACCCGATACCTCCGAAGACAGGTATATATTCAGCTAAAGTCGGTTCGTACGAAACGCTCTGGAAAAAAGGCATGCTTTTGCTGATCAAACATAGTTGTATTTCGAGACGGCCCAGAAAAGTATGAGGTCTGGCCCGAATACAAAGGTAAGACTTCCTGTATCTGAATCTACGGCATGTGCTAACGATTCAGCCCTACCGATCATATCCGTCTGTCCGGTCAAGCGGCCGAAACTTGATAGCTCACAATTGAAATACTCCTTCAAACAAGAGAAAGAGCTCATGAGGGATAAGATCCGTACCGCATTGCGAATTGCGGTGTATTACAAGCACATCAATCTGGTCATTGGGACTTTTGGCTTGGGACCAGGGTTCCGCAACCCCACAGAAGAAGTCGCACTCATGTGGAGGGATGCGTTACTCAAGGATCCCGAGTTTGTGGGTCACTTTCGAGATGTTGTTTTTGCTTTTGACCCGCCTGAAGGAGCTACCGCCACGAGCTCGAGCTCATCCAAGAGCTCGTCCTCGAAGTCCTCTTCGAAATCTTCGTCGAAGAGCTCCTCATCGTCGTCATCGAAGTCAAGTGTGGCGGCGGATTTAGATATATTCCGCCATATTTTCAAGCCAGCAGTTGTGCACGACGCGTTTAAGACGCCAGCGACCTCATCATATTCTGCTAGCTCCTCACCGACCATGTATTAACTACCTACCATTGAAATTTGCCTGAAAGCGTGGCGTTTGGTGTCTGGAAGCGGCATTGAGACTCATCTGGAAAGGAGCGTGGGAGCTCGGAAAGGAATCAGCCTGCTGGATACAGGCAAAGGCGCATGGCATGGCAAGGCGAATGGGAAAATTGACACCAGACGCGGGCGCTGTTCGAGTGTGCGAGCGTGCTCTACAGTATCGACTAATGACTCTCCTTCCACAATGACGTATCTACTACCAGACTGTTGGGGCATTTTTAGAAACAGACAACATCATATTTACTAAACTCCACACATTGCCAACTTCCACATTCCAAGCCCTCGTCATCTCTTTAGGCTTCTTGCATGATGTCTCTCTTTGCCTACTGGTCCACTCTTCCGCGACCACAATTGCTGCATGCAAGCACGGGTTCCCGCACCGGTCGGCCCGATCCCGTCTCTCTCTCGAAGAAAGGATATCTATCAGATTGGGGCATGAGCGAGGCAAGGGGAGGAAGGGCAAAAACTTCACGTCCCCGACACCCCGGCTCTCGTCACAAATTTCCCCAACCGTGCCACCCTAGAGCACTGTGTAACATATGTGGCCGTTATTTCTGTGTAGCGATGTCGTCTCACAAAGTAAGACAGGGAGTGTTGATCGGCAGTCGTTCAGTATCCGCTGGACTTAGTTGACGCCTCTTACAACGTCGGAGCAGCGCCTTGAGTCGCACAGATCCGAAAGCAGTCATTTAAAGATCTAGGGATGCGAGCGTTGCATATGAGGTTCCACAGGCCCTTGACAACAATATGAAGGGAGACGGGGATTCATTGAAGTAAAAGTTAGTCAAGATATATATCCGATAGGGATAGGTCGGCGCCCGCGGTTGGTGGCGCCACCTTCAGCTAGTGCAAGGGATAAGAAACTGGTTTGAATGTTCTAGGCGTTAGGTGGCGCGCCTGAGGAATGTGATTACAACCTCACCCGGCTAGCCATTCTGGAAGGCTCGAGCGCTTTCAATGTCAAAAGAAGTAAATACGTCCATAAGATGACCCCCCACGCTGTTAGTTGAGTAGGGCAGAGAATTCATGCAAGACAATCTCAAACTGGATGATCTTGCGAAGATAAAAAGGGGGTCGAGCATTCGATTAGTTGTGGTCTGGATCTGGACATTTGCGGCTCATTCCATGATCGAGCCTTTGAGAAGCTGTGTTGTGGCTTGAAGATGGTCCAATAAAGCGGCAATGTCTATGGAGGCATACAGATACCAAGCTCGGACTTCTAAGCTACTGGGATTCTTTGAATACTCATCTGGAAGGTTGACGTCAAATGCATCTGGGTTTCATCAAAAAGGCCTTGAACACTCTGAGACCTCTCCGACCCTCTCGATATCATTGGGATTTCGATATCAAGGAGGATCGGAAGGTACATCCCTTACATGACTAATAACTGGGAAATGTGCGGCTGACCCTAGAACGAAAAGAAGGGCTGTTACACGCGACGTAAAATTCGTCCAATAAGAATTTGTCAGATACGACACTTAAGAGAATAGTTGCAGAGGGAGATTTTTCAGCCAGAGGCCACTGCGTTAGAGTTGGGTTTGCTCTCTGATACAGCTAAATAGGATTCCAACGAAGCCCGTATTTCTACTTGTTGATATCTTGTGTTGCAGCGGAGCAGCAGCATCAAAGGAGAAACGCTCGAAATTTAATACCCAGCTTAAGGATTCTAAGGTCTGATCCTGGCACAAAATTTTCGTAGTTCTTCTTAACATCACTTTGGTCAATATCAGTAGGGTGTTGGCAAATATGGCACGTCAGCTCGTGCCCACAAGTAAAAACAAGTTCTCCACACAGCCATGCCGTAAAAGTGGTATCATGAGTCCATTGGCTGTGGGCTACATTTGCAGACCAAGCTTGATACCATTGTCGAAGACATAATATCTCAATATGAAGTACAAAATAATCGTCTCTTCTCTTGACATGGCTTCTATTGTGACCGCTGATCTGATGGCGGGGTCATGGCGGGGTAGCTGACCTGGGGGGCTCTCCTCGCTAAGCAGACTCCACTGAAAATTCTTCCTTTCGACGTTCAACTACAAGGCAGTATATTCACAAGATATCTGGACTCATGGGGAGGCAGGTCACTGCTATCGAATTGTTAGTCTGCTTCACGGAAAAGTTTATTAGAATACTCATCATATATACCAAGCCAAGTGATGACCACTAGTCTGGGGAGTAAATGGATGTAGCATCTCTCCTTATGGGAAAAGCTACTTGCTAAAAGCTGCTTTCAGTGATTGACTGATCAATATTGTTCCTAGTTTCATTGTTACGTATTTCAAAAATACATACACATGTTCCTGTATGGTTTCTGGACGTCCAGACTGGGAAGAGGTCAACCCAAGTGTGGGTCAACTCGATTTCGGCCCCATCACGGAGAAGCACATATTCATAAGCGAGAAAATCTCTTGCACGAATCCCACAAATCTTTTCCTATACCATAGAAGCAAATAACAGGATCCGTGACATCGATTTACGATAACCTGGTTGCCCGGGTAGCTCAATCGGTAGAGCGTGTGGCTCTTATAATTGGAATATCTTCTTATTCTTAAGTTCGCAACCTCAAGGTCGTGGGTTCGAGCCCCACCTCGGGCTCAATTCCCGAGGTTCTCTTCATTGAGAGCTTCTTCATCTTTTTGTCTTTTGTCGTTGTGTTTCGGGAGTTTTCTGACTATACTTCGAGGGGTTGCTTAGCGAGCTAACATTTCTCTATTGCATTTCCTTTTTGCCTGAGATCACTCAAGGATTACTCACAGAGATATATCGATCCATTTGTCTAAGTGGTCTCGAACTATTCGATGAAACTATTACCAGAACAGGGTATGCTAGCCGGCAAGATGGCCACCCCTTTGCCGGTTTAGAAATTCTTTTGCGTTCCACTTACAGGTCTGGAAGACGAGCCCCAGAACTACTGACGTTATCTGTGAGCTCAAGTGGGCCAGCGACGGTGAGAAGTTCAGTCCTTGAATCTTGTTTGCTCTCGTATGTGTGTGCAGGCAGATATGAAATCCTCACACTAACCTCAAAATGTTCCGTGAGCTACCCTGTTGCTACATATGACGGCGGCAGTAGTGAGTGTCAGACTCCATCGACGATCATATGGGCTATGTTACGCAGAATTGCTGACAATCTCTGAGGAGGGGCATTGCTGACCATGTAGTTCCGCAAAAGACTATTCCCAACTTGGTTCGCCAGACCCCTCGTCTCTGCAGAAGCGAGCCAACATTGATGGACCAGCTCGGATCAGAATCTTGCGTCTACAGCCCGATGTCATCTATTGGTTCACGATGGGACCATGATGCCGAAAAGATTCGTATCATCGCTGAGCAGATTTGCGATTTTTGATATGAGACTGACAGAGTATGCTGGGCTTGGTTGCAACACCAGTGGCAACAGCGATCCATCAAACATCCGATTGAAAACCCGAGTGATATCTATAAATGCTGAATTCTCCCTCATCAACGACGAAAGATTTCTCCATCTGTTTCTCTCATCTCCAGAGCTCACAACACCACATCTCAAATCCATCGTAAATATTTTCCATTCCACATCCAACAACATGAAGGCAATCACCCTCTCCAATCCTGGCAAACCATCCACCTACATCTACAAAGACGTACCCAAGCCCGAACCCCTCCAAGGCCATGTCATCATCGAGATCAAAGCTTTCGGAATCAACCACGCCGAACTCTATATGCGTCATGGTGACTGGCCTGAGACCGCTGAAATCAGCGGCATTGAATGCGTAGGCATCGTGGACTCCTGTCCAGACGGCACCTTCAAAGTCGGAGCTAAAGTCGCTGCTGTCATGGGCGGCATGGGTCGGAGCATCCCCGGCAGCTACGGAGAGTACACGCGGGTCCCCATCAGCAATATCACATCTATCGAGTCAGACCTGAGCTGGGAAGAATTGGCTGCAATCCCCGAATCGTACTCTACAGCATGGACTTGTTTGTTCCAGAACCTGGAGCTGCAGAAGGGACAGACTCTTCTGGTCAGAGGTGGTACGTCAGCTCTGGGACAAGCAGCTATCAATCTTGCTGTCAATGCTGGAGCAAATGTGATTGCTACAACAAGGAGTGCGGAGAGGGCTGAAATGCTGCTCAAGATGGGCGTGCAGCGTATTGAACTCGAGTCAGTAAGGCTCTCAACTCTGCTAGCCGAAGGAACTATTGTCGATTCAGTTCTCAATCTCGTTGGGAACAGTGTTATGCTCGATTCGTTGGCTATTGTTAGGCGTGGTGGCCGAGTGTGTTTGGCTGGATTTCTTGGAGGACTCGAGCCAATGGTCGACTTCAATCCACTGTTGCAAATGCCAAGTGGTGTGCATTTCAGCTTTTTCGGAAGTTTTGTTTACGGGACACCAGCCTTCCCTCTGTCAGATGTGCCGCTACAGAAGATCGCAAACGATTTAGCAGCTTGTCGATATGTAGCGAAACCATCTCGAGTTTTCGCGTTTGAGGATATCGAAGAGGCACACAAAGTCATGGAGGAAAGTCGCGCAGGTGGGAAGATGGTTGTCAAACTTGGAAGCACTGGAGGTGACTACCGGTTTTGACAAAGCACTATATTTCCTCGATGACTTTCTGATCAACCTCAATCAACGTAGCCAATACTCAGATTTCTCCCAGAGAATTGACGTGATTTCCATACGAAAATTCTCAAATTCCGCGCCAAGGAGCCCTTCAATCCAAACGACCTGATTCAGGGCTACCATCACTTCATCCCAAAAGCTGTACTGTAATCTGGTTATCAGGTCTGCCGTTGCGGAAACGAACCATCCGTGATGCTCGCTCAGGAATGACTGTACCCCGCCAAGTACAAGGAGCCATAGCGACAGTAGAACATCATGGTCCTGAGTTGGAATCGCCAAAACCAGCTTCAGCTTGGAGACATAAATCTCCAGGTGTAGTTCGACGCCAAATCTTTGACGAATGCCAGCTAAATACAGAAGGGCACCTAGCCTACACATTTCCTGCCTCAATAACACCGGGTTCTGATTGATGATGTTGTGCGGAATGGAGAGGAATTTGCTGATGACTGGTACAACATACAGACCCGCAAAGACACCGTCGTCCCATATATCTCGGACTGACATTTCTTTGATGATGAACTGGCTAAGGTTCACTAAATTTGCGATTGCAGAGACGAAAATTGATGAGCCACGCATTCTCGTCAGTGGGGAGGTAGCGGACAAGTTTGGTAAACCAGGGTCGAGCGAAGGAAGAATGTCGCTCGGAATGAGGAAGCGAGAAGGTCGATCAAGAAGAAAAGCTGCATTGACATCGAGCCTGCATAGAAATTGATACTTATCAGCTCGGTACTTCTACAGCTTGTCAATTCTTACACCTACCAGAAAATCATTGTTCTGAGAACCTGACTAGAACACGCGCCCTGTATCCCTCCCTTTCGCTTGATTATTTCTTCCAGGCCTTGGAAATGTGTCAGGATACCATGGCTGTCATTAAATAAGACCTAATCATAATCAGCACAAGATTCACGAAATGCAGACATGGAGAGTACCCACACAATGGCACGCGAAAGTAAGGACAGAAACGATGATTTCTTCTCCAGTACACAACATAGGATCTGCAACGAGTTTGCTCAGCGATCTAATTGCCTTCCCGGAGAGTGAAGCGACTTCAGCATCTTGTTCCTTGACGTTTCGAAGTCTTGCCATGTCAGTGGATGAAGTGCAAAGAATCTGTCGAAATGCCGCTTCGTGTTGCACGAGTTGAAGAAAACCAATCCTGTTCAGTGTCTTGAACATAGAGCAATCTTTTCCCTGCACTGAGCTACTCGTCAACTGCTTGGTCTAAGTCGATTGACCCACTTGCACTCACAATGATCAAAAAGCTCGTGATTCCGAAGGCTCATGTCGATGGGATATCGCTTGAAGGGATCAGATCGTCCAGATCCGAGATCACTTGGATGTGGTACAGACAGAGCTGTTCTCAATTTCTCGTTAGCTTGGTTGGACGAGCTGGAACCAGTTGGAGCGAGCATAGATGTATCTAGAACAAATTCTCCTTTCCTGTTGTAGTGGGCCTGTTTCCGATTCCGTTGCCGCCCCCGCTGAATGTGGCTTCGGACCTTCTTCTTGGTTTGCGGATCTCGGAATTGTGCTAAGTCTGTTGCTGTCAGGAAATGCAAATCATGATTGGAATCGGAGTCTTCATGTGTTATATCGCGGGACATCTTGTCATGTTGTGAACGGGCTTTGAGTTGTAGTGGACACAAATCTCGAGAAGCATGTGAGGAGTTGCCGAAGTGTGAGTAAGCGGGGTGAATGACCTCGCCTATTTCACCTCACAATAAGTGCTTCAAGCTCGCTGAATGTCGCGCATATGTAACATGTCCAATAAATTAAAGATGGAATGTCCAATGGCTTCGAGAAATGAATGAATTGAACTCAGGATGAGTTCTTCCTGCTATTGAGATTCTCAGTCACCAAGATCTCTTGGTATACACAAAACACAAACATGATCAAGGTCTTTCCCCAAGCAACATTTAAATTCAGATATCTTCAAGTAATGCTATTCTAACTAAAGTGAGAATACCCGCAAGACATAGATGCATGGCCGAAGTAGATCTGATAGACTTTCACAAAGGAATCGAGGATTGCTCACAATTCCTAAATTCATACAGGATTGTGAAAGTCATGCATATTTCTAGGTACGCGGCAGATGGAAATGAAATGTACATCGCGTTGGAACATGCTGTCAAGTCAGCGAGTGCTTCTGGGTAAGATCTATTCTCGATGGTGTTAAGTTTTATGTCTAGTGGATCAATCAGAAGCGGTTTTAGGAATGGTAGAGACAGATGCAGCGGCTTTAAAATGGATGGCAGACATTCCCAGGTAGATCTAAATTACCAAAGAAGAAAAGTTGTATCACATACGAACAAGCAGCCATAATCGTCCAAGGCGTCGGATAAAGACAGTAATCTACGAAAACATCGCCCCGGAGAACAGTACAGCCATCGCCCCTCCTACGAACCTACCAATCCAGTCTCCTCTTAGCCTTCCAGCTCCATTCTCATCATCATCAGCATCCCCAGCCCCTTCATCTACTGTCAAATTCTCCGTCCTTGCTGCGAACGACCCTCTAACCACACTTACATTCATCTCATTAGCCCACAGATACGGGGCATTCGCCAAAATTCCCACCCCATTCAGCCTCTCACTCCCATTCGCACATTCCCCCAGTATCCCATAACTATACAGCAAGTACGGAACCCAGTATAGAGTTCTATTCTTACCCGGCTCCACATCAACAAAGACACCACTTAAATCCTCCGAGCTCACCGTCGTGTTACGACTGATAAAAGGCGGAGGAGCCGAATCATTGGTCCGGAGGAGCCCGAAGCTTGTGCTTGCCAGGGAGAAGATATTTTCGATCTCAGCGTCCGAGAGGTTGTACTCGGTTGCAGAGATGTTGAGGCGTCGGGGGACGGTGATCGGGTAAGTTTTTCGGGAGATTGTGCATGTTGTGTTGGAGGTTGTGGAGAGAGGACAGGCGAGCGACTCAAGGGGGATGTACAAGGAGGGTGAGACAGCGGTGAGGAGGCCGTCGTACCAGCGGTCGCGGGTTCTAGTCCAGTTTGTGCATGTCGCAGAGATATCCAAGGGTGCTAAAGTGGAGAGGAGAATGAAAATGAGCAGGTACAAGAAGGTTGAGGACAAAGTGAGGAAGTGCATTGTTGTAGAGCAAGCAAGCAACGCAGATGCACAGTCTATTATTGGGAGGACAGGTAGAGAGAGCAGAGAGTCCTGATGGTGTTTGGTCGAATGGTGAACACATATAGAATCTCGTGAAACGAAAATCTACAAACAATTGTCGGCTACTACCGCTGGATCATTCTCATTGATGGACTGTGTAGAAGAGGGACAGCGTCATATGGTGGTTCACTGAGTGAGAGGACAAGACTGCTGCTTGGCACAAGCTCAGCGTACCATTATGACGGAGGAGCAACGCATCCAGGCACCAGTGACAGCACGGCTCACGGATGGTAAAAGCCATGGCGACATGAGGCAAAGCAAGGCCAAGAAATTTTCAGGAATTCATAGGGGATGCTCGGAACGGCCATTGGAGCCCTTGGGATTGTTGGTGAAGATCTCTGGCTGGGGACTTGGCTTCATATCCAAGTCTGGGGTCGGGTGGCGTAAAGGTCAGTGGACGGCAGGTCAACCCGGCCAACCCCGCCATTTGCCGAAGCGTAGGAGAGTGTAAACAAAGTACCTCTGGCAGGATGCGTTTGGAATATAATTACATACTGGGACAGCGATTTGAAGCCGCATCCAGGCTAATTTGATGAATGACTACAAGCCACAACCTACAAATCTAGACTATTTTACACTCCTCCAGTTTCGTACTTTGGAGAAGTTGGAGCCTAGTTGTCAACGGTCATCAAGTATCCAGCCAATACCCATCTTCGATTTTTTCGCATTTCCACGCTTTCGTCATAGCCGGGACGAAATCTCGATGCGACAGACAATTGCACAGTCGAAGTAAGTTGATGTCTCCAAAAAAACAAAATTCCGTTTGTTTGCTGTCCTACTCCTCAACGATGTTTTGCAACCTGTTCTGCTACCATGAACCTTCTCCCGCAGGTCAGACAGGAAGAGTACAACAACAATCCCTTCCATAATATGTCTGCAACTTGCTATACTTACACTAGCGTAGCTGGAGATCTATAGCATATTCAAGTGGAATTGAGACGATCGGCAGCGAAGATATGTCAAGAATGGCCCCGAAAATAGAACTCAAGAGACGTGCAGCTTGATGAATTGGTCGACGCGGCTTCGGAGGCTCAAGTGCACGATTACCGCCGAAGAAACAAGTCGTAGCAAGGTGAGATGAAGAGGTGCCCGCAAAAGGAGAACGCGGAGCACATCGTCCATAATAAGGTGGCAAATTGGAAGTTACCTCGTGAAGAAGTAAATATCAAAGTCTGAAGGGGATCCATATTGGGCCATGGAGTAATTTGTCGATTTCTAGGTAGGAAGCTCAAAATTACAGAAAGGAAAGCAGCTTCATATGAACGGCAATCGCCCCGAACTTCTCACAAGCTTCCCACATCCAACATGGATGCTTCGTTGTTCTAGAAAACTAGTACAAGTCGAGGTTCATGACGATTCTTGCTTCGCAGCATCAGCTTCCTGCACCAACTGGACGTATTGGCCAAGACTCAGAACAGGTACAACGTCTGCCGAGACCCGACCGCCTCCGTTCAGGAGATTAGTCGTCAAACAGACCTTGAGAATATTCCTAACATTACGTCTTCAGCGCCCGTACGTACACCTATAGGGCTGTGGGTGGATGTAGAACTAGAACTCAAAACTTACTCAGAAAGCCAGGTGAAGTAGTTATTGCATTCTCTGAGTGGTCTCAGTAAGCCATCCAATTCCTCCTTCCCACCCATGTACTGGAACTTGTTGTTATTGAAAACAGCAAGCTTGGTCTTGTTGCCAGTCGCGTAGGAGCACAAAATTTCCAGAACGCGCTTCAAAGTCCGGTTGCATGTTTGTTGGTACCCCAGCCAGGCCTCTCGGAGATCTTGGGGGAGAATGCGTGTCTGTGACTCCCGCTGAAGGTGATTTAGTTGGTGGGTGATTTGATTGACCTGGTCGTGGATTGTTTGAAAAATTAAGGGGGTGCCTTTCAAGTCCTTTATGGTGGTGTTGATACCCTTGATAAGTTCGGTGCTGCTGAGAATGACCTCGAGGATACCAATAGCTTCCATTTTTGGGAGGAGATCGAGGGGTCGTTCACCCGACTATATATGGGGGAGTAGCCTGCTCTTTGTTATGAGGGAAGGTTGGAAGACCTGTGTAATGTTGTAGGAGAGGAATGACAAGGTATCGGTCAGGGAGCTGGAAAAATGAAATGCAATGAGATTGTGAGGGACTTGGAACGTCTGATGCGACGAACGCAAGTCAGGGAATCCTAAGTATATACAAGATGGAACACTCATTTATTTGAGTAGAGACCACCTTTGATTCATGTTCTCCTGATCGGTCAAGTATGTGCAAGACATACGGCCTCAACAAAGAAGATCGAGTTGGAGGCTTCAAGACGTGGTGTTTTTGCACGGTTCAAACAGTTGAATTGGCTAGCAGCGTTGAAGTTGCGACCAGGAGTAACAAAGAAGCTCTTTACGCATAATTTCCGAAGACTGAAACAGTTTCGAATACAAGTCCTTCTGATCCACGCTGACTACTGTACCGTGCAAACTACCAAGGAGAGAGGATCGTGGATTGGAGGTGATGAAACATTTTCTCTGAGCGAAGAGTATGAAAGTGTCTTAGTCTACGACAGGATGATCGACTTGAGAGTTTTGCCATTATTCCTAAGACAAGGTCACATAAGGATGATGCAAGGATAGGTACGATGGAGAGCTGGGAGCAGTTGACTGCGATGCATACTACACGAACGAGACGATACAGGATACATCCGCGTAGATACATCCTATGTTTCGTCACTAGACCCTCCAGCCCAGCAGAATGCAGATACCGAAAAATTCCAAAGGGTTCTATTAGCACCAAAAGAAACGGCAAACAGTAGACGCATTAAAGAAATATCCATGAGAAGCCTGCGGGACTTTCAAACCGACTCCAACAAAACCCCTCTTGTATTCACGTCTCACATGATCTCCTCCTCGCTCGGACGGTGAATCGCCCCCTTATCCAAGCAGTGGTCAACGAAACGACCATCCTTCACATACTCAACAGCATAGAGTGCAGGGTACGTCACGATCCCATCGACGTCGTCTCTCTTGCCCCAGCGCGCTTCGATATGGTCCGCAGCCCTCCCACTAACTTTCTTCCCAAACTCGATCGCTTTGTCCAGGACATCGTCGAGATCGGTATGATACTGAAACATGTCTACGTCTGTGGCGAAGTGAGGCTCAAATACGGATTTAACAAACTTGTAGTACTCGGACCGCGTTGGACCGTGGTGCCCTGGCGATGATTTGTAGATCCAAAAATTGGCTATGTGGCAAGAAACACGACCACTGACTAGAGATCAAGAGTTAGTGGCTACCACGAGTACATATGCAGCAACGTCAGTTACATACGATTGAGTGTTCGAATTGCCTCATGAAGCTTAGCAAGAGATCGGACGTCGTCTGGCGTGAATGGAAGGAGAGTCGACGCAGCGTCTTCGCGAAGCGTGACCCCCTTAAGCATGATTGACATGAGAATGTACTGGAACATGTCGTGCCGAGTCCCTCTCGCCTCGATCGCAGAGCATATCTCTTCGATTGTGTATTGGTGCGGATTCGAGAACAGAGCAGTATCCATGCCCTTATTGATGGGCAGCAACCGCGGTGGCTCTGGAAACAGAATAGCCTGAAGTTGAGGATCAGAGTCCTTTCTTGGAGGTGATGACGTGCTTTCAAGGTCAATCCATTTGCGTACATGTTGACAGACAGCGACGACGAAACTTCCATAAGCCAATGAGATATCTTCCAAGAAGAATTCATTCTGGTGGGGATCTTCTGATCCTGGCCTAGGAAAAGCTGCGAGTTGCTTTTGAACGTTAAGGAGCTCTGTATCAAGTCTGGATGATTCTTTACGCTGATTTCCCAAACGGAACAGAAGAATTGCGCTTCCGATAATGAAAGCAATGCAAACCATTGCTAAGGGAAGGGTAATGGCAAGAGCGAGAGCGGCTTTGGAGGTCATCTTGAGTTGAGTTGGTAGTAGGGCTGGGAAACTTCTGCAGCTTGAGATGCAGCTCCTTGAGAGCGGTCCTTCTGATTGATGGAGAACTGAATTCTTTGTTGTGAGTTGGATGCTGAACGTTTTGTGCTATGGTTATTCTGCGACAATCAGTCTCGGGCAAGATGCACTTTACCGAGACATCCAGACAGCACTGAATCAAGGTCTTCAATTAACTTGATTTTTCAAACATCCAAGCAGGAAGCCGAGATTTGCGTCGAGAATGGCGACCTGAGCGAGGATTATGAGAATGGTGATTCCTTTGTTTGTTGGACTGCTCTTGAACACCAGCTGTTCACCGAATACGGACGAGTTCGAACGAGAAAGCAAGCGAGGATTGCATTCTAGCAATGGTACGACAAAGAGAAACACTCATCTGTGTCGATTTTGGGATGACTGGCTCTGGTATTTTAATCCACCTCTAGGTTTATTTTCGGCTTCTCGAGCATCTAAAGTTAACTGCCTTTAGTAACATGTTGGCGCGACAATCAACTAAGCAAGACATGGAGTCCCAGAGAGAGATAAATCCCAACCACGTTGGCCTACGACAGCAAAGATACACTCATTACCTGGGGCACATCTGCGAAATATCCCTGTGACAGGTTCGTAGAGTGCTTTAAGTCATACATTGCATGCGCCTCTACTCCAAGCTTCCCAGGTGCGCCAACTTCGAAGCAGGAACTATTCTGCTGGTTCCAGGACTACCTGACGATGATCTGCAAAAAAACCTCAGAGGAGATCGACGAATGTACTATCGACTGGAGGAGTGGAAGCATCATGTGGAACTTCACCGTGCCAGGATGCTGGCCTAAGTCTACGGTCGTTCGGGACTTTACACGAATGGCTGAGGACGCAGTGTTTTCCTGCCTTCCAAGTACGAGAACGGAGAACATTTGCATCTCCACCGATCTCACTGAAGGCGAAGCGTCAGCTTACTGCTTTTTAAACGAGAATTCCGTAGCCAAACTTCATAAGTTTGCGCATGGAGACACCATCATTTCGTGTGATGTTGGTGGCGCGACCACGGACATCGCCATCTCAACAATCTCTGATGCCGGCCAGCTGATCACTTCACCACAACTGAATGTCACTCCAGTAGGCGTTGTAAGTGTCGACAAGAAGTTCTGGTACCTTGCACGCAAAACCCTGCGAGACGTGGTAGGTCCAGTGCAGGCAGATCTGACAGCGCTGCAAATGACCAGAGAATCGGCCTATACTAACGCTCGAACAACATTTTCTGGTACCGCTCAGGAAGATCGCATTCAAATCGCTTTGCCTCCCCGAACCATGATTGAAGACTGGCCATTACAAGGCTCTCAAATTCATGATAGGATGACAATTGTAAAGAACCACAACGTGAGCATTCATAGGTAAGTCGTACCCGTTGTTGTTCAGTGTCAGGAGAATCGTACTAACTTTTTTATCGGTACAGAGATGTCTTCGCATCCTTGTTCCAGGACTTGGTCGAGCATATTGAGGCTGCAATAGACGGCGTGATCAGCGAAATGGAGAAACTGGACAGAGTCCCGGTATGGCCCAAACATTTGTCATGCAAAGGAACCAGCTAATGAGCTGCGTCAAGAGCATTTTGGGATTTTGTGGTGGTGGATCGCTATCGCCCTACACCATGAACCGCCTTCGACGTAGGTACAAGGATCTGACATTCGTGGACCACCGGCAGCTGGGCATCTCGCCGTGAGTCTTCGGCATTCTGGCCTCCTGTTTTACCTTTCTAATGATTCCAGGGCAATGGCGACTGTCGTAGGCTGCAGCGTAGCATGTGACCGAACGCAGCTCTTGAGATTTGTCAAAGAAAAACGGTTTGGTATTCAGACAAAGGGTGAATTCAAGTGGCAAGCCGCAGAAGAATTCAGCGTAACTCACAATTACGGTGAAATTGAAGATAATGCTGACCCGGCTGTCCAGGTGAATGAGCCGGCTTTTTCTACGGTTCCAACATTCCAGGTTCGCTTTTCGTGCAGGGCCCACGTCAAAGATGGTAGTGATGATTCTCTGCGAAAGCACCTAATCATTGCGGCTCCTAGAGAGACCATTCCTCAGAACGACATACTAGAAGGTGCGCAGTTAGTGTCATTCGGGAGATGTCCACTGACGTCAAAGGAGAAGTGCCGGATTCTCAGAGGTGGACCATCGAAGTAGACCTCACGAATTGTAGAAGACGATTCATCTCTCGGAAAATCAAGTACGAGATCGTGTGCAGAATTCTGGGCAGATGGCACGTTGAGATCGAAGCTCGCTCGGAGGAAGACGGACCGCCGATTCCATGTCTCATCATCGAACAGGAATGAACCTAGGTAGATAAGGACATGTGGTTGTTTTCAACCGATGCGACAGAAGCAGTGGCTAGAGGGTTGAAGAACGATGTATTAAAGTCAATCATAGATCAGTGTGCTTATTGAATCGCGACGGTCACTTGATCTGTTGATGGATCAACACAGTAGATGCACCAGAGAGAGTACTGGTAGAGATAAAATTGTAATGAGGACAGAAGTTCGGTAGCGGCTAAGACGACGCGATGGTACGACCCAATGAACCTCCCCTCCACAGAAGCACCCACACACAGGACGCAATAGCCTTCTGCAAGACCTGCCCCCAAAAATCCCTGATTCAGTTGATCGTGGCTCACCTCCCTACCAATTGACCTGAACAATTCATTTGGAACAACTACTGAGTGCGTGCATCGAAGAGTTTGATATGCATGGCCGGGCTTGGAGTCGAGAGGTGATGAGTTAATCTCGAGCATCTAGTATTACAACCCGAAGAACGCCGATAGGAGTGAAGCGAGGATGAAGAAGCATGACAGATTGGAGAAGCGCCAAGTCACGCAACAAGCTGTAACGAGCCAAAGCCTGCAAGTGAGGCCGAGGAGCAGACCGATCAAGACGCAGACGAAAGTCATCTTCACGAGTCGTGGCATGTATAATGGGCAAATTCATAGGATACTGCGAGACGGAGCCGGAAGACTTTCTGCCACCACAGGACCACGGTATTGGCTGTGCTGGACCCGGCAAAGCGGACCTGGTGTCGTTTCCTTTGCTCTTGACTTCGTCGTACTCTATCAACTCCTATTTGAATTCCATGCTTCAAAGTGCAAACTCTGAGCACATTGTAATTGATTTGGCTTGGGAACCTGCAACAGCTTCTCCCTGCAATTCACGAAGTAACGACACTCCAGGCCTTAGCCCCTGCGATGCTTGCGTCTCTTTTGGTTTCTGCTCAAGCTGTTGTGATACCTCGGCTTTGCATTCACTCGCTTGAGTGCATTGTTGACATTACTTCGAATAAGGTCTCGGCTCTCCTAGCTTGAACCGTATTCTTACCAACAACTAATTTGTCCATTCATTGCGTGGCTATTATAGCTTCATTATTATACATCTATAACTTTCTACTACATACATCCTATGTCGTAACAACAGGCCAAAGCGCCTCCATTTCCTCCTTCTTCTTCTTCCACCTCTCCTTCGCCCTCTCCGGCCCATTCCCCCAAAACTTATCATGCAGACTCGCCACTCCAGCGTCCACATCCCTCTCATTCGGGAACGTCGCGCTCCACTTATAGTCCAGCGCAACCCAAGGCATGTTTCCGCCGTGTCTACGATGCACGTAGTTCAGCATCGCCTGCTCCATGAACTGCGGATCGAAAGGCCGCATTATACCTAACGTCGAGCTCTGCATGACGAACATGTAATATTGGAATAGTTCGTTCGATGGAGCAACGACCCAGAATCCTCCGCTGAGGCTATCTCGCTCGATGGGTGGGTACGGATGGTCGTATTCCCCGCCCGTTGACCCGTCATTACTCCTGCCATTGTCCGACCGCGCTGCGAAGAGATATTGAGCTGGCAGCATAGTCTCATCTTTTGTATACCGACTCGTCTGACGGAATTGTGTCTGCTCGGGAGTTCGTGCCGCCGGGTCGTCGAACACGCCGTCTAGTGGTTTCATGAGCAGCGTGTCGACGTCGAGGTACAGGACGCGGTCGTATTCTAGCATTTGTAGGACGCGCAGCTTGGTGAATTGGTCACCGTACCGCGAGGGTCGTCGCAGTCGCTGCCGAATCCAGAATGGGAGGGAGACATCTTCGACGTGTGCTACTATTGCGCCATCGAGGATGAGCTGTTGTCGTTGATGCTTTGGGACGTTGGTTGTTACCATTACCACGAAGGGGATATTGTGAGTCGTCTTCGTTTCGGGGTCTGCGAGGAGCTGATAGGCGAGGGTTCGCGCGCCGATGTAATAGCGCTCATCGTCGCTGGTGAGGAGAGTTGCGTAGGCATAGCGCGGTGAGGCAGGGAGAGCACCCAGGAGTCCGTATTTAGGATCGAGGGTGTACGATGTGCTGAGTGCGGTGGTGATCGTAAGATAGAGGATGACTCCGGCCAGCAGAGCGTATAGGAACCTCCTGCTCCTTACTCGACTTATACCAGCTGCCATGCGCAGGATCTTGGAACCGACCATGATAAGATGGCATTGGGAAAAATGACATAGGGGTCGATTTTCAGTCCCCAATTATTTGCCGACACACGCGGCTATCTGTGCTGTGCCTCTCCTGCAGTGTAACACAGGTTCGAAAATGGGTCACTTTAGCCGCAATCTCGTATCTCACTCCGGATTTGCCGCGGATCGGACTCCATTGTCGGAAAAAGCTTTGGAGGGAGCTGCAAGAGATTACATGTGAGCCTGTAAGGGATGGTCGACGTGTTTCGGAGATATCTCCGTGATATTGCGTTTTGTGTACGTCGTAATCACTAATCAGTGGAGCAGAACCACAATTTGGAAATGCGATTGATTGGGTCCCAGACATCTCTTCAGTCGGATAAAACTTCAATCCAACCCCTTTAGAAAGAAGGAGCAGAAAGGGACAGTAGGCGATTTCAAGAGCTTCGTAAGAAAGGTTGACGCAAGAATCAAGGATTTGTATCTAAACGGATCTGCACATAGCCACCAAGACAGGGTGCGCACGGCCTTGATGGCTGAGAGTGGAGTACATCCAGAACGCTTCTAATGAGAATCATTTCCTAGACTGCTCACACCGTAACAGTTCTTCTGACTGAACATAATTCAGTAGGAGCGGAAAGAAAGCTTGAGACCTTCAGCTTTTTTAGATTAAAAAAAGACGTGCCCACATGTGCTGGGCCTAGTCAATACTCGAAGATGCGAAGGAATTACTGGAGGTCTCTAGAAGAAATTCTCATACGCATGACCCAAATGGCGAGTAGATGATATTTGATACTTTCTAGCTTGCAATGCTTCACTCTCAAACTAAAATATAAATGTACTTAGGAAATTGTGGTATAAAATGGACTTCACTGTTTCTCCCGCAGCCTTTCGCGCCCATCCGCTACTAACCGACGAAGGGGTATGTGTAAACAAGTCTAATTTGATTTCAGGCTCCATTGACACAACAGATAAGGTTTTTATCGACGATAGCCGCAATCAAATGCAGATGTGTGGAAAATTATGAAGAGTACTTATGTATCGATTGTTCTACACTATCTGAACGAAAGACTGGTATCTCAGATTCCTAACAACACCAATACTCAACACGCTATATGTTCTCGCACTCATTGATATTTAGACTCATACACCTTCTATTCTTCCTTCTCCTTCTGTTTGAGAGATGGCAATTCTCGCATCGCTTAGACTGATTCGGTTCCTGCTTTCTTCTCAGGCTGAGAGTCTTCCTCCGAGTTCTGGCGATATGCGCCACCTGTAAGGGCAGGGTCATAATTAGGCGTTCTAAGTTCAAACGTCAGTTATTATAGACTTCGCCAGGTATAAGGATTTCAACGAGGAGTTAATATACGTACCCAGGAACCTCACCCGCCAACTCCTCCAACGTCTTCCTCTTCGTTTCCGGAATCAAAAAGCTAGTCAACAACCCACAGAGCATAAACAGCGCAAAGATCTCCATGATATGATTCAACCACGGACTCGCATCTCTGCCCTTCGCACCTGGCTTGGCGCCTCTAGTTCTCAGAGGTCCAAATACAACCTGTGCGATGATGGCGCCGACTTTGCCTGATGCGGCGGAAAAGCCGTGAGAGGTGGAACGGTAACGTGTAGGGAAGCATTCACCGGGAACGATGAAAGTCGTGGAGTTAGGCCCGAAATTGAAGAAGAATTGGGCGAGGACGTAGAGGGCAAGCAGGGCGTGACCAGAGAGCTTATGGTAAGCAAAGCCGATGATTACAAAGAGGATGGTGAGGATTGAGAAGCCCATGATTTGGATGGTCTTTCGTCCTAAAGTATCAATCGTGGCGACTGAGACCCAGTATCCTGGAATGGCACCAGCACACACGAGGATCAGGTTACCGATGGCGTTCTTGCGGAAGACTTCGTACTGGGTGGACCCACCAGTCCAGCCGATTGCTGCCAAAATGATGGAGTTGTTGAGGCCAAGACCGTAGAACGCGACGTCGAGGAAGAACCAGGAGCCTGCGGTACCGAGGAGGACCTTGCCGTGCTTCCATTGCGAGTAGTGGTGGATGAAGTCCTTGAAAGAGGCTTTGGGGATTTCGAGAGCGGGGCCGGCTTGGACCATGGTGGTTACGCGAGCGATTTCGTCAGGATGACCTTCGGGCTTACCATTGATGTAGGCCCTGACGTCTGTGCCGGCTTTCTCGACATCACGGGCGACGTCGAAGGTGTAGCGAGGGGTTTCGGGGATGGTGAGACGGTAGTAGAGGGCGATGCAGCCGGGAACAGCACCGAAACCGCTGGAGGATGTCAGATCATGAGCATACGGTGTTAGGTAGTAGCTTACATGATGATTCGCCACATCTTATCAACGGCGAGTTGGCATACACCAGTGCAGGTGGATGCCTTTGTGGCAGACTCCAATGAGCCCTTGAAGCCGGTGGTGACGATGAGAGCCAGGATGGCCGCAGTGAACTGCCCAATACCTTGCATGGCGAACACAGCATTCATCATAGCTCCTCTCCATTTTGTAGTAGCAAACTCGGAAGTGATGATAGAAGAAAGTGGATAGTCACCACCGATTCCAATACCCTGGCTGGCTTAGCTTTGCTTTCATCTTTGCCAGTGAGGAAACTCACCATAAGAACACGCCAGAATATGATGAGGCCAGTGATAGAGATAGCACGAGAGTTTGAAGAAAGAGCTTGTGCGAGAGTCGCGAAGATGATGATGATCAACTCAAGTTCGTACATACGTTTTCGTCCAACCACATCAGCCAGGTATCCGAAACCAAGTTGACCAAGGACAGTTCCACCAGAAGTGGAGACTTTGATAGCGGTATCCGAGTTGACTGGAATAGTACCGTGGGATTTGCTATCGTTGAAATACACTATTCCAAGCATACTGGTGACCAGGTTGATAGCGAAGATCTGGGTACCTGTTAGTCGGACCAACAGGGCGAAGTAGGACGACATACATCATAAGAATCAGTGAAGAACCCAATACCTGCCACTACGCAAGCTCGTACATGGTACCAGCCGAAAGGAGCCTTATCAATCTCAGCAAGAGCAAGTCTCCTTCGCTCATTGGGATCTTGGATGTGGGCGAAGTCGTTGTTGAAATTATGGAAAGCATTATTGCCTCCAGATGTCTTATTCATCGCTGCGATATTGGCAGGAGTCGCCATTGTGTCTGATGTATGTCTTCAAGACGAATCTGTATTGACTTGTCGACGGAGGCTTTTGATTGAGGGCGTCTGAAATATGGCGCGGCTGAAGAGGAGAGGGTTGACTTTCGAGGGGGTCCTGATATTTGTACGAGGGGGGTCTGCAGGAGAAATGTAGTGGGTCCTCGGGGGTGGATTCCTGCAGGGATACAACATGGAGGTAGTACTTTCTTTTGGGCGATTTCTCAGGCTGGGTGGTGTGGATCGGATACTAGTCTAGGAGATGGTAGCCATCAGGTAAGGGTGTGTCGATGCGCCAAGAAATAAGGTTGCAGCGACCGGGAAGAAACCTAGTTGCATCCTACGAATAGCTCTATCATGATGACAGTTAGATGCTCTGAATGGTTCGCTATCATTAGTTGAATGCTTTAAGATTTGCAATCGATAGACTGCAAGATTCGAGACAGACCTTCCACTCCAGTCGCTTCATTCCGCCGTCTGGAATGGCACCGTGCCAGCACCAGTACCATTAACCAAAAGACTAAATAAGTTTCCGTGGTGTACCAACACCACTACACCAGCTGGGACCAATGGAAAAGCATGCCATGAGCACAATGCAAGAAGCGAAGAGCAAAAAAACGCCTCTTTGAAAGTGCATTCCATCGTCAGAGGGGTTGCTGCCAACGAGGAAGTCAACTTTGCGAGAGCCTTGCTGACAACAGATTGCTCTTATCCGCTTCTTCTGGTGGCGTACTCCGGGCCATGCTGTACGCAAACGATCGAGATGGGCTTCCGGTCATTGGTGGATACTTGTGCTGGATCTGGAAGGCTTCCAGAAAATCCTTGAGTGGTGTTTGACCAGGGCCGTTCTCACCATGTCCCTCCCTCCTTCTCCACGAGAAAGTTTGAGCCATCCATCCAAGCAACGTGTCAGCTCAGAGGAAGATGTACAAGCCGGCGTGATACTGTCTCGAGACTTGACGTTGACGATGACATCGGACACTTGTTTGTGGCTGTCTTGGACATCTCTTGGAAAAGGCTTGATGCACACACAAGCACTGCTTTCCCAGCCTCGGCGTCTTGGGAGGACACAAGAAAGCCTTGGATGCATTGAGCCACCTCACACGAGCAGCTGAACAGGATGCAAATTTGATGTGGCTTTCGAGATACAGCGGGCGATGACATTGGAATAAGAGGTGTCGTTGAAACTGACCAGTCAGAACAGCGAGATCAAAAACGTGGTCGCAGCGTTGGCCAGGAACAGCTGGGTCTTTCTGGGTCTCTAGCGTTGGGAAGCCTGAGTCTAGACTTGGTGGGGAAAAGCTTTCCGTGTCTCGCCTATCGAACCTCTCCCCTACCCATCATCAACACCAGGCCCGACCAGTCTGGAGCCGTCATCTCGAATTCTTTTTAAAGGCTCGTTCCTAAAGGATAGTCCATTGGACGTGGCGCTGCTGGCGTGCAAATGGTATGGAAGCCACAGATGATTCCACACACCCCAGACGAAAACGTACGTGAATAGAAACAATTGTCGTCTTCTTGTTCTCGGCACTTTCTTCAGATACTCCCTCCAGCTAAAGGATCAAGAACCCGTCGTGTTCGACTCTACCACATATAATCAGATAGATATGACAAGAAAACAAAAAGGGCAGAGATATCTCCATTTCAATTTCTCCACTTTCTATCATGTCATCTCGCATAGAAAAGCCACGTCCAAAACAAACAAGCTGGACCCTACAAACGGGCAACGACGTCTGCCAATACTTTCCAAGGCGGGATGGCGCACCGTCGATGTCTTGACCAACGACGGCGTTTCCATCGAGCACGATGCTGCGCATATTAAGCTTTGGTAAGCTTTTTGGTCTGATTTATGCCTCGAGATTGGTGCATTCTCTCGGCCAAGTGATGTGTACTGCTCGAAGGGGCCCTTTTTTCTACTCTTCGGACAGAGTCTGCGATCCTCGTAAGGATTTTCATGCACATTTTATGCCCTACCTGCTTCGATCTGGTATACGGCTCATCAAGGCATTCTTAAACCAAGCAGCTGTCGTCTCGACACCTGGCGGTAACATCTTCTCTCTTTAATAAGCATGTCAACCCATCTCCTTCTGCCATCCTGGTAAGGTCTTCGTTCTTCATAACCTCTATTCATCGACTTGTCAGCAAAATGTCTGACCCAAACCACCACATTGGCTCGCCATCTTCTTTCCGCACACATTCACCATCCGCAGATCACCAGATCATTCAGAGCACGTTCTTGAGTTCTTCTCGAATTCATGCGAGATTTCAGAGCTTCAAGTGATCGCCATACATAAGCTCCCGCTGTGGAGTCATTTATGTCGTAGATCCCATTGATTAATGACGCTGCCGCCGTTGGCTGGGTAGAGATATCTGACGCTGCTGCTTGATCGCCACTACTACTGTGTATGTGTATGTGTATGCGTATCTGTATGTTTGATAAGGTATTCTAAGTTCATTTTGAAGGTACAGTCACTGTTATTGATATTAATGATTGGCGCAGTGTGCTCGGAGATCAAGAAGTCTCGATTTGCAGGTGAGCGTTCGTGCTGCTAGTCTCGAGTTTGCTGTCATCAAACTTCTGCTGGCTCTCACCGTGAACAATCAATAGGGAGTCAAGAGAACTGGTGAAGTATGGTCAAATTGCTGATTGGAGAAATGTCTATGATTCGAGAACTTATGTCAAGTCATCAAGGGGACGCATACACCTAAAGCGCGATTTAGAAAGTCGCAATCCACCCTGTCTTAGACATACTCTTTGCTGCGCTGTCCTGCCGAGAACAGCCACTGTGATCATTTCATGCTTTATGTACTGCTAGTAGGTTCGGTGTCTGTGCTTCACTTGGTGAGCTGAAACGGCTCGATCCAAAAATGTCACCAAACCTTGCCCCGCTACTGGTAGGGCCACACTGTCGACCGTGAAGAGAGACAACCGCAAGAATCAAGTGAATAGACTAACCAATCATATATTTGGAGAGAAACTGTAGAGCTATCTATATCTTGTTATCTGTACTCAGTGCTTACAATCCAAGCAGCGAGCAAATGATGGTGTACCAGTCCCAGAAGCTTTGTTTCGGCGTGTCTGAGAATTTTCTCTAAGACGCAGGCAGTCTTTCAAGACGACAAAATCAATCTCAAGATTTCCAGATATAGTATCTAGTCTGTTCTACACGTCTGGCAAAGTTAACAATAGAGCTTTGCTGTCAAATTTCCCCACGAAAATGTTTGTTGTCACGAGTTGATTTCTCGCTTAGCACTTTCACCTCGCAGCCGCGTCATCATGTTGGTGAATCTACATACTTGCAATTATGACGGAATTGGGCTCCGATGTTGTACAGAATGAAGCTGTTTCTGTAACAACTATGTACTCAAGTCGCTCGTGCTTCTATCATACCCTTATCCATGGGTCAGACGTGTTGTAGTCACTGTTGAATGATACCATCAACTTGGTAGAAAGCGCTGGTGAGATTTATATATTTGAGTTCACAATTAATTGAATAATTCGAATGATGTGAGGTTTTAAATCTAATCTTTCCCATATACGATGCCTGCATTTGAACTGACAGAACTACTAGATGTGTTGGGTGACGCATCAGTCGAGGAATACCATGTGACATAGAAGAACTCCACGCGACGAAGTTGATCCACCAGCGTTATGGGTGAGATCTCGTCAGTAGATTATTACATATAGACGTCTCCTGGAAGATATGGTGTCATTGTGGGAGATACAGCTTTTAAACGACACCACAGACTTCTGCAACCCTTTCAAGAGGTATACTCTATGCTGGGGCTGGACTTCAGCATTATGAAGCCTGTATTCCGAAATGCTCCTGTCTACACAATCCAAAACACTAGTACTGAGTTGGTATTTGCTATTCGTAGTCTTTATTTTCAATACATTACGGCGTAGCGAAACCTCTTTTGCCGTCGATATCTGGACTGTTGTCAACGTACCAGCCTATCTTCTGATACGACTCGGCCTGGAGTGGTGATAACCATTTTGATCAGTATTTCTGGAACGATACCCAATCTATTATCCAACGAACAGTTTTCCGAATTTTGACGAGAAATTCATCGACCGATGTGGCTTGGACAGGTTGGATGACTCCTTACCTCTGTAATGATGCTCCAGCCATATATGTCTAGTTGTAGAGCAGTGGATCTACAGAGCGTGAGCATTTAAATGTATCTCAAACGATGACTTTTTATCATAAAGCTCGCCTCAATACATGACAGAGCATCAATCAATTTCCCGTGAGCCTGTGGATGTGCTCGCCTGAGTGAATTCATTGCTCGAGATTTCCTCGGAGTTGTCATATTGAGCACGAAGATGAGCGACTTTGCTTGCCAAACAAGCTGCTTACAGTATGATTGAAGTTTCACTGCAGCCGGAAGAGTTGTATAGGAACGTAACACCCTTCTGAGGGATTCGAGGTGAGATTTGCCACTGGGAATAAACGCCCCTGAGCTTCAAAATTGGCCAGAATCTACCATAGGTCGACTGATGTTTCTTTCGTACGATGCAAGTCAATTCTCATGATACGTTTCCCAGGTTCTGTTAGGCAGCTCAACACACGACATTGTGAAGTGTTGACGGGTGGCGAAAGAAAAGCACGTGATCATTCCCAAGTTAAAGAGTATGAATGAATTGCTTTTTCTTTCCCAGCCAACCTACCCAACTATCGCAATCCTATTTCTCGTCTTTGTTTCCCAAGCCATCCACGCCCCTTCCCATCTAGCACGACTCGAAAACCTCCTAAATCCGTGGTCGTGGCTGATTTGTAATGTGGCTTGTTCAGCTTCACGTGACCTTCTTCCTTCTTCCACCCCCTTCCCGCTGCCACCAGAAGGCACTCGAGATGCCTCGTAATCGCGATTTCTCACCAAGACGATTGCGTCTTCGACTCAGCCTGGAGGTAGGAAAGGTGTATATAACAGCAGCTGAGATCAACCTTGAGATTTCCTTTTATCATTCAGAAATAGACACTCAGATCTTCACACAGTTCCTCAAACTCACTTCAACTTCCATCTCAAACTCTCAAAGATTCCTTCTCAAAGCTCAAACACCTTCAACAAACAGACAAGTATCAAAATGCCTTTCTTCCCACAAGCATACCTGCCCACCGAGGCCGCTCTCTTCCAGCTCCTCTCCGAGCTCGACCAGCCCCAACAAAAACAACAACAACACCCCTGCGCTCGCCGCGTCCACAGACCTCAAACCTTCACACCCCGCTTCGACGTCACCGAGACGAACGAGGCATATGAGCTGTATGGCGAAGTCCCAGGTTTGGAGCAAGCAGACCTCGATATCCAGTTCCAAGACGCACAAACTCTCGTCATCAAGGGCAAGACCGAACGCCGTCTGAATAACACCGCTTCCACCACAGCCGCTGCTACCGTCCAAGAAGCTGAACAAGCCGCCCAAACAGATGCCGAGACATCTTCTCAAAAGTCTGGATACAGCGCAACTGTCGAGGACGATTATGATGAGGCTGATACCCCTCTTGTCACACCCGCCAGCACCACAACCACACCAACAGCTGCCGAAAAGGGCAAGCAGCCAGAATCCGCAGCTGCTTCGTCTTCTACTGCTGCTCCGGAGACTGAGGGCCCAAGACCAAGATACTGGGTTGCCGAACGCAAGGTTGGAGAGTTCGCTCGAAGCTTTACATTTGAGCAGAGGATCGAGCAGGATTTCGTGACTGCTGGGTTGAAGAATGGTGTCTTGAGCGTTGTCGTTCCGAAGAGTTTGAAGTCGAAGAGGGTTGCTGTTAGTGTTTTGTAGAGCATGATAATGGCAGACTCGGGATAGACTTTCTTCTAGGGTCATGATAAGCTTGTATTTGTAGAGAAATTTTGGAGTTGATGGATGGAACTTGTGCTTTGCACTGGCATTGCTTGGAGTTTAGGCATCAGCGGACCTAGATCAGACACTCATTAATGAACAATCAATTGAAAACCGTGTTCAAATTCTTGCAGATGAATGATAACGTGAGCTCATGGAAATTCATGCATCTTTCCCTTCCCAGTTACGCTCATGACTTCATGACTTCATCGTGCTAGGCGAGTAAGCCGTTTTTTAGCCCTGGCGGCTGGTTAAAAGGGTAAGGTAACACACAAATGAGATGTGAGCAGGCAAGAAGAATGTCAAGTACGAAGACGAATTGGTATCCAAAAAATAGTAACTGCCAATATACAAGCACCGATGACTGACCCTCTCAAGATTTCGATCGTTTCTTCTTTACCACCCCTGATTCCTCACGATCAGCATCGGCTTTTCGTTTCAACGACCGTGATCTGTTCGAAGCCCCATAGTAAGGTTGTGGATTCCTTGAAGTCCGAGGATTGAGCTGTGTTGACATAGTAGGGCTGGTGCGTAGAGGAGCCGTGGAGTCAGAACGCCTAGCAGGACGTGACTTCGGACGCCATGGGAGGTGCGATTCATTAGGTACCGACACATCACTTTCGACACTGGACAAGTCGCTGATCGACGACTCGTATACATTACTTGCCTTGCGCGGCCGTCGACGGGTACTTGTCGACCTCTGCCGCGGATGTGGAACGGAGTGGTTATCCTTTTCCTGGTGTTGCTCTGGACGTGGTGCTGGGATAGGTTGGGTAGGTATTTCGCTGGATCCAGGGCCGAGAGATGGAGCTCCATCAGGCCAGCTGTCTTCCCCCTGAACTGTTCCGTCTGGAGCCACAATTCTACCACCCAAGCGGATCACCTCATTTCGTAAGGCCACTACCGTGCTTTCAAGTCGATGGCATTCCGCACGAAGCCGCTCGCACGCAGCCTCAAGTTCTTCTCTGTCCTCATTTGAGTGGTCGAGGTCTTGTCCAATTTGTTGATTCTGGATCTCTAAGGTCCTTGATCTTGCCTCTGCCGTTGCTGCTCTGGCCTCGACTTCTTGTAACGTGATGTTTGCGGCTTCGAGCCTATTTGAGAGGGTCTTGTTCTGCTTCTTCTCTTCTTCTAAGAGATCTCTGCAATCATGGATCTCCTTCTCGTCTCTTTGCGTCTGTCTCTCCCATTGGTCGAGATTCGTCCGATAGTCGTCTTCAAGGTCTTCAAGTAACCGCTCAAGTTCCTTGACATGAGCTAGAGCTTCGTCTCGCTGCGCTATAACCCGATTCAATTCTTCCATGACCAAATAATCTGTTGGACCATTTGCATGCCTAGACAGGCATTCATCCAGAGCCATCTGAAGTTCGTTTGCTGTGCCGGTCGCTTTGTCGAGCTCTGCTTGAAGTGTACCTAGTCTAGCCAATGCAGCGTCCCTTTCCTCTTGTATATGGACGAGATCGCCAATTGTTATGTTTCCGTGTCGTACCAAGCCCATTGAGACTTGATGAGCTTCATTCAATGCCTTTCCTAGTTTTCCGACTTCGATTCGCAGTGTCTCCCTCTCAACCCTCAGCCTGTTCTGAGTTCGCCTGCAATCTTCCGATTTCTCACGCTCCGCCAAAGCAGCATTGTTTGCCGCTTCTAGCGAAGCCTGGAGCTCAGTGACAACGTCATGTGCTGTTTCAGCAGCTGAATGAGCAAAGGCGTTTTCTGCCTGTAGGACTTTGATCTCGACTCGAGCGACATCTCGTTCATGCTGAGCCATCGATGCTGCTGCTACGGCGTGCTCTAACTCTTCTTGCAGGAATCCGACTTCTTTGCGCTCGACTTCCCTCGTGATTACTTCTGTGTCCAAGACATTTGCTTGCGTTCGCTCTTGGGTTTCTTTCCTGCGAATTTCTGCCTGTACCTGTGCAATCTTCTCTTGACTCACTGTCAAGGAAGCTTCGAGGATGCGGATTCGCTGATGTGCGCCATTTCTTTCTGCTGTTCTTGTTGCCAGGGTCCTGCGAGCATCCTCGTTCTGTTGGATTGCCGAATCGCGCTCTGAGCGAATGAGGGTAATTTGTGCCTCGTTGAAGTCGTCGGTACTTGCTGCAGGTATAGCCTGGGTCGTGTCGTGGTGCTGAGCGATATGTAGCTCTCGCCTGTCATCCCTTCCTATGATTTCCTCTCCATCGTCAGCCAAATCAATGATCTCATCTTCTGATGAGTCGATCAATGTCTCTATCCCACTGCTGTCGCTTTGTATCGAGTTCCGTTGCTGGACGAGCACTTCGTATCTGAATAGTATTGTCTTCAACTTCTCCCTTAAGTCTTCATTCTCGTCTATGAGCGTGTCACGATCTGCTTCCACCATGACCTTCTCTGCCTTCACTGCAACAAGTTTCGCAAGGATCTCAGATTCCGTGGATTCGTGGTCACTGTGCATTCTCAAGGTTTCTCTCTCAAGTTGCGATAGGTAACCACCCTCACGATGCATCTCATAGTAAAGGTCTGGATCAACCACAACGATGCCTCGCTGGTCGACTAGATTCTGAACAGTCCTATTTCCGCCAAACAACTCAGATGACAGTAAGCGTCCCACTCGTTCCTCGAGGCTCTGCACCCGGGCAGAATACGAATTTCGCTGATTTGTAATGTCGGATAAGATCTGGCGGTAGTAGACTTGTTGCTGGAGAGTGCGGGGTGATACCTGGCTTGGGTCATCGTCAGGATTGGCGAAAGCTTCGTTGGATTCCAGAACAACTTCTTTGAGTGCCTTCAATCGTTCTTTCAAAGCTCGTAGTTGCTTTCGAAGCCGTTCTTCCGCATCTCCGAACCTAATGTCATAGTCTGCAGCTGTATCGGCATGTGAGTTTCCGTTGTCGACTTCAGGTTGTTCTGGATGGCAATCCGGCGAGTCATTGGACGACGTTTCGATCGGCGCATCTAATTGCTCCATTTTCACGTAATTTGGGACTGCTGATATCGTAGACGAAAATCTCGATGAAGCCTTCAGAGAGGTGTATGTTTTGGTCCATTGTTTTGGATGAAGGAAATGCGCGACAAAGAAATCGACAAATGTGCACATTTCATTCGACAAAGAGCCATGCTGAACACAGAATCGCTTTTGGCCTATGGATGATACCAGTATCATTAGGGCACTTATATCCAGTGAAAGAGTTACGCATCAAATGCTCCCCAGCGCGTATAAAGTCATGTTGTGCTTCAAGTGTCGAAATAGTACCAGAATGCCAAAGCATTAGTGAACAAAAGGATCCGCAGAGGCGGATATGAACATTTGGAATATCAATAGACACCGCTACTTTGCAAATTCAGTGAAAGAAACGCATCTCAATAAGAAAGAAACGAGAGACCAGGCGTGAAATAGTGAGGGCATCTCGGGGCTCGAGATGCACAGGCCAGGCGATTCTCCACGGCGGATCTCATACCTGGGCTTCGATATAACTTCCACTTGCTCACTAGAGCACGAGATACATAGCTGAGGGTCGACATGAACAGTTCCTATCAGTGTGGGGGTTGCCTAGGGGTGTGTTAGGATTGTTGCGAATATCGTTCAAATGAAGCAGTTGCTGGATGTTGCACGGGCGCCGAGATACCGAGATCCTGATGCCAAGCACTCCGACTAATCGCGCACCTCGGCCATCCAAGACTACCAGGACTTCGGTATCTTCACCAGATCCGAGTTCCTGCGACAGCATGACCAGCCAGTATCGAAGCATACGTGCCTTCCAGTCTATCACGATGGTAGAAATGCCGGCGAAATGCAAAATGCCAACCCTTCGACAGCGAAACGGGCCAAAAACGAACGTTCGACCAAATTTCGAGACACAAACAGGACAGCTAGTGCTTTGGAAGATGGGTAACACCGGACAAGACTGATGCTGAAGATACGTATCTTGGGCTCAGACTTGAAAGCTTGCTCATGATGCGCCTGTCCAGTGGGCTGCCACCTTCCGTTGCGATTTTCGAATCCTCCGTTCCTTGCGATGTGCCCACAGTACTGTGAAGGGTCTGGATACGGGCTGGGTGCCTGCAATGGCAAGGAATGGGCGAATTCCTGATATCGAGTTGAGATGCACACGCCAATTGCAGGACGCAACCTCGGTGCAAAATCGTTACCCAGGAAAATTTGGCGCCCCTGACCAAAGATATTAGCAGAGGCTGGCACAAGGGAACTGTGAAAAGGGAGCAAGTTGCGAGATCAAGTATTTTCTGGTATGTGGCTTGAAAGCAGATACAATACATTGAGGGGATCTAAAGCGAAGCAAGTCTCGTTTCCGTCATTATTCAGCAAGCCCAATTTCCGCACTTTGCTACCCAAGTACGAGCATCTAATTGGACGTAGGTCGTTCACTGCTTTCTATAGTCCCGACTTCCATCTGCTCATCATCGCCATTGCCATTGATCTTTGTGATGACCACCCAAAGAATCCGGTTGGCAACTTTCTCTTCGTTCTTGGCAAGCTTGTTCAGCTTCTTGTCTCCCTTCTTGTAGATCAAGGCAAGCGCCTTGTTCCTTCTCTCAATCTCCACTTCTCGAGCCTGCTCAAGAATGGCAATCTCCTGTTCTGAACGGGCCTCAATCCTGTACCTATCGTCAGGGGTAGCTGCAAGTTCGGCTTCAGATTGATGGTGGACCTCAATCATCTTGTTCTCGATGTCTTGAATCGCCTGGTCTGACTTTTCCATCTCAGCTTCAGCCTCTGGCGCTTTTGACAGCCTCTTCTCTGAGCTCTTGGTTGCTGCCTTGTTCAATTTGGTGTCCTGTCGCTTATTCAACCATCTGAGTGGCGCTCCTCCATATTTGTCATATGCCCCTTTAGGAAGAGCTGCAGCTTCGAATTCGAGTGGAGCAATGTAGCCCTCCAAGGCACGTGTCCTTCGGACTCTTGGATCTTCGACTGTGGGCGCAGGAGCAGCAACACTTGGGTCGCGAACAACAACAGCACCAGTCTCCGGAGTGAGATCGCTGAGCTCTTCCAATGGTGGGAGGAGCAGTTTTCCCTTGGCATCCACGTTATTGCAGTGGATCTCGGCCATCATCTTCTTCGTGGTCATGATCTTGGCGATGAGGTTTCTTGGAGCAAATAGAGTCGTGTTTGCCTTCTTCATGTAGCTTCGAACTCGGACCATAGACACACCTGCTGACATGCCGACAGATGCGACCTGAAAGACACCTCCGACAACTTGGGCTGGAAGAATCTGCGTTCCGAGAAGGGTACCGCCAACGATATGTGCCATCTGGAAGATAGGCGATGATATGAACGCACTGTTCAGTCCATCAATGAAATCGATGAATTGGTCATGGGATATCGGATCGGGCAGATTGGCGAGAGCCGGAGAATAGGCGCGTGCGAAGGGAGAGAAAGTCTTGATCATGAAAAGCGATGTTTGCTCTGGGACACTGTAAGTTTTGAGCAGCCTACTACGAAGGCTGTTACTGACGAGGAACGACAATTGGCTTCTCAAGCATGCCACCAATGTAATACTCATACTGGGGTGGGGCAGACTGCCTGTTCTCTTCTCGGATTGACGCACTGGCCGAGGAGACTGATGATTTCTCCATTGCTGAAAGGTTGTTTTGGCGGATTATCGCTGAGTAGAATGCCTTTGATGCTGGTGATAAGCGTGTGGTGAAATTGTGGATGTTGTGAACGCTGATATGGAACAGATTCGTGGTTTGGATGGAAATGTCGTCCAATATATATCTCAAGCTTCAGAGCTTCGGCCAGGATCCCCGACCCACAGAAGCTATCAATATCAAGCCGTGCCACACGACTTACCACACTCGGAGTAGGGAAGATCTCATTCTACGAGGCCAAAATAGACTTTTACGGGTTGAGCTAAAGCAAAAGTTCTGTGGCTTGTTCCTCGTCGTCATCGTTCCCTGAGGAAAGATCGGTATCTGATTGTTCAGCCCTGTCAAGTAGGACCAGTACAGACGCCGCCGCGTAAGCTTGTTTCTTAATTGGACATCTTTGGGCCATCATATCGTGCAGCATGCCATGTACTGACAGCCGACAAGCTTTCCAGACACGCGTTGGAAGACCTGACAAGCGAGGACTTGCCCAGGTCAGTTTAAGCTCCCATTAGAGTTATTCTTAAATAGACTTCGAGCAGGCACTAGCAAGGCTTGTCTCGGAGAGATCGCAATCCATTGGTCTGGGTGAGATATTCTGGGGCAGGTAGGGCCCCAATTCGCCGAGTACGATTCGCATTCTCGTTTAGCTCGCACCGAGAAGTTCGGACCAAAACAATGGCTTACTTCAGCCTCTTTTTCATCCACGAATGTGATTACGAGGAAGATTTTCTACCTGGAATAATTCGCACATATTTTCGATGTTACATTTGATGTCGCTAATTATCATGGAGGCGCTATCATGACATCGTTGACGGAGAACTTCAAGTCTTCAACGCGTTCTTTGCACAAACTACCCATCCCTAACCCCAATTCCCGATTTATCCAACTTCGTTTGGTAGTATTTTGGGGGAAAGTTTCATGCCATCGTATTCATATACGTTACTTCCGGATCCCCATAGCCATCCTGGCTCGACCTGTTCCCGGCTCCGGAATTTTTGAGGTCCGGATTGGAAATATGGTGTTCCTCCATCCTCCCTGATCCCCACCAGCATGTGGCTGAAAATGTCTAACCGGTGCTGCAACACTTAATACAGAATCCAGCCTCGTCATCTTGGGCAGTCACATGGAATAGGATCAGATTTCGAAAATTCGCAAGCATCAATATCGAGATCGACTTGTTGGGGCATCCAATTTCAACATCATTATCACCCATGATCCAGGAACACTTTTTTTTTCGTGTCAACCTGCTTCCTGGAATATCTTGGAGGTCAGCTCTTCTCGGTAGATCTCCCTACACAGAAACGAGCCCTCTCAACAACAGCATGATCTTCCTCGCCTCTGCAGTCTCCACAACAGCAAGCAAGCGGGCGAGCATAGCATATCGTGGCATCCAAATGGCACCATGCTGATTGAAAAGAGCTGCACCGGCAAGTTCGGAGTAATGTGCGCTGCCTTAGCTAAAGATGCAGCATGTCAAGTTTAGTTTATTTGTGGCCAGGATGCAGATGAGTACGCGAAGCCTTTCCTCCTCGGCCGTACCCGGCGGACTTCCTTAAGCACAAGAAATTGTCGATAACGTCTTCACTTCACAATCGACGTTCGTTGTTAGATTTGTGAGGGATGTCAGTACGGCGTACTCTGTGCTTATCTCGCCTCTCGTCATATTTGTCCTGCGACAGTTACTCATGTCCAACTTCACCGACATTTACTTTTCGCCGTCGCCGTCGCCATAGTTTCGAAAATAGTATCTCAGCATCTCACGAAAGACGGCAAAATTCCAGTTAGTCACATAATGGAGGTGCCTGCGCACCAGGTCTCAACGAAAGTCATGCCTAGTAAGGAAGAAAAAAATCTTGCGATTCTACTTCCGAACATGTGTTTCCTTCTTCATCAGATCCAGCAAATCAATATCACAGGTTCAGGCTAGCACCCTCTCTATCCACATGTTCCTCTGTCTTTCTTCAATTCTCTTTATCTCGGATAGATCCTGGGAGCCTCGAATGCGTCCGTACCCACCTCTTTATGGGCAGGTTGATCCTCCGCAGACGTACTCATCCCCAACTTTGTGGCACGAGCATCCACGCTTCATGAGTTCGTCCATGGCGTTCAATGCGAGGTCACGAGGGCAAGTGGATCCGCCGCAGATACTGAAGAGGATATGTTAGTATTGTGCTGTACCATTTCCATGCTATCTTCCCTCCTTTTGTCTTGGAGGACGATGGAAAGAGGGGGGGATGGATATGTGGAGGGTAATGGTAGTGGACCGAGATGGAGAGGAGAGACGTACTACTCATCGCCGACTTTATGGCATGAACATCCTCTCGCTTCGATGGATGGAGAGGGCGCGGCAAGGGCGAGGGCCGAGAGGAAGGTAAGTGCCAAGGTGAGTGAGAACTTCATGTTGAGTTGTTGATCGGTTGATCTTTGAGAATTTCAGGTGGGCTGCTTTTGTCTTCGAGAAGATCGTCGGGCACTGGATCGAAGTTGAGTGAAACCTTTTTAGGGTGACTGGGCTGCTTGCTTGATGGGCTGAATTGAATTCTTGTGAAGAGTGAGGAAGCAGTAGGATGATGAGGTTTATATACTTCTCTTCTCTCGTCTGACGTCGGCTTGGTTACATCTGACAGTTACTACACTGCAGAAGAGGAGACTGATTGCAGTGATCTACAGTCCTACATTGGATTTTCGGCGTTCGACATTCAAGCAGGTTTAAGGCACAGTACGGTACAACCAATTGAAGCTCAAAGTTCCTCAAAGTTTTAGGTCACCTTCCCAAAACATCTTCGCCACCACTTATCCTCAACCGACCAAACGAATGAGAGTATGCGGCTACTCTTCTAGTCGCCTATATGGAATCAAAGCCACCTGCCAGATCTGTATATCATATGCGTCCGTTGATTCAGTTAGTGGCGGGTCGCTCAGGCACTACTGATGCTTGAGGGGATGTATCTTGCCTCCTCTGTTTCTCGGTACAACACAACCGAAAACCACAACACTTCATATTCTGATAGCCTTTCGTTCCACAATTCTCATTCCTCATCCGCTCGTCTAAGCTTTTTCTTTTTCTAGTAAGGTCTGTCGCTGTGCCCAAATTTTGCTTTTTGCAAGTACAACTCTCATGATCGGACTGTACCTGTCAGAGCTAGGTCTCCATCCTTACCTAAACCACTTTTTCCCAGCACCATTGGCTGTGAGCATGACGAGCATCCCAAAACGCTCCATTCATCTCACGGGAGTGGCGCCAAGCTTTTAAGCTTATCTACCGCTAAATCTTCTTGTTGACGTGAAAAGAGGAGGCCTGGATGTGGGGTTCTAGGGTGGGCCCAGACGAGACGAACTGTTTTGGGAAGGTGGCAGGTAGGCATGTAGCTGAGTCCCTTTTTTGGAAAGTGCAGGCTGCTGCCTGTACAGTATAATAAAGTGCAGGTAAAGGATTATGGTTAAGGGAGCGTGCTTGGCTTTTGGCATGAATTCTTTTCTGCTCTCGTTGTGATTAATTTCGTGGAGGCGGAAAACCACCACTTCGGCGATACTCTGGTGCCTGGGAGGCGTGCACCTGCAGAGTATCGATCCGGAAAGTGTCGATTCTCGGCGGGAAATGATTATGAAATACACATCGAGGAACCCAAGGAGGACCAAGGCGAGAGAGGTACTGTAAGCTGACAGTGGCCTGAGATATCGAGATCACAGCCGACACTTCTCGTTTATTGACATCCAATTAATCTTGTGTAACAGTGAGACGAATCCTTCGAGGGTTTCTGTCGGCCGCCACTCCATGACGGAGCGTTTAGTAAGACGATACGATCGTGGTACGATACTTGACTTCTTGATAGCAACGACAAGATGCCTAGAACAGCCTCCCAGACCCACGTGGTAGAGCAGCAGAGTGATATGCAAGTCTTGGCTCGTAAGTGCTGTATGGAAATGCCCGGAGTCAGCTGCAGACGAGATGGACAAGAAACACATATTGAGCTTGACATAGATGGCTGCTGAATTGTGGAACATGCACGGTAGCGTTTGTACTGCTGCAGAAGAAATAAAAAAAGAAAGTGGCAATGTATGGGGGATCGCCCAGCATCGGTTAGGTTACACAGGGTTTGTTCCTCAGATAGGGGGAGCGGTTTCCCAATGCGGGGTACAGGCGGGCTCTTGTCATCTATCCTCTTGTCCTTCATCACATCTAAATAATGTGGCTTCCATGACCGATCCGGGTCGAGAGTTCAATCACTTCAGTAAGTTCCATATCCTCTTTATACATATTCCAAAGTTTAAAAGGTTTTTTCTGTCTCAAGTGCACATTGCTTTTTACAGTACGATCTTCACCTGGCTCGGGAAGATATAGATCCAGCCAGCAAGCAGAAGCAATTCTTCAACATTTCCTGCACTTTTCCCCCGATCCGAATTCGGAGATTCCTCCTTCAAATCGTACCACGAATACCGAGACTCCACCGGATCTACACTGTAGCAACAGATCCCAATTTGCTTGTTTTCGCGTACCTAGGCAGCTACATGTTTGTTTTGTGAAGCGAGAGCATAACATTGGAGGGAAGGCTTCCATTGGCGCGGGGTTTGGCTGGGCTGGATTGGTGGGGTGCATTAGTGGACCCCTCTTGAGATTGAAGGTATGGCGTCACCAACGTCATGGTGATGGAGTGAGATGATGAAGATTGGGAAAAAGTAATGCTAATTTTCTGTTCTTTTCCCACTTCAAATTTATTGATCCGCTAGATCTTTGAAGATATTCAGAGCACTTTTTTTCATCGAATTTTGGAATTCGAAGATTCATTGTTCAACAGCTACAGTCTAGTCGTCTACAACACAAGGAGTCTTCAAAATGTCGGAAGCAAGGAGAGTAAGTCTCAACTCGCAGGGCGAGCTCGCGCAAGGAGAAGTTCAGAAGACGGATATCGTGTAAGCTTCAACCTCCATACTCTCTTCTCTTCTCGACCTTCACAAGCAACATACCCAAAGAAGACTACATTTCAAGGCTGTATCAAACGACTGACACCGCACCAGTTTATACACATCCGGCACACCAAATGGCCAGAAAGTCTCCATGGTCCTCGAAGCTCTCGGGCTGAAGTACGAGACGAATCACATTGATATCTCGAAGAACACGCAGAAAGAAGAGTGGTATCTGAAGATCAATCGTACGATTTCCCCATTCCTCCTTCGTCGTCTCCCGTACTTCGTCTATTCACTCACCACTTTCCGTTCTCATACCTCCTACTCCTTCTATATCCCACCCCACTATTCCTGGATTACTGCTGACATTCCTTATCACAGCCAATGGACGCATCCCCGCCATAATCGACCGCACTGAGACAGCAGACGGTAAGAGTCATGAGAAGAGGGTTTTTGAAGGGATGGCTATCATGCTTTATTTGTGTCAGAAGTATGATCGTGAATATGTTATTTCGTATGCTTTTGATAGTGATAAGTGAGTCGTCCCTCTTTCTCTCTTCATTTTCTCTCCTTCTTTGGTTGTGGGGAGTGTTGAGATGTGGTGAAGGTGCAGTAGAGTTGAAATCTTGAAGTCTTGGATATGGATGAGGAAGGAAGCTTGCAATGGAGCTTGGCTGAGGCTGGATGTTGAGCTCTTAAAGACTGAGATTTGAGATATAAATGCTAATGGGGATGACACGCATAGGTATTGGGAAGTCGTCGAATGGATGACCTGGATGCAGAGTGGAATCGGTCCCATGCAGGTTCGTCTCTCCGCCCCTTCACCTCCCATCAAAATTCCAGATCCTCAATACCTCATCTCTCCTATTTTTGAAGCACACATATCCATCTGCTTGAGATATCTAACAGACAAATGAACTCAGGGCCAAGCAAACCACTTCTTCCGCTACGCCCCCGAAAAAATCGAATACGCTATAAACCGCTACCAAACTGAAGTCAGTCATCTCCCCTCCCCCCTCGTCCCCCTCGTCCCCCTCTTCCCCTACCTCTTCCCCCCTCCCCTCCTCTCCCCTCACCTCTCACCTCCCCACCTCAACTCAACTAAATCCCCCTCCTCCCAACAGACCAAACGCCTCTACAGCGTCCTCGAACACCGCCTAGCCCAGCAAAAGTCAGCAAACCACACCGCAGCCGGCACACAAGCTTCGACCGCAGGAGGCGACAAGAAGAAAGCCGAAGGAGGGGGCCCGTGGATCGTGGGTGATAAGTTGACGATTGCCGATATAGCATGTTTCTCATGGGTGAACTGGGCCGAGTGGGCGGGTGTGAGTCTAGACGAATTTCCGTGAGTGCTCTCGGAATCTCCTGGCTTCCTTCCGAATATACATATATATGACGATGCTGACAAGATTGTGTGTGATGCATAGGGAGGTGAGAGATTGGGCTGAGAGGATTAATGCGAGACCTGCTATCAAGCGCGGCTTGGACGTCCCCGAGCCGTTCAAGATGAAGGAGAAGATGAAGACGAAGGAGGGGGAGAGGGAGTTTGAGGAACATCATAGTAGGTGGGTTATGGATGGGCAGAAGAAGGATCAGGAGAGGCATAAGTGAGGGGTTCGGGGTCTGAAGCCCTCGAAGTTGGTTGGAGTGGGGGTGGGGTGAGAGGTTTGGATACGATTTGCTTGATGTATTTTGTTGATGGGATTCGGATTTTGGCTTTGGCTTTGTTGTCGAGTGGGCAAATTGTGATGGGGTATATGTCGTTATTTCGACGGTTTCTCATTCTCGATTGGGGAGGCGATTTGTTTCTGTAGCACTAGTATTTTTCAGCTTATGCAATGAATGAAATGGCTTCTTTATTTCATGGGTATGTTGGAATAGATTGCTGGTATGATATACCATTACCTCGTCGAGTGAAGAAGTGAACTTCACCATTCAAAGACCGTGATATTGCAGATGTATTCGTTGATCCAGCCAGTATTTTAATCACGGACGGTACAAATCTGAACTATGGCTCAACTTCTAGACAGGTAAGACAAGCTTGACAATGTGATGGGAACTGGCATGAGCTGAAAAGATCGACGAAGAAAATTATGCTTTGGTACTGCCGAATTACCACACCTCCAGGTCGGCGCCTTGTATCGAGTCGTTCATGTATACCAGTTGGCCAAGTCCTGCTGCTACATTATGAACAGCATCGGAAGCGATCCGTGGCTGCCGAGTCAGCTCTTTGTGGTCAGAACTATGGAAGGTGGAGAGGTAGATCAGAGTTGGTCACCCACTTAGTAAATTCTGCTGAAGGGAAGAACCACTCGCTGAAAGGACTTCACGATCTGGTAGAGGTCATTAGAAGTAGTTGAGAGCTGAGAGGATTGTCCCGAATCAATTCAAATTTCTCGGGGAGTTGACAAGTCCCGTTCAGACATGTGGAAGATCGCATCTACTGGCAAGTCGGTCGATTGGTGAACATTGACATGAGAGCGACATGTATTAATGCTTACTTGCCCGTTTTGCAAGAAGAAGACGCAATAAAGGAGATGTCGATTGAAGCGCCTTTGCTGGCAGCGCTGGCTCCACTTACGATCCGGGTTCTGTATATGACTGTCCAATGTGCAAGTGAAGCAGTCAGGGACAGTAAACCCCACGGGTTGATTGTCCAGCGCGATCTAGTGACATTGGCTGCTCTTACTGCTGAGGATCATTAGACTCAATGGCTAGACATTATTTTAAATTGAAGAGGAGCCGACATAATTGGCTGTGAGAAGTCGAGAAACACATGAGACGTATAAAACAGCAGATGTCATAAAATTACGCTAGAAAATTATACCGGGGGATACATTGTAAGGTGTACCGGCGATATCAGCCTCTTCTTTCAGCACTAAGTTTCTTTGTTGTTTGTTCCTCGAAGTCAGCCAGAAGGAGCAGGCCGCTTCAGGTACGCGTTCTAGACTCAATCCCGTGACGTCGAAAAATATTCAGGTCCCGTTTAAGAAGGGGGAGTTCCTAGAAGAGTGGGACTCGACCAAACTTCCACACCGCTGGTCTGCCGTGACGTCGGCTCTTTTTTTCTTGCGCTTGAAGCGTTTGGCTGAGAGAGGAATAGAGAGATGGTAGGGTGGAGTGCATGTGGGCAATGTAGGGTCGATGAGGAAGTAAGGTACCCGAAACCAGGAACCGTGGTCGTGTTCGTATAGTTGAGGGTGCTATTGTGTGATAGAGGTAAGGCGATGGGCCTGCGGAGCACAACGATGGGTCTTTTGGTCAGCCTTGTAATTGACTGGATGAGAGATGCTCTTTGTACTGGTCTGGATGTCGCATGAAGGAGTCGTGGATTTCGTGTGAGTGGCCGTGGATTTTGCTAGGTATGGGTGAGTTCATGAGCGTGGGGGTTGAACTCTATCTCACGATTATTTTCACCTGCTTGACGTTACTGCACTGCACCCGCATCTAGACTTTGCAGAAAAGTGTGCGTGCCTTGCATCTGCATCTATTTTGCAGTAGATGGGAGGGATGAGATTTCGATGGCCGTATGCTGGCTAAAACGTTCGTGGGTAATAATGGTAAGCTGATGGCAGGATGGATCAAGGAGGAGGTTTGTTTAGCGCGCGTGGCGCCTCTTTTGGTCCAAGGCGGGTTGGTGGCGGGGTTGCGATGGAGGGGTCGCTGGATGTCGGATTGGTTGGGTGTGAGATGGCGCATTCTTACCTTCATATCCATGATGCGGGTAGGATGGATGAGAGTTGGAAGTGTAAGTGGTGATATAAAGTATCTTGAGTCATGGGATGCTTGTGGACATGGATTGTAACGTGAGGAATAGGAAGGTAAATGTTCTGTAGCAGCAACAGGTACGATGATTGTCGCAGGTACGTGAGACGTGTTGGAGATTGTGAAAAGGTCTTGGTACAGAGTTTACTTGACTGCGCCCGATGTGGTGTTAAAGACGCATGTACAGGAGAGGTAACTTACGAGGTTTATCCTGGGGCTCTTACAGTACTATAGCTTACAGCAGATGAGATCGAATATGTCGTACATGTCTTAATGCACCTAGTTGTAGTCTGTCCTGTACGTCCGTACAGCGGTAGCCAGGCGAGGCTGCACAGTACCTATAGTTATGGTGCCTGTACCTGTGTACCTTGCACCTGAAGCGCACAGGACAGCCTGACCTGATTAGACCTGATCCCTCGTTCCTGGGCCTCGTCGTCTGTTGGCCCCGTGAGTGTTTGTGAGTAATGGGGATGCCAAAGCTCGTATCCTGATTTGATATCCATCTCACGAGATGTCAGCTTGGACCCTTTGGCTGTTCGCCATCCTTCAGCTACCCCTCCTCTTCCTTGCCTGTCATGTCACGCCTGGCAGCACTCGGCTTGTGATGTGCGTGCGGGACCGACAATGGGAACAACAAAGCTTGAGCGGTGAGTGGTGGAAGCAACGATATGGTAGGAAGAGGAACGCCTCATAATTCCTTATCAAGCAGAATAAGCCATGCTATGCTTGGCTGAGTGTCTTGTCCGACAGAAGCCGTGGAGATGCAGATGCAGAGACATGAGATAGGACAGGAGAGGCAAGGATAGAAGAAGTCGAGATGCTGAGAGGTTGATTGCGCAGGGAAAGAAGGGAATAATGACATCGTTCCCGCGGCTGATCCGGACAGGAAGGAAGAGCTAGACCAGGATATGAGGTGGGGATTTGGGGACTTATTTGACTTGGGTGGAGTGAACCTGGAATGGGAATGCCCTGGAGCGTCGGTGGATGTGGATCTTTGGAAGGGGAGAGGGGTGGAGGGGAGTCAGGGATGGTGACAGGACCACAGTACCAGGATGCGATAACCACGATAGGTCCGTTATCGATAACCTAACTGCCCTTCCTCCCCTGATCTTGAATTTGACCTTGACCTTGCGCAGTACAGTGATTCATAGCACTAGAGCAAGCGCATGTACCACACTTTATCTCAAGGTTCATATGTCGCAAAGAATGATAATGAACAACAATTCGGACCGAGGCGAGGCTGTTCTTATATTGTTCATCCTTGCCTCGTATACTGCCTCCCCCTCTGCAGACTCTGCAGCTCTGCCTCTTTTCTGCCCCGCGAGGTTGGACGAATAGGCAGTGTGCGGTCCAGATTGCTGCACTCTACTGCGCAGTATGCCCCATCCGGCAAGGCAAGGGCAGGAACAGCGCAATTCAGGAACCGCAAAAATCCTGAAACAGCGACAAAGAGGCGCTAATCATGACCCACCTGCTCTTGGAATGCACTGAAGTTGCGCCTCGCCCCTCCTTTGACCCTCCTTGAGCCAGCCCTCCATTTCCCTTCTTCTTAGAGGAAGACTGGAAGCGAAGCCTCACTCATGATCTGGCCTGGGCACTCGGTATTGACGGCTATTTAATCAATATCAGGTACGGCCTCGTTCTGTCCGAATCATTCGGAGTCAAGCCCAATTATCTGTACATCGGAGTTGACGAGAGACCGTTGCTGATGATCAATGGCAGAGGGAATCTTATGCTCAAACAGCACACACCTCATCTCACCTCACCTCTTACTCACATCACTTCACTTGATCTCATCTTACTCCACGACTCCTCGCCGGACATAGCAAACCACTCAAGATGTAACCACCTCTTACAACCCACACAATTACGCAGCTTCATGGAAACCTTCAAGAGACGGACTGCCCCAACTTTAAGGGCCAGGCACGGTTTTATGTGACTCGCTTCGTCTGTTTTGCCCTACCATTTAAACTTCCTCTCTGGTTACCCAAACCGGCCTCAACCCAGTACCTCAGTCCGACACTAAAACTTTGAATGTCCCCTTGGAGACGCGGATCCTCAAGACTTCCTCAACATCTCAACCACGGTTGTATAGTGAACAAGATCCACATAGATCGTACCTGGACATAGATAACACCCACCTCGAGTATATTATGTGACGCCTCTGCCCCTTGACCGAGAGTTGTTCTTCTTCCCCTGCTTTTGTTCCAGCCTCGTTCCCAACACAACACACACAAAAACTCCTTACTCTTGCATCCCATCCCATCCCATCCCATCCCATCTCATCTGAAGCCTCTTTTCCCGCTACTCACACACTTGACTCCACTCTTGTTTTTAAGTCCCCGTCCTGCAGCTGCAATTCGTAAGCCCGACGCTGCTCACACTCGCTTATCGCCACACTAGGCAAAGTCCAAGCCAGACGGGTTGCCCTTTCCAGGTTCAGGCTTTGCAGTTTGCAGAGCATTTCAACTGGCGCTGCACCTCACTGGACTCCGCTGCATCCATCGTGCCCGCCTTGCCCTGACTTGCGCCTCCTCTGCCTCTTCTCCTCTTCCTTCCCACGTCAAGTCCAGAGTCCGTAGCGCATCTGCAACTACTGCATCTCTTCTCCTCTCCTCTCCGCTCTCTCTCTCCTCTTCTCTGCAAACCCACTACCACCCGCAGATCTCGCCCATCACTTATCCAACATCCAACATTCGACCTTACTCCGTTTCCTTGGTCGCACCATCCCACCAGCGAACATTACCTCCACATCTCAGCATCAATAGCATCATCTCGAAAGCTCTGCACCGCTCCTCGTTCACCCGATTATTGTGTTCCTGGCGCTGAAGGCTAATCCTTGCTGCCGATTATCGTCGTCTATCCCCTCCTACCGCGAATTCTCCCGGTCGCATAACTCCCATATTGCCTCGTCCTCCCCGCTTCGTCTTATCGATCGCACCGCTATCGAGAGATAACATCCATCTTAAGCATCGTTCTCTACGAGGATCACCAACAGGCCCGTTCATACTCGTCGGAAGAAGACAAAGGACTCGAGAGTTGCTGCTGGTCAAGCTGGGACTTTGCAACAGCCGCCGACAACATTCATTGGATTGCGGCTCAGCCCTCCCAGCCTTCGCACCGCACGGTACCTGATTCCAGGCGGACAACGACCAAATAATCCCACCGCATGATTCTAGATGTTTTGATAGTTCATCCTCTTCATCTCTCCGACCTCTACCAACTTTCCCCTCCGACCTCCTGGGAATAGTCGCCCCCGCCATCCCGCCGACGATCCCCAGCCTCTTCCGTCATATATACTCAGACCGACCGACCCACAATCGATCACCACAATGGCTTCGACAACCTTCTCCCCAGTAAATACAACCCTCGTCTCCGATCCTCACGGTCGCAATGGAGAAGAAGCAAATCCTTTGACCCCACGTCCGAGCACTGCACCGACCTCACAACTCCACCCTCAAATGCCTCGAGACGACGCAAGAACTCCAACAAGGGCAACCTTCGGTCTGGACAACCAACGACCTCTTCCCCCAGCCTCTTCTCCCTTCGTACCTCCTACGCCATTATCTTCTAATGAGGAGCAGTCACAGCAGACGGGCTTGGCCCGCGGCGACTCGCAGCACTCGACCAAATCTCGAGATTCCGGAGATGTAGATATGGATTCGGAGGATAATGGTGAAGAAGGATCTGAAGACGACGCAAGCGTTAATGCAGATGGAACCAGATCTACGAAAAAGAAGGGGAAATCACAAAGGTTCTATTGCCTGGAATATCCACCATGCAACCTAAGTTTCACACGAAGTGAGCATCTTGCTCGGCATATTAGGTTAGCAGGCATTCATACATTGTCATTGTGATTTCCTAACGTTGACAGAAAACACACCGGTGAACGCCCTTTTCAATGCCACTGCTCTCGCAGATTCTCTCGACTCGACAATCTACGACAGCATGCCCAGACTGTGCACCAAAACGAAGATATTCCACCTGAATCACTGGCCGCCACCGGAACCAGATTCCAGAGACAAGTTCGCACGGACAGAGTCAGACCAGCAGGAAGGTCAAGGGCATCGACAGCAGGAAGTCAGGGTAGTCAAGGCCGTGGTCACCAACGCAACTCTCTGTCTCTATCGAGCATGACTAGCATTGGTTCAGCTGGATCGATTTATCCCAACCGAGATGATATGAGGAGACGCCCACCACCTTTGGTTATGGCAGATGGACGGAACCGGTTCTCGCAGGAGATCTATCGACCTGATAGTCCATCGAGCGGCTACTATCGACAGGATTCCTACCGGCCGCATTCCCCAGGCTTCAGTACTCCCACTTCTGCTACCTTTTCGACCGGACAGAACAGTCCTCATTGGACATCTGGAATGCAATCGCCAGGCTCAGCACATTCTCGCACTGCTAGTTTATATTCAGGTCACCGAACTCCTGGAAGAAGACTCTCTGTACCATCTGCAGGAAACCCTTTCCAGTCACCTCATGGGAATAACTTCGGGCCATCTGCTCTTGGTCTGAACTCATCTAATATGGGGGCATTCTCACCATCGGGAAGTATGATCTCAAGTCCTACTACGTCGAACAGTGGTTGGTCTCGACGAGAATCCATAAGCTCTGTAGAGTACGAAAACAGGCGCAGAACATGGCATCCAGAAACCCGGCCAGGTATGGAACAGTTCACGAGCCGTCTACAAAATGTCACCACCCCCAATCACTACGCTACTGGACCTGGTCCATTACCTCAGCCTCCTATCGTTCCTAGCCAGCCTATGCGTCTTCCAGGAATCGAGAGTTTTGATCCACTTCCAAGGCCAGCTACTCCTGTCCAACGTCAACCAAGCCCAATGATGATTGATACGCCAAGTCGTCCTCCAATGAACTACGATCGAGAGAGACCAGTAAGCCAGCATTGGGAGCAGGGTATGAATCGGAATATGAATCGTCTCGACATCCAGGGTACGCCCCCAACGGATGCAGCAAGTCAGTGGGCAAACGACGCGAACAGAGCAGTTTTGTCCGCCCGTGAACATATCCGACAACAACCGGCAGTTCGATTTGAAGAATCTTCATACTCGAACAGGCCACAAACTAGCAGCGGGTATCCCCAACACCAACATCATGTCAGTGCTCCAGTTGCTCCAGTCACTCCACGGGAATCCAAGCGTCAAGGCTGGTATCATGGTCCTCCTAACACACAGCAGAACATGCAACAGCCAGTACAGCGAACTTCTCCAGCAGAATCGAGCGGGTCCGAAGGTGGAATTCCCGGAACGCCCAGTAGCTCGATGAGCGAGTACAACCCTAGCATAGTGCATGCGAATGGTTGGGTGGAGAATCGGAATGGTGTTCAACAACACGATCCAAGGAATGGACCACCGAATGGATATGCTACTTATGCTCCGCAAAATGGAGCGGAAGGAGCATATACTTACGGGCCAGGATCGCACCAGAACCAGGTACAGCAGAATGATCAGGTACCAAAATCAAACAGTGGCATGAGCGGATTAGATGCACTTGTAGCTGTTGCGACAGCTCAAGAGCCTAAAAAGGTGACTGCGGCGGCCTATTGAGATCGACCGTCGAGTAGGGTCAGTCAGCCAGAGAGCAGACAGGCAGGATTCTGTGTATATACACATTACTTCTTCAAGAGATACCCGCGTTTTTCAGCACGCTACGACACGAATTTAACGACTATATGAATGATGATCGCATCGGACTGGGCACAGTGGGGAACTTTCCGTTACGATTATACAATGGGATTGGTGGGACTGGATGGGATTGGTTGGGTGGTTGCAGATGTGATTGCATTTCAGGCGTTTTGAGACTTTCCTTCACTGTCAATTTTTGACTTTTCGGCTCCACTCTCATCATTCATCCTGTTTGTGTAAATACACAACAGAGCTCAGCATTCGTTACGGCATTTTCCACAGCATTAGTACAAGTACAAGTACAATACAATACGGGAACGGGCGGGAAGCCAAGCGCCATTCGTTTAGGCTTGCATATGCATTGCATAGTTTCTCAAGGAAGAAGACCTTTCATTTGTCGCCCGAGTTTGAATCATTACATTGTGTGCTGTACCTTTTTTGATGTTCATGGGTCGTGACCGTTCTTGTTTGGTTTGGATGGTTCTTTTTTTGCTTGGTACAGGGAAGGTTTGGCTTGGGCGGGTTTTGGGACTGCTGCTTTGATACCTATACCCATGCTATCGTTTGGATTACTTGGATTTTGGGACTTGGATTGAATTCGGATTTGGATTTATCTTGGGCTTGGGCTTGGGCTTCTGCGATGTTTGTTCTTGTGCTCGGGGGTTGGAGTGGTGGAGCTTAATATTTGAGGTGAAGTGGCTGTGGGATGGATTGGGGAGGTGTCGCGGATTTGCAGTTCAAGCTGACTCGGTTGCCTTTTGAGAGGATTTGCGACGTCTTGCGACGTCACAAGTACGCTTGACACTCGACGACGACATGGAGATGGAGATGACTGGGGCCACGACTCAAACCAAGAGGCGGTTTGGAGAATCTGAAGTGGCGAGAGGAGAGAGCTGGCAGAGGACAGACCGGAGGAACGAGATCGATGGACGGACGGAGCAGTGAGAGTAGTGACCTGAGAGAGGACTTACAGTACTGTAGCGTGGCGTAGCGTATGCATTGCTTCTTGCGGATCAATCGGAATATAGGAGCAGGCATGATCGGATTGGATTGGATAGGATCGGATAGTACAGGAGTATGTATGTATTAGATAAAGCAAACGGAATGCAACGCAATGCAATACAACGCAAGGCAATCTTCCCCATATACGAACGAGTGAACAGCAAGGGTCCCCCCCCCCCTGTTTTCGTCGAGCGATTGATTGATTGTGATTGTAATTGTGATATTTTTGTGTCTACTTGGGAACTTGGGAACTTGATCATCTATCATCATGCCTTCCTCATTCATTATCCTTCCTCATTCATTATCCTTCCTCATTCATTATCCTTCCTCATTCATTATTCATCTTTAGATAACTGGACATCTACTGATATTAAGCAGGCCGAGCATAGAACGTGCCAAGCCATATCAAGTCATACCAAACAGCGATTCCACTTGATATAGATTATATCTTATAAATTATTCTCCAGAGTACAGTTGGACGCGGGGTCAGAGAGAGAGAGAGAGAGAGAGAGAGAGACTTGTATGTAGTACAGTATAGTAGAATGAAGAGAAAGAGGAAATTGTTATTTAGGTACGCTACGGTAAGGTAAGGTAAGGTAAATATATACAAAGAACAAAGAAACAACTATCTCGTCTCGTCTCGCCCATCTGCCTCATAGTATGCGAAGCAATCAAAATCAAAATCCAACTCCAGCATCAGCATCAACATCAGCGTAGTATTTAATTCTAGTATGACGTCCTGGCCTTCCCTCAGCCCCAGCCTGTGATCTCGAACTTCAGTCTCCAGGTCTCGAAGCTCGAAATTATGTTGTTTGAATCTATCCATCCATCTTAAGGTTTCGGAGACTCCTAGCAGTAGAGGAGAGGAGAGTCTCCGTTCCGATCTGATCCAACGCTGTGCCCTAGCCAGTTGACTCAATGAGGTTATATCGATGCTGATGTGATGTTGGTCGGATGCATGTCGATCTAGCAGCGCGATTCTGTGGCGCCGAATTTTTTGCAGTAGTAGTTGACCTGTTTTTACGTTGGTAGGTTAGTTCGGTTCAGCTCAGCTCTATGTGTATGTTTGTTTGTTTGCTTGCTTCTTCTTAATGTCCGTCTTGACGATTCCGCATTCGATTTTTGGATTCCAGCCGGCAAAAAAGGAAGGAAAGAATGTAGGGAGGAAGGGGAAAAGGGGGGAGGGAATGGGTGGAATGGATGGAGATGAGAGAGGGAGGGGAGAATGGGAGAAGAAAATGGGAGGGGGGGAGGGAGTAGAGGAGGATTTACCTCGTCACCGCCCATATGGTAGCCTTTTGAGCGGCAGAGGAGATCGTTTGCTACCTATATGATTGTACGTCAAATTAGCACGAAACGCTAATATGTACAGGTGCGTCTTTGTCAAGCTTCTTTTCCTCTTTCTTTTCTTCTTGCTTGGAGGGAAGATTGAGGGAGGCATAGAAGCGAGGATGAGGGAGGAAAGACGAACATATGTGCAGTCAGGACATCTATCCCACTGCTTATTTCCCGTGTTGCGGCGGAGGTAGGCGGAACACATTTGGCGGGTGGCGGAGTCGTTGTATTCGAGCTGTTATGGGTGATATGTACGTCAGTTGCTGGTGTAGGACGTGACTTTAAAAAATTGAGAGAGATGGAGGGTTTTGAGGGAGAGGAGGGGTAAGATGAGGTGGGAGGGAAGGGGTCTTGAGGGAGGGGCTTGGATTTGAGGTTGGAGAGATCTGGAAAGGTTTGGAGTTGGGAAAGGAAATGCAAATGGTACAGAGGTTGGGGGATGGAAGAAGGGAGAAAGAGTAGAGGAGGATGGAGTGGGGTGGCTTACCTCGCCGCCGCTCTTGTTAGCGCAGATACAGAATTTGTGGAGGTCGGCTGCTGCGCTGAGTGAAAGAATTGCTTGTTAGCTGGTTTACTTGGAGAGGTAGAATTTTCGATTTTGGGAAATTAGTGGTCAGGTGGAGGTTGAGAAGGAGGTGGTGGTGGGAACACTTACCCAGCGGCGAGTGCGATGACAACGGTTGCGAGGGAGAACTTCATCTTGGTTGTTGGAGAGAGGATGAGGTTGAGTGGGGAGTCGGGGAGTCGGGGAGCTTATTGGAGGTTCGGATTGAAATGAGTGTATGGGATAAGATATGAATGAGTGACTGGTGGATGATGTAAGTGACTAAGGAAAGCAGAATAGAGTCTTGGAGGGGAGTCGTCGACCTTGATATACATTAAATTTCAAGCCTGTCTGACAGCCAGCTTTAGATTTGACAGCTTGTCATGTGTCATTCCATTATCACATAACTCAACTCAATTCCAGTGGAGACTAATTGTATCCGGAATCTCGCAATCAGTTCTGAGGTGTGGACTCTGAAACACTTACACTTTCTGATCAATTTACAAGATAATAGATACGAGTCCCACGATCGATGTAGCGAGTCAAGATATGAAGAATTGAGATTGTGCCGAAGGACTGCCGGTTCTGATTGACCGGATGTGGTGCTTTGACCAGGTGTTGTTGAGCGCCCTCGCCTGCCCCCATTCTGGAGCCGGTAGGAGTTCGGCAGCGATGGAGAATACCGCTGCAAGAAATTGAGAACTTACTCAACGATCCGTTCTTGAACTTGAGTCTCACGAATAGGATGTATGAGTAAGTAGTTGAATAGTTATCTTCCGTCTTACTAGGCTGGACAATGATCCTGTCAAACGAGTTGCTCATGTTGTCTCGAACTCCAGTCCCAGCATGCATGACTGTGAAGCTTCGCCCAGCCTTAACTTTAAGTCTACCCAGCTGCCGGGAGCCGATACCTGTTGCAGCGACTCATGAAGGATCACCATGACCCCTCCGGATGGGCATATCCCAGCAAATTAACCCCCACCAACAAGACAATTGATCTCAACAAGCCGAAGTTATTTCCAAGTGAAGTAGGATTAAAGGGTGGAGTGGACTAAGCTTAAATTACAAGCTTGCTCGGGCCGGGGAAACCTTGTTTTGTTTACTTGGACCTGAGCACGGTTGTATTTGGCGAGCCAATGGCGGCTTTGAGTGAGAACATGAGCTTCCTCATTGGTTCGGAGTGGGGACCGAGAATTAGAATTCTGTGGGACTTTTTGCTTTCTCTAAGCCTTATGCACCTTGCTGGATGGTTCTTCGTCTGAAGTGTCATGAGCTAAGGTTCGGAGAGCCTCATTCTGTTCGGATCTTCCACGAATTGAAATGGAGACCATTTTAATCTCATTTACTCAACGTGGTTCGGTTCCTTCGTATCTTATCCGATATAGACCCAAAGAGAAGGATTATCCCGTTGGCACTTCAAGTCGGGAACGTTAATTTCGTTCAGGAGTACTCAAGACCCCGAGAAGTCTGGCACCACGCTAGACGACGTGCGCTCCACTACAATGTTATCGTATCTCTAATTCTACTCTATTAGAACTAATGTTGGAGGGGCAAATGTCCCAAAGCTTACGATTGACTGAGTCAAGAAAGATCACAAGGTGTCTATGTGACCAAATTCAGGAGCGTGAGGTGTTCCATTGGTAACCAACACAATCTCCTCGTAGAATGAGTCTCAATCACCTCCCTATTCCAGGATAGTGGTTGTATCAGATCTCGGATCTTCTGCGCCGAAGCAATAGATGAGCCTTCTGAGGATGTATTCAGAATGCATATAAACAAGTGATTGCCGTTGTTTATTCGTTTCACCATCAGCTCAGCTTCTTCCTACTTACCTTACCTTCCCCCACACTCACTCACCACACTCTTTTCCCACACTCGTTTGACACGTCAAACTATTACACTCTTTGAATCAGTATCTTACCACCTGCACTACCTCATAATGCACGCCATCTCCCTCCTCTCAGCTGTCCTAGCGGCCAGCTCGCTGGTCAGCTCCGCCGCTCTCATTCCCCGTAACATTGAAGCCGATGAAATCCTCGTCTTCGGCGCCAATGGTCGCCACGAAATCGTCAAGCTCGCAGACTACCACGCCGAGCTAGCACGAACCAACACCACCATTGGCCGTCCCGAATCTCCATTCGACGATGCCTCGTCATGGGAGTCACCTATCGACGGAGAAGGCTCTGACGGAAACAGCACTGATATCGAGAAGCGCTGCACGAACGTCCGCCTCATCGTCCGTAACAAGGACTCCGACTTCCTTGACTGGGATGTCCCAATGTCGTCCGCGTTCCACGCCACCGCATCCGCAGGCACCATCGCCGTGACAGCCGGCTATTCCATCTCAGACAGCATCTCTGTGTCCAGCTCGGTCGACTACACATTCATTAAAGACGTGCTGTCTGCATCCGTCGGTATCTCGTACACCAAGCAATGGACCTCGACGTATGCTGCTGCGTACACTTCCACTGTGCCCAAGGGGAAGTGGGGAATGATGGTCAGCAACCCACGTGTTTACCGCCGCAGTGGATATGCGAAGGTTGGATGTATTGGATCTCAACGCAGCACGTACTTCCAGGCCGATCAGCATTTCAGCAGTGATTATAAGGGGCTTGCTTGGGTTCAGGGTTCTATTAGTCTTTGCACTTCGAACAGCTACCCAATCAAGAAGTGTATTGGAAGCGGTTACAACCACTAAGTAAGCGAAGTGGCCGTGCCCAGACTGGACATTTGCTTCAGTAGTGCGAGTACTTCGTGTGAATGGGCTTCGGTATGAGCGGGTGTTGGATGGCAAGAGATGTTGGACAGTGTTGAAGCTCGGATGGATACGCAACATTGAGAAAGTCAGAGAACGTGCTTGAGAATGCTTAATCGGAGAGTATCTTTTGAGAGGGCTTGAGGGATGGAGAAAAGCTTGAGCAGGCTTCGTTTGACATGGGTTGGAAGTAATTCTTTGTACATATCAATTCACTTCATTTTCATCCGATTTCTAATGCAGCTTCAAAACAATCGGGTGATTGATCTCAGTATATGTGGCTAATTGATTCAGGAAAACCGTGTCTACTTCTAGATCACTCTTTTAGTATACAATCAATTTTGATCTGCTTAGACATCGTGATAATTTGAGAATCTTCTGAAATTCTCTAACCTGCCACACGTCCTTCTTCTACAGATATGTTGCAGATATACTTTTTTTGGCTTGGTGTTGGATGAGCGGAAGAAATGGGTTACGGATAGGTAGCCCCCAAAACTGGCTACTCCAATGGTAGGATTGAGTGCGGAAGATTTAAACGCCTGGAAGCGCGATATTTGGCGATTGCGGATTATCTGGTGATGAAAGATGGCTGGACTTATTATGAGGAGCTGGTATACGGATGGTGTGGCGCAGTGGGAGGCGATACCGTCGATACGTGCGAAGCGAGAACTTAGTGGCTCAGAAGACTAGAATGACTGAGAAGACTTGGAGAAATGAACATTGTCCGTCAATTGAATTCGGCTGGTCAATTTGCCCATCCGTTGTGTCCGTTGAGTCAGATAGGAGTTTCTGTGCACGACTTCTTGTTGATTTACTTGACGAAAAGGCTTGGCAGCTACCATGCAGACTGAACTGGTGGAATCGCACTTCTCAAAACTATGTACAACTTTACTTTGCAGATTATGTACAAAGCTCAGGATACATCGCAGAGAAAGGTTCCGCAACTCGAATTATTCCTTTATAGACATTGGGAATAGTATGGGTTGGAGTATGTGCAAGTTGACCCTGCTACACAAGTTGTAGCTCCCTTCCATCCAACTCCCCCACACTGGCCCCACTTGACTTGCGAAGCACCAGTTGGCGATGCAGTAGCAATGGTTGTTGTCGAAGTACTGCTAACAGCCTTGCTGGTGGTCAGTGTCGTCGGAATAGCGACACAAGCACTGCTTGAGCTTGAGCCTGGCGTAGAGGGGCTATCCGGCCTCGAGAAACACCCATTCCCGGTGCAGGTCAAATCAAACCATCTCAGCACCTCCGTGGCATTTGTCTGGATGTTATGCGTAACATTCTGCGCACTAACAGCCATGAACTTCTCCCCGTAAATGAATGTCGTCCAGCCAGGCTGCAGATCATTGGGGATAGTCTTGATAGGCGTGCTCGGCAGTCCAAGCACAGCAGTCCACTCCTTGATCTCTTCTTGTAGATTCTGAGGATATAAGATATCATCTGCCGTTCCATGGAAGACTTGCATCTTTGGTCTCCATCCATTGTAACCTGGATACGCGGCTTCGACAATGGCCTTCCACTCCGCGCCTGTCTTGATGATCTTCCCCGTCGCGCAAGCGTCGCTCCAGACTCCATACCCGTCTCCAGCGTAACATCCAAATGCAACGCCTGCCCATGCGCTTCCGGCTGCGAAGACATCAGGATAGGAGCCAAGGAGAACGTTGGTCATCATTGCTCCTGAACTCGTACCCATTGAGAAGACTCTCTTCGCGTCACCCTTGTACTTGGCCAATGTCCACTTGACCATACTGACGATGCCCTGACTGTCACCCCCGCCGTTATGGGAGAGGGTCTGTTTTGAGGAGACATCCCAACACTGATCTGCGGCATTGGGCGAGCTAGGAAAGATCATGATGTAGCCGTACGTGTCTGCAAGAGTTGCGAGTTGCGTGCCGGCGAAAGCATCTTGAGCTGTGCCGTGGCACCAATGAGGGTTGACGAGAATGGGAGGATTGGGTGCGATTGTTTTGGGAATGTATAAGTAGAAGGAGACATTTGTTGGATTGGGCCCGAAAGGTTCCTTGATTTGTATGAGAGGATTGGCCGCGGCGGAGACAGAGGAGAAGAGAGAGAGGAAGGCAGAAAAGCCCGCTAGGGCCGAATTGAAGGAAGGCATTGTGAAAGACCTGACAATCACAAATTGAAGAAAGTGATTCAATTGATACGAGTAGCAACGCACAACCAGAAAAAAAGAACCAAACAAGCAGAATGTAACGCCGAGGCAGCTCTTCATATCAAAGTCCTGGGTGGCACTACCACCATTTTGGGCCACGGAGGCGACATACCGTCGCTAGCAATTAATTTGGCATCGCAGGAAGATGTTCCGTGAAATTATGGGGAGTTTAGCTCTGGGGTAAAAGGGAGGATGGGGTGGAAGGTCTTTAAATTTCTCCGTCCCGTCGATGATCGTTGACCCCTCATTTCGTCAGGTGATAGGGGATTTGGCTTGGGTTAGCGGGCCGGTCCCCCTTTGTTTATCGCTAATCATTAAGCGAATAAGTGAAGAGGAACAAACCTTCCGGAGAATGTCCTTATCTTGCCGGTATACTGGTATCCGGAACGACTGCAGTTCTCAAAATCGGGAAGTGTGAAATTCTTCGTGTTCATTTCGTTTGAAAGTCTTATATTTGAAGAAAGTCAACCTGACACCACGCTCCATATATGTTTACACTTATCCACTCATCAAAAGTACAAATACAATGTCGTTCATGCTTAATACATCTTCCCCTTGCCCTGGTATACATTGGTTCGTGTTAAAGAGATGTTCGTAAGTCGTTCGTTACAATTTATCGAAAGTTGGAGAGGTCGTGGGATAATCCGCATATCTGACCGCTATGCAGATTCACACATGATCATGTCCTATTCAGAGATCAGCAATGGGTCGAGTGTACCGAGAAGAGCAATGAATACTTACGACCAAGTCCATGACCTCTTTTCGAGATAGATTTCGCCTGGCTCTGCTTGATCTTCGCAAGTCTCGCTCTGAATTTGTGTCAGTCTCACAGCGGCGCCTTCTCCCAGCGCAGAAAATACTACTTACTCCTCCGCAGCTTCCTTCTCCAGGAATCTTATGTGGTCTCTGGCCTCTCTGACAGCAGTCCTCGCGAGCGCTAATGCTTGGTCGGCCTCCTTCTCTCTCTTCTCGGCATTGAAAACCCTTTCTCTCGCAGCTAGGATAGAGGGGTCTTCATTGCGGTGTAGCAGGCCGCGTCGAGGAGGCGATGTGGAATGTGCGCTGTGTCTGCCAGTCGTCCGAACCGGTGAAGCAGATCGGTTGCGACGACCGAAGAAGGTTGATTTGCGTTGTGGGGTATCATCGCGAACAACATGAGTACTTGAGGAAGTCGTGGTAGTGTCTGCGGGGTGTCTGTTGAAAAGAGGCATGGTTTCTTGCTGAAATTTCTTGTTGGGTGAAGATTTCTGAAGTAGGCAATAAGTTGGCGGTTTCGAGAACTTGATGGGGCTCGAAATGGCGAGTTTTGTGGAGAATTGAGATGGAGGGGGAATTGATGGGGAGAGCGGGATTTAAATGCTAAAGTGTGAACTCTTTTGATCGCCAGCCTAGTACCCTGGAATTGGAATGATGAGATGGCTGATGCTGATGTCTCTATGACGTTGCTGGCAGGGGACTTGAGACAGAAGCAGGGGAGTGATTGGAAACACGGCACGTCAGCACGTGACCATTCGCCCTTGAATCTCCTGTCGGCGGAGAATCCCCATCAGAGCCAGCCCAAGTGTTGCTGGATCTTGAGGATGAAATTTTCCAATGGGTATGTTTACAAGAATAATAAGCCAGATGCTAACAAGACGCTGGAAGAGGCTTTATTGCCAACATGAGCCTCTGCCGACCAAGGTTTTTTCCTTGGCGGCTGGGACTTCTTGCATTATGGTCTTTACCAAGATGACAGCTTCTTTTGTACTACACAGCACTTATATAGATGTGATGATTTGAAGCAGAGCAGTAGTGACTGTTCGTCGATTTGTCACTTCTTCCACATTTATCCAAGGGAAAAGAATGGTGTCTCCGACGAAATCGAGGTAAGCAATGCACACTCTTTTCATGTCCTTCCAAAATTTATAGTATACAGATTGACTTTGTGAACAGAGGAAATTGAGAGTAGTCTATCAGCACGAACGCCATTCAAGAACGGTCGTCACCTCTCCCTCATTGAAATATGTATGTTTAGAGGCCCCACCTCCAACTCCAGTCACTGCGCCGCGATTCGTGATCATCAGATACGCATCGCTTCCACAGTCCGACCACAATCTGTCGCCTCTCTCAACAGTATCTGTCACCTCAAATGTTCCTTTGGTCGGTCCAGCAAAATCACGGCGTGTATCGGCTGTGTCAGCATCTTTCCTCGTCAGCACTTGAACTGCATCATGGCACGAGCTTGGTCTCACCTCCTTGGAAGCCGTATCTCATGAGATGGCTTGCCGTTGTGCCAGCTGGAATGTCCACTGCGTCCCGATAAGTCGTGCTGACGACCGAGAATTGTCTTCCTGCTGGGCATCCGAACTCGATTCCAATGCCGCAGAACTCTTCACTTGAACTCTGTGCAACGCCGGCTCCCTTGGTAACATCAAAGGCTGGAAAGTGGGCTACGACTCTGTTGCGTTTCGTGTCAGCTGTTTTCTGGCGATGTTTTGGTGGAGCATAGCATACTTGGTCTGCTCAACCTTGACCCAGAAATCGGAAATGCCTTGTGGGCATCCACTGCCCCAATGTTTGACCGTGGCTCTGCTCTCCAAAGCCATGCCCTCGACACGGGACAGCACGGCAGCAGCCGCAACAACGACACCGAACAAGGAAGATTGGTAAAGCATATTGATATGTATAAATTTATGAAGCTGACAACGATATATTTCACAGGCCACACGAAAAGCTTGTCCAAGAAAGTGGACTCCAGGAGGGGAATAGCAAGGCATTATATAGACGTTGGAGCCAGGATCGAACAGGATTGTATCTCGTATTCCGACATGTGGTCGATGAAATTCTCGACTTTCTTGGATATAGGCTACGGGGAGTTCATTTAAGGTTATTCAGTGTCGTTTTCTTGGGCGACCAATGGGGACGAGCCGATCGACTTTCTAGATGGGAGGCACTTTATCCGGTGGCGATCGGATATGTGCCTGAAATTGGAGACCCCAATTGATCGCTTGGGTGTTGTTTTGGATCGTCCCTTTGTTCTATTGTTGGATATCTACATCCATTGTTTGAGGGGCGTGCTGCAGGGTGTTTGTGGGGAAGTGGCAATTTTGGTAGAAGTGCAGGTTCCCTCTTACTTTCAAAAGCATATATGGACAACATAACATACCGCGCCCTGAATGGACATCGCAATTTGCAAACTCTTGTCACATGAATCTTGCGAGTAGGCTATAGAGGTGTAGCTTTTGCCCCGTATGCCACTAGCAACTCCTCACTTTTGTCTGGCCCGGACTCACTCTCTCCCTAGATCGTTCCTTGCTTAGTTGCCCCATCCAGAAATCTTGCCACAAGTATGTTTGCCAGATGTTTTGCTCGCCGCCCATTTAACTCACCCCTAGAACTCTGCGCCCTACTCAGCTTCCTTCAAGATTTCCCAAAAGAAAGAAATTGCCAGGTCGAAGCTCTCTGTCTCAAATTTTGATGGAAGTAAGCCCTCCGAAGTCGATAGCCATATTTCAGCTTTCCATCTAATATTCTACCTCTCTCTGAACCAGTCTAGTCTTCCTAGCATCCGATATAACCCTTTCACAGTCTCGTCGTAAACCAAGTATGCTTCCAAACCTGCTCCATAGCGAGGCGTCTCTCCACATCGTAACTGAAAAGCTTAGATAGCAGATCGTGAAATGACTCCGCCTCCACGGAAGAAATCTTAGTTCTGTCCTTTTCATCTCGTGCTAATTTCAGTCGCGCAAGCCACTTCCGATACTTGCGAGCTCCTTTCTGCATTCTGTCAATGGCTGAACGGACCCAGGATTTCTTTGCATGTTTCTTATTGCCTCGATTGATTGGGCCTTGGTTTCGGATATCGGTAATCAAAGTCCTCAGTAGTGGCCGGTCGAGCTGGGTTGTCATCGTTTCGTCCTCTAGGCGCGGAGGAAATGTACCGAGGATGGTCTGTATTTGCCCAAGTACCTCATCTTCGCCACCCCAGACTGATGTAATGAGAGGATGGCCTGCTCTCATCTCAAACAGTGTGACTGCAAAGGCCCAGACATCAGATTCCTTGCCAAATTTCCCGTCGCGCAGATATTCTGGAGAGCATGCACTCAGAGGTGTGGCAAGACCCACTGGTGGGCTGTTCAGAAAGTATGACGCTCCAAAGTCGATGATCTTGACATTGCCTGTACAATATGGAAGCAGTCGCATGGCATCGATAGCCCCGTATATGAACTCTGGAGCTGATCCATCCAACTTATGTTCGCCGTACGGTTGGAGTTGTTCCTGCACCGGCTGACCCAAGACTTTGATCAGCTCTTCCTGAGGTATGCTGTCAAGGTTCTCTAGCTCTAGCAGAACATTGGCGCTGGTGAGATCTCCGTGAGCAATGGAAACCCCAGGTGAATGCAAGAATTCGAGAGCTTGTGCGATTTGCAGTGACATGATCTGTGCGTCTCGCGGTCCCAGTGTTGCAACCTCGTCGTCCAGAAGACGCGCGTGCGAGAGCTGAGCGATGCTTGGTCCCGCAATATCAGAGACAATACAGAGATGTGAACCATTAGGACCAGTGATCCAGAAATTATCGATAGGGATGTCGAGGTACCGCGAACCCGAGTGCTCTGCTGCTTTGTCCTTAATGTGCTCGCAAACTATGATGTCTCCGCGCATGGCATCTTCCGAAGCCTCCGCCATAACGATCTTGATGGCAACATATCTTTCTTCCTCAGTGTCCCGCGCCAGCCACGCAGTTGCAAATCCACCTTGTCCCAGCTTGTGTATGATCGTGTATTTTCCCTCCTTCAACTGGTCGCCGATGAGGACAGGGTGATAACCTCCTTCCTGGTAAGCCTCGATATCCTCAACTCTGTCAAGATGTGGGGGCATATATCGTATTCCTCTCTCTTCCATCTCGTCAATACCTGCTTGCGACTCCACCAAACCCTCCTCGGTGCGCGAGTCTGCCTCGTTCACCTTTACTTGGGACTCCTCCATCGTCAGGGGAAGATCTTGGAAGCTCATTTCGATTGCGGAAAGAATCAGGGAAGAATTTCGGAACTGTTTGGTGGATGTAAGAAGATGAGTCTTGAATGTGTTTTCGATGAATGGTTTGCTAGGAAGAGGAGTTTAGGAAGGAGCGGGCGGTTGTTTTTGTGCTCAAATGTTTAGCGAGCAAACATTCTAGCCTGGCAAATTCATTCACGACGAATCAGATATTTATATCAGAATAGCAAATAAAAATACGAAAGACAGTTTTACTCAGAGGGGTGAACGATCTCCAATGAAAACACGATCCTTTCAAGCTCCAATATGATATAGCGCTTCAGAAGTGAATGGGGTCATATCGCATTAAAGGGAAGATCACGACTTGTGTACAGAATCTGGGAATCACAGGTTTCATAAGCACGTGAAAATGATGTTAGGTTTCAAAGACCATCGTTGATTGGCACAAAAGGAAGGAAGCAAAGGTAACTCCTGTCAGCTCGAGCGCTTCGATGCTGATATCCCACCCAAAACTATACCAAAACAGACCATCAGAGCCTCCAAACGCCTTCTTCCCCCAAAACACCACCGGCCATTGTATGATCCTAGAACGAGGAGTTACTTGAGAAAACGTCATTATTTACCATGTGGAAGGCTTGATTTGGTTGTTGCGGGGGTTTTTATCATCGAACCAGACGAGAGCAGGCTTTCCATCCTCGCGGAAGATGTAGGTCTCTGAATAGTTCTGTGGAGTGCTCTTTGGACCACAGTAAATGTGAGCAGTAACTGGCTTGCCGACAGGTCTGCCCCATCTGGTCTTTGTGAAATCTGCAGTGACGTGGAGGTCGTCTTTGACGTAGGTCCTAGAAAACTTGCCGCCGATTCTGCTGCTTGGATGAGGGGCGGAGCTTTCAAAAGTCAGACGCGTTCAGACGACATCAGAGGGAACATACCGGATCACACAGTTTGTGAAGCCGCGAGCCTTAGCAGCTTCGGCGCAAACTGTCTCGGTGCAAGCCTTCATGTGCGGGTCATTCGGGATCGAGGTGTTCCATTGAATTTGTACCTTGTAGCCATGGAAGTCCACAACTCCAGCTTTGTTCTCGTTTTTGGGGAGCAGTGTAGTGACTGCCATCCTTTCTGATATCTGCGGGATTTTGGAGGCCAGAGGATCTCTGCTGTGATTTTGTTATTTAGTACGGTCGGAAAAAAAAGTCGAACAGGAAGTCACGCGCTGTCTAAAGTAGGTAGTAGGAGTTGCAAGGCGGACGGTCGCGTTGACTGTATCAACTCAAGACGAATAGCAAGGCTGGTAATTCAACTACGTGAGTAGCAGGAAGTCAGAGGTTAATGACAATAACAGGGATCACAGTGGCTTTCCACGAGGAGTGGCTTCGCATTCAAGGACCAAATCAACCTCGAGAAAAAGTAGGAGAGACCGAATAACTTTCCAGCAACACGAAAGATAAGCCGAGGAGCGCAAACTGCTCCACTAGCAAGCTTCATGTCAATGTGCTCAAAAGTGGAATCATAACCATTCGAAAGTCGATGTCTCGCTTCAACATTGAAGTACCACGGTCAACGACTCCGTCGTGTAATCCCATTTTCACGAAGTCTGACCCAGAGTTTACGCAATACTTACAGATCGAATCGCATTGTCCTGTACTAGTTATCTTACCAAGTACAATACGCAGTCTTCCGATACAATGACATCCCAATGGACTCAGACTGTCCTGCCGCAGTTTTACATGAATCTCAGCCGCCATGTATGTATTGGACAGCATTTTACTTTTACCTTCCCAGCTACCATGAATAGCATCTGCTACCTCTACCTCATTAATTGGGGCTGGCTCCTAATCTGCTCCTTGACCGTCTAGTCATTCTCAAAGCCCCCGACAAGCCCCAACACATTTGCTCAGCCATCTCGAAGTATTTCTTACCAATGCACCATGTGAAAACGAAAACCGTAAAGTGATTATATGAATGCTTACATCTATATGCCACCAAATTAGAAGATATCTCGGACCCAAAGGTTTTCGACGTGTAGTCCAGTCATCAGACGAATTCAAATGGAAAGTAGGTGCGGATGTCTGCAGAGCGCGCTAAAAGCCCCTCACCAGGAATCCAGCTTTGAGCCCAGTTACACGCCGTCACACGCTTAAGATCACAAACATCGTTCATGAACAGCCTCCGTCCATGCATCTACTACGTGTTTCTTCAAATATGCTTGTGTTTTTGTGTGTCTTGGTGACTTCTTTCAGCTGTGGAGGTACAGTCATCGTGGCGTGGGAAGGATTCTTTGGCGCTAACGAAAGTAAACAAACTAGGTAGAAAGCTAAAGAGCAATTCACCCTGTTTGATGTTAAGGGCAGCCTAATTTATTATGAAACCTTGTTAAAATCTGATATTGAGAGGAGCTCGCTAATCACTAGGCACTGATGTGACTTGATGATGGAAGAAACAATTGTGGTGAATGAAGTAACGTGGGGTCGCAAATTCTCCAAGCAGCAGCATCACAATGAACATGGTCTACATAAGTCTGTCTCCCACTCTTTCTGATTAAGCTTTATCTCATCACTAGAAATCTTGTATGTATTTATTTGTGATATAGAGGCCATGAGCCAGCTCCCTTTCACAGATATTGTAGAGACAAAAGCAGCACGTGAGGGAGGAGTCCGGAAGTCCATACAGAAGAAGCTTACTTAATGACTGATTAGAAGCCCAAATTTTTCGACTTCTGACCCAAAGTCTTGCGTCTAACAAGCGAAAGCCACAGCTCTGTACGTCATGGCTCTTCCTTCGTGACTTTCGGCTCTTCTGGTTTTCGTTCCTTGCGCACACGTCTTCCCCTTCGCGTATTTCTTTCCTTCACATGTCGAGCTAGCCTATCCACCCTGCTTCAAAAACCAGTCTTCTTCCAGTTCAATAGGCCCAAATTTCTTTTCCTACCGATAACAGTATTCTTTCCAAAGAACTAGCTCGTGACACTATATTTATACAACGATATGCCAATGTAAAACAACAGAGTCTAAACAATGAACAACGCCGAGGACGACAAAATCATCCCTGACAGGATAGATTTGGTTACACCTTGTATTGGCACACTTAGAAGAACTGTCCCCCATTCCATCTCATTCCACCAGCCTCATTTTCTCTACCAGAACTAGAATCATGAAACCTAACACCTCTACCTCTACTTCTCCGCCGCTGAGTACATCAAGGCTTCATTCGCGATCGGATTAAGTTGAAGGAGGAGGGGGAGGGGGAGGAGTTGAGCGCTGGTGCGAAGGTACGATGGCGCTCGAGAAGAAGAGGCGGCCGTCTGTCTATTGCACCTATATTAGTGAGGAGGAGGGGGAGGATGAGATGCATGGATCTAGACTCAGACTCTAGAGGAAATATTGGGGTGTGGAGATTGGGGAAAGAGTGGGTGGGAGTTATTGGTTAGCGGTAGTTTGGGATTGGGGAAGATGAGGATGGAGGGGAGGGGCTAGAGTGATTTGAGAGGGTGAAATGTGAGGTGAGGGAATTGACATGTGGTGGGAGGTGGAGGTTTTGCCTTTGAAAGATGGATGAGCGGATCGATAGGGATAAGACCGGCAATCGAAAATGCTCAAGAAACGGCATGAGATGAGTCGCATCCTTATCTGCAACTTCTATGAACAGTAATGCCATACAATGCTATTCCCACCCGCTAAAGCCAGAGATTGCGAAGAACCCACCCATATGTACCTTATTTATTCCATGACTTTGCAAAATCATCCTTACACGGGCTCATCTCCCACCACCAAGCACCTTTCTCATCCTTCCCGACCAGCCTACAGTACCCCAATGCATCCTCATAGCCTTCAAAAGCGCATATGCAAACAGTCGGTAGATGAGCGTACAAGCTCCAAGCGCAAGCAAGTTCTTCAGAGCATCTGTATTCAGTTTGTACAAATCCAGGACTTGCTCTCCATTCTCGATAGGACAACTTCCGTTGGGTAGGCGCTGTGCGTCGTTACATGTGAAATGGATGGCATGGAGAGAATAGGGCGCTAGATTGCGGATGGCGTAGCGCAGAGGGGAAAGGTAATTCACGCCTTGGAGGAAGGAAGGCATGTTGATTGACATGACTCCTGACATGAATTGCGAGATGGAAAGAAAGACCGACGTCAGAGAGATGGCGAAGCCGGTGTGAGGGAAAAGAGTATTGAACTGTTCACTCTTATTAGCTAGGTAAATCGAAGCTGGATGGGGAAATTACCATGATTCCAATACTTTCTCCGCAGGACACTATACAGAAGCAGTTGAAGAAGCAGACGAAGAACATTTGAGTCGTCCGGGGAAGTCCCGCAGCCAAATCTACCAGTATAGCGAAGATGAAACTTGTTGCCACTTCGAATGGGACTTCGAGAGTGATATACTGGGCGAGAAAAGCTTCCACGCCATAAGTGCCATCGTCGTTCTCCCTGTAGAACACATCCTTCTCGTCAGGATACACAGCTACGTTCTGGAGCATGCCAACGAAATTGAAGGCACAGAATTCTTGAATGAATCCCAATCGAGTTTGGACAGATGCATAGTCATTCTTCAGTGGCGCGAAGAAAAGCGTGAGAATGACAGCCAATCCAGTCACCTGGGTAGTGCGAGCAATGAGGAGCGGTGGCTGACGACGAAAGTTGATGAAGGCCCGATGCACAAGAATGGGATATGCGGCGAAGAAGGTTGTTGACTTTCGAATGAGGGATCCTAGCTCAGCGGGTGTTGAGATTGTTGTAGGCTGAATTACCGAGGCGAAATCACCACTGGTCCAGGACGATATGAGGGACCGGACTTTCTGACGAGTAGCGGCTTCTCTTTCCGAATGCTGAAGGTCGATTGTTATCAGATCCAGAGCAAAATCGGCAGGATTCGTGGTTGTCGGGCAAGGATATCCAAGAGAATCGAAGTGTGGGAGAAGACCTGCACCATTGCCAGCATAAACAGGGGAGCCACCTCTGGCAAGAAGAAGAACATTGCCGAACTTCTGAAAAAGATCTGAACGAGATTGATGAATGGTCAGAATCAGCGTGCGACCCTCTTGAGCCAGACCTTGCAGAACCTCCATGATGGATGAAGCTGTGAAGGCATCCAGGCCGGAGGTTGGCTCATCGAGTAACAGAACTCGAGGATCAGTCAAGATCTGGACAGCGATGGAGACACGACGCTTCTCTCCGCCAGAAATGCCCTTGACAGTATCAGAACCGATGAGGTTATCAGCACAGTCTTTCAGACCTAGCTTCATCAGGATTTCTTCTGCGCGTTGGTTCTTCTGAGCAGTTGTCATGAATGAAGGGAGTCGTAGTCCAGCAGAGAACCGAAGGGTCTCCCGTACCGTGAGAGACGGTAAGAGGGCATCATCATCTTGGCATACATACGAACAAACAGAGCGAATGACGGAATCTGAAGGTACAGATCCATTGAAGGTCATTTCTCCGTATTGCTTGTACCGTGTTCCCACGCTGTTATGTAGACGTAACGCCATGGCGTTCAGAAGTGATGTCTTGCCACTTCCTGACGGTCCCATAATGACATTGAGCAGCCCTGCTTGGAAATTTGCCGTGACAGGATGGAGGATCGTCTTCGTAGGCAATTTTCGTCCGATGATCGACCTCTTGTCCAAGTCAAGGGCGAACCTATCAAGCGCTATATCAACGGTCCGAACCTCCGCATTCGATCGCACCACCATCTTCTCCTTTCCTGCTGAAAGATCGGTATCTGATGTTCGTGCTTGAGCGATGTTCATCTCAACGCGCAGGAATTTGAAGCCAATGAACGCTGCCAGATAAAACATAGCGACAAAGGCAACCATTGCGACGATGGGCTTCACAATCCAGTCTTCAGGAAATCCTAGAGAGTCCATGATGAAAGCCCCTGTGTATTGAATGCATGCTGGATCAGACTCTCCTCCAGGAAGTGGACAATCATAGAATTGACCAACGAATTCGTTTGCGCACAGGCTGCCAAAGGCGTAAAACACATAGGCTGTCCATTTCAACCATCTCACATATACTGGAATGCTGTTGCTCTGAATGAAGTACCCGCAAGCCATGCTCTGGACAGTGTATCCTAGATTGGCAATCAAAGAGGCAGTTGCAAAGTCTCGAGCCGCTGCCACACATGCTGCGGCATAAGTGACTGCTATATACTGACCGATGAAGATGATCGAGAAGAATACCAGGAACGTATCTGCTTCCGCTCTGAATCCTGCCATCCAGTAGAAAGTAACCGAATAAGCCAGAGGCACGGGTAGATCTTCTGTGAGGAACCTGGCGATACGTCTACTCAGTAAGAATGGGACAACATCCACCACGTTCTCGTTATGCTCTCGGTCGAAGACTTGTACATCAACTGTCAGCCGATAAGTCTCAAACATGAGAATCAGATATCCTTGCAGTGCGGCTGCGTTGTAGAGTGCTCCTTGTCGACTTCGAATACCAGACTGATCCCGGCTCAGCGCAAAGAATACCCACCCAGTCAAGATGCCCATCAAGATAGCTTCGGAAAGTGAGCCAGCCATGCCCATAGGATCTCGGTAGGTGGTGAGAAAGGTCCGGGAAGTAAGGACTCGCGTCTGACGAATGAATGGAGATCGGGCCATATGAGAGTTGCGTGCACTTGTTGGCTGTATTGCTGAAACTTCTTTCTCGCCATCAGAGGCATATCTGAGCTGACTTTCGTCGAGCCAAGCAGCTTTGAGCTTTTCGACTCTCTCTGAGGATGCTGCTTCTAGTTCAGGAGATCGGTTATCAATCGCGGCGATGTCAATCAAGAACTCGGCCGGATTAACGAACGGCGGTAGTTCCATTCCCACCTTTTTGAACCATGGTATACAGTCATCTGCTCTGCCAGCGAAGACTGGACTTCCTCTTGTGAGAATCACTAGGCCGTCAAACATACCCCAGATCTCAGATCTCGGCTGGTGTATGGTTGTTATGATCGTCCTTCCTTTCTTTGCCAAAGACTTCAGTGTTCGAACCAGTTGAAACGCACTGGTGGCGTCCAGACCTGTAGTCGGCTCGTCCAAGAACAAGACGCTTGGATTGCTGAGGAGTTGCACTCCTATACTTGTTCTTCGTTTCTCTCCGCCAGAACATCCTTTATGTTGGTGGTTTCCAATACGTGTGTCGGCACACTCCTTCAAGCCCAGTTCCAATATGACTTCCTCCACGACCTTTCTTCTCTCTTCCTCAGTTGTAGGTGGTGGCAATCGCAAATCTGCAGAGTAGCGTAACGTCTCTCGAACCGTAAGTGTAGGCAATAAAACGTCCTGCTGCATCACATATGCGCTGCGAACACTATTGACACCGCCCATGCCATTGAACGTAGTCCTTCCTCCAAACGACAACCTCGCGCTCGTCATGCGTTCTGCCATTGTGTTCAACATCGTTGTCTTCCCAGATCCACTCCCTCCAATGATCGCAGTAAGTGTACCGGCTGGCATAGAGGCAGAAACTGAGTGCAGGATCTTTTTCCTCTTTGGGGCCTCGCTGCCATCTTGTCTTCGTTTTCGAGGAAGGTATTTGTCTATCGAGAAGGCAGAGGGCGAAAGGTCCACCGTGACTGCCAGCTCTCGAACCTGAACTTCGACTGGATCGACATCTCGAAGGGATATGTGATTGCTATGCGTTGTCGCAGGCTGGAAGAGTTCGTTGCTGCCCTCGTCTTTGGCATCGCTCGAAGGTGGCGACGGAGCTCTTCGAGCTATCTGCAAGCTTTGCGCCTCTGTGTCTTTGGCATCTCCTGACACCCGCCGCCCAGTTTCAATATCTTCCCCCATTGTGCTTGTCCCTTATGAAGCTCTCGACTCCATCTCAATCAGTAGATTTGCTACGAGGACGCCGGTCCTTCGATAGTGGCGTGGAGTAGTGGGTGAATTCGAAGCTTGGGTTAGTACGCTCGCCTTCGGAAAATTGCAACAAGTGAATGAGGAAGGCAATTGAAGTTGCGCTGGCAGAGAAGAGAAATTTCCTTACAATTCCATGGCACTTACAAAAATGCGAGCGCAGAACCTGAAATGTCTGCCATCATTACAGTTGATACGTACAGTAGGAGAATTTACTCGATGCGGAGCCATGACCCGCACATGGAAGCGACGATGAACGGTCTGGCCGAGGCGCCGAGCAGAAGAAACCACTCAAAGCACTCAAAAACCGCCGCAAGGCTGCAGAAACAAAACATCGGCTGCGAAACGAGAAGCATCTCTCTAGACTCCAACCAAAGAGGTTGAAGGCTATACCGTAAGCGAGGGGTGTTGGATTTAGATGGGGCTTCGAGCCGATACGCCCATGTGGTGTGAGGGATTAGGGAGGGGACCTCGGGGAGGACTGAGAGGCTGGGAAAATTGCGCACCTCGCTTGGAATAAGTACTTCGTATGTCAATATCACCTCCCTTATCGGGAAGCTGGACGGGCAAACCAAGAGCTGAAGACGTCTGGCATCCAAAGAATCTGTCTGAAGGTTCATAAAGACGTTGGTTTGTTTAAGGTTGTGCCTCGTGAGACGGGGCTTTAAGGTTAAAATGCATCGTGAGCAAGTGCTGACAACCGACGCCTCCTGTCTTTTCCGTACGACTCCAGAGCTCTTTACCACCTTTTCTCTACTCTTGTGAAAGTCAGCCAACAAATCCCAAAATCAATAAGGAATTGCGATCTGATATTACACTTGGCCACCAGGCAAATGTCTACGAGGAGTTTGAGCGAATCTCTCGCGAAGACCTTCCTGCCATGCCTGTGGCTTGATCCTCCAGCTGCATGCAAGCGAGTGGCACCCAGACCAGGTTTCACGGATGTTGGAGTACCCGAAAGTTCCAAGAGTCTGGGGAGAGGCACCAATTCGCGAACACGAATCCCAAGTCCAATCACAATAATGAGGTTCCAATCAAGTAGCGGGACAACTTGTGGGGTCTCTTTGACATTCAGAACCTCAATTGTATGGGTTGATCGAACAAAGAAGTAACAGGCGGCTTCTGTGTCCTTCGGACGTTGAAGGATTTGCTTTACTTCGTTACGAACTCATGGTACTTACCCGATGCCAGATTCTGACACGTGTCACATGGCGAACCCCGATGTGTCCCTCACTTTAGAAGCGAACATTGAAGATATCTTTATCTTATCTCACTACTCAGACAGAGACATGTTAGGATCGATCAGGAAACCAATATATTCTCTTTATTGGGGCATACACATCTCGTTTATGGAGCCTAGAAGAACCTCGTTCGCCCTTCGAAAAGCTACCTCGGTGTGCAATGTCCCTATCTCGTTTAGCGAGTCAGCTTACTCGCACTGTTTTCAAAACAACCTCTAGATAGCGATTCGCTAATAATCTTACTGCGTCTGTACACCTGCATATTTTTGGATTGGCAAAGATTCGAATCTGACATAATATTGGTCCTTTCCGTCAAAACATTTCAATGATTATCATTAAAGTGCTTCAGACATCGGCTCTAGGTGAGTCTCGACAAGGCAAAAGATAGGCAGCAAAGGTTAGATTACTTCAGACAATCGGATGTTCGCATTTTTTTGCTCCCTCAAGTTATTGAATTAATACTGGATTCGAGGAGATGGAAAAGGTCGATTGTGTCGTCATCGGCACAGGTAAGTCTTCATACGAGCTTGATACGGAAGTCTTTGTCTATTATGCTAGACATTCCCGCCTTGACACCGTCAATGGTCATCTCTGGCAGCTGGGCAAATTTGGCTGACGGTTCAACCTCTCCTAGGTCTGTATGGTCTGGGAGCTGCGAAGCAGTTTCGGCACTTCAATCCGCAAAGCTCTTTAGTCGTCTTTGAACGAGAATCTTCCATCGGTGGCACCTGGGCCGATCACCGTCTCTATCCGGGGATCGCAGCTAACAACCTGTTCGGTACCTATGAATACCCAGACTTTCCCACGGACTTTGAGGTATTCGGGGTCAAGAAGAATGAACATATTCCCGGGGCTGTGCTCAATGCCTACCATAAAGCCTACGCTACCGAGTTTGGCATCACTCCGCTTATTCGCTTCACCACCAAGGTCCTGGTGGCCGAGCATATGGAAATCGAGGAAGGCGGGTGGGAGCTGACGGTACTCAATTCGGAGACAAACGTAGAAACAAAACTCTACACGCGCCGATTGATTGTGGCTACTGGGCAGACTTCAGAGGCCTTCGTCCCTCACTTCGATGGTCAAGAGACTTTTGGAGGTCCAATCTTCCATGGTAAAGATTGGCCTCTGTATGCCGATACAATCAAGAAGGGGACGACCATCACAGTGTTTGGTGGGACCAAATTTGCATGGGATGCTGTCTACCAATATGCTTCGGCCGGCGCCCGAGTCAATTGGGTCATTCGCGGTGGGTTCATGAGTGCCGTCTATGTCTTTTGTGCCTCACTGTTGCTAATCAACGGCAACCGATAGCGTCCGGTCATGGCCCTTGCTGGATATCTTCTCCATGGGTGACACCACTGAAGAGATGGATTGAACAGCTTGCCAGTACGTAGCAATCCCAGCTCATGGCCCCTGGCAATCTCATATTCATGTTTACTGACTTATCACAAACCAGATATTCGCGTCCTCACGTGGCTCAGTCCTTGCATCTGGGGTCAGTACGATGGCTATACCAGAATCCGCAACTTCCTTCACGGTACTGCTATTGGTCGAGCTATCGTTAGGGGTTTCTGGTCAGCCCTCGCTCAGGATGTCATATCAAGCAACAAATATGACTCGCATCCGAACACAGCTAAGCTCAAGCCTTGGACCAAAGCCATGCTCACAGGGACTAGCTACAGTCTCTTCAACTATCAGACGGACATTCTTGAGCTGATCAAGAGCGATTTGGTCACTGTACACGTAGGCGAGATTGACCATCTTAGTCCTGGGGCAGTCCATTTGGCCGATGGCACGAACCTTGAGTCCAATGTCCTCCTTTCCCATACAGGCTGGAAGCATGTACCTCTGCTCAAGTTTCTCCCCGAGGGTATTGAAAAGGAGCTAGGAATTTCTCACTCACCCCTCTCATACTCCAGTAATGTGGACCTCGATAGCGACAAGCAATTATTGCAGAAAGCAGACGAGGAAATCCTGCGGCGCTTCTCCATTCTCAAGGATACACCGAATTGGAACCCGAACTATGTTCCGTTGACTGAGCAGAAGGGTATCGACAGCGATGACATCGATGCCCCTTGCAAGCCACTGACGCCTTATATGCTGTATCACTTCATCATACCTTCATCAGAGCGCTTCCTCAGGACCAGAGATATCGCTTTTAGTGGTGCTGTGAGTAATTTCAGCAACCCTATAACTTCACACCTCTGTGGCCTTTGGATCAGCGCATACTTCAATGGACAGCTCACGATCGATCCAAGTGCTGCTGTTGGAGACAAGAAGGCTTTAGCCGAGATAAAGTACGAGACTGTCCTGCACAACCGCTTCGGGAAATGGCGTTATCCTACGGACTGGGGCACTAGCAGACCTCCGTCGTTTATCTTCGATGCTGTACCGTATCTTGATTTACTGCTGCACGACCTTGGCTTACAGAGTCATCGCAAGGGAGGCTGGTGGTCTGAGATGTGGAGCCCGTATGATCCCAGAGATTACAAGACGGTCAACGAGGAATGGGAGAAGATGAATAAGATCAAGTGCTGATGTTCCCCTGCAATGATCGAGGAGATGGCTCGTTCAGACGCTGTTGTGAGAGTCTCTAGATCATGTTTCAGGCAGCTATCACAAGAACACTTTTCAATAATAAACAAGCGGAATGATCGTGCCGTTAAACCCCGAGTAATCCATCAGATTTTGAATCTTTTGCAAGAATAATGTATTTTAATTTCACACAGACAGACATTGGATTCAAGCCGACTTGCGCAGAATTAGACAAGTAGGTACCCGCCTCCGTCGCAACGATAATAATGGTGATGATAACAATAAGACCATGAACCACCGAAAGACAACACCCAATCTCAGACGAGTAGAACAGAAGCGTTCAGGAAAGCAAGTACCACTTGATATTCTCTGTTTGTAGCACATCTAGCACATACTGTAGCAACGGAGTCCAGATCCAAATCCCAGGTGCAGCAGACGTGTGACAAGATTGGAGGGGAACAAGATATTGAAAAACTCCGACGAGGACGAGGTTCAGCTCTAGACAAACATCTAGATTCGAAAATCTATGAATTGAAGGCAACGCTGCCCAACCTTTTTGATTAGTCTAATGCCCTTGTCGTTACAGGAGGAATGCCTGGTCGTTAACCCTGCATATGCCACCATCTTCAATGCCCCGGCCTCGCATCAATTTCAACCCAACAATTGCATACCGCGAAAATACATCCCTTGCTAACAACATGGTCTTCTAACGACTACCGGACGCAGCATGGACTTGGATAACCGACGTTTTTGATACGTATACAAAGTCTAATATGTTCAGGATCTGAACTTAGCCCCCACGCTTTGGCTACCGTCTGCTCCGAGCAAACCTTCAACGGGCGGTCCGGCCCTGACAACAGGCTGATCAGTCTCCAGAATCTCTTCAGGTGAACACGCAACAACGAAGAGGGGATCAAATGCACAAGCAAGCCTAGATGCCACTGCACTTCCACCCTCTGCACTTTCTCCACCTATTGATCCTTCAAACCCAACCTGCATTGGACGAAGCCGCATACTAGAGCTGCAAGTCCCACTCTTCCACTGCAGCTCCTCGCCGCACTTTCATGCCTTCTCAGGTAGGTAGCGTCCATCGCTACGGATCATCCCATGTTTCCTCCCGTCGAATCCTGGAATGAGTATAATAGCAAGATTCGGAATGTCTAGCACCGTCAAACCCCTCTCTCATATCCTCGCGTCCTGCATCACCATACGCCGACGGGCAAGTCTATATCAGTTCATGCATAGAGCACATATCAGACCCTCTCCTCTCCTCTCCACTCCACTATTCCCCACCCCCACGCGCTTCGGCACGTCTTCGGATTCGCAGTCAAAAGAGGGGTTGTCCATCCTTCAGGGAGCGGGAGCAGGGGGCCACCACGCAACTGTCCACATCACTGGGAAAAAAAAGTTGGTGAAACTCCAACATTTTCTCTTCCTCTTTCTCTCTGCTGCAGGATAGCGACGCCACCAAGCAACCAATTGTTCCACAGAGCACACGCAGAGACTCGAATGCAGTGTCTCCTCCGAGGTCGGGTCTCCCAACCGGAAGATTTCTCGATAATGCCCCGCACCTGTGCTTGCCCGCAGTGTAACCTTCCACGATAACAAAAAGCGATGTCCAATCTGGGCAATGGAATGGTAGAGGGCTGAGTCTGAAGATTCAAGACATCGTAAAGAAAGTTTGACTGGGAGCGGCCGCTTTGCAAGACGACTTCCACATGGCGACCACGGCTTCGACGGGACGATGCGACGTAATGACGGGCATGTTTCACTCCCAACGTTGTTCCCCCACGTCAACAAACCCAGACTAATGTACTCCCTACAAATATCACGACAAGGTTGTGCACCTGTTCAACTGACTTCTCAGGGATGGGCTTGTAGCTTACCACCATCGGCCTCTGCGCGAGTCAGCTTGGCCCGCTAGGGTTACATCAACTGCTCAGATATGTATAATGCCCTCCGTCGCCAATTCCCAAGCCACCGGTTCCGATATACCTTTCTTGACAAGGAATCCGGGATTTGAAAATTTTGCAAAACTGCATTTCAAGAAGTTGGAAGAAAACTTCCTGATTCGGTAGTTTTTCGGGAGAAGACATCAAGGAGGGCATACAGTTCGGTACTTGAAGAGTGTGGTCGCACAGCTTCACCAGGATTCTCCACTGTCCAGGTTATCTTGCTTGAAACTTGGAAATGCTTCCTTATCAAGTATGGGTTCTCTTGGTCTCCGTCATTTTCTCCGATGACCTGCATCTTTGCCTTGGACACGTGTGTTTCTTATCCGCCTGTCGAGAGCCATTCCAAGGTTCGTCTTCACGTCTTCACGTCAGACTCAACACATTTCTCCCTCTTGAGAAGTTTCTCCGAATGAACTTTCTTAGCGTCTTCGCGTCTTCGTTACACTTGAATTTCAGCAACTGCCGTATCATGTTCACCTGCATTCACCGATGCGAATGTTCCCGTTCAGTAATCTGTTGGGAATTAACCATTTCTGCGCCATACTACCGCTCAGGAGGAATCCTCCATCCGAGGCACTGTCCAGTCTAATATCTGCAAGGCCTCATTGTAGATCTGCGAAGTTAATTCTCCGAGTGTGTGCCTGTCGCTCCCGCATCCGAATGCGCCGCAGCTGCGAACTGTTTCAATTAGGTTTCCGTCCGATGCCACTCAGAGAAATGATTACTCACTTCCAGAACCACAATAACGCCTGTAGAATGATGGGATCTTACAAATGCAGTGCATATCGAACATGCTTACGACGCAACCAATCGCTCTCGCTCCCTTTTTGATCTCGCGTTCCTTTATGCAGGGGTACTATCTTGCAAGCGAAGTGATCACATTAAGATGGAGTCACATTACCGGCGTAAGTATGCTGGAAATACCTACTGTGCCGTCGGAGAACGGCTTTAGTATGCTACATGGCCGAAATTCTGTTCCAATACTCTCGGTCTTCTGCCTGTAATTGTTATGCTTACCAGATTTTTGGATTCTTTGGTTGCGGTGCCGATCTCACTGGCAAGTGCTGCTGGCAGCCCATCAATGGCAGCATGTAAGCATCTAGGCACTCAGCAACTCGCAGAACTCTACCCAAGCCCAAGAGTAGGTCATAGTTCGAGCTATCCCTATAACAGATAAAGGTAATCTCAAGCAGGTCGCAGACAAAGACAACCTGTCCTTTCAAGGCGAGCTGCTCCGAAAGTTGTGGTCTTGCAACTACCAAAAACAAAATCAACGCGACGGTCGTTGCACATTGGTTCCAAAATCCGGGAGATATACTGTCAGACAGATCTTGGTAATCTGAATGCCAAGTAGCTACAAAATGGTACATCCAAATACCTCGCGAAAACAAGCGAGCATCGCTACCGTTCAAGGAGTCAGCGGAAAAGTCATCAATACCAAATATCCAATGACCCTACCAGTCATCCTCGCATGACCCTTCGAGGTAAGTCACTAACTATCTACACACCTCCAACTCAAGCCCAGGAACCTCATGATTACCAAAACTTTCCGATTCTACCCACCATCTTCGGCAGATATCCTCCACACCACAAACACAATCCCTCAAGATCTCGCCCTTCCACACTCAGACATCGTCAACATGCACTCCTGCTTCTCGCCTTCCACGACATGAACACCTACCATACCCTCGGTCTCAAATCAATCATGTGATTAGCCACAATAGGCCCCATGATCCTCTTTCTCCAGTCAGGCTATGGCATTCCGTAAGTCGTGAGTCAATCTATGACATTGAGAACAGATGGAAGTCTCTCCCCTCCTCTACCCAACTATGCCGATATTTCCCTTCTGCCGAAATCAAGAAAACTAAGTTTTGTCGCTCACCGAGTATCCATAATATCTTACTGCTAATACTCTGCGTCCACAAGACCACTTCTTACACGAATCTATCCGAAATTTCGCTTGGCTTCAAGCCAGAAAGGACCTGCTGGACAACCATATCGTCGGAGTTTAACGCTCTTGGCTTTCCTCGAATTCTGACAAGTGACAGACACACACCGCTAGAGGAATGAATGCGAGACACAGCTCCATGCATCGCGTCTATTCCTCCTCACCGATTCCAGCCTACCATCCACTAAGCCGGCATCCAATTTCCAGCATCACAAGCCAACGCCACTTTCACATCCCCATCACATACCATTTCAAATCAGAGTCCTGATTCCACACAAGCTAGCGTAGTATTCCCCAGACTCCACAGCTCCACTCTCTTCATCTTCCCCGGATGATCACATCTGGGGTAGCACAGCATAAAGAAAGCTTGTTTTTGGTCTCCTCTTTTTGATTCTCAGCTTATGCCATGAAACGCCCGTGAGCCATTCGTCCCAATACGACGAAGCAATAGATTGATTGATTAAATGCTTGGATGTCTCTCATTTAAAAACTCAACATCCATGATGTCACCACTATCTCCGTCCATGGTAGATACAGCCACCCTATAGCATTCAAATCTTGTTTGAGAGGCCTGGCAAGACTCTGCCCAGATTCTCACATGCGATTCTACAACAATCCTATCATTTCTGCACCAGAGACACATACGCACTGACGCAAGAAAAAAAAAGAAAACAATATGACAGAGATTTGCCTCAAAAATGACAAGAGCCAACCCATATCATCTTTAAACAGCCCCAGCCAGTCAGTCAGCCAGCTCCAAACCCCCAGCTAAATATCGTAAACAAATCTACCGCTGCACGTCTCACCTCCTCCCTCAATCTACGGAGTTAGATTTCCCACGCGAGCTTACTCATCTACAATTTTATCCTAACATATTGCCTACCCAATCCATACATACGAAAGCGAATCCTGCAGGATGACTGTCCTGTTACTACTACTACCCAGCGCAGCCCAGTCCAGCCCAGCCCGCCACGGAGCGCAGTGCAACATCGGCATGCCGATCCGGCCCAACAACCACCCCATGCACCCGTCTCATCACCACCCACACCTCACACCTACAGTAGCCGACCGAACGCCATCCAGACAAGGAACCAAAATACCAAGACAGAAGCTGACCCGAGCACACCAACCCAGCCCGTCAGCCCGGCCCATGCACACCCAACCCAACCCAACTTCAGCCTACCCCGTCCTCCCCTACTCCTCTCCCCTCCCCTGCCATGTTCATCCAATTCCAACAACGGATCCAGGTCCCGTCCATGCAGAAAGAGGGGCTCGTTTCGTGTAACACATGCTGGGACAAGACAAGACTGCAGTGCAGTAGTTGCAGGCACAGAGATATGGCATATGAGATATACGATAGGACGCCCACGCAACGGGAGTGGTGGCGAATCCGATATTCATTCTACGCCGCCGAGAGTATTGGCTGGGTGGTGAGCATTTCCGAGTTCCTACAGTAGATGGTATGTGTTCTGCTGTGCTCCGCACGAAATTGGGGAGTTTTTTGGCTGATGGGGATGGGGTTGTGCATAGAGTAGTAGGAAGAGTGAGACAGGAAGCCGATTGTACCACCATCCGTCAATAAGTACTGTGGTTGGGAAGTATATGCCGTGCCATGCCGGGGCCGTAGACCGTGGTTGTGCTACTGGTAGTGGCAGAGCTGTGTGGTAATTAGATATTGGATATTGGATATTGGATTATCTACTACTACTATGGGAGAGTCTGGAGAATTGTGGAGAGCGGTGAGTTGGAGGGAACGAGCCGTCTCGAGGCGTCCTTATGCGCGGCTGCTGCAGGTGCACCTGCACCTGCATTGGTATTTGTGAGTGACTATCAGCTTGTGAGAATGATGTGTTGCTGCATTGCTGCATTGTGAAGGCAAGGAGGGTTGAGGCTGACTGAGTAGATATCCGGTGCGATGGGTACTTGTCCGGAGACGGTACCCCCCCGGTCTTGTTACTTTAGATGATCGGCTTCAGGGGCATTGAAAGGGGCTCGAAGTGCCGACAGTATGTAAGGACCTGATTGGGTTCTCTGTCCAATTTCCCCGCCCAATGTCGAAGGGGAAAAAGAGATCACTGTGGAGTGTGCTTGCTGTAGCCGCATTGCAGTCACAAATGTAGGCGAATGCTGGATAGCTGGAGTTGCCAGAGAAGACTGATAGGCTGTGCATAAGTGTGTAGAGATGTAAGATGATTGTATGAGTAAGGTATAGCTATCGCACAGAAGCATTGCTGCTTATCAGTTCTGGTATATCTTTAACGTATATCAAATCCAGTCCACTCAAAACAGTCCATCAATCGATTGATCCTCAACACTCCTCGGCGCAGAAACCCTCCCAGCCTTTCCCACGGCTGTACCCAGGCTTCTGCAAACCATGAAGACAAACACCAAACCAGATAGACATTGACAATGTCCATCCCTGCCATGAATACATATACTTCCAGCTCTCCGAAATCCAAACGCGCAAACATATCGCAACATATACAATCGAATCAAATCAAAGTACTCGCAGAATGTCTTTCGAGCAAAAGTACCGCCCAGCCCAAAATTGCACAAATGATGACGAAAGACCGCCCGATTCAATCGCCCATCCGGGTCCAAACCCGACCACCCAACCAGTCCCAGCCCATTTTGACCCGTAGCCCCAAGTAAATAAAACAGCAAATAGATAGCCGCCAGTGGTGGGGTATCGTAATAATGTGCTAGATGTAAATCCAACAGATGACATGACACACTAGGAGAGAAAAGCGTGCAACAATACAAAGTATATAGAAGATGAAGACTGCCCTCCAGAGATGCGAGTCGTAGAAGAAATCGTGAAGCAGGATAAAGTTCGGCTCGTATGGCGACAGAGGCGAGTAAAAGGTGTAGAACGTAGTGGTAGGTAGAGTCGGGTATCATTCGTATCGCGTCGTCGTTCATAGAGGCCGTCCAGATTGAGGGTGTCGGGATCTCGGTCATGACCAAAGAAAGAAGAAAAGGGTATGCTCGCAACAGTAGATGTGTGATCCTTCACTTCAATTACTCATGTAGCAAGAAAGTCCATCTGCATGCGAGAAGCAATGGCTTGCCAGTCCCAACTGCGCTCATCCTTGGCATCCATCAACCTCCACACTTCCTCAAGCACCTCGAGTGCCGTATCCGTATTCTTGTACTCCATGTAAGCCTTGACGGCCTTGATAGCTTGGCGAATGGGCTCCCTTTGCTCGACCTCGAAGGCTGCGCAACCGATGACGAATGCTGGTGCGAGGATCAGAGTTTGGCTCGGGTCCCGGGGTCCGAAGCGAGACAACAGTGCAATGCCATCGTTCACGGCGCTGGTAATTTTTGGATCGACTTTCCAGTTGGTGGTCTGAGGTGGGAAGACTGAGCGCCAGAGATAGATCCACATCATTTGGCGGTACAAGAGGCCGGCATTGTCACGAGGATCTCCTGGCGGCCATGCTGGTGTCCACTCTCTGATCCCAGCGTCGATTTCGGCTGCGGCATGGAGGTTGCTGTAGTCCAGAACGGGGTCGATGCGGTGTTCCAGGTTGTACCGAATCTTATTCCTGATGTTCGTGATCTTTGACATATACAAGAATAGACCATCAAATACACCAAGCAGGCGCACAGCGGAGGGCTGAAGTACGGTTGACGGAAGATTCCATTCATCCGCGGGGGAGATGTACTGGGTTTGAAGTCCATCTTTGGGGAAGAAGATCAATTGGTCCGCGTGGATGTGGTATTGGAAGAACTCATGGATGAACTTCATTGACTCGCCTTGCTCTGGAGGATTTTCTTGGATAAGTCGCTGATAGTGATCGAGATGGACTCGATGCTGGCCATTAGGATTTGGGTCTGACAGCGTCTGCAAGACGAGACATATCATTTGGGCATAGATGGCGGGAGTGGGTGCTTTAGGTGCGACAGGAGTTACTGCCGAGTCCGTTGGCTGGCCGAGCAGTTCTTTCATCGCCTCTGTCTGATGAAATTGAGATCTTTTCTCAAGAGTTTCTATGTCGAGACTGGGATGCTCGGCCAGGACTTGACGGCCATACGGAGAAGTATAGTCGATGTGTTTGCTGGATAGAGCAAGTATCGAATGCATCAAGCCGGAATGCTGTTGAGCCATTGGTAACAGGATATTCCTGAAAGCGCTGTCATGTTCTCCTTCCAAGGTGAAGATGATGCTCAGTCGTGAGATGTAGTGGTGTAGGAATACCCTGTCTCCTTCTGTCTCGAGACCATTGATGAGAAAGGGCAATTGAATGCTTGACAGGGTTAAGCTACCTGCCCTGCGTAAACGGGCTGTTGACGAGATCAGTTCATCGAGTCCTTGCTGGCGAATTTGCGATTTCCCCCTACCTTCTTCAGCTTTCTCTTTGCCGCTCTTCCATATCGTCTTCTCTGGATAACCTTCACACGTGACGGAGTTCTTCTCACAATTTAAGCCTGGAACAGACATCAGCATTGGCCAGTCGGAGATCCATACCCTACTTACACCCAGGCTTTGTTTCGTCGCACTTCTTCTTGCGTTTTCTGCAAGTGATACATCCCGTTTTCGACCTGCCCTTCGCGACTTTTGACAAAGACTCTGGCGTTGGCTTGGGATGTTTCCGAGGCCTTCCACGAGGTCTCTTGACAAGAGTCGGTGTTGTATTGCATGATGGTGTCTCTGGAACAACACTTTCTTGCGTTGTTGATATCCGTGGGTAGTCTGACATATCCATATCGACCACATCGTCTTCCATTGGCTCAAGCTTCGGGACCAATAATAACCCTTCTTCCTCATCCCAATTAAAATCAGCGCCATCTTCCTCTTCCTCTACAAAACCAGAAGAACTCCACGGATCCGTCGATGTTGAACCTGCTGAGGTAGCCATTGTCAAAGCTGATGCTGAGGATATATCCGACCCGTCCATACTCCTCCTCGAATCCAGTGAAGTGGATATCTCAAACATCTGATATGTCTTCGTGCAGCCTTCTCTGTTGTGTACTCGACGCCGGATAGCAGGTCGTGGTTGGCGGTAGCGGGCGCCAAAGGAGGAGGGAGTTCGTATTGGGTGTCGGGGAACTTCTTCGATATCCTCCTCTGAACTGGGCGTGAGAATTCCGAACGGGGGGGAGTGGTGATATGCTTCCAACACGCTGTGCTGTTCCATCTTAGAATTTCCTTGTCCAAAATGCTATCGATTACTTCCAAGTACTAACGGCCACATCTGCTGGGCGTGGGCGAGGAGGAAGAGAGGGAGCGGGAAAGAGTGGAAGATGGGGGAGGTGCAGAGAGGAAGCTCACGATAGTAATAGGTTTTGGCCCGCTCACTCTCACTCAACCCACGGCGGAGCAATTCGTTCTTCGGGGGTTCACTTCGCTTGTAACCTTGCCTTGCTACTTGACCAGGGCCCCAGTAATGATTCAGCAGGGGTTGCGGGTGTTGAAGGCAGGACGTGCACACAGGCCACGCACGGAAATTCCACCTGTTGTGGAATAGGCCAGAGGCAGGTCGAGCGAGGGTGGTGTAAAGAGGAGCAGGAGGGCAGGGTGACAAGAAAGACAGGGCCGTCTTTTGGCTCCGAGACGCAGGTGGCCCGTTCAGGGGAGCCTGTAAAGATATGCGTTTGCGTACACCATGCATCCCGCTTCATTGTCTCTTTGGCTAGCCATTCGGCCTCTGGTCCCTGAGTCGTGGCTTGAATATGAAAGGCAAAGCGAACGCTAGGCTTTAGATCCTGAGATCCTCGATGCCTCTGCCTGTGACGCCAAAACAGAGTTCAGGTCGGTACTGTACTGTACAGGGCATGGGCATGGGTAGCCCAGACCGATCCTGGTCTTAGCTTAGACAGGTATATTTCTGGAGCTATGGGCCCCCTCTGGCAAGGATACCGCGAGTTCTTTGGTTTCGAACTTTCGATCTCACGGGCATCTTGCGGGCACGATCTAGATGACAAGTGCCCACCAGCCTAGCCGTCTTCTAGCCGTCCATCTCCAGCTCCAGCGCTCCACTAACTTAATTTTGGTAGGCTGAGCGCTGGATCGAAGAGCGGGAAGTAATGGTTTGAATTCGTTCTAATTCCCAAAGGAGACCGTGGTGTCAAACGAGTCTGACTGCTTCTCCTTGTTTTGGCGATTGTTTGCTTACTGATAGGACGGATGTCAAAAACCGGACTGACAGATAACTCTGAGGGTGCGCTGAGCGGGCTGAGCGGCGTGATCTCAATTGATAGTGATTGCTTACGCCGTAAGTCTCAGGCACACACCACCAAATACAACCTGCTGAATGCTGAGTGAGAACACGATACTACCTCCTACTTTCTCTGTATGGAAGGCAGACTAATTCCGGACCTTGCCTTTCCAGTCATGATACTCTCCCGCCTCGCTCGTTCAATTCCCAGAATCAACCACTTGCATTCCATCCTCTAAGGCAAGACAAGACCAAGTGAAAGTCAAGACGGCAGGAAGATCTAGAGTACGGCAAGATCATTCGTCCGTTCATGCAATTGATTCCTCCAATCTCACGATGCCCCCGCTTTCTCGCCCGAGTAACCCTAGCCCTCTTCTGCACCTCACCTCGATCCGTTGATTCCATTCCCTCCCCTCCTCGTCTGAAGTACCGAGCCAGCTATCTAGCCAGCGGCCAACGTCCACAGGTGCTCGCATCTCACAGCTGCTCTACGGGCCTAAATGGGACTGGTAGCAAACTCAAAAACCCCACGCAAAGGAATTGGTAAGACGTCGTCACGGTGGGCGCTGGGAAGTTTGCGGGTTTTCGACCATAAAACCTACGATTCAGGATCAAGGAGTGTACTGCAGAGAGGGCAGGGTATCGCCGGTACATGAACCGAAAGAGGGCAGGAGAGACGAGAAAAAATGGGCTTGCTGACGATCACCCGAGGCTGCGTGGAGACCTCTAAGACTAGAAACTAGCTCGAAGCTGGGAACTTGCGAGTTTAAAATGGGTTATCTAGATGCTGCTCCACGCAACTTATCCTCCGTGACATTCACTGCTGCTCCACCATAAGGACTCAGTCTTATGTCCCAAATACAGGCGGTCTGATGATCTTGACGGTATCAGGGAACCGAAAAGTCTCAGATATCTTGAGAAACTGTAGCGGGGATGTGAGTCCACTTGCATTCCAAGTACCCTATCCAAGACTTTTAGTTCTGCAGCAGCCTGCATGTTCTTCAGACTTTGGGACATTTGATAGGGAGTTGAAACATGGCGTTTTCTACCCCTCTTTCCCCTTGGAGCTTGCAGGAGGATAGTCTCCAGTGCCTTGTCCAAGGCAATCTGGTATAGGATGCCCTGTCCATCCTAGAGCTCCGTGAAGCCACGATGTGCCACGTCCCAGCATGACAGCAACTGTGGGGAGAAGGAGAAACAACGCTGCACAACTGGCCGCCTACCGTTCTTCTTAGGTCCCGTGAAGTCCCTGGAGTCAATCTCTACAACACCTAGTATTAGCACCCAGCACATAGTCCTCCACTGACCCTCGATTGATAATATTGGCCAAAGACTTTCAGCGTTCTTCACAAGACTGCCGTGCCTGCTTCTTATTGCTGGTAGCCCGACAATGTTCCGCCCAGCGGTCCACGGTAGCGAAGAAACGCTGGGTTCAGGGCTGGGCCGCACACCGAAATTTAGTGAAAACCATCACGCCCCGATCAGCATCCACAGCGCCTGGCTCCCGTCCTGGTCAATCCTTCATCCCTTCCGTTCAAGGTCCTCAAACCCTCATCTCGAACCCTTGAATCAAATTCCCCGTGGAATCAAAGCTCCCATCTGAATCATTGATCACGTTCAAGCGGGTCAAGAGGAGTCGAGTCGAGTCATGAAGAGGATCCGATCTGCTCGCCATACCGGTGGTATCCTTTTTCGCAAGCTTTCCTAAAAAGGGAGAGCTTCAATCGTCTCCACAGAAGCTTCCTCAGGAGGGGCAACTGATAACAAACCGGTCGTGGAGAAAAATTTCCTATCCGCCTCCAACCTCAACAACCACAGCAAACGAGTTGAGACTCACGATGTCGCGGCTCTAGACTCAAAAGTATAAATTCATTTTTCCTAATATCCCAAGAAATGACAGCCAGAGGACCAGAGCTGCATGACTCGTAGACAGTCTAACCCGAAACATACATCCTGTAGCACTTTCTGCACGCAAGACCAACAAAAAAGCAAAGCAACAAGATGACAACGTCGCAATTCAAACGTGCTGGAACCGGGCTTTTGGGACAAGTCTGGGCTTAGGATTGGCCAGTGCCATGTTTTTGAAGTGAATCCATGCCATGCAGCTCTCCACAAAGCACATGGGCAGATTTTGATTCGTGAGTTGGAATAGTCGTCTCCTGCATGAAGCTCGGTACCGTTGGACGAAGCTCCTTTTGTGAACCACGCTGCGCTGGATAGCTGGTGAGCTTCTACTGAAGTGTTGCTGCGCCGCTGTCAAGACCAGCCTGGAGCTCTCTCTTTCAGGGGACGTCAAATAGAGTTTCGGACAACGTCCCGCTGTGGAAGACGTTAAATCCTCTGAAGCCTCTGGGCCCCTTGGCTTGAGCTATCATTACCTTCTCCTGGGTGTGACACCGAGAGACTGGTTTGCAGATGTGGTTCTCTTACAATTGACTTTTATATGGCCCATCTGCCGCAACACCATGCACACTGAAAAACATTCGAGACATGTTTACTCATCTCTTGACTTTCTTACAGCACGCACGCAGAAGTCGATCTCGACAACTTTCCGATTATCCGTCCACAATTTCTAGGCGACGACCAGGTATGGCATCCTGGAACAAGGCCATTCCCAGCAAGTCAGCGGGTCATTGTGAGTTACGATCTAGCATACCCAGCCCGTTTCCCACAGACCGTGCGAAATCTACTGAAGATCGGTCCTCTCCTCGTCTCGTGCCTTCCCTCCCGTCCCGAAAGCAAGTGCAAGTGGTGCTGCCACCAACAATTTGCTAAGAGAGCCTTGGCTCTTCATCCGTGCATTATCCGTAGCTGAAAACATGTCTCGCTAATTGAAGATGTTGACAGCCAGCCAGCCATAGCGAATTCCAAAGGGGTAATCTCCTCCACAATATGTGTCTGTCATGCAAGCAATTTGTCCTCCAATAGTCCAGGCTGACACACTCCACACACATCATCAGAAACATCTCCAGCCGAGAAAGTCGGGCCTCAAAGCGGTATCCCGAAGCAGCTCCGCTTTCCTATCGTGGGGGGCCTGAACGGTGCATATTTCCGTTCTCGGTATTCCACTCACAGAAGTCCAGATATCAGCATTGGCATCATTCAGGCTGCATCGGATGAATCAGACACAAGAGGAATCCAACATCCAGTACCCTTGTAACAGCAGCACGGCGTCAGTCTTACCAACATTGCAGCCTCGACGTTCTCTGATATCGAGCAATCTCGAGCTCACATGTACTGTAAGGGAACCAGTGCCAAGACTCAACGAAAGTCTGCAGCCAACACCCTAATCCATTCCAAATCATACCAGGCTGAAATCGACCACACCGTGCTCGTTGTACCAGCCAACCAAATGCACCAAGCAGCATTCCACAAGGTGAATCCCGTCGGCAACGAGGACCGAGCCCGTCCATCAGCCTCGCCAAGCTGCCACAGTGAGTCGAGTGCCACAAAGCACAGCTGGGGCCCCGTTGATTTGCACAAATCGTTGCACAAAAAGCCTCATCGCCGTCTCTTCTCCGCAGACTAAAGCGTCGATCGATCGTCCGCCTTGCATCGCAGTCAAAGCTCGCCTTTCACCACGTTGATTTATTTCCCGACGAGAGCTATCACAACTCAAGTGGATTTCATCCAGAACCCAATCGACCAGAAACTTCAAGAACAAGAAAAAAGCAATCATCGCCTCGATCGCAATTCCCACTTTCGAGACTTGGCAAGTCCTCTGTAGTCAGCATGTCGCCGTCTGGACGGTAAAAAAGCCCGACCAAATCCTATGACATCTGCAACCAGAAATGGTGCACGAGTCGTCTAGCGTAAACTCTAATGCATTCTGTATGCACTTATTTCCCAAAAGCTCATAGTTCACACAAGTCACCTTTGCCCATTCCAACACCTCGCAAGCGATCATCGAATTGAATTGCACTTCTACCAGCTTCTTCCCTTCTCTTTCTTAGTTTTGTATGCAGGGGTGAGAGCTGGGAGATGCCGCGTGCAGAAGATCAGCAAGTCTTCTTTCAGATCTTCGGGACGATCATCCATATTGCTGAAGAGCATTTGTATCTCTCCACCACCGCCTCGTGCTCTCCTCGTCATCATGGGCTTCGTATCTTCCCGTCACCAACCACCACCTTGGGTAAGAGAATCGAAAATCAATAGCCTCATCTCAGCAACTTGCATGCCCCCCATAACCTTATTCAGAAATACCAATGTCCAATACCTACCAATACCTCCCTCCCAACCTCATACACTATTACAAACCTGTTCCCCAAGTGAAACAAAAAGCAAGCAGCAGACAGCCCTCCTGCAGCCCAAATTCCCAAATTATCAAATGCCGTCCTCATTCTTGCTTTTTCGACCCCCAAAATGCCAATTTCCTGCTGTCATTGGCGTGACGTTCGGATCCAGCCGGCCAAATATCTCCGTACCCATGCAGAAGTACCCAACTGAACGCCCTGCTGCGTCTCTCGCAACACCACAATCTGACTGACCTACCACATGCGAACTGGCTTCGTTTAGATAATCGGTGGCTTTCTTCAGACGCTTTGCAGGGGTTCTCCATTCTTCAGCGCCACGGATGACATGTTTTCCGCCTCAAGATCGGTCACTTGTGACAGATGTCTAAGGTCGAAGCACTAACTCTTCATCAAACTATCGAATATGATGAGCAGTGGAGTGGCCAGTAGCTGCAGATGAGCACTGCTGGGGAGATTGAATATACCCCGAGACGGTGAGAGACATGATCCATTCTTCTTCATGTATCTGGCTCGTGAGCTAAACTAGGTGGAATGGTGCAAATGGAAAGCTGAAGAATGTCGATGAAGATCGAGAGTCAAGGACCCTTGTACATTTTGGTTGTTAGAATCCAAGAATTTGCAAGATTGGAAGCGAGCTAAAGCAGAAGAGGCATGTTCTCGAATCGATTGCGTGGAGATACTGGCGGCGAGTTATCCGGTAATTGGTATTGTTGGTGAAGAGAATTGTGCTTTCTTTTACTGTGACTGTCAGGGTCCATCGTCAAGGGTCCAAGATATCTCCAAGCGACCTCAGGGTCCAGATCTTCGTCCAGGCTATCGTGGGCGATGGAACGAGTGTAACTGGTACTGAACTGATATATCGCTTCACGGCCCTCTAGTTCGACCAACCCCTTCGGAGTCTGAACTCCAGAGCCTCGAAACGGCAGGTTGCAGCACCAGGACTGTTCGTTGATCTGACCACTACTAAAACTCACCTCGCTATTTCTAGCTTGCTTAGGAAGAAGAACAACAGTGGGTGTGCAAGGGACCTGGCAGCCACCAACAGCTTAGCTAATCTTCAAGGTTGTGTATCAAGCCTGTGTTGCAACTGACGATCAACTCATCGGCCTCTCTAGCTCTATCATGCTATACCTACCTACCTTCTGACAACCAAGGACAAGCATGGACATCTCAAATGCCATCCCAATATGAAATCACTCCTAGCGCCCTGACAGAAAAGTCAAAAGCTAAACACCAACTCACTCACCCATGGTGTGCAAAGTAGGAAGTAGGTTATCCACATCTCAACATGGACATGGGAAAGAGATACATGCCCATCACAGCCCCATTCCTCATGTCATGGCTAGATCGCAAGCCTCAGCAGATCAGGAGATATCGACGTCTTCCTCTTACAACAAGTATCATGACTCTGTGAACCATCGCCACCGACTTCACACCGCAGCACTCCATTCCCCCCTCGCCCTCTCTTCTCATTACCAATCTCCACCATTGCTTCACCTCGCATCTAGATTCTTGTTGATCCATATTCAGGCACACATGTCTTTCCGAAAATGCATCACATCTCCATCGAAATGCAACAACCGCCGCAGTCCACCCGCTGGTAGCGTGGGGTACGAGTCTCGATATCAAGTACCGTATTCAAAGTCCAAATTCAAAATCCAAAGAGTGACTTGATGTAACCTGCGAGTGGCGACATCAACTCAATTCGACCTGCGCACGAGCTCTGCGGCACCTACCTAAAATCCAAAGCCAGAGTCAGGAAACTCACAAAATAAGATGGCACATTCCCATCCTCTCTCTCTACCCAAACTAATCATTATCACCCCTAGTACTCTCTCTAAGAGTTCAAGTAAAGATTTCCAAACGTCCATATACCGCACCAGACCACACTGCAAGTCTGCAACCAGGCGAACACTGGCGCCTCATGAGACACATCATATCACAAAGTCCACCAGCACACCCCCATCCCTATCCCCATCCTAGATCTTCAAATCTTCAACCAGAACCTCAAAACTCAAAACCCTCCAAGCTCAAGCTCAACCCCCAAGCATCACATCGACGTGCGCCGCTCCAAAGCCGCTCCAAGGCCGCTCCCCCGTTCACTTCAAACCTTCTCGACTCCTCCTTATCCCCCTTCACCCACGCCCATGACTCGACCCCAGCATCAAAGATCATGAAAACCATCCAAAAAAAAAATCAGGGTGGCGGACACGGCCTCCTAGCCCGAAATCAACATCGGAATCCAGCAGGTTGGATCGGTATCTGTATCGGTCTTATATCTCCGTATACCCCCCGTAAAGACGTTGATCTTCCTGCCTTGCTTTTACTTTTCTGTGAGATCTTAGGTGGGGTGGATGGAAATAGAGTTTCGTAGTGTTCTCGTCGAGTTGCTACTTTGCGGTAGCCGACGGTGATATTGTGTGGTAAGGGACACGAGGCGAGGGTGTGAGAGGCGAGGTGAGGTGAGGTGAGGTGCAACAGTGGGTGCACGAATTCTGTGCGGATTAGTCAGCCCCACCAAAAGACTAAATCGCGTCTCCCCCTTATTTTTGACAACACAACAACCCTTCGTGATTATGGCACCACCAACGCGATTAAATCC